>Ga0268299_1002649_pt1 | contig 20049 bp, 26 predicted proteins | sample NOBtaG_FD_193484 | JGI IMG/M metagenome (GOLD analysis project Ga0268299, IMG submission 193484) | Activated sludge microbial communities from bioreactor in Nijmegen, Gelderland, Netherland - NOB reactor | ecosystem: Engineered > Bioreactor > Aerobic > Activated sludge | place: Netherlands... | reverse complement strand
ATTGCCATTGGTATCGTTGCAAAAATTCACATTGCTTTCATTTAGTGTTAGGTAATGCTGTTTTAACTTTATCTCCTGAACAACTTTTAATACTTGCTAATACTATAGATGAAATGCGATATGAAATACTAATGGGTGAACAACCTGTAGAAAATAGTTTATCTAACAAAATGTTATTAATGTAATTAGGTTAAGGAGGAATAATATAATGAATAAATCAAAGTTTTTACTACTAGTCTGTTTGATGTTGATGTTTCCAATAATTTCTTCTGCACAAAACCAAATAGCAGAGTCAGCTAGCAATCTAAAAAAAGTTGAAACTGCTGATGAAACTACTGCTAAACCAACTAAGGCTGATCCAGCAGCTTATGAATTGTTAAAGGAAGCTCATGATGCTCGCCAAGTTTGGCCTGCCGACTTTGCTGGCTTTAGTGCTGAACTAAGTTTTAATGACAATGGGAAAATCACTAAAGGAACTTTATCTTATGAGCAAAAAGGCGTTTCTCTTAATGTTGAAGGATTAGATGAAGAAACAAAAAGATGGCTTGTTAACCAATTAAATAGTGTACTTAGCCATCGTAGAGGAGGAGATTTTGCTAAACGAGATGGAGCCAACCCTATTACTTTTGGAGATGATGATAAAAGTCCTATAGGCCGATTAGTTGAACTTCATGACGGGTTTAAGTCAAGTTATAGGGTTCGTAATGGAAAAGTAGTAGATGTTACAAGAACCATTGGCGGCGAAAGATTTACTATTAGCGTTCTTGAAACTACCCCTGTAGAAAATAACAAATATTTGCCCAGACATTTTACAGTCACTTACTTTGACTCTAAAACAGGACAACTTAAACGCACAGAATCTTTTAGCGATACACACACTAAAGTAGGAGATCTTTGGTTTCCTTCTGAGCGGCGCATAATTCGAGCAGAAAATGGTGTAATAAGCGCAAGAGTCATTGAAATAAGCAACTTTAAGACACCTTAATTTTTTACAAAATGCTAGCAGAAACTACATTGAGCTTAGGCAGGACTTATCCTTAAATGTGGCTTTTTGCTAGTTTTAATAAATTTGCTAGGTAATCTTATGAGAAAAATTTTATCAATAGTAATTTTTGGTAGTGGCGAAGACATAGAGCTTATTAGCTTAAAGTGTCTCTTAATAAAATGTGGTATAGCAAATTTTACTAGTAAAAAACCTAATGAACTTGATACTTATGATTTTTCCAAAGCAAAAATAATGCTTTAGTTGTGATTTCCCGCAAATTAAAAGCAACTGAAGTAGAAAGTATTTTTACCCAAGCCCGTCAATTCTCTATTCCAATACTTCAACTATAAAAATCTAATCTTTGAGGAGATTTTAAATAAATAATGAATATTCGCTTAATTAAATTAATTACTTGTTTTAGCTTACTTGTTTTATTTTTTTCAATTGTTTCATTTTCATCAACTAATAACATTGACTCTACTAAAGCAAATACTATTAATAACAATTTAACATTTTCCTTTCTACAAGAAGAGGAAGAATCTGACCCACCAGAAATTGTTATTGGGGAACGTTTGTTTTTAGAAACACGTTTTGCACATTTTTTCTTTGCTAATTTCCAAGGCGATGTTAACAAGGTGTTAGATAGTGGAGATCCTATTTTAGAATTTACTGAAACCTTGGGCGAACCTCTGCCAGGTATATTTGCTGGGCAATCTATTAATTGTCGTACTTGTCATATGGTTGATGAGTTTGCAGATACAGAAATGGCTGGCAACCGTAGCTATTCAGATTTTGTACGTAGAACGCTTGTCCCTGTACGCCAGGATAATAAGCCTAGAACCGTCCGCAATTCACAACCCCTAGTTAATTCTGCTTTAGCTAGAAAAGAAGCATTTTTTCTACATTTTGATGGAGAATTTACATCAACAGAAGATTTAATTGCTGCTACCTTTACAGGAAGAAATTTTGGTTGGTTAGCTAATGAAAAGTCTATAGCTACAACTCATATTGCTAATGTAATTCGCAATGATAATGGTAATGGAGATTTAGCACAAGAATTTGGAGGAGCTTACAAAGTAATACTTAAAGGTACAGATCCAAATATTCCAGCAGAATTTCTTTTACCAAGAGAATTTCGCATTGATGTTGATAAAGCCAATGACAAACAAATCTTAAATGCTATATCTAAATTAGTTGCAGCTTATGTTAATTCTTTACTCTTTATTCAAGATGAAGCAAGTGAATTTGATGGCTCACCTTATGATCTTTTCCTAAAGAAAAATAACTTGCCTCGTAAACCTGCCCAAAACGAAACAGCTTTAGCTTATAGCCAACGTTTATTACAACTACTTAATAATTTAGCTAATCCACAATTTGTATCTTCTGAAGATGGAGAGTTTACAACTCATGATCAGGATTTTGTTTTTGGCACAGATGAATTAGAAGGCTTAAAAATCTTTTTAACACAAGCTAATGCACCTCTTAGCCCAACACAAATTGCTAATGGAAAGATAGGTAATTGTGCAGCTTGTCATCCTGCTCCTAACTTTACAGACTTTATTTTCCATAACACAGGAGAAACCCAAGAAGAATATGATGCAATATTTGGTGATGGAGCATTTGCAAGAATTTCTATCCCTGACTTAAAAACTCGTAAAGCTAATTTTGATGCTTTCTTGCCACCTACAGAAAATCATCCAAATGCACAAGGCCCATTTCAAGATATCCCTGACCAAAGCCGTCCCGGACGTACAGATTTAGGTTTATGGAACACATTTGCTAACCCAGATATACCAAAACCTCAAAAAGCTCTAAGAAAAATACTTTGTGATAATCCCCCTTGTAAAAAAGCTGATTTATTAACTAAAAGTATTGCAAGATTTAAGACCCCTGGCCTTCGTGATTTAGGCCATTCAGCACCATATTTTCATACTGGGCGCAAAGAAACTTTAACAGATGTTTTAAGCTTTTATGCTAAATTTGGCGATTTATCACGTAAAAACTTAGTTCGCAACGCTGCACCAGAACTTAGCGTAATTGCGTTAAATCCTGAAGATCTACACTTAGTCCTATCTTTCTTAAAATCGTTAAATGAAGATTACGAATAAACTTAGTTTCTTTTCTCTTTAGCGTTTATTAAGAAAAATATTCCTTTATTTTACCTAGTAGTCTTTCTACTAGGTTTTTATTTGTAATACCAGATTGGATTAGCAAACTCGCATTAACTAGTAATAAATTTTTACGAACAAAGACCTTGTTGTCTTTGGCTTTTTATTGATACAGTGCTTTGAGTCCAATCTGGTATTACTTCTCCTTGGAGTAGTTTTTATATCTCTTAAATGGATTGGCCTGTTTGTATAAATGGACAAAGAAAGAAAGTCTAAAAGCACTATCTCAAGCAACCGACTCACGAGCTTCTGCAATCATCTCGCTTAACTCATGTTCTAAGTTATAAGCCATAGAAGCAATTTCTTGTTTAAGATTGTTGGCCTGATAAACAGGAAGCTCAGAACCAACAAAACATTTTAGTTGGACTAAGCTTTGGCTTTCGCTCTTGGTATGATAAACGATTTTTATTTTCACATGAGATAATTTGTGGATGATTTTTTCTTGCAGCTTTTCTATGAACAGATAGGGGTTAATTAAGCCCAAGCTTTTATTATTTAGGCTTATCTGATAAATCATTCTATTATTATCAGAACTTGGTTTATTACTTCCCTTCATAGTTTGCTTTCCAAAAACTTGTCTTTTATAGGCAATTAAGCAAATAACAACAAAACATTGTATTAAGCAGCATAGCAGCATATTAAGCAACATATTAAGCGGCTAAAGGAGGCTCCGGCTCACTTTGCCAAGAACTTTCTACTTTAGTTTTAGGCTTATTAGCTTCATTAATAGAACGAATTAAATCAGCTAATGGCAAGCTACTAGGTCTATATTTTCTAGTAGCTTGGGATTCTTTAATTGTTTGCTTTTGCTGATTAACGTTCTTCTTTTCCATAACTTTGCTGCTATATCGCGCTGTTTTTGGCATAGCTTAAATCTTAAATTCTCATTAGTCAATAACCTAGATTAACAATTTTAACTCAAAACTTTAAGTAGTTTTTATTTTTGGCAAATTTATCCTAAAAATAATTATAAAATCCCAAACTTTTTTGATAGCAAGTCAGTCTGAAATAGTGAAAGTAATAATAAAAGTTAGTTAGACATTAATTATTCTAACTAATCTATTATCAGTATCATAGGAGTTATCATATGAAAAAGAATATCCTTGCTATAATTAGTTTTACTTTAATAATTTGCCTTAGTGTAACAGCTTTTGCTTCTGGGAAAACACCTGTAGTAAATAAACGTCAACAAGAACAATCTGAACGTATAAAACAAGGTGTCCGAAGTGGAGAATTAAATAGGAGAGAAACGGCTGTAGCTCTGTCCAATCAAGTAAAAATAGCTCGTATGGAGAAAAGAGCTAAAGCTGATGGTGTTGTTACTACTAGAGAAAGTATTAAGCTTAATAGAGAGCTTAATAATGCTAGTGACCACATCTATAGAGCTAAACACGACTAGCTTGGGCTTTTAAGCTTTAAGTTTTAAGCTTTTCTTAAAAGTTTTATACAAATTGCAAATCTTTCTACAACTTTCAAATCTTTCATAACTTAAGGAACTCTCGTAACTTTCATAGCTTAAATAATTTATCCCTAGTTTACATAAATAGAAAAGCAGGAATATCTTTCCTGCTTTTTCCTTAAGTAGTCTTTAATTAGTAAGTAAATTAATTAATTAGGTAGTTATTAAAGCTATTTTAAGATTGCTTCTTTTTGAGTATAGCCTTTTTAGCAGGATTAGGTGATTGTGTAGAACTTGCTGGTTGTTCTGCCTTTTCTGTTTTTTCTGCTTTTTTCGCCTTTTTTGGTTCGGCTACAGGTGCTTGTGTTTTAATTGTTGATGGTGTTTCAACTGTGGCTGGTGTTTCAACTGTGGAAGATTGTAGTTGAGAGTAGATTTCTTCTGGGACAAGTACAAAGCTATAGCTTTCCGATGGGACAATCATATAGTACATCTTTTTGGTAAAAGCTCTGCTTAAATCTCGATAACAAAGAGCCGATTTTTTTTCTCCTGGCCCTGAAAGCTTAAATGGCCCTGTTTCTGATATCTCAAAAGCTAGACTTTGTGTTTCTTCATTTATATGCAAATTAAATTGTTTTTTGGAGTCTATGCCAAGTTCCTTTTCTAACTTATTAATCCCCTTACTAGTAAATCTTAATGTTCCTTTACCCTTAGCATGTATGTTATATGTTGCATCTACTGATAATTTCTTGCGAAAACCTTCTGTTTGTTCTAACTTCTTAAATACCATTTTGCTTAAATTCATGTCGGTTATCCTATGTCCTTTCAGATTTATTAGTTCATCTACCTAGCATTAGCTATTGCTTTTTCTCACGCCTTTTTTTAGCAGGAGTAGCATTATCTGTGAGTTTTGCTGGTTCTTCAACCTTTTCTTTATCAATAGTTAATGGTTGTGTATCAGGCTTATTTTTCCCAATATGGATTGGAACTAATACAAAGCTATAATTTTGAGATTCTACCATTTTATAGAACATTTCTTGACGAAAAGCTTCCGTTAAATCATGGCAAGTTAATAGATTTCTATATCTTGCTAAACCTGTGAGTTTATATGTTCCTTTTTCAGTTAAAAGAAAAGCTAAACTTTGTGTTTCTTGATCTATAAAGAGCTTAAATGGTTTACTTTTGTCCTCTCCAAAAATCTTATCTAGTTTTTCCATTCCACCTGTAGTAAACATTAGTCTTCCTTGACCTCTACCATTAATTGTGTAGCTTGCATCTATTCCTAACCTAGTTAAGTTACTACGGCCCTTTATACTTTTAGTTAATTCTTTAAATTTCATCATGGATATTTTAGATAAGTTCATTTTATTTTCCCTTTTAAATAAGCTTAACTATTGATTAATAAATAAGTTAACATAATAATATATACTATATTAATGCTTTATATTATTTATATAGTATATATTATTTATACTATTAATTAATAAAATTAAGTTTAACCGTTTGTTATATAACCAAAATAGTATAAACCATATAAATAGTATGAACTCTATATATGATTTATACTATTTTAATTATTGGCATAATATAAATAGTATAAACTATTTATATTATTTCTTAATTGAACGACGGCCACTTTTAATTTTAGTCAAAGAATTGAGAGCTATTAGTAGGTCTTTTTCAGACATACTTTGTAAAGCTAATAAACCTGCTCTAACTACTTCACTTTTGTTAACACTAACACTCGCCTTTAATGCCCTGTCTTTTATTAATTCTATTAGTTGATAATCATCATAAGGCAAAGTAAAACTATCCCTAATAACTTTTTCTATTTTTACTTCGTTAACGTTTATTTCATTATCTGTGATAGTACCTTCTTTAACCTCATGGTTAAAAACTAGGTCTGCTTGTGCAAATCTTTTTTCTACAGCTTTAGTTTCTTCCTTAAGAGATTTTCCTAGTGCTGCTTTTAAGTCTTTTTTCATAAAATTAAGCTACCTCTGCTTTAGTTCTTTCACTATGTATAATTTCTAGTAATTCTTTAGTCAAACTATTAATTTCATCTAATGCAATTCCAGCTTTTTTTCCTAACTGATTAATTGTTTGCCCAAAAATAGCTATTTGTCGATAAACCTGCCTTTGGCCTATTTTAGTTTGGCAAACCTCTATACCAAATTCACTTAATATTTCTAAAGAATCTTTGGCTAAACTTGTATTAGATTGACATTGATTAACTACTAATCTAGCTTCTAAATTCTCATTTATTGTTTTAACTTGATTAATAACTTCTCTAATACCTACTGCGGCCCAAAGATCCAAAGGTGAAGGTATTACAGGTACTATAGCTATGTCTGATACTAGTAATGCACTTTGCGGAACTGGTGAGTCTGCTGCTGGTGGGCAATCTATTATTATGTACTGATAATCATTAACAAACTTCTTAATTTCACGATGCACTTTAGCATTAGCAGCACTTAATCCTATTACTGCTGCTGGAAATGTTGTGCTTTCTTCTGCTGAAGCTGCCCATCTAGTCGCTGTCCCTTGAGCATCCGCATCTACTACCAATACCTTTTTTCCTTGACTAGTTAAAGCTCCTGCTAAACACATGCTTACAGTTGTTTTTCCACTTCCACCTTTTTGATTACAAACAGTTATTATTTTAGCTACCATATTATCTCCTAAACATAGAATTTATATAATATAAATAATATAAATGATTTATAAATTATATACTATTTAAATCATTTATATCATATAAATGATTTATAAACTATAAATAGTATTAATCATATAAATAGTATAAACTATTTTACTTTTTCATTTTCTTATTTTCGTTTCATGCTTGATTATTACATTGCCAAAAATGGCAGTATTGCTATTTTTGGCACTTTATGAGCTTAAAGTAGTGCCAAAAATGACATAATCTTAATCCATACCTTGTATTAAATAATACTAACCCTTTTCTTATATAGTAGTTACAATATTTTTAACAATTAATCGTTTTATTAAAAAATGGCACATATTTTGATGTTATCTCTAATAGATTACTTACAACTTAAAATCTATAAGAGGAAATATGATAACGATTAATGGCAGCAATTTTACAAATTTCGTAGATATTAATGGGCAAGAACCAAATCCCAAAAATGCAAACCCAACAACAGATACAGCAGGAGCTTCTAAAGAACCAAGCTTAGAAAATTATCAAGAAAAAATATCCTCTAATTCTTTGCAAGCCTCATTTATTTCAAATAAATTACAACAAGCCTTAGCTCCACAATCTAATGTGGACAATCAAAGCAACAAGACTTCTGCTAACTTGCCAGAAGTGCCAAAAGTTCAAACAATAGAAACTAATAAAGCAGAAACCATGACGCAAGAATCTAAATTACCACAATATAAAGCTGCAACAGATAAAGAACCCATTATGGTAAATGGGAGATTAATGCCTGCTAATGAAGCATATGCTTATTATAAATCTCTAGTAGAAGAACAAGGTGGTAGTATTAACAAAGAGCCAAATCAGGTTAATATTGTAGCTATTAGGGATTATGTTAATGGTAAGCCACAAAATAGTAAATTGATAACTAGTGATACAGATAAACAACGTATTAGCGGAGTAACATCTGAAAATGGTGGAAAAATAAATAGCACTTTAGTCTTACTTTACACAGACAAAGACAACAAACGACATGTTGAATATGTTCCGGCTAACTTTGATCCAGCAAAAAACTCCCCACAACAAAATCCCAAAGGCTTTGGTCATGTTGGTGAAGGCAACTATGAATACATATTGGATAAACATAATGGTACTGCACCAGAAGGAGGTCATAGAATATATGATGCTCTACGGCCTGCTCAAGGTGAACCTATTACTATTATCAGAGATAAGTATGTAGGCAACAGACAATTTGAAGGAAATATTGACGAAAATGAGATAAACCAACCCGAAATCAGTTTAGATCGAACTTTTAAAATACATTACGGAGGCTCTAGACTTGATAGAACCAATTTTTCTGCGGGATGTTTAGTTGTGCCTGTAAAAGAGAATTATCAACGTTTTATCAATCTTACAAAACAAGACCCAGATAAACATTTTAATGTTTCTGTTATTGATAGTTCACGGTTAAATGATTTTGAAGTTGTTGAAAGAGAAGGTCAAAAAAACATAGATTGGCTATAAAAATTATCAATTAAGGAATAGTAGAAGTAATGAAAACTAGATTAATTTTTATCTGCGGATTTACAACGATATTTATCATATCGTTGTTTTTTTCAGCAGACTTACTTGCTCAAAAACGGATAAAAGATAGTTCAAAAAAAAGAACTCCAAAAACAGTAATTTTTGCTATAGAGAACAGTAGTTTATACGGGACATTACTTATTGAACCTGTTGTTATTATAGATAGAAATCGTTTTATTCAACCTATTGGTTTTGACGTGGAAGAAGATAATGTTAAGTATCAACAGTTTATATCAAATTATTATAAAAAAGGTATGTCTTACTATATGCTTTTTGGTGGTAGCAAGTTAGGCACCGCAATAATAGATGAACAAATAGATGCTGGTTGCTCAACCATTGCTAGGGTTAAGTTAAAAACCTCTATCAGCGTAGATAAAGAAACTAGAGCCTTAGCTACAAATTCTCAAGCATTAGGAGTTAAAAAAGGTTTCCGACGTGATGCTAATCAAAACGAAAAGTCAGCCATACTATTACTAGCTGAAAAAATATATCGGCAGAAAGGTGTTTCCAATGATCAACTTAAAAACATAAGCATTGTAAGTTTAGATGCTGTTGATTTTAATAGAGACGGTAAAACGGAATTAATTAGTAGTATTACTATTGGAGAAGAAGTAAGTGAAAAAACACCAACTTTATTTAGACTTTTTGTTATTATTGAAAAACAGGGTTCTGCTTACAAAGCAAGTCTAATTTTGTATAATGAAGCTCCTGAAAGTGGTACTGATATATGGCAACGACTTTTTGTTGATCATATAGATCTAGATGGTGACGGTATAGATGAACTCATAATTAAAAATATATATACGTCAAAAAACACAGGTTATCTAATCTATAAGAAAAAACGTCATCAATGGATAAAGATTTATGAAGGTGGTGGAAGTGGTTGTTAATTAGCTTCTTACTTAAGCATTTTTAATTAGCAAACCAAGAGAAAATTTAATACCATCAGCAAAGGTAAAGACGTACCTAAAAAGAAACTATAATATTCAGTTTTATTTAAGCCGAATTTTTGTAAATTGGGTTTATCAAAAAATTTGTGTAAATTGGGTCGCAAGACGTAGGCTAAGTATTTTCTTTTAGTCGCTATTTTATTTTTTAAGTTATTTTAGATTTAATTAATTAATTAAAAACTATTACTTAATCGTTTTGCAATAAGTCTTAGCAATATTTACTGTAATTTGCTCCATTTCTCTAGCGTCCATTTGCAATTTACCTTCTTTTATTGCGTCAGCAAAGAATTGCCTTAATTTCAATAAAACTACAACAAAAACCAAGTTTACCTTTTTTTCTTCTATATCTTGTCTATGTTTATCTACTACTGGTTTCGGCAATGTAATTCCAATAACTATTTGGTTTATTCTAATACCTAAATATGTTTCTTCTGGAAAACTAATTATATTAATACTCATATTGCATCTATCCTTTTTGACCTGCTTTTTAGTATAGATGCAATTTGTTAGAAAATTCTGTCAACATTTTTCTATTTAATCTCAGAATTTTTATTTTTTGTATTGCTGTTTCTAGCTCTATTGCTATCACTGCTACTATTACTAATTTTTATCAATTAATTCATTATTATTAGTTTTATTATTAGCTTTATCATTGTTTTCTGTTACTGCGTCTAATAATAATTGTTTTGGTTTTGGTTTTGGCTTACTACCAAATTTGTTCTTTTTTAGTTTTTCTCTGTAATCTGCTAGCACTTTATGTATAGTATTTGTATCTAGTAGCTCTGTCATATTTTGGCTAATCCAACTATGCAAGCCTAACTTTGGTGGTTCTTCTCCTTCTAAATACTCTTGATAAAGCTTTACTACTTGCTCAATAACTTCTTGTGATGGTAAGGCTATTCTTCTAATTACTCCATGTGGTTGATGTAAAAACCCTAACCAAGTTGCTACTGCTTTCTCATTCATTTCTAATTCTTTAGCTACTTTTGTTACTAACTGAAAATAATTTTTATCCCATTCTCCTAGTAACTTAAAGTAAGTTTTTTCTATTAAAAATCCTGTTTCTCTTTTTAAGTGATTTCTGCTTAGTAATCTATTTAGTAGTTGATTTACTTCCGTTCTATCTAAATTATATGGAGCTAATAATTTACTTATTTCTTCAGGTGTTGGTAATTTTCCCTTTTCTAAATATGGATCAAATATCTTACATATTTCCTTATATTTGCGATGCGTTACTGCTGGTTCATTACTAGCTCTTTTATTTGTTTCTGTATTACCTGCTTGTTTTTCATTGGTTGTTTTAGCTACTTCTGTTGCTTTAATCACTCTCTCAAACACTTGCACATTTGCTTTATCAAGGATAAATCCATCTTTAGTAGCTTGCCCTAACTTACCTGCTATTCTTCCTATCCAACTAGGCCAAGTTTGTTGCGCTGTGACCAATTTATTGTATTGTTTAGAATTTATAGCGATAAATACTTCTCTCTCATTAGCTTTAACATAAAACTCTTTTATACCTTGCTCATTTGTATTTACCTCACTAGGTAGCTCAGAAATCTTAACTGTTATATCCATTTGGGCTTTTGTTAATGTTTCATCTGCAATTGGTCGCTCAATATTTACTGGTGCTATTGAAATTGCTTTTACTACTTGTGATGGTGATGATGGTTGTGGTTTTGGTTGTGCTTTGGCTGTTGGTTGTGGTGATGGGGTTGTTGGTACTGTTGCTGTTTTAATTACTTTAGCCTGTGTAGTTCCTTTAACAATTGTAGCTTGTGTGGATGATGTATTTGGTTTTGGAGCATTTGGTGTTTTATTAACCGCTTTTACTTGTGTGGTAGCTTGAGTATTGGCTAGGGTAGTGGACTCTTTAACAGGTGCTTTTGCTGGTGTTGGTAATTGATTATTAGCAGGATTAACTTTAGCACTTGATGATGTGTTAATAGCTGATGTGTTAGCAGGATTAGTAGGATTAGTTTTCTTTACAAGCAAAGGCTTTTTTACGTTAGGCTTTTGTTGGTTATCACTCATAGCATTTTCACCAAAGCTTTTCTAATAAAATGTAGTAAAATAGCAGTTTAGCCAATTTAGCTTTAACATTAAAAGGATAATTAGCAGATGTCTTTAACTGGTAAAATCGATATTTCCTTAAAATTCTCTGAACTTCCTAACAAAATTATTGAGATTTCTCCTAAAACTAAGCAATTTTTCCTTAATGCTGATAATGTTGAGGTTAGCGTTACTTTAGATAGCAAGCTTTTCCAACGCTTAGAACAGGCTCATAAATCCTTTCCTTCTTGGGTTGCACTTCTTGAAGGCAAAATGGGCCAAGCTACTGAAAAAGGCTTTATCCTTGATGAACCTAAACTCCAAGTCTTTGAGAAAAAACCTAAAGCTGAAAACAGTTAAAGCTGAGTAAAATCCATAAATTATAAACGCATGTAAATTATCTAGCCGTGATTTCAAAATAGCCTAGATCCTGATAAAAACAGACACGGTATTCAGTAAAGAAATCTATTTGACCAAGAATAAGCGGTGGAATATCGTTACTAGACCAAGCAAAAATTAGCTCTACTGGATCTAAAAAACCTATTATCGCGCTTATTGATATTGGTATAGCAAGGCTATTTACATTACCACCTAAAGGAATAGTAGCTTTAGTGTCGTCCCAAACAAAACCAAGGTCAATGCCTAGCTGATATGGTAGAACATTGGTACTTGATCCAGTATCAACTAAGGCAACAGCCTGTATTAAGAAATTGTTATTAAAAAGTCTAATCGGAACATAGGGCATTGGAATATGTTGACGAGCTACATATCTAAACTTTTGCTTTTTCACGTTGTGCTAAATACTCCATCATTTTTATACCTGCTTCTATTCCTGCAATACCATAGTCTCTTTCTTGAATAGGGTATTTCTCTAATAGTTCTAAAACTTTTGTTTCTGTTTCATCCATAACCTTTAATTCTTCATCTGCAATTGACTGCTGTTTTAAAAAATCAATAACTTCAAGCTTTTCTTCTTGGCTCAAAGCTTTAAGTTGTGGCAATAATTCTTGTAGTGTCATATAGCCCCCTTAAAAGCATTATAACAAAGCTTTCTAACTACAAAATAGGATCTTGACAAACTAGAAGTTCTACCTATAAACTTTTCTATTGCTTATAACGTTACCAACTACCTATAAACTAAATCGTAAAACCAAATAATAATAATTAATCTAGGGGTGTAACTTATGCAAATTTATCCATTCCAAAAAGAAATTATCCAAAGAGAAGACTTAGTTTATCGTTATGCAGTAGCTTTAAGAGCTAATGATATTAATACTTTAACTGAAGTTTTATCTTTAGCTATTAAAGATCCAAAGCTCTCAAAACTTATTGATGAGATTGATATTGCTTTTGCTTATTTATAGAGCTAACTACTTTATTGATTAGGTTTATTTTCTATTCTAATCATTTTGTAGTTTTGCTCTAAATCAATACTTGTTAAAAATATTGGCACTTTATTAGGTAAAGTCTCTGCTACTACAATTTTGTTGGCAATATCTAGCACTCGAATTTGTAGCTTAGTGGTAATGTGTTCCCATATTTGTACTACTTTTACTCGTGCCATAATTTTTAACTTTTAAGGTTTAACTTAAATTTAATTTAATTTAATTTGATTTAAGTAATGATTGCTTCAAATCTTTACCTTGTTTGAAATATACAACACTCTTACTTGGTACTTCAACTGATGCACCATTCTTAGGGTTACGTCCATTACGAGCATTTCTTGTCCTGATTCTAAAACTTCCAAATCCTCTAATTTCTACCTCATCACCTGTCTTTAACGCATTAATCATAGAATTGATTATCTCGTTTACTATTTCTTCTGCATCTCGATTAGTGATTTCCATATGCTCATTAATCGCTCTCGCCACTTCTTGAATTAATTTGGTACGAGTAATGGTTTTAGGCTTTGGCAACGCTTCTTTCTTTGCTTTTGGCGTTGGCTTTGCAGTTTTTGTTGAAATAATTGTTTCAGTTGATGTTGGTAGGGAAGGGGACTCATTTTTATTTGTTTTGGATGTTTTGCTATTAGAAGTTTGCTTTGTTGTAGATTTTGCTTCTACGGCCTTAGTTTCTGTTACAACATCTACAATTGTTTCTTTCTTACGTGGCATCGCTTTACACCTCAAATTAAATACTTTAACAGGCTATATTGCTATAAGTTAGCAATTACAAATTAGTTAAATTAACACAAACCTCTATTAAATCAAACACTTAATTGATTGATTTTTCCTAATGGTGTCCTAATGATATTTGTTATTTTTATCGACTTTAATTAAATTATCCCCGCCAAATTAAATTATCTTTATTATCAAACACTGTATCTACTGTATTTAGTTAGGAGTAGTTTTAATGGAAAAAAAGGAAGTTGCTTTAACAAGCAAGCAAATGGAGGTACTTAAATTATTAGTCAATGGCTATGATGGCCGTGAAGTAGCAGAAATGCTAAATATTAAACTCAATACAGTCGAAACTTATCGTTCTATTATTGGCATTAAATTAGGCATCTATGATTTAGCTGGATTGGTTAAATATGGACTAAAACATAACTTAACCACTTTAGATAAAGACCGTGATCTTTCTATTGTTAGGAGTAATGCTAATAATGTCTAAAGAAAAGTTATTAAGTTTAACTTCAAGGGAAAAGGAAGTTTTAACTATGTTGGCTGATGGCTACACTAATAGGGAAGTAGGGACAATCTTAAATATCTCTCATCGTACTGTTGAAGCACATCGCCTTAACATTATGCTTAAATTAGAAAAGTCACACATTGTTGATTTAGTTAAGTTTGCCATTAAACATCAATTAACTGCTATTGATAAACACAAACCTAACATTAAACATTAACTAGCTTATTCATCCCATCAAATAATTAATCTAAACTAACTAACTATGTTGTAACTTAAAATATTGTTAATCAATAGTTTAGATTAGTTATGTGACTAAATTTCTCTATAATATTTGCTAATGAATAGTTATTTGTTATAATACATTTAATGTTATTAACAAACTATTTTTTGATTAGGAGATTACCTTATGACAAAAGAAAATAAACCAAGAAATTTAACCGGGCGAGAACAAGACGTAGTTAAATTACTAGCGGATGGTTACTCAAACGAAGAAGTTGGTACAATATTAGGTCTTGCACGTAGAACAGTAGAATCACACCGCGCTCGTGTGATGCTAAAATTGAACATTCACTCGCTTCCAGGACTTGTTAAGTATTGTATCCAAAATGAACTAACTACAGTTGATACACATAGAAGTGATCCTAGGCTAGCAGATGCCTAATTAAATTAACTCCATAAATTTCTTAATCATCACGAATAGCTAAAATCTCTTAATCTAAGTAGTATTAAAACATAGAGGTTTTAGCTATTTCTGTTTTGGAGTTTTTTTGATTGAGCTAGATTAGGCTAGTGTGAGGCTCTGTTTACTAAGATTGGAAAGTTAATAGTATTAGCAAGGGTATTATTTCTATGATATATTAGCAATTTCCGTTTAGCCAAAAATTATTCTCGATAAAATATCAAAAATAAAAACATTAAAAATTCATTAATTTATTAATGTGGAGTCTAAAGAGCTAGTAAGATATTACTAGTGGTTTACGACACATTGATAACAAAAATAATAACAGGAACAGCTACTAAATGAAGTTAAATAATAGGGAAGACTTAACACCAATTTGTGCAACAGAAAATGTCCCTTTGTTTGTTATGTATGTTAAAGAGGAACTACCTGAAAAGCACAAAAGTAAGCTAGAAAGCCATCTAAGCCAATGTGCTGATTGCAAGATGAATTTAGCTTACATAAACGAAATATTACAATTTAAGCACCATCTTTCCATTGATGAGAAAACACTATTACTAAAATATTTATCTGATCCACTATTCTATTATTTTGCCAACAACATCAGAAAAAAAGTCCTTGAAGACGTTAAAGAAATAGTAAAAGAAGCTAAAGCCAAAGTTAATGAAGTTAATGAAGTTAATAATACTATTGATGCAAGGGTGAAAGATTTTGGTAAAGCTGAAAAGCTACCCAAAAAGCTTCATCAACAAATACCTTATCCTTATCTTGTACTAACCACTTCCATAATATTATTTTTGTCTCTAGGAATTTCTATTGTTTTAGCTCTTAGTAGTAAATACCCTGCATTACAAAGCTATTTACCTTTTTCTAATTCAACTAGTGCTGTTGAAGAAAGATTACCAACTAATTTAGGTTCTGAGCTATCAATTAACTTAGCTAAAACGACTGAAATCAATCGCTACCAACAACTTGATACTGCTATTGATGAGTTTTTAGCCACAAAAGATAGGACACACTTAGAACAAGCTGAATCTATTGCTAAAGACATACAATTATTCTATGAAGATAACTATGGTGTTGATTTAGTTAGTTATTACCAAAGTGTGCCTGAGTCAACAATAAATAACTTATCAATCATTCGTAAGCAACTTCAAAAATTAATCAATGAAAGTAGTGGGGATAAGTATCAAGAACATCTAGCCGAAAGTCAAATAATAGAAAAAACTTTCCTTAGTTTTGGTAATTTGCCAGAAGCTTATAAGGCTAAAGCTTTAATTACTAAATTAAGTGTCCAGTTACATAAAGATGATGCTAAAAAAATTGCTAATGAAGGCTTAATTTTTTCCCTTAATAATCAGTATCTTTACTTGCAACTTGATTTCTTGCTATGGGAAGCTAAACGTCTTTCTAAAATACCTGATTTTGTTAGTGCAGAAGAAAAGTTTACACAAACTATTGATTTAGCTACTAAGTTAAATCTCCAAAAAATAAGAAATAGTGCAGGTGCTTCACTTGCTACAATCTATTACCAAGCCAATGATAATGAAAAAGCCTTTAATTTAGCCAAAAAACTATTATTACTTAATTTTGGCAATTATAAGAATCCTCAAATAATAGGTCTTCTACAAATAGCAGGTCTATCTAGTTTTAACTTAGGTTATTACCAATTAGCAGAATCTTATTTAACAGAAGCAGCTAAAAATTCTCAAGAAATAAATAGCCCTGCTTTTGCGATACGTTCATATTCTTTCCTAGGACTAATCTTTGCTGAACAGAAAAATTTTACTCAAGCAGAAGAGTTTTATTCTAAAGCAAAACTCTTACTTAGTAATATTACAGAAACAAATTCTAGATTAGAAGCATTAGCGGTAATTGTTGGCTATGAAGCGAAGGCAAAACTATTAGCTAACGATAATCAGCAAGCTGTAGCTCTTTACCAACAAAAACTAGATATTATGGAAAAAATAAAACTACAAAGTAATTTAGAAACTAGTCAAATACATCAAGCTATGGCGACAGCACTAATAGCATTAGGAGAAACCCAAAGTGCTAAGGAACATAGTACCATCGCCAAACACTATACAGATTTAGCAAAAATTAATAATGAAATGGCTAACTGTTTATTATCTTTAGCTCCAACAAAATGTGGTTCAGTTCAATAATAGGCAATTCTATTATTTTATAAAAGATTTGCCAAAAATAATTGATTCACAAACCATTGGATGTGGAGCAAAAGAAGCTTTTTTGACCATCATAGGCATGTATTTTGGCACATCTGTTTTAACTAAATCATAGTAAAAAGCAAAGTGATCCATATTCATCATATCTTTTGTAGGTAAATTAGTAATATCTACAGAATAACTTACCCCAGGTTGATATGTTAGAGTCATAGCTTTATCTAATCCATTTATCACTAAATTTTGTCCTTTACTTAATTGCATTCTGCCATTAGGTCTTCCTATTTCTCGCTTAAAATTATGCACCTTAGTTCCAGCAACAAATTGATATTTATTTTCTGTTAACCTTTCTGCATAAAACATACCTGTGTTGAAATGTATTTTTGCAAAAAAGTTGTCCTTCAAATAAAGCTGCTTTTGAAACAAATCATTCTCAATATCCAAACACCATCTAAAGTCTTGAGTGTCCTTGCTCATATCAAGGGAATAGTACCGTTTTGGCTGTTGTTGATTGTTAGGCACGTCAACATTTAATACCTTGCCTTTTAACTCATCAGCTTTGATAGTACGAATAATTGTTTCTTTACCGCCTTTTATTTCTTTGACTTCGATTAATGGACTATGGTGATGAACATCCAAAATACCATCACTAACACGTTTAGAATCTCCAAAAGCAATGGCTTGAAGTCCATCAAAATGGAAGCTAACTTCACATTTAGCATCAGCATTTACATTACTATTATTTACATTACTCATTAATACGCAAAAACAAACTGCAAAAAATACCATCAAGAAATAAATCTTTTTCATAAAATCTCCTTATATTTTTCGTTAAGTTGGTTGATTTAACTTAAGTTAATTAGTTAATTAGTTAATTAGTTAATTAGTTGGTTGGTCGGTTAATTAAATAACTACACTAATTAATATTAAATAGTGATTAAATAGGTAGTTAAATAATTAAGTAATATATTAATCAGCTATTAAAGTAATCAATAAACTGGTTAATATTAAGTTCAAGTTATTAGCTAGAGACACAACTAGCAATATTAGTAGTAGTAAAATAATTTATTACTACTATAGATAGTATATTACATTTATTAAATTACTTTTCAAGATAATACTTATTAACTTTTTATTTACAATAAATTAACTATATATACTACTAGCGATCAACTGCAAATTCAGTAACCTACTTTAATTACTTATAGTTACATATCATTAACTCGTAATAATAGTTGACTATTTTAACTGTTTTTATTTATATAAATAATTATTTATTGATTATATATTTATTAATTTTTTAATTATTAATGGTAGTAATTTATTGATTTAGATAGAGTTATACTAGTTAATAGTGGTTAGTTAATGAATGATAAAGTTTTAATAAATAAGTTTGACTAGTATTTAGTGTTGCCCTACAATCCCAACATTAATAAAAAGCTTTTTCATTTGATGACGAATAATCCTAGAAACAAGCAAAAATAATAAGTTTATCCATAAGCATATAAAAGAACATCATAAGTAATTTACTGTACTTAACAAGCATTAGTGATATATAACATAGAAAGTAAACAATGAAGCATTTTTTACCTGAACTAATGTCTGAAGAACAAAATGAAGATGATGAATTAATCAAAGATTTAATTCCTTGGTACTTAGCTTCAGAGAAAGAAAATCTGATTCTTTTAGAAGCTGCTTTGGCTAAGAAGGATTTTGCTACCTTGATTGATATTGGCGATAAAATGTATGGTCATGGTAGAAGTTATGGCTTTGATTTTATCAGTATTTTAGGCAAACACATTGAAATTGCTGCCATACAGGAAAACACCTTACTGCTTCCTGAACTAATCACTTCATTAAAACACTACCTTCAAGATTGTTGTAGAAAGTACAAACTAGATTAATTACAACCTAGTAATTAATATTAATCATATAGATTAAGTATAGTATAATTTTACTGATTGCTCAAACATAAGTGATACCAGATTGGATTAGCAAGCTCGAATTAATTACTAATAAAGTTCTGCTTATCTTTGGCTTTTTGTTGATACGGAGTTTTGAATCCAATATGGTATGAGTAAGCATAAATAAACAGATATTTTGGTTTACACAATGGAAAAATTTAGTAGTGCATAATTTATTTCTTTTACAGCATTACGTTTTTAGCACTATCGAAATTGATAGCAAAAACAGGGTTTTTTACTATCAATTCAGCATTTCCTTAAAAAAGAACTTAATGCAAAAGCTTATAATTAAAGAAATATACTAATAATATATTAATATTTTATTAAAAAAGGGGATTCTAAGAATTATTTATTAGTATGTAATAAAATCCGCATTAACATTACATTAAAAATCAACAAATAATATTTTTTTAACTTACAATAAATTCAAGATAAGATTTGGTGTGTAGTATGGGTAATTAGAAAATTAACTTATCTCAACAATATATCTCAACAATATATCTTAAAAGTTTAAGGTATTAAAAGATAAGCCAATAATATAACAATTGTTTTAACAGCTTAGAACAGAATGGCTAAATAATGAACCAACTATCTCACAAAAACATAGCAAATAATCCTTTATTTAGTTTACTTCAATCTCTTGAAATAGAGAAAAAATCTTGCTTGATACAAGTGTCATCTAAAGAAGGAGAAGGGTTTTTATATTTCTTTTTGGGGAAACTTGTAGATGCCCTTTGTGAAGAATATGAAGGAGAAGAAGCTGCTTATAAGATTCTTTTCTGGGAAAATACAGAAATA
>Ga0268299_1002648_pt1 | contig 20056 bp, 20 predicted proteins | sample NOBtaG_FD_193484 | JGI IMG/M metagenome (GOLD analysis project Ga0268299, IMG submission 193484) | Activated sludge microbial communities from bioreactor in Nijmegen, Gelderland, Netherland - NOB reactor | ecosystem: Engineered > Bioreactor > Aerobic > Activated sludge | place: Netherlands... | reverse complement strand
GTCGGCCAGGATCTCCCGCCGGCCGTGGTGGCCGATGCGGGTGACGGCCCGGCCCCGGTGCTCGCAGGCCACCATCCGGCCCTCGAGGTCGAGGGTGTGGCCGTTGGCGTTCCACGCCGGCTGGTCGAAGGTGGCGACGGTGCCGGTGGTCTCGTCGTAGCGCAGGGTGCGGTCGTTGGGGATGTCGGAGAACAGCAGGAAGCGGCCGGCCGGCACGTACACCGGGCCCTCGGTCCAGCGGGCGCCCGTCCACAGGTGATCGATGTGGGCGTTGTGGATCACATAGCGGTGGAACCGCTTGTCGATCACCTCGAACGCCTCGTCCAACGCCATCGCTCGATCCTCCTGGATAGGTGTGTGCCTGCGCGAAGTTAGGAGCCTGAGCCACCGGAACGGTAGCTCCCGGTGGCGGAGCGGGCGAGGCGGGCGAGGAGACGGCGCTGGGTGACCAGGCCCAGGTAGCGGCCGGCGTTGTCGGTGACGATCACCGGCCCGACGGGGTCGGTTGGGGCGGTGGCCAGGCGGTGGGCCACCTCGGCCGGGCTGGCGTGGACGTTGGCCACCGCCGCCGGCACCAGCTCGCCCCGCAGGGCCGCCCGGCCGTCCACCAGCCCGGCCGGGCGGCCGTTCCGGTCGAGCACGGCCATCCACGGGATGGTGCCGGCGTTCCAGGCGGCGGCCAGGTCGACGTCGGGCCCGGCCGCCGGCACCGGGTCGACCAGGCGGTGCAGGGTGTCGGTGGGCCGGCCGGCGAAGGCGGCCAGGCGGGCCGCGGTGTCCCAGCCGAGGCTGGCCCAGGGCGGGGCGGGCCGGCCGAACAGCCACCCCTGGGCCAGGGGCACGCCCAGGTCGACCAGGCTGAACGCCTCGGCCTCGGTCTCCACCCCTTCGGCCAGCACCCAGGCGTCGACCCGGCTGGCGAACAGGCCCAGCATCTCCACCAGGGCCAGCTTGGCCTCGTCGCCGTCGATGCCGGCCACCAGCGCCCGGTCGAGCTTGAGGACGGCCGGGCGGAGCTGGAGGATCTGCTGGAGCCCGGCGTAGCCGGCGCCGGCGTCGTCCACCGCGAACAGGGCGCCCCCGGCCCGCAGGTTGTTCACCACCCCCTCCAGCGCGGCCCAGTCCCACGGGCGGTGCTCGGTGATCTCGATCACCACCCCGCCCAGGTGACCCTGGTTGGCCAGGGCCTTGCGCACCGGGGCGGTCAGCAGCGACTCGGGGTCCACGTTGACGCTCAGGAAGCAGTTGGGGGGCAGGTCGGCCCGGGTCGAGAAGGCGGTGTGGAGGGCCACGGCATCGAGGTCGGGACCGACGCCGAGGCGGTGGGCGGCGGCGAACCAGCGGTCGGGCGGGGGGCTGCTGTCGCCCTCCGGCATCTGGAACCGGGCCAGGGCCTCGTAGCCCACCACCACCCGGCGCTGGAGATCGACGATCGGCTGGTAGACGGCCGTCACCCCGTAGCCGGCCAGGGCCCGCTCCAGGCGGGGCCGCCACGCCTCGTCGGTCTCGGCCACCGGGACCGCGGGGTGGAGCGGGGCGCCGACGGCGCGGGAAGCGCCGATCACGGGGCGGGCCCGGCCCTCAGGCGACGGCCACGATGAGGCGTCGGACCTCGTCCACCACCTCGGCCGGCACCTCGGTCATGCCGTGATCGGCCGCGGCGTGGGCCGCCACCTCAGCCAGGAGCTCCTCCTCGGTGGAGCAGACGAACCGGGCGTCGCACCCCGGCACCACGTCACCGCATGCGAACTGCTTCATTCCGGCCGGCCTCCGATCGGAGCGCCCCGGACACCCGAAGCGCTGTTCTGCTATCCGATCGGCAGGCCGGGCCGGCAGCTTGAGTGCGCCGGGCTACAGGGCGTCGACGACGGCGAACCCGTTGCCCCGGGCCTGGACCTTGAAGGCGTGGGGGGCGGAGAAGTGGGCCGGCATGAGCACGGCGTCGCGCTCCACCGCCGCCTCCAGGATGGCCCGGCGGGTGGCCACGGCGCCCTCGGCGTCGAGGCAGAAGCCGCTGTTCCAGTCGGGCCGGTAGACCTGGACGGCCGAGTGCATCGAGTCGCCCGACAGCAGCCCGGTGCCGCCGGAGCCGGAGAGCCAGCCGACGGCGTGGCCCGGGGTGTGGCCGGGCCGGAGCTCCAGGTGGAAGTGGTCGTCGACGTCGTGGCCGTCGCCCTCCCACAGCTCCACCAGGCCCCGGTCGAACACCGGCTTGATCGAGTCGTCGAACACGAAGCCGTTGAACTCCATGCCGGTCTGGTCGGTCACCGACGGGTTCCAGAACTCGTACTCGGTCTTGTTGAAGTAGTACTTGGCGTTGGGGAAGGTGGGCACCCACTCACCGTTCACCAGGGTGGTGTTCCAGCCCACGTGGTCGAGGTGGATGTGGGTGCACACCACGGCGTCGACCTCCTCGGGCTTCACCCCGCTGGCCACGAGGCGCTCGAGCCAGTCGGTGTTGAGCATGGCCATGTCGGGCATGTTGCGCTGCTTGTGGTTGCCGTTGCACGTGTCGACCAGGATCGTCTTCTGGGGGGTGCGGATCACCCAGGTGTGGATGCTGAGCAGGGCCTGGTCGGTCTCGGGCACCACGAACTGGGCGATGGTGTCGGGCCCGAACTCCTCCCGCACGCCGGCGTCGAACGACGGCATCAGCATGTTGGCCGGGAAGCCCGGCCCGTAGCTCTCCTCGAGGCGCGACACGGTGACGTCGCCCAGGTCCACAACGCCCTTGGTCATGATGGTTCCCCCTGTACGGAACGGCTGTTGGCGGCCACAACCTAGCGCGCCGGCCGCCGGGGAGGCTCGCCCGCCGGCTCCGGAAACCTCGGCCCCCGACCTCACGCCCGGTCGGGCCCCAGCGTTGACCGGGAATGAGGACTTGGCAGGATGAACCCGTGCAGCCGTTCGATCGGGTGGTGGAGGAGCACGGGGCCGTCGTGCTCCGGGTGTGCCTCGCCCTCCTGGGGCCCGACGAGGCGCAGGACGCCTGGTCCGAGACGTTCCTGGCCGCCCTTCGGGCCTACCCCCGGCTCCGGCCCGGCTCGAACGTGGAGGGCTGGCTGGTCACGATCGCCCACAACAAGGCGATGGACGCGCTCCGCCGCCGGGCCCGGGCCCCCGTGCCGGCCGGCGACGGCACCGATCTGTCGCCCCCGGCGCGTGCCGCCGCCGGCCCCGATCCGGCCCAGGAAGCCACCGCCGGGCTCGACTGCGACCTGATGGCGGCCGTGCGGGCCCTGCCGCCCAAGCAGCAGGGGGCCGTGGTGCACCACTACCTGGCCGGCCTGCCCTACGTCGAGGTGGCCGCCGTCATCGGCACGAGCCCGGAGGCGGCCCGGCGCAGCGCGGCCGACGGCATCGCCGCCCTCCGGGTGGCCCTCTCCTCCCCCGCCGGCGCTTCCGGCGTGTCGACCTCACATCCCCGCCCCCGAAAGCGTTGACCTGACATGGGACCGAGCACGAACACCCCTGACCACGACCACACCCCCGATCACACCGGCATCCCCGGCCGGCCCGATGGCGACGACGACGGGCTCGTCACCCGCCTGCGAGACGCCCAGCCGATGCCGAGGCCCGACGCCCTGGTCGCCCTGCGGGCCCGGCTGGCGGCCGAGGCCGAGGCCGACGGTCTGCTCGACGTGGCCTACCGGGTGGTCGACAGCCCCATCGGGCCGCTGCTGGTGGCCGTGACGTACGACGGCGTGGCCCGGGTCGCCTTCGAGAACGAGGGGCACGACGAGGTGCTGGAGGAGCTGGCCGCCGCCATCAGCCCCCGAATCCTCACCGCCCCCCGCCGGACCGACCCGGTGGCCCGCCAGCTCGACGAGTACTTCGCCGGGCGCCGCCGCCGCTTCGACCTCGAGCTGGACCTCCGCCTGGCCCGCGGGTTCCGCCGCCAGGTGCTCGACCAGCTCCGCATGGTCGACTTCGGCCACACGGTGAGCTACGGCGAGCTGGCCCGGGCGGCCGGCAACCCCCGGGCGGTTCGGGCCGCCGGCTCGGCCTGCGCCACCAACCCGGTGCCGCTCGTCGTGCCCTGCCACCGGGTGGTGCGCAGCGACGGCTCGATCGGTCAGTACCGGGGTGGCCCCGAGGCCAAGCGCACCCTGCTGGCCCTGGAGTCGGCGGCATGACCGCGATCGCCACTGCGGTCGACGGGCTCGCCTGGCACGAGATCCGGGCCGGGCTCGACGAGGCCGGGGTGGCGCCGGCCGGCCCGGTGCTGGCCCCGACCCTCTGCGCCGAGCTGGTGGCCGGCTTCGACGACGACACCCGGTTCCGGTCCACTATCGACATGGCCCGCCACCGGTTCGGCGCCGGCGTCTACCGCTACTTCGGCTATCCCCTCCCGGCCGTGGTGGAGGGCCTGCGCCAGGCGCTGTGGCCCCACCTGCTGCCGGTGGCCCGGGAGTGGGCGGCGCGCCGCAACCAGCCCGCCCCGTGGGACGACACGCTCGACGGCTGGCTGGCCCGCTGTCACCGGGCCGGCCAGTGCCGCCCCACCCCGCTGCTGCTCCGCTACGGCCCGGGAGACTGGAACGCCCTGCACCGCGACCTCTACGGCGACCTGGTGTTCCCCCTCCAGGTGGTGGTGGGCCTGGACCGGCCCGGGGTCGACTACGGCGGGGGTGAGCTGGTGGTGGTGGAGCAGCGGCCCCGGTCGCAATCCCGCCCCACGGCCGTGGCCATCCCCCAGGGCCATGCCGTGGTGCTCACCACCCGGGACCGCCCGGCCCGCAGCAGCCGGGGGTGGACCACCCACGCCGTGCGCCACGGGGTCAGCACGGTCGCCTGGGGCCGCCGCCACACTTTGGGCGTCATCTTCCACGACGCCACCTGACGGCGCGGTGCTGGTTGCTAGTCGTCCTGGCCGAAGCCCTCGAAGTCGGCCTCGGTGTAGGGCTTGGCCTCCACCAGCACGAGCCAGTTGCCGGAGTTGTCCCGCATGAGGGCCTCCACGCCGTAGGGCCGGTCGGCCGGCTCCTGGATGAACTCCACCCCTTTGGCCCGCAGCTCCTCGTAGGTCTTCCGGCAGTCGTCGACGGTGAGGCCCACCCCCGGCAGCCCACCTTCGGCCTGGGCCCGCCGCATGGCCGCCACCAACTCCTCGGACAGGGGCGGGCCTGGGGTGGTGAGGTGGAGGTGGAGCTCCGGATGGTCGGGGTGGAACACGGTCAGCCAGCGGAAGTCGGGGCCGAAGGTCATGTCGTCGCCGACCTCGAACCCGAGAACGTCGGTGTAGAACTCCTTGGCCGAATCGTGATCGGTGACCCAGATGCTGACGAGTGAGACGTTGGTGATCATGGGAGCGACGCTACGGGTGGCCGCCCGCCGGCGGCTTCTCCCCCCTTGCGGTCTTGCGCTCCACCAGGCCCCACATGAACACGTAGCATCCCGGGATCCGCGGGGCTCCCCGGCCGCTGTAGCGGCGCTGGAACTCGCTGGGCGACTCGCCCACGATCTGGTGGAACCGGCTGCTGAACGAGCCGAGGCTGGAGAAGCCGACGGCCCAGCACACCTCGGTGACGGTGAGGTTGGTGGCCCGCAGGAGGTCCTGGGCCCGCTCGATGCGCCGTTCCTGCAGGTAGACGGCCGGGGTGCGCCCGTAGGTGGCGGTGAACAGCCGGTGGAAGTGGAACTTGGACAGGCAGGCGACGGCGGCGAGGCCGGCCAGGTCGAGCGGCTCGGCGAAGTGCCGGTCGGCGTGGTCCCGGGCCCGACGGAGCTGCACCAGCGTCCGCTCCGGTATCGGCCGATCGCCATCCACCCGCCGATCATGCCCGGTCTCGGCGATACTCCCACGGGGGAAACCGGGCGACGCCGGCGCCCGGAACCGGAGCTGGGGGGGAGAGCGCCGATGGCCGACAACATGCCCGCCGCCGAGGTGGCGGTGGACGAGCCGCTGGTCCGCCGGCTGCTGGCAGCCCAGTACCCCGAGGGTGCGGCCCTCCCGCTGCGCCTGGCCGCCAACGGGTGGGACAACGTGGTCTACCGCCTGGGGGTGGAGCTGGCCGTCCGCCTCCCCCGCCGCCGGGCCGCCGCCGATCTGGTGCTGCACGAGCAGCGCTGGCTGCCGGTGCTGGCGCCGGGCCTGCCCCTGCCGGTGCCGGCTCCGGTGCTGGCCGGACGGCCGGCCGAGGGCTACCCGTGGCACTGGAGCGTGGTGCCCTGGTTCCCGGGCGGCATCGCCGCCTCCACCCCGCCGGCCGATCCCGGCGCCGCGGCCGACACGCTGGGCCGGTTCGTGGCCGCACTCCACCGGCCGGCGCCGGACGAGGCGCCGGTCAACCCGGTGCGGGGCTGCCCGCTGGCCCACCGCCACGACACCGTGACCGAACGGCTGGCCCGGGTCGGCCCCGGCCTGGCCCCCGCCGAACGGGAGGCGCTCGCCACCGCCTGGGCCGACGCCCTGGCCGCCCCACTGTGGGACGGCCCGCCGCTGTGGATCCACGGCGACCTCCACCCCGCCAACCTCCTGGTCGACGAAGGCCGCCTGTCGGCCGTGATCGACTTCGGCGACCTGACTGCCGGCGACCCGGCCACCGACCTGGCGGTGGCCTGGATGCTGTTCGACGACGGGCCGACCCGGGCCCGTTTCCTGGCCGCCGCCGCCGGGCCCGACGGGGCCACCGACCCGGCCACCGTGCGGCGAGCCCGCGGCTGGGCGGTGAACCTGGCGCTGGCCATGGCGGCGGCCTCGGCCGACAACCCGACGATGGCCGCCGTCGCCCACCGCACGATCGCCAACCTCACCGATTCTTAGGAGCTTCAGCCGCACTGAGTACGGTTGAGGCTCCTCAGAACGGACGAGTCAGGGCAGCGTCACGTAGCCGTGCTCGGTCTTCCACAGGAAGTACTTCTCGAACGCCAGCTTCATGGCGTGGGCCTGGGGCCCGGGGATCAGCATCCCGTGCTTGCGGGGCGGCAGCATCTTGTCGGTGAGGATGACCACGCCATTGTTGCCGGCGTCCATCACGCAGATTCCCTTGATGTCGGCGAACTCCTTGTGGACCTCGGGCTTCTCGCCCCTTATCTGGGCGGCGATGTTCTTCGCCGCCACGTGGGCCTGCTGCTCGGTGGGGAACCCGGTCTTGGGGATCCCGATGGGGTTGGCCGTGTGCCACGGCGAGTCGACGGCGGCCGCGATGCCCACGGCGTAGATGTCGTCGTGCTCCATGCTCTGGTAGGTGTCGCGCACCTTCACGTAGCCCTTGGCGTCGGCCAGGCCGGGCACGGTGTGCACCACCTCCTGGCCGATGAAGGGGGGCACGATCATGGCGTAGGCGAAGTCGATCGTGCGATCGTCGGCCAGGGTCAGGCGGCCGTCGTCGACCTCGGTGATGGCCACGTCGCCCACCGCGGTGATCTTCTCCTTCGCCATGAACAGCCCGAGGAGCTGCTCGCCGTGGGGCAGCCCGCCGATGCCGAAGTGGCCGAGGAACGGTTCGGGGGTGACGTAGGTGAGCGGCACCCGCTTGCGGATCTTGTGCTTCTTCAGCTGGTAGCTCATGTTGAACAGGAACTCGTAGGCGGCGCCGAAGCACCCCGCCCCCGCGGTGGCCCCGATCACCACCGGGCCCGGGTTGTCGAGGAAACGGCGCCAGGCCACGCCGGCCCGCTCGGCGTCGGGCAGGGTGGTGATGGTGAACGCCTTGTTCTCCGGCACCAGGCCGGGGACGACGTCCATCTGGTTGCGGTAGCCGGTGGCGATCACCAGGTAGTCGTAGGGGTGCACGTTGCCGGTGGCCTGGTCGGTGGTGACGGTGCGGGCCCCGGCGTCGATCGAGGTGGCGGCGGCGTGGACGAACTCCACGCCGTGGGCCTCGAACGGCGGGATCACGGGCACGGTGATGTCGGCCGCCGTCCGCTTGCCGAACGGCAGCCAGATCAGCGACGGGTTGAACACGAACCGGTCCGACGGCGAGATCACGGTGACGGCCACGTCGTCGCCCAACTCGTGCTTGAGGGCCAGGGCGGCGGTGAACCCGCCGAAGTTCGATCCCAGCACCACCACTCGATCGGCAGCCATGGTCACAGCTCCTTCGCTCGTCGTCCGGGTCAGGTCCCGGCTTCCCCTCCACCATCGGCCGGCGACGGCACGCCGCCTAGGGCCCAACGTCCGGACAACTGTCATAATCCTGTGACATGGGTCCATCCCCGGCCGCGGCCGGAAGGTGAGCCGGTCCCGGGGCGCGGTGTAGCGTCGGGGTTCATGGACACCACCGTGGCCCCGGGCCGCACCACTCGGTCCGCTGCGGTGCTGGGGGTGTTCGCCATCCTCGCCGCCACCGCCTGCTGGAGCTCGGGTGGCGTGCTGGCCGAGAAAGCCGACGGGCCGAGCACGATCGTCGCCTTCTGGCGCTTCCTGATCGTGGCCGCGGTGTTCGGCGTGCTGGCGGCGGCCACCGGCCGGCGGATCACGTGGCCCATGCTCCGCCGCTCGCTGCCGGGCGGGATGCTGTTCGGCATCAACCTCACCATCTTCTTCCAGGCCCTCAAGTACGCCACGGTGGGCATGGCCACCGTGTTCGCCGCCCTGGTGCCGGTGCTGGCCCTGATCGCCGGGCGGGCCCTGTTCGGCGAGCGGATCACCCGGCTGGCCGTGTTGTGCGCCACCGGGGCGGTGGGGGGCGTGGTGATCTTCGTGGTGCCGAGCCTGGGAGAGCCGGGCAACACCGCGGCCGGCGTGCTGCTGTCGCTGCTGGCGGTGCTGATCTGGGTGTCGTACCTGCTGGTCACGAAACGGGCCCGGCAGGGCGTGGGCACGGTGGAGTACCTGCTGTGCATGTCGGCGGTGGCGGCCGTGACGCTGGTGCCGTTCATGCTGCTGTTCACCGAGGAGGGGGTGGCCCTGCCCGACAAGGGCTGGCCCTGGATCGTGCTGCTCGCCCTCCTGCCCGGCAGCGTGGGGCACGGGCTGCTGGCCTGGGCCCAGGCCCACGTGCCCATGTCGACCGCCGGGGTCCTCCTCCAGGGCGAGCCGATCGGCGCCGCGGTGGCCGCCGCCATCTTCCTCGGCGAGCCGCTGGGCCCCCTGCAGGTCCTGGGCCTGGCCGTGGCGTTCACCGGTGTGGCCGTGCTGACCAGATCGACCACCACCACAACCCCGATCGAGGAGGCTGCGGGATGACCGACCCCACCCCGCCCGGGCCCGGAGCGCCGCCCGAGGAGCCCCATCTCGAGGCCCACCTGCACGCCGCCCCCATGATGCCGGCCGCCACCGGGCCGCTGGTGGGGTTGCGGGTGCTCGACCTCACCCACGCCCTGGCCGGCCCCTACGGCAGCCTGCTGCTGGCCGACCTGGGGGCCGACGTGATCAAGGTGGAGCCGCCCAGCGGCGAGCTGGTGCGTTTCGCCGGGCCCTTCACCCGGGACGACCAGGAGCGGGTCTACGGCTCCCGCTACGCCAGCCGCAACCGCAACAAGCGCTCGATCGCCCTCGACCTCAACGACGACGCCGACCGGGAGACGTTCCTGCAGCTGGTGGAGACGGCCGACGCCCTGGTGGAGAACCACCGGGCTGGCGTGCTCGACCGCCTCGGCGTGGGCTGGGAGGCCTGCCAGGCCCGCAACCCCCGCCTGGTGTACGCCGCCGTCCGCGGCTTCGGCGATCCTCGCACCGGGGCCAGCCCCTACACCGAGTGGCCGGCGTTCGACCCCATCGCCCAGGCCATGGGCGGGATCGTGGTGAGCACCGGCACCGACGAGGACAACATCGTGCGGGCCGGTCCCCCGATCGGCGACACCGTGCCGGGCCTGATGGCCGCTCTGGGGGTGGTGTCGGCCATCCTCCACGCCCAGCGCACCGGGGTGGGCCAGTTCCTCGACGTGGCCATGGTGGATGCCATGATCTCGGTGTCGACCGAAAGCCTCACCCAGTGGAGCTACACCGGCCGCCATCAACGCCCGATGGGCAACTCGGTCGACGGCAACACCCCGTTCGACATCTACCGCACGGCCGACGGCCACTGCGCCATCGCCGCCCCGACCGCCCCGCAGTTCCGCCTGCTGTGCCAGCTGATCGGGCGGCCCGAGCTGGCCGACGACGAGCGGGTGCGCGACATGCGCCAGCGGGTCAAGCACCGCGACGTGATGGACGACGCCATCGGCAGCTGGGCCGAGCGGCACACCAGCGCCGAGATCGTGGAGATCCTGGGCGGCCACGTGCCGGTGGGGCCGGTCTACGCCCCGAAGGACTGGGTGCGCGACCCCCACGTCGCCGCCCGAGAGATGCTGGTGGCGGTGGAGCACCCCCACCACCGGCCCACCCTCCAGCCCAACTGCCCGATCAAGTTCACGGCCACCCCGGCCGGGATCTACCGCCGCCCCGCCACCCTCGACGAGCACGGCCCCGAGCTCCGGGCCGAGCTGGCGGCCCGGCGCAACCCGGAGGCCTGATCGCCCGACTTCGGGCCGGGCCGCCCGACTTCGGGCCCGGCCCGCCGGTGCGCGACACTGGGTGTCAGCAAGCACAAGGGGGGAACCTGTGGTTGCGCCGCCCGTTTTCACCGACCTGGGCACGGTCCGTGCCACCCGGGACCTCGACGTGGCCTCGGCCGTGCTCAGCGACACCTACGCCGAGCTCACGATCCGTCTCCCGACCACGGCCGGGCCCTTCGGCATGCGCCTCGAGCACGTGGAGCTGCCCGACGTGGAGATCGCCGTGCTCGACCTGTCGAGCGCCTGGCTGCGCACGGTCCCCTACCCCACCTACACCGTGTGCCTGCCGGTACAGGGTCGGGTCCGGGCCCGGGTGGGCCGCTCGACCGTGGCCATCGGCGACGGCCGGGGCATCTCGGTGTGCCCGGCCAGCGGTGAGGTGGAGGTGGAGTACCTGAGCGACGAGTGCCGGGTGCTCACCGTGACCCTCGGGCGCCACGCGCTGGAGCGGGAGCTGGAGTCGATGCTGGGCCGCCCCATCGACTCCCCCATCCGGTTCGACCTCGCGCTGGACACCGCCCGCTGCGCCAGCCTGCAGCGCTCGCTGGCCCTGGTCCGGGCCGAGCTGGCCGACCCGGCCGGCCTCGGCGCCCACGGCATGGCCCGCCACCAGCTGGGCCGCCTGGTGATGAACGGGCTCCTGGTGGGCCAGCGCCACGCCTGGTCCGACGAGTTGGCCCGACCGGCCGGCTTCGAGGGGCCCCGGGCCATCCGCCTCGCCGTCGACGCCATCGCCGAGAACCCCCTGGCGTTCCTCACCGTGGGCGACGTGGCCCGGGCCGCCCACCTCAGCGTCCGGGCCCTGGAAGCCGGCTTCCAGCGCCATCTCGGCGTCTCGCCGATGGCCCACGTGCGCCAGGTTCGCCTGGCCCGGGCCCACGACGAGCTGGTGGCGGCCGAGCCCGGCTCGACCACGGTCACCGCCGTGGCCCAGCGCTGGGGGTTCGCCCACTACGGCCGCTTCACCGCCCAGTACCGGCGCCGCTACGGCCGCTCCCCCCGCCAGACCCTGTCGGGCAGAGGGAGCAGCCGGGCTCAGCCCGCTGTGGCTCCGGCGGTGGCGCCGGCGTCGCGCAGGGTGAAGCCGTCATAGCCGTTGGCCGTCACGTCGTTCAGCCGGTTGGTGTAGGTGACGAGGCCGCCGGTGTAGAGCATGAAGCGGTCGGCCTTGCCCGGGATGTTGGCCCCCCGGAACCACGAGGTGTCGGCCACCAGGAACGGGGCCGAGCTCTCCAGCACGTGCTGGGTCCACGCCTCCTCCGCCTCCTCGTCGGGCTCGAAGGTCAGGCCCTCGGCCGCAGCGTGGACCACCAGGTCGGTCACGAAGTCGACCTGGGGATCGACGCCGCGGGGCACGTTGGCGAACGGGAAGTGGGGCCCGCCCACGAAGGCGAAGTTGGGGAACCGGGGGATCGACACCCCCAGGTAGGTGCGGGGCCCGTCGGCCCAGAAGTCGGCCAGGCGCTCCCCGTCGCGGCCCACCACGCCCATCCGGGTCAGGGCGCCGGTCACGGCGTCGAAGCCGGTGGCCCAGATGATCATGTCGAAGGGCTCTTCGCCGGCCGAGGTGACGATCCCGGTCTCGGTGATCCGCTCGATCGGGGTCTCGTGCAGGTCCACCAGGGTGCAGTGGGGCCGGTTGTAGGCCTCGTAGTACCCGGTCTCCATCGGGGGCCGCTTCATCCCGTAGCCGTGATCGGTGGGGATCAGCTTCTCGGCCGTGGCCGGGTCGTCCACCCGCTGGCGGATCTTGTGGGCCAGGTACTCGCAGAACTCGGCGTTGGCCTTCGGGTCCACGAGGATGTCGTTGTAGTTGCTGAACAGCTTGGCGAAGCCCCGCTTGGTCCACAGGCTCTCGTAGAAGGCCCAGCGCTGCTCCTTGGAGTCCTCGAAGGTGCTCTTCGTGCCGTCGGCGTGGGCGAAGCCGGCGAACGTTGACCGGCACAGCCGCTCCAGCTCCTCGTAGCTGGCCCGGATCTCGGTCTGCTCCTCCGGCGTGATCAGCCCGTTGTTGAGCGGGGCGCACCAGTTCGGCGTGCGCTGGTACACGGTGATCGATTCGACCTCGTCGACGATGCCCGGCAGGAGCTGCACGGCGCTGGCCCCGGTGCCGATCATGGCCACCTTCTTGCCGGCGAAGCTCACCGGCTCCTTGGGCCACAGCCCGGTGTGGTAGGCCTCCCCCTTGAACGCGTCGCGGCCCGGGATGTCGGGGAAGTACGGAGCCGACAGCAGCCCGGTGGCGGCGATCACGTAGCGGGCGGTGCAGGTGGCGCCGTCGCCGGTTGTGAGGTGCCACCGGTCCCGGTCCTCGTCGAACACGGCCGAGGTGACCCGGGCGCCGAACTGGAAGTGGTCCCGCAGGCCGAACTTGTCGACCACGAAGTTCAGGTAGCGCTCGGTCTCGGGCTGGCCGGCGAAGTGCTCGGACCACTCCCATTCGTCGAGCACCTCCCGGGAGAAGAAGTAGCCGTAGGAGTAGCTCTCGGAGTCGAAGCGGGCCAGCGGGTAGCGGTTCCAGTACCAGGTGCCGCCCACGTTGGAGCCGGCTTCGAGCACCCGGACCGACAGGCCGCTGTCCCTCAGCTTGTAGAGCTGGTAGATCCCGGCGACCCCGGCGCCGATGATGATCACATCATAGTCAGTAGTTGAAGTAGCGGACATCTCGGTGGTCTCCTTGCGGGTCAGGCCAGCGAGCGGGCGAAGCCGCTCACGTCGCGGATGGACGCGGCATGGACGTCGGGCATGGCGAGGGCGAAGAACACGTCGCCCCCGTGGCAGGTGCCGGGCACGATCCGGCCCACAGCGCTGACGCCGGCGTCGCGCAGCCGCCGGTAGTAGGTGAGGCCCTCGTCGCGGAGCGGGTCGAGCTCGTTGACCGAGATCACGTGGGGCGGCATGCCGGCCAGGTCGGCGTCGGACGCCTCTGCCGGCCAGCACGTCGGGTCGGCGACGTTGGCGCCGCCGGGGTCGTAGACCTCGGTCATCACCGGGAAGATGTCACGGCTGATGAAGTAGCCGTCGTTCTCCACCAGGCTGGCCAGCGGGCTGTCGGCCCGCACCCACTCCCGGCCGGCGATGTAGGGGCACTGGGCGTAGACCCCGTCGATCACGTCGAGCCATCCCTCCCGGCGGGCCAGGTGGGTGAGCGACAGGCACAGGTTGCCGCCGCCCGACTCGCCCGACAGGGTGACGGTCGACACCCCGAGCTGCGCCTTGTTGGCCGCCACCCACCGCAGGGCGTCGGCGCAGTCGTGCAGGCCGGTGGGATACGGGTGGTTGCCGAGCTTGCCGGCGGCGTTGCGGAACTCCACACCGATCACCACCAGGCCGGTGGCGGCCAGCTCGCTGCGCCACAGCTGGTAGCACGGGTTGGCCGCCTCGATCAGCACCATGCCGCCCCCGTGGATGTGGTAGACGCAGGGCAGCGGCCCGGTCACCCTCTCCGGGCGGTGGACGTAGAGCGGTACCTGATGGGTCCCGTCCCGGGACGGCACGGTGATCGTCTCGCTGGTGACCCCCGGCACCGGCGCTGCCCCGTCCACCAGGGCGGCGAACAGGGCCTCGAAGCCCACCTCGGTCTCGGCCGCCCAGGCGTGGAGGTCACCGATGGGGGCGTCGGCCGTCACCGGCACCGGTTCGGGAGGTTGGTCGAGCCCGAAGGCGGCCAGAGCCGCCACCATCCGGGGGTCGGCCCGGGGATCGTCCCGCAGGGCCATGCCCGGGGTGCCGAGGCGTCCGGGCGCTACCACGCCCGCGCCGATACCGATGTCAGTTCCGCTCGTCATGAGAGCGCGCTCCGTTTCCCCCTGGCTGCACGAACCGGTCGGCAGACGTTCACGATGGAAGGCCGGCGAGCGGCGTCGGTCCCCAGTGACGGGCCGGCCGGCACCCACCAGCTTAGGAACCGGCTGTGGGGGTCGAACAGCCGCTGATCGCCGCGAACCGTCCAGTTCCCGGTCAGTTGCTCACCCGAGGCGGGCCGATACCCCTTCCGGGGTGAAGACGGAACGGCCTTCGAGGTTCAGAATCGACCGGGCGAGGGTAAACGGGAAGCGGGGCTGGCCCGCACCCGAGGGGAGTGGCGAGCAGCGAGTGACCGAACCTGACTTCTTCCGTATCGTGACCGAGGGCTGCGCCCGCGCCTGCATCGAGTTGCGGGGTGACATAGACGCCGACGAAGCCCTACGGCTCACCGACGTGTTGAACGACCTCGTCACCCGCGTGCGACGGGTGGACGTCGATGCCACCGCCGTGACGTTCTTCGGCTCCGCCGCGCTCACGGCCCTGGTCACCGGCCTGCTGGCCGCCCGCGAGGCCGGTCACGGCCTCCGTCTGGTGGCCCTGACCGACCAGATCCGGCGCCTGCTCGACATCACCGGCCTGGCCGACGACCTGGCGCCCGGGGCAGTGACCTGACCCCATGGTCGGGACACGCGGATTCGGCGGTCGGAGCGCGGGGTAGCGGGGTCCGGATGGCGCAGACGCCGGCGGAGATCGCCGTGGTGAACGACTACGAGGTGGTGGTTCGGGGCGTGGCCGCCATGCTGGCCCCCTACGGCGACCGGGTGCGGGTGGTGGAGCTCGATCTCAACCGGCCTCCCACCCGCCCACTCGACATCGCTCTGTTCGACACGTTCGCCGCCCCCCAGGAAGGCGAGGGGGACATGCTGGCGGCCCTCGAACGGTCGCCGGCCCGGCGGCTCGTCGTCTACTCCTGGCGAGTGGAGCCGTGGACGGTGCGCCGGGCCCTCGATGCGGGGGCCAGCGGCTACCTGTCCAAGTCGCTCACCGCCGGGCAGCTGGCCGAGCAGCTGGTGCGCATACACCACGGAGAGGTGGTCACCACAGCCCACCCCGGCGGCGGCCAGGCCGCCGACCGGGCCGGCAGTGCCGGGGAGCGCAGCTGGCCGGGCCGGGAACTGGGTCTGACCGAGCGGGAGAGCGAGGTGCTGGCGCTGGCCGTGCAGGGCTGCGACAACACGGCCATCGCCCGGCAGCTGTACCTGTCGCCCAACTCGGTGAAGACCCACGCCCGGAACCTGTACCGCAAGATCGGGGTGACCAACCGCACCCAGGCGGTGCTGTGGGGCATCGCCCATGGCTTCCTGCCCGACCGGGGCGCCATACGGCCCGCCCATCCGGGGGTCGGGTCCGCCGGGTCCGCCGGGATGCGATCGGGCGAGCCGGCGTCGTAGGCTCAGGCCCCCGGCCCGATGGGCCACCGCTTCACGCCAGGCGAGAGAGAAGGAGACACCGATGCAGTTCGGGTTGTGCCTGCACTCCAAGATCGACGACATCGGCCTCGTCACCCACGCCGAGAACCTGGGCTACGACGCCGCCTGGTTCGCCGACTCCCAGCTCCTGTGGTCCGACGCCTACGCCTGCCTGGCCCTGGCGGCCGAGCGGACCAGGCGGATCCGGCTCGGGACGGGGGTGTCGGTGGTCGACACCCGCCTGGCCCCGGTGACAGCCCACAGCATCGCCACCATCAACGTGCTGGCGCCCGGACGCACGTTCCTCGGGGTGGGCAACGGGTTCACGGCATGGCGGCTGATGGGACGCAAACCGGCCCGGCTCACCGAGTTCGAGGCGTTCCTCGACACCACCCGGCGGATGCTGCGCGGTGAGGAGGCGCCGTTCAGCTATCGGGGCGAGACGACCGACGTCGGGTTCCAGATGGCCGACCTGGGGTTCGTCAACGTGACCGATCCGGTGCCGATCCACGTGTCGGCCTTCGGGCCGAAGGGGCAGCGCCTGGCCGGGGCCTACGGCGACGGGCTGGTGGTGTCGGTGCCCCCGATCCGCAAGGCGGTGGAGCGCTGCCTGGCCAACGTGGCGGCGGGGGCGGCCGAGGCCGGCCGCACCTACGACCGCTCGACGTTCCAGCTCACCACGCTCACCGCCACCTGCGTGCTGGAGCCGGGCGAGACGCTCGAGTCAGACCGGGTCATCGACCAGTGCGGGCCCATGGCGGTGATGGCCCTGCACTACGCCTACGAGCGCCAGCGCCAGTTCGGGGTGGAGCCCCCGGTGCACCTGCGGGACCACTGGGAGCGCTACGTGGCGCTGGTGGAGCAGACCCCGGAGGCCCAGCGCCACTTCCGGATCCACGCCGGCCACGGGACCTACCTGCATCCCGACGAGCGCCAGTTCGCAACGCCGGACCTCATCCGCATGACGTGCCTGGTCGGCTCGCCCGGTGAGCTGGCCGAGCAGATCCGGAGCCTGGAGGACGCCGGGCTCGACCACGTGATGGTGCTCCCCGGCTTCGCCTCCCGGTACCGGGCCGCCGAGGAGCTCGCCATCAAGGTCTTCCCCCTGCTCGGCTGACGGGCAGCTCAACCGGTGGCCGGCAACCCGTCGAGCGCAGCCAGAACCAGCGGCTGGAGCTCGGCGGCGCCCTGGTCGTTGAGGTGGTTGACGTCGGCGAAGAGGTGGTCGGGCCAGGGGCGGTCCATGGTGTCGAGCCAGGCGGCCCCGCTCTCGTCGGCCACCGAGCGCACCTGGTGCAGGTAGGCGTCGTAGTCGGCCCAGCCGTCGTCGGCCATGGCCACGAACCGGTCGGTGACCGGCAGGTTGACCACCAGCACCTGGACGCCCCGCTCCCCCAGCTCGCCCAGCAGGTGCCGGAGGGCATCGACGTCGCCCGGGTTCACCTCGTAGCCCGCCATCACCGCCTCCTCCTGGGCCACGTGGGCCGCCGGCTCGTCGGCCAGTTGATCGTCCCCCCGGTCGAGCAGGTAGCCGTCGGCCCCCAGCCGCTCCGGCACCAGCGGTTCAGCCCGGATGTTGCGGACCAGCTCCACCGGATCCCGGAAGTCGGCCCGGTGGCGGGCCAGCATGCTCACCCGCTGCAGCCCGTCGTCGAGCCGGTCGATCCAGCCCATCCGACCCGAGGCCGCCAGGAAGGCAGGCGACTGGCGGAGCGCCTCCAGATGGCTCCGGGCGCTGGGCCCGTCGTTGAACTCCCGCATGGTCAGGCCCACCAGCACCACCGGCGGCGCCACCCGCCGCAGCAGCACTTCGGTGGCGAGCAGGTCGACCGATCGCAGGGGCGGGCCGGCCAGCCAGTAGTTGTACCCCACCGCCGGGCCCCCGGCGTCCCGCAGCCGGTCGGGCGAGATGTCGCGCCCCACCACCGACGAGCCGAGCACGAGCAGGTCGAGGTCGTCGGCCCGGGCCGCCAGGCCCTTCTCGTGGCCGGCGTAGTCGGCCCGGGGCCAGCGCCCCACCGGCTGCAGGGACGGGGCGATCACCCGGGCGGCGCCCTCGGCCACCAGCAGCGACACCAGGAGGGAGATCCCGAACCGGCGCCACCATCCCGGCCGGCGGACGGCACGGGGCCGGGCCTCCCCCGCCGAGGGAGCGGACCCGACGTCGGCGACGCCCTCAGAACTGGAAGTAGATGAACGGGACAGGTTGACCTCCACTCGTCACCACGAGGGCGGCGACCGCCACCCCCACCAGCCATCCGGTGAGCACCGGCCGGGGCCGGCGCAACAGGGCCGGGCCCAGGCGGGCGTCGGCCGGCTCGGTCGGGTCGACCTGGATCCGCCGCTGCACAACGTCGGTAACCACCAGGACCGACCCCAGCAGCGCCAGCATCACCGCAGACGTCCACACCGTGTCGCCGGGGGCCAACGTCAGGATCCGGATGACGATGGTCCACGCCTCCCCGACGGTCGGTGCCCGGAAGAACACCCAGGCCAGACAGACCACGGCGAAGGTGAGCAGGATGCGGGGCAGGTCGCGCCACCGGGCGACGGTGTCGGTGTTGTCGAGGGCCCGGCCGCTCAGGCGCTCGGCCCCCAGGGCGACGCCGTGGATGGCCCCCCAAATGAGGAACGTCCAGCCCGCCCCGTGCCAGAGCCCGCCCAGCACCATCACCGTGAGCAGGTTCACCATCGTGCGGTTCAGGCCCCGGCGGTTGCCCCCGAGCGGGATGTAGAGGTAGTCGCGCAGCCACGACGACAGCGAGATGTGCCAGGTGCGCCAGAAGGCGGTGAGCGAGCTCGACAGATAGGGCTGGCGGAAGTTCAGCGGCAGCTCGAAGCCGAGCAGGCGGGCTGCACCCCGGGCCATGTCGGTGTAGCCGGAGAAGTCGCCGTAGATCTGCCCGGCGAAGCACAACGTCGCGAGCGCCAGGCTCAGGCCGCTCTGCGAGCCCGGCCGCGCGTAGATCTCGTCGGCCAGCTGGGCCAGGGTGTCGGCGATCACCACCTTCTTGACCAGCCCCCACAGCAGGAGGCCGAGGGCCGACAGCACCCGGTCACCGTCGGGCCGCAGCCGGGGTTGCTCGATCTGGGGCAACAGCTCGCGGGGCCGCAGGATGGGGCCGGCCACCAGCTTGGGGAAGAAGGCGACGAACAGCCCGTAGGCCACCGGGTCACGGCAGGCGCGTATGTCGCGCCGGTAGATGTCGACGGTGTAGGAGATCTCCTCGAACGTGTAGTACGAGATGGCGATCGGCAGGATGATCCGCAGCGATGGCTCGGTGCCCGACATCCCCACCGCCTCCAGGCCGGCCACAGCGCTGGACAGGAAGAAGTTGGCGTACTTGAACACGCCGAGGATCGCCAGGTTCAGCGCCACCCGGCTGATCACGATGGCCCGGCGCCGGGCCGGGTCGTCGGTGCCCTCGAGGGCGATGCCGGCCGTGTAGCCGATCACGGTGGAGCCGACCAGCAGGGCCAGGAACCGCCAGTCCCAGGCGCCGTAGAAGAGGTACGACACGACCAGCAGGAAGCGGTTCTGGTCCCGGTGCCGGAGGCGCCAGACGACCCCGGTCACCACCGTCAGGAAGACGGCATAGGGAAGGGAGTTGAAGGTCAAGCCCGACCTCCGGATTGGGTGTCCTCGCCGAAGGCCTAACCCTACCCTTACGTAAAGGTAGGGTTAGCTGGGTACATTCACCGGCCCGCTCCCCGGCCTGTTGTTCAGCCGGTCCATCCACTTGCCGATACCCCGACGGAAGCGTCGCCAGTCAGGAGCATCAGTCGGACCGTGACCAGCAGCGAGAGGCGGCTCACGCCGACCGAGACCGTTGACCGGGCGCTCGTCCTGCTGCTGGTCGACGGCGAGGACGCCGCCGTCACGTGCCGGGCCGTCCTGGGCGATCCCTCTTCCACACGGGACGACCGGGCCCGGGCCGAAGCCGTGCTGGCACTGGTGGACCTGCGCGAAGGCCGGGCCGAGCTGGGCCAGCAGCACCTCGACGAGGCACGCCGCCACCTCGGCACCGGACATCCCTTCGCCCGGGCCCGGCTCCTGGTCGATCATGTGGAGGCCCACCGGCTGCGGGCCGCCGGCAGCCTGGCCGAGACGGTGGGCCTGCTGCGCCGGATCCACGCCCTGGCCCCCGAACGTCCGGTGGTCGACGCATACCTCACCGCCCGGGCCCTCGGCATCGCCGTATCGCTCCAGGCCGACGACGACGAGGCCCTCGACCTGTTCCACCAGGCACTGAGCCTGGCCCGCCGCAGCGGCGAGCTGGCCCTGGTGGTCAACGCCCTCAACAACCTGGGATCGTTCCTGTCCGACCTCCACAACCTGGAGGACGCCGCCCCGATGCTCGAGGAGTGCATGGCCGCTGCGCTCAGGCTCGGCCATC
>Ga0268299_1002647_pt1 | contig 20071 bp, 19 predicted proteins | sample NOBtaG_FD_193484 | JGI IMG/M metagenome (GOLD analysis project Ga0268299, IMG submission 193484) | Activated sludge microbial communities from bioreactor in Nijmegen, Gelderland, Netherland - NOB reactor | ecosystem: Engineered > Bioreactor > Aerobic > Activated sludge | place: Netherlands... | reverse complement strand
TCGTTGCGTCGGATAGAGATCAACAGTCCGACATCCTTGATGACCACGCACTTTCTTCATTTGACGGTGAAGAATGCGGCTCATCTGCTTTTCACTCAAGGCTTTGAGTGACTTTTACAGCGGTAGTAAAAAAACGCAGGCATTCCCATTGTCACGACGATGCGCGCGCTTTTTCCCTTCAGCAGTTTTTTCCAGGGACTTTCTGTCTTGAGATTCGGCAGCGCGAATCCTGGGCGAAACGTCTGTTCCAGAAACGCTTTCAACAGCGCGGGCATGGAACCCAGCCAGAGCGGATAAAAAATCACCAGATGCTCTGCCCAGCGAATCGTTTCCTGAGCCTGACGAATGACATCGGGCGGCGTGCCATGATCGAATTCGTCCTTGCTGCGAAGCAGCGGAAAGTCCAGCCGGGCAACGTCAATCACGCGGATTTCATATCCGGCTTCCGTCGCGCTCTGCAGATACGCTTCGGCCAGTGCGTGTCCGTAATGGCGGTTTTGCGCGTCTGGATGTCCTTGAATAATCGCAATCCGTTTTGCCATCACCCCTATCCCTCCGAGCTTCGTTGACGGCGAAGCAGGCTGTACAAACCGCGCAGCAGCAAAAATCCCGTCAATCCTCCGGCGATCACCAGGGGAACAAAAGCCAATGGGTCTCGGATCGGTTGGAACCGCGACGAACCGTCTTTCAGTTCAATGTATCCGGCGGGTTGAATGATTTCGCCGCCTCCGCCGCCTTCTTCGTCATTGTGTTTACCGCCGCCGAACCCGTATCGCAATTTCGCCACGGGAATGATGACCAGTCCATCGTGGGCGACAGGTTCGCCATAAATCATCTTTGCGCCGGCGGCGGCTCTGAGCGATTCCGCCAATCGTTCAGGCAGCGAACCGTGTCCTTCCTTTCGTACTTGAATTTCCTTGTCGAACATTTTCCACCTCGTTCTTCGACGTTGGTTGTCGGCGATACGCAATCAACCTGCCTGGCAGCCTTCGTGCCCGCACAGACAACCGGAACCTCGTTCAATATCCGCTGGTCGGCAAAACTCGCTGTCGGGATCGGGTCTTGCGCCTCGGCAATACTCGTCGCAATACTGTGTGCCCGCAGGAACCGAACAATCGCAAGCCGGATTGCCGCAGTAATTTTCGTCCAGAACAAATTCATCTTCTTCTGAAATCATGGTGTCTCCTTCTCAATTTGTTTTTCGCAGATATACAAACCAGTAAACGATTCCGACCAGCACAGCGCCGCCGATGATGTTTCCCAGCGTGACCGGAACCAGATTGGCCGTCCAAAAATGATCCCAGTTCAGCGCAGGGTAATCGTTCGCCGCTTTGCCAATCTGATTCCAAAACGAATCGGAAGCCCACGATTTGATGAACAACCCGACCGGAATGAAATACATATTGGCGATGCTGTGTTCGAAACCGCACGCGACAAATGCCGTGATTGGCGGAATGACGGCCAGCATCTTGTCCGCCGCAGTCCGCCCGCTGTAACTCAACCACACGGCCAGACAAACCAGCACGTTGCACAAAATGCCTCGCACAAAAGCCTGGCTGAAACTGAGGCCGGATTTAGCCTCCGCCGTTGCCAATGCTGCTGCGCCGACAACGCCACCGCCCAGCGTATGCTGCGCACTGAAATAAATCAGCGCGGCTGTCGTAAAGGCTCCGATAAAATTCCCCAGATATACAATCGCCCAGTTGCGCAACAATTGAACCAGACTGACTTTGCGATTGGCCCAGGCCATCACTATCAGATTGTTGCCGGTGAACAATTCAGCTCCGCCCACCACCACCAGAATCAGTCCCAGCGAAAAGACAAGACCGGCAATCAGCCGAATCAATCCAAAAGGCATAGAGTCGCTGGCTCCGGCAATGACCGTGGTGGAAAACGCTGCGCCAAAAGCGATGAACGCTCCTGCCAGAACAGACAGCGCCAACAACGCGCCGAAATTCATCGTCGCTTTTTTCACGCCTACCTGTTCGGCCTTGACCGCCATTTCCGCAGGCAGCAGTGCGTCCAGCGAATGGCCATTTTCATGCGGCATTGTTCGACTCCTGTGATTCAGCCTGCTGATTCAAAACGCCCAGTCGTTTTCCAACTCTGCCGCCAGACGTTCGTATTTCTGAATCAAAGTCTGGCCGAAAGCTTCGCTTTCAGTTGAGAGGTTATGCATAAGCGCAATTTTTTCTGCGTCCTCCAGCATTTCTTCGGTCAACCGAAACAACAGACTGTCTTCTTTTTGCATGTGTCCGATCAGATGCTTGCAAAATTGATCGGCCACACCGGTCAGGCGCGGAACGGCGTCTGCGCCGGCAAACCGGTATTCCTGAATGGCCATATCGAGTTCGGCCAGCAGTTCCCGTTCGAGTTGATGCTCTTCGCGCAAAAACACGATTGCGCCGCCTTCGGCCAGATCGGTCAGTTCCAATGCCGGAAAGAGATAATCTTCTTCGCGCGTGTGGTGAAAGCGATCGGCAAAGTTCCGTATGAAATCCAGCATCTGTACCAGCGATTCGACTGGGACGTTGTCGCCGGTTCTGAGCTTCAGGCACATTCCTTCCAGCGCCCGCATTGCCTGTTCGATAACGCGATGTTCGTGCCGGAGAATGTGAGTTGGCCTGGGTGTCATTTCGCATGATCCTTTCTGGCGGTCATTCCACGCTGAGACATTCGACGTGGCCGCACTGGCAATGGCCTGAGTCGGGATCGCTGTCCAGTTGTTCGCACTGCTCGCAACAGAACTGGCTTCCTGCCACGGCAGGACAATGACATGGTGGATTTGCGCATTTGTCAGTTGGTTCATTCATACCTTTGTCCTCTCTTTGTCCGAAATTTTGCGATGACCGTTTCGACGCCAGGCGCGATTCAGCACTTCGCGAACTTCTGCATCGGTGGTTTGGTCGAAATTCTGGTACCACAACCCCACGGCGTAAAACGGTTCGACGGCCATTTCGCAGACACAGGTCAAACCTTCGTCCGGGCGGTTAAGCGCCTGGCAACTGGATTCCGCAGCTACCGGAACGGCGACAACTATCCGCGCAGGACGCTGTTGGTGAACAGCGTTCACAGCCGCCTGCATGGTTGAACCGGTCGCCAATCCGTCATCCGCCAAAATCACAGTTCGCCCGGTCAAATCCGGAGCCGGACGGTTTCCGCGATACAACCGTTCGCGTCGTTCCAATTCGCGCAATTCCTGCTGCGTGATTTCTTCAACGACTTCAGGCGAAATGCCCAGATTTTGAATCACGTCATCGTTCAACACTCCGGCCCCGCCGGAAGCAATCGCTCCCATGGCCAATTCTTCCTGTCCCGGCACGCCAAGCTTGCGAACCGGCAAGACATCCAGCGGCACATTCAATGACTTGGCAATTTCATCAGCCACCGGAACTCCGCCGCGCGGCAACGCCAGAACAACCACTTGATTCTGGTTGGCAAACTCCTTGAGCGATTGCGCCAACAACCTGCCTGCCTCTTTACGATCCCTGAACCTCATACCGAATATGTTCCAATCAAACTGATTCTCAGCAGAAGTGAGTAATTCCGCCCTTCTTCCTGACTCAATTGCGCGAAGAATTCCCCAACGCCTCCCCTTTTCTATCGTTCAAATTCACCGAAAGCTTCTGAAAACTTCGCTTTCCTGCCCTCACGCTAAGCAGTTGGTGCAAGCATTGTGCCTTGAATGACAAAACTTACTCGCCGCTGAAAACCCGCCTGAAGGATTGCCAAGCAGATTTCGCGGCACACACTTTGCTCATTTCTATTTGCGAAGCGTGGTTGTTTTTCGACTGAGCAACCAGAAGCACAGCGACTGAAAATCACACGCTTCAATCGTCAGATTGTCACCGAATTGACTTGGAGGTTTTTATGTCGAACGAAATCAAACGCGATCAATGGATGACGTTTTTCAACGAATTCAGCAAACGCAATCGTCTGCGTCCGACCCGGATCGAAGTTCTGGGCGAACTCGGCGCACAGGAAGCTGAACGTCATTTGCCATTGAATGGAATCAGTGTGGACGTAACCGGAAGCGGCGCTCCGAGAATTGAGATTTTGCTGGGCGGGGCTTCGCCGGAAGACAGTCAACACCTGACTCACGCCATTACGCAGGCGACTCAAGTGTTTCCGAAAACCAGCGCTGCCGGACGCGATGAAGCTTTGGAAATTGTGGATGTCACCGGCAGCAAGACGCTTTTGTGTTTCGAGTCGTAGGGCAGGATTTCATGGATTGTGGCGCGAGCGGCTGACTCGCGCCACTTGTTTATGTGAGCCAATCGAAGGAATTTCGTCATCAGGAATGCACGACTTCCACCGAACAGTCCGCGCGTGCGGCGATGGCGGACGAGACGCTTCCCAATCGCAAACGTTCCAATGTGCCCAACCCGCGAGCGCCGACGAAAATGCAGTCCGCTTTCCAACTCTCGGCTTCGTTGATCAACAACTGCTTTGGGTTTTCGGCTTTGATGACAGAGCTTGTGTTTAATCCGGCGGCGTTGAGATCGCGGACGACGTCATCAATCTTCCGCTTGATCTTCAAATCTTCATCGGCCAGCCAGTCTGCAATCTGCCCGACCATCGGTTTAGAGGCGAATTCCAGACTCGGCCAGGCGGCATACACCACGCGGGCTTCAGTTCCCGCAGGCCATTTGCGAGCAGTGACAACGCGCAAGGTTTCGGTTGCGCCGGACGAACCGTCAAACCCTATCAACAATCGCAATGGACGATCTGATTTCTGTTCCGGTTCGCGCGCCACACGCACGGGACAGTTGGCTTCGTGCAGCACCTTTTGCGAAACGCTGCCGAAAAAGAATCGTCCCAGCGCAGTCCGCCCGTGAGCGCCCATGACTATCAAATCCGGTTTCCATTGCTCGGCTTTTTCCAGAATTTGGGAAGCTGGCGCGCCAACGCTCAGTTCAGCTTTGGCAGTCCATCCCGCAGCCATCTCGCGCAACCGATTGGCGGCCTGCATCGCCAACAGTTTGAATTCCTGATCTCGGTCAATGTGCTGGACGATTTCCAATCCCGAAGGCGGCGGCAACCAGTTTTCAATCACCGACAACACCATGAATTCGACTTCGTCCGGCAATCCAGCTCGCGGCAATTCCGCAATCGCGGCATCCGCACAATCAGAACCATCGTAAGCAATCAACACTTTCATTCGATTCGACATAATCCCTCCTTGAACAAAACCATGCGAATTGAATTTGGGAAGGTGCAAGAAACGTACCGCCGCTAAAGTCTGAAAATTCAGCCGTCACTCTGGAAGCAGGCCATGAAGTCTGGGAATCTCACCCAACCGATTGAGGATTCTTACGCGGCGGCGCGTTGTTAGCAGGGATCGTCAAAATGGAAAAGGCTTCCCTGCGGAAGCCTTTTGAGTCTGAAAATCGGGGCGGAGGGATTCGAACCCCCGACCTCTCGGTCCCAAACCGAGCGCACTAGCCAGACTGTGCTACGCCCCGATAGGCTGCGGATTATACACGCCGAACCGCTTTGTTCAACCGGCGCAACTTTTACATCACCAAAGGCGGCGGCGGGTTGAGAATCTCGCCGAGCGCCGCTTCGTCCAAAGAATAAACTTCGCCGCAAAAGTGGCAAATCAATTCCGCGCCTTGATCGGTTTCCAGCATGTCGCGTACTTCCGCTTCGCCAAGCATGGTGACGATGTTGACCGCTCGTTCGTACGAACATTTGCAGCGAAATTCCACCGGATGCGTTTCCAACACCTCAAACGGCAAATCCCCAAACACCGTCGTCATCATCTCGCGGGCGTCGGTTCCATTGCGAATAAGTTCAGTGACGTGCGGCGCATTGGCAATGGCTGTTTCCAATGCCGCCAGCGTTTTGTCGTCTGCGCCCGGCATCACCTGAATCAGGAATCCGCCCGCGGCAACGACTGTGCCCTGTTCCGGTTCGACAAACACTCCCAGCGAAATCGCCGAATTGATCTGTTCCGACGTGACCAGGTAATGCGCTATGTCTTCGGCAATTTCGCCGGACACAATCGGCGTCGAACCGGTGTAGGCTTCCTTCATCAATCCGATTTCGTACCCGGCTTCGCGTATGACGTACAGCATTCCGTCGCCGACAATTCCGCTAACATCCAGCTTGCCCAGCGCAGTCGGCGCAGCATCGGCCAGTGGATTTTTGACATAACCCCGAACCGTGCCGTGCGCGCTGGCTTCGGCGGTGATGCCGCCCAGTTCGCCCGTGCAATCGAATCGCAGCGTAATGTATTCCAGGTCTTTGTACGTTCGCCCCAGCAACAAAGCTCCGGTCAGCGCGCGTCCCAGCGCAGCCGAAGCCGTCGGCGATGCGCCGTGCCGCCCACAGGCTTCGTTGACCAGATTGGTGCTCACCGCCGCAATCACGCGAATCGTCGCGTCGGCCAGAGTGCCTTGAATCAAATGATCGTCCTGCTCAATCACAAAAAACTTCCCCTTTTTCGTCCACAAAAGAACACGAAGAAACACGAAGTCGTTTTCTCTTCGTGCTTCTTCGTGGATGTTACGGCTTACGTCTGGCGCGCAGCAAAACCCAATCGCAATCAGGCGAACAGCGCGCGTTGAAATTCTGTTCGCCCAATGTTTCGGTCAACAAATGTTCCGAAGTCAGCAACCCATCCACCCATCGTTTGGTCGAGGCGACCAGGATGCTTTTCGTTGGGCTGGCCGCCGCCATCAAGGCCACGTTTTCGTCCGAAGTCAGCGCCACCAATTGCGATTTGGTATCGCGCCAGGGCAGTTCCGTCGCGTAAAAGTTGATGCCGTGATTGTCGTTGACGAAAAAAACCAGACGCTCTCCGCTTTGCGCCGCCATACGCGCCGTCACAGCCAGCGGTCGAAACGATTCGCGGTTGCCGAGCGCCGGGAAAATCAGGTGTGTCGCCGCCACGATTACGGCAATCAAACTGAACGGCAACACCATCGTCGCCATTTCTCCGCCACGCCAACGCCAAAGCGCCAGATAAAAAATGGCCACGAACACGGTCACGGCTCCGATCAACGAGGCATTTCGCACGGTCACTCCAAGTTCCTGCTGACTGACGAAAATCGCCGCGATTCCAACCACGCCGAGCAGCGCAGCCGTCAACGCCGCCAGTATTTTGGTTCGGCGTTCGATCACTGGCTGGCGCCATCTTTCCAACTCCAAACCAATCAACATTGCCATCGCCGGAAAGATCGGCAACACATAACCGGGCAGTTTCGATCCTGAAAACGAAAAGAAGCCAATAGTCACCAGCGTCCACAACCACAAAAACAGCCGCAACCGGTCGGCCAGCGTTTCTCGCCAGTTTCGCAGCGATTGCCACGCGCTGCCGATCAGATAAAACGTCCAGGGAAAGCTGCCCGCCACAGCCACCAGAAAGAAAAAGTACACAGGCTGCGGATGTTTGTATTTGTTGCTGGTGTATCGTTGAAAGTGGTGGCCGATGAAAAACTCATTGATGAATTCGCGCCCGTATTTTGCAATCACCGGCGCATACCACGTCGCCGCAGTCGCCAGAAAAATCACTGCGCCTATCAACAGCAACTTGGGGTTGAAGACGATCTTCAATCGCCCAGTCAGCAGCAAATACAAACCGATGATTGCCGACGGCAGCACTATGCCGACCAGGCCTTTGGCCAGCACGGCCAATCCAAACGCAAAACACGCGATGAAGAAAAACCTGCTCCGTCCCGATTGTTCTTCGTCGCGTTCCCATAGAAAAAAGCTGGTCAGGGCCAAAGCCATTGCCACCGACAACGTCAGGTCAAACGTCGCCACGCGCGCAAAGCCCGGCCACATGCCGCAAGTCGCCAACACCGCCGCGCTGAAAAATCCGAATTGCGCAGAGCGAATTCGTTTGCCGAACCAATACACCTGCAAGACTCCGGCAGTGGCGAAAACGGCGATGAAAAATCGCGCGCCGAATTCGGTTTCGCCGAACAGCCGGTATCCGGCAGCCGAAAGCCAATACGTCAGCGCAGGTTTTTCAAACCAGTTGATTCCGCCGAGTTTCGTCGTCACCCAGTCGGTGCTGGTGAACATTTCGCGCGCCACCTGGGCGTAACGCGGTTCGTCCGGGCCAATCAGAGGTAAACTGCCCAGCCCGTAAAAAAACACTCCGGCGCACAACGCGACCAGCGCCAGCGGAAAATACAGTTCGAGTTTCTGGTTGTATTCGGAAGGAAGTTTGTCGGTTCGCACGGTTACGGTTTCAAATTCTGAGCTTCGCGGTTAAATTTCAAGCCTCAGAGTAACATTCCAAATTGAAACTGTCAGTACCGCGACCGGCGCGGCGCTGACTCGAAATTTATGAGTCAAAAAATCAAAACCGCAGTCATCGGCGCAGGCCATCTGGGCAAGGAACACGCCCGCGTTTATCACTCGTTGGAACAATGCGATCTGGTCGCCGTGTGCGACACGAACGAAAGCGGCGGTCGCGTCATCGCTGGAAAATACGGCGCGCGTTACACCAAAGATTATCGGGAACTGCTTGGCGAAGTCGAAGCCGTCAGCGTGGCCACGCCGACCATCAATCACCACGAAACGACCTGCGCATTTCTGGAAGCAGGCGTCGCTGTGCTGGTCGAAAAACCCATTTCGCGCACACTGGAAGAAGCCGACGAGATGATTCGACTGGCCGAAGCCAAAAACGTCGTGCTGCAAGTCGGCCACATCGAGCGTTTCAATCCGGCGTTTCAGGCGTTGCAGCGGGAACTGACCGATCCCAAATTCTTTGAAGCGCATCGGATGGGAATTTTCACCATGCGGTCGTTGGACATTGATGTGGTGATGGATTTGATGGTTCATGAACTGGACATCATCGCCACGCTGACCGACAGCGAGGTCGTCAAAATCGAAGCCGTAGGCATTCCGATCCTGACGCAGAAAATTGACCTGGCCAATGCACGGCTGGAATTTGCCAACGGCGCAATTGCCAACATCACGGCCAGCCGCGTTTCCGCTGAACGATTGCGCAAACTGCGCGTCTTTCAACCGAACGAGTATTACTCGCTGGATTACGCCGAACAGCAGGTGGGAATGTTCAAACTGACGCCGCCGAAAACCGCCGGAGCTTTGCCGGAAATCGTCGCGCAAGGTCTGGACATTGCCAAACGCGAACCGCTGCTGGCCGAAATCGAATCGTTTGTTTACGCTGTTTCCGCCAAGACCGCTCCGGTCGTCACAGGAGCCGAAGGTCGTCGAGCGCTGGCACTGGCGATTGATGTACTAGACAAAATCAAAGCGCATTCCGTTCACGCCAACATCAACCTGAGTTTCTAAACCGGCTGAGAATTGCAGGCGGGACGCCTGCGCTCCCAGTTTCAGGAGTAAGCCATGCCCAATCTGGATGTTCTGGACAATATGATCGCCATCGTCGTGGTGCTGTTGGTTCTCAGCCTGATCGTGCAATCCGTTCAAGCCGGCATCAAAAAACTGTTCCGCGTCAAATCGCTGCAATTGGAACAATCGTTGATGCATCTGCTTTATTACGCGCTGGGCGAAGACGCCAGCAAGACCATGAAAACCTGGGCGGATCGTATGCCGCTGCTGCGCACTGTGACGTGGCTGCCGATTCTGAGATCGCTGTTTCCAAAATCCAGAGACACTTCGGACGTCAAAACCCTGTTTGCCGCCGTCAGCCAGGAAATCATCAAATCCGGTCGCGTCACGCCGGGCGGCAAAGTCGCGCTGGATTCGCTGACCAAGGAAGAGTTGAAACAGTTCATCGGCAATATGAAAGCCGAAAAGCTCGCCCAACGCTTGACCGGCAACAACAGCGAACAGATTCAATCCGCGCTGTCGAAAGTCGCCGCCGTCAATCAGTCCTTCGTGGAATTCAATGACAAATTCAAACTGTTGATCGAAAAAACTCCGCTGGCCAGATTTACTGTGCCCCTCGCGCAGATGCTGGCCAACGCGGCGGAACTTTCAGAAAAAGACATGGACACTTTGACAATTGGCGACCTGACCAAACTCAGCAAACGAGAATTGGGCGAGGTCAACCGGCTGGTCGAGGCTCTGCCCGTTTCCATGCAACAGACCATCAAACAACTGCAAACCAACTCGCAGAACGACGCAGCGGCAGCGTTGAACAAATTGAACGAAGCGTTTGAACCGATCAAGGAGGAATTGAAAATCGTTGCGACGTTGCCCGCGAAACTCGGCCAGATTTCCGCCAATGTGGACACATGGTATTCGACGATCATGCACGGCTTCGAAGAACGTTACACGCGCAGCATGAAAACCTTTGCGCTGGTCATCAGCTTCGTCACCGTGCTTCTGCTGAACGCCAACGTTTTTTCCATTTACCGTCAGATTTCCGCCAACGAACAATTGCGGACATCGCTCATCAATTCCGCGCCGCAGATCAACGAACAACTCAACGCGCTGAAAAACAACCAGGCCGACGTTCAGCAAACTCAGGACGGTATCGTCAAAGTCGTGCAGGACGCCGCCAACCAGGTTCAACAGAACGTGTCGTTGTACAACTCGTTCGGCTTTGAGGGGCCGAAATGGATCGCGCGCGTCGGCAAACGGATCAAGGAACAGCCGTCGGTTCTGCTCACAGGCAAGGCATTCGAGACTTTGCTCGGATGGTTGGTGATGACCATGCTGCTCAGCGTCGGCGCGCCGTTCTGGCAGGACACGTTGGAATCATTGTTTGGGCTGAAAAACCTGCTTCGTAAACAGCAGCCCAGCGAACCGCAGAAGACGACATAATCGCGCGAAAATCGTTTCGTTGACACTCTTAAATTGGCGTTCCTATAATCGCCGCTCGAATCAGACACATCACTGCACAATCAAACAACATCACGTTTGTAGTTCCGCCTTTAGGCGGCTAAAGCCGTGCAACCGCCTGAAGGCGGGACTACAAACGGCATTTCCCCAGGGAGTTTTACCGCCTTGCTCGATCAGGACAACGATCAGATTCAACAACGCCGCCGCCATCTGGAAGAAATCGTGGCGCTCGGCCATCCGGCCTACACCAACCGATTCGACCGTTCGCACAAAGTCTCCGAACTGGTCGCGCGCTATCACGGCTTCGCGGGCAAAAAAGAAGAAGCGGAACTGGCGCGCGTCAACGCCGAATTGAAAGCCGCTGAAAACGGCGAAGTCCGCATTGCCGGACGAATCATGACCATGCGGTTGATGGGCAAAGCCGCCTTCATTCATTTGTCTGACGGATTGGCGGCGCTGCAGGTCTACATACGCAAAAACGACGTTGGCGACGCGGCTTGGGATTTGTATCAAAAACTCGATCTCGGCGATTGGATTGGCGTTGCAGGTTATTTGTTCATCACTAAAACCGGCGAATTGTCGGTTCACGTCACGCAATTGCAATTTCTGACCAAAGCCTTGTTGCCGATGCCGGACAAATATCACGGTGTGACGGACAAGGAACTTCGCTACAGGCAACGCTACGTTGATTTGATCGCCAGCGGCGCTGCTCACGAACGATTGCCGGGAGAATTGACCAGCCGCGAAGTCTTCGAACGACGCGCCAGGATCGTCCGCGAAATTCGTCGTTATTTCGACGACCGCGACTTTGTCGAAGTCGAAACGCCTATGCTGACTCCGCTGGCGACCGGCGCGGCGGCCAAACCGTTCATCACGCATCACAACGCGCTGGACATTGACCTGTACGCTCGCATTGCGCCGGAACTGTATCTGAAGCGATTGACCGTCGGCGGTTTCGAGCGTGTATACGAACTCAATCGCAATTTCCGCAACGAAGGCATCAGCTACAAACACAATCCGGAATTCACCATGCTGGAGTTTTATCAGGCGTATGCCGATTACAACGACTTGATGGATTTGACCGAAGATTTGTTCAAGCTGCTGGCCGACAAGGTGTGCGGTACGCGGCAGGTTCCGTACAAGGATCACATCATTGATTTGGACAACTGGCAGCGGCTGACCATGCGCGAAGCCGTGTTGCAGCATTGGCCGAACGATGCCACGCGGCCAACGCTGGAAGGTTTGATGGATCGCAAACAGCTTGAAGACGCGGCGGCGGCTTTGGATATGGGCTTTGATCCGAAACTCAATGACGGGCAATTGCTCGGCGCGATATTCGAGCATGTCGTCGAACCGCATTTGATTCATCCGACCTTCATCACTGAATTTCCGACCGAACTGTCTCCGTTGTCGAAACAGAAAGCGGACGATCCGCGTTTCGTCGAACGATTTGAACTGTTCGTCGCCAACATGGAACTGGCGAACGGATTTTCGGAACTGAACGATCCGGTTGAACAGAAACGCCGCTTTGAAGAGCAGATGAACCAGCGCGAACGCGGCGACGAAGAAGCTATGGTCATGGATGAAGATTACATTCGCGCGTTGAGTTACGGCATGCCTCCGACCGGCGGCGAAGGCATTGGCATTGATCGGCTGGCGATGATTCTGACCAATCAGCATTCGATCCGCGACGTGATTCTGTTCCCGCACATGCGACCCGAAACCAAATAGAATCCGTCTCCGGTTTATGAAATACGAACTTTTCATCGCGCTGCGATATTTACGCGCCCGACGACAACAAACCGCCGTTTCGGTCATTACTGCCATCGCTGTTGCTGGAATCACGGTTGGAGTCGCTGCGCTGATCGTCGCTCAGGCCATGATTCACGGGTTTCGCACCGACGTACAGGAAAAAATCCTGGCGGGAACCGATCACCTGAATCTGCTCAAGGTAGACAACAGCGGGATTGAAAACTACAGGGAACTGACTGAGCGGGTTCGCCAGATTCCCGGAGTGATCGAAGCTTCCGCCACGATTTACGCGCCGGTCTTGCTGGTCGCCAATGGCAATCAGGAACAAGCCATACTGAAAGGAATAGATTCGGCGGGCGACACAACCAGCGAACTTTCCTCAGTCACCATAGAAGGTTCCGGGCAATTGACAACTTCTTCTCCGGAGCCTGCCACTGAAACCGACGAAGAAACATCCGCCGACAGACTCATCATCGGCCAACAACTGGCCAGGGCGTTGGGCGTCAAGCTCAACGATCAGGTGACTGCGGTTTCCGCAGTCACACGGTTGACGCCAGCCGGATTGCAACCCAGGCCTCGGTACACAAAATTCGCGGTCGCGGGGATTTTTTCCTCCGGCTGGTATCAATACGATTCCAAATGGGCTTACATCTCACTGCCGGCGGCTCAACGGCTGAGCGGCGATGGCGACACTGCCGGAGTGATACGAATGAAAGTCCGCGATATTGATCGCGTCAAAGAACTCGGCAATCAGGTCTTGAATCTGGCAGGGGGCGGGTTCATCACCACTGACTGGCAGGAACTCAATCGCCCTTTGTTTGCCGCTCTGCAATTGCAACATCAGGTCATCATAATTTTTTTTGCGCTGCTGATTGCCATAGCCGCGCTCAATATCATTACGACATTTACCATGATGGCGATCGAAAAGCAGCGCGACATCGCCGTGCTTCGCGCACAAGGAGCCACGCCGAAAAACATCCGGCTGATTTTCCTGCTGCAAGGGGGACTGATTGGAATCGCAGGCGCAGGTCTGGGCTTGTTGCTCGGAGCTTTGGCCAGCGCCATCGCCAATCATTACAAACTCATTTCAATTCCTGCTGAAATCTATTCAATTTCACATATCACGCTGAAATTACAGATTTGGGATTGCCTCTGGATTTCGATTCTGGCTTTGGCAATCTGCCTGATTGCGGCCATCTATCCGGCCAATTCCGCTGCCAGGCTGGTCCCGGCAGAAGTCCTTCGACATGATTAATTTGAGATCAAAACAAAACTGAGAAACTGATTGACAGCAAAAAATTCAACGTTTAGACTGCGCCGCGTTAGTGAGCTTTCCTCTCACTAAGAAAGCTTCGATGAACTTCACTTCCGAAGTCTTTCAACATGGGAAAGCTCAATGTCCCGCTCGCGAACGTAGATTGCACAGGCAGCTAAAATGAAACACTTTGCATCGTACTGCCGAACTTGTTGTCCAACGCAAGGACAATGCAACCTACAAACTCACTTTTAGACTTTAGTTTCGGTTACGCAGATTGCACGTAGAGTTGTGATTTGTGCATCCGATCTCTCAAATCTCACATTTTTTCAAGGAGAACATCTAAATGCGAACCTCACGCAAATTTTCACACGCGCTGATGGCGATTTTCGCTCTCTTCGTCATGTCGTCTTTCGCCTTGGCGGCGGATCCCGGCGCTGCTTATCCTGCGACTTCTGAAGCGAGCGATCAGAAAGCCGGATCGTTGTTGTTTTACAACATCTACACCTCTGGTGCGACTTCGGGCAACGCGGAAAATACCCGTATCAACATCACCAACACCAACTCGAGTATCGGTGGCAACGCGTTTGTTCACCTGTATTTCGTGTCGGCCGGTTGCGCCGTCGCGGACAGCTACATTTGTTTGACACCGAATCAAACGGCATCCTTCCTGGCTTCCGACATTGATCCGGGCGTCAAAGGCTACATCGTTGCCGTTGCGGTTGACGGCGTTTATGGTTGCCCGATTGGCTTCAACTGGCTGATCGGCGATGAATACGTCAAATTCGCTACCGGTCATACCGCCAATCTCGGCGCTGTTGCCTTCTCGCGCATCAGCACTCCTACCACAGAAGCCTGCGGCCCGGATTCCTTCACTTCAGTGATCAACTTCAACGGCGTTGACTACAACTGCTCTCCCGCGGTTGTGGCGTTGGACAACGTTGGCAGCCGTGCGGATGGCAATGACACGATGATCATTCTGAACCGTGTTGGCGGCAACCTGGGCATCGGCGCTGCCAGCCTGGGCGCTTTGTTCGGCTTGTTGTACGACGATGCTGAAAACGTTCTGAGCTTCTCCGTCACCGGCGGATGCCAGTTGATGAGCAGCATCTCGAACAACTTCCCGCGCACCACGCCGCGTTTTGAAACCTTCGTTCCCGCCGGTCGCACTGGCTGGATCAAGATGTACAACCAGACCGGCGCTATCGGCATTCTGGGCGCTGCGATCAACTTCAACGCGAACGCCGCTTCCAGCGCGGGCGCGTTCAACGGTGGTCACAACCTGCATCACCTGACGCTGAACTGCAACCAGGCTTACACCGTCCCGGTGTTCCCGCCGAGCTGCTAGTTCATCGCTTTCAAGCGTTAAACGCAAAAAGGCCGAATCCATTGGATTCGGCCTTTTTGCTATTTCGGTGTCCCTCCAGTCGTTTCGGCTTCAATTGCCGGAATACTTCAGAACAAAGCCTTCCGCGCCGGAAACCCATATCTCTTTTCTCGATACCGAAAGTCCATACAGATTTGCGCGCGTCCCGCTTTCTTGCTCGACCCAGTTTTTGCCCCCATCGCCGGAACGCAAAATCGTTCCATTCCAACCAATGATCCAGCCGTGATTGCCGACAAAACCGACATTGACCAAAGTTTCTTTAGTGTCCACGGCAACACGTTCCCAATTGTCGCCACCGTTGGAAGTGCGCAGAATGATGCCGTCTTCGCCAACCACAATGGCCGTGTCCCTGCCGCGTGTTTCAATGTGATAAAGATGGCTGGTAACGCTGCTGTTTTGCCGCTCCCAGGTTCTGCCGCCATCGTCCGTATAAAGAATGATTCCTTTGTCGCCGACAATCCATCCTTGTCTGTCGTTGACGAATTTCAAATGAACCAATTCTTCTTTTGTGCCGCTTTCCTGCTGCGTCCAACTCGCCCCACCATCCTTGCTATGCAAAATTCTTCCGTGAGTGCCAACCACCCAACCTGAAGTTTTATTCGGGAAGGCGATGCTGTAAAAATCCGGCGCTTCGTTTTGAGTTCTTCCTGGAGCAGCGCTGAGTTGATACACCAAGTCCCACAGACTGCCGCCATTTTGAGTGCGGTAAATTCTGGCTCCGCTGGTAACCATCCATCCTTCTTCCCGGTTGCGAAAAAAAATGTCGTTGATATTGCCATCCACTCTGACGTTTTGCGGCAACCATTCGCGCCCGCCATCTTGAGTGACGTGAGCAATGCCGTTGTCGCCAACCACCCAGCCCATTCGGGAATCCACGAAGAAAACCACATTGAGGTCTTGTTTGGATCGGTCTTGAAAAGCGACGTTCCATTGCGCATGAGCGTCAATCGCCGCCAACAGAAACAGCACGACCCCAAGCGGGGCAAAGTTGCGAAGATTCATAAATTCTCCTTCTCGTTTTTTTTCTGGAAAGGGGTTACCGCTGAAATTGTGTGGACGGTTGCAGGCCAACGGGCAATTGCGTTTTCCAATTCGGGACTCGAAGCCTGAAATCCATGAAACCGCTGCGAGCGCCAAAAGCTATGCTGCGCCCCAATGATTCGACGGCTTCTTCCAAAACGCGATCCCGGCTGGCAATCAAATCGGAAATTCGTGTTTCAATCTGCTGATCGGGTTTGACACCAATGCCTTCGATGCGGCGGCCAAACGCGGTTCGGTAATCCGTGTCGCTGATATTCAACTTGCCGCCGTCGGGCAGTTTGATCGTCCGGCTGACGCCAAGCAAACAACCGCACGTCGCCGGATTCGACCCAATCACCAAAGCGCGTTTTCGCTCCTGCATCGCCGCTGCAAAAATTTCCGCGCCGCTGGCTGACCGCGAACCAACCAGCACAATCACCGGTTCGCGGTATACATTGCGGAGCTTGACAGTGCGCCGGCGCGTCGAACGCCCGAAGCGAGTGATGAATTCGCCGAGATCGGTTTCTTCAGCAAAAAAGTAACTGGCCAGTTGCGTCACCGTCGTGACAAACCCGCCGCCGTTGTTTCGCAAATCCAAAATCAAACCTTGTGTTCCCTGCATTTGCTGCATGGCCTGATCGAAATCGCGTTCGATTTCCGGCCCGAAACCGGTCAATTCAATGTATCCAACCTTGTACGATAATTGACGAGTTACCACCCGGCGTTGAAATTCGGTGTAGCGACGAATCAATTCGACGGATTTGCGCCGACCTTCGCCGTCCACAAACGCCGCTGTCAACGTCGTGTCACGCGGACCGTAAAACAACCGGTCATAACTTTGCAGTTCAGATGCAATCGAAGTCGAACTGTCGCCAAATTCCTCGCGCAATCGCTGCAAGACTGTTTTTACAGGGTCGCCGTTCACTTCTGCCACCACAAAGCCCGGACGAATTCCCTGCCGGGCAGCTTCCGAACCCGGTTCGACCCACGTCACCACCGGCTTGCCTTCGACCTGACGCACGATCAATCCGACGGAAAGCCCTGACGGGCGATACCGGTCAAACCCGTCTTCGGGCGAATAAATGCGCGTGTGAGCGTCGCCCAGCTTGCCGATCATCTGGCGCAATGTTCGATAAAACTCGGAGTTGTTCGCCGCCGATTCCGCCACCGGTCGAAAGGCATCGCGTTGTTCGCGCCAATTAATGCCGCGAAAGTCGCGGTCGTAATAATTGTCGTAGATAAGCCGCCATACCTGATCGAACAGCTTGACACGTTCTTCGCGCGGCATCGCGGAAGACCTGGCGACGGTTGACGGCGAAGACGCCTGTTGTGTGTAAGCCGTGCGTGGCGAAACAGCCAACAAAGCGACAAGGAAAATACCAATCAGTGAGGTTGCCAGCAAAAACTTGCGCGTCATGACAAAAGCAGTTGGGCGAAATGAAGGTTATGGTTTTGGGCGTTGTCCCGGAATTTGCGACGGGGGCTTTTTGATGTCCTGCAAGCTGCGTTTGAGTCGTTCGGTTTCCTCTTGTCGTTCAGCCTGCGAAAGGGGTCGCCGGAAATTATACCTGACCAATCCCTGAAGTGTTAGCTTCTTTCCGTCTCTTTCCGCGGGCTTGAAGCGTAATTTTTTGACGGTAGCGACAGCCGATTCATCAAGTCCAAAGCCCGCCCATTTGACGACCTCTACGTCGCCGACGGTTCCGTCTTCGCGGAACACGGCTTCGAGTTCGACAGTTGCCGTGACGCCTGCCAGGTCGGCCTGTTCTGTGTATTCCGGTTTCAACCGTTGATAAAAAAATGGCTGCTGGATTCCGGTCGCAGCCAGATCATCAGTCAGGACTTCAACCGCGGGCGGCAGCGGTTGCAAGTTTTCAATTGCAGTCGCGTGACGTTTGCGAGCGGCGATCATCGTTTCGGCATAACGCGGCCAGGCTTGCATAAGAATGGTTTTCAATTTTTCCTTCGACGCGGCTTCCGTTTCCGATTTCGCGCTTTCAAAGGAAAACAGGATCAGCTTGCCGGTTCGGGTTTCGACCAAAAACAATCCGGCCAGCGATTCAAAATAGGCTTGTTCGCCGCTCGCGCCAGCCAATCGCCGCGTCGTAAGCGTTTTGCCAATCACGAAGAAATCGCAGCCCAGACTTTGCCCTAACGCGCGAGCTTCATCGCGGCTGAGATTCAAGTTGCCGAAATAGCCCGCGCCGAGCGTTGCCGCCCTGACCAGATCGTTGTCGAGCAATTCAAATTCCGCCGTCGCCGATTGGCGCAGCAAAGCCGAAACTTCGCCGCTGCCATCGCCGACGAAATCAATTATCGCCAGTCGAACCGGCGCTTGTCCCCCGACAAAATCAAAAGGCAAAAGGCAAAAGGCAAATATCAAAAATAACTGCCGCCAGGCCACCGATTGCAACCGCGCAGCAGTTCGAGGGCAGAAATTTTTGACTTTTGATATTTGCCTTTTGCCTTTTGATTTCATATGGATTTCATTCAAGAACCGCGCTCGCTTCCATCGGAAAACACATACGATGCAATTCGTATCCGCGCATGACTCGCACAACGCTGGACACTTCGGCAATGTCCACCAACTGCCCGCCTTCGCTGCGCTCGATCAGCAGCCGCGCTTTGCCTTCGGGGCGATAGTAACTGTAGTAGGGAATGTCTGCCGCGCGGTCTTCGATCAGGTAGTACGCTGGGTCGAATCCGGCAGCGGCAATCTTTTTCCGCGCTTCAGCAATAAAGCCCGGGCGTTCGACATCGGGCATTTCCAGATCAACGGCTCGAAACAATCGCCGTTCGATGAACCGTCGAGCCAGATCGTTCAAAATTTCATCCGGCTCGCGCGCCCATTGCTTGACGTGAAACATCACGTCGTGATCGTCAAAGCGCAGATATTCCGCCGTCGTCAGCTTTTCGCCAATCAACACGCGCTCCATCACCGAATCGGCGACAACAAAATTCAGCTTGCCAGACTTCATCAACTCAACCGCGCGGCGAAGAATGCTGTTCAACACGGCTTCGGCGGAACGCAGGCTGCGATGAAAATATACTTGGCGAAACATATAAAACCGAGCCTGCAAATACTCTTCGACGGCGAACAGCCCGTTGGCACCGACAAAAATCCGTTCGTTGGCTTCGTCAATTTCCAGCGCGTGAATGATCCATTCCAGATCGTAATTGCCGTACTTCGCGCCGGTCATCAGACTGTCGCGCAACAGATAATCAAAACGATCCACGTCCAGTTGCGACGAAACCAGATCGCCGATGAACGACGGGCGAAAGCGATGTTCGATGGCGGCAATGACCTTGTCGGGCAAGGAAACGTCGAACTCGGCCAGGCGGCGATGCACTTCCGTCGCCGGGTCGGCGATGATTTCGGTCGTCCAACGTTCGTGATTCTGGTTGAGTATTTTTTCGATGACGTGAGAGAAAGGGCCGTGTCCGATGTCGTGCAACATCGCCGCCGCTCGGGCGACCACGCGAGCTTCGCCGCTGATCGAATAACGTTTGCTCAGATGATCGAGCACGCGCGTCATGACGTGCATCACGCCCAGACTGTGCGTGAACCGCGAATGTTCGGCTCCCTGAAAGGTGTACATCGCCAGGCCGAGTTGTTTGATGTACCGCAGTCGTTGGAATTCCGGCGAATTTATCAAATGCACCAGCAACGCATCATCGGTTTGCGCCAGCGAAAGCGCGATGATGTTGTGAACCGGATCGCGGTAAAGACGTTCCATAAAGGGAGTAGTCGGGAGTCGGTTTTTCGGCAGTCAGCAGCATAATTCGATCAGATACGGACAAGGCTCAATAGCTGAATCTGGGAGCTATGTGAGCAGTAACGTGAGAAGCGATCCAAGTAGTGCTTTCCCACGTTTACGGACGTTGTGAACAAACTCAAAGAAACCGAGATAGATCGGCAATAACTC
>Ga0268299_1002646_pt1 | contig 20084 bp, 22 predicted proteins | sample NOBtaG_FD_193484 | JGI IMG/M metagenome (GOLD analysis project Ga0268299, IMG submission 193484) | Activated sludge microbial communities from bioreactor in Nijmegen, Gelderland, Netherland - NOB reactor | ecosystem: Engineered > Bioreactor > Aerobic > Activated sludge | place: Netherlands... | reverse complement strand
GTTTTCTTGGCCTTCCGGTTTTTGCCTCAATCCCTCCCTTTGAGAAGGGGATGATTGAAATTAGCTCGAATCAATCACGGACGTTACTCGCTGGACCCAGAACCGACAACGGCGCGATAAGGTACGTCCCAGGAAATTCATACTATGGATACAGAGGTGATTCGAGAGATGACAATTCTTCAAAGAAAGGTGCCGCACTCAGGGACCAGCCTCACAAGGTTCACTTGATTGCAAAGTGGGGGATGCACTCCATCGTTGCCGAGCAATACCGGGTTGCGTCGACGCGCCTGCTGTTACATACGGCGGGAAAAAGCAATGTGGTCACACTTGTTGCTAGCAGCATTATGGGAGAGGGCAAGACAACTACGGCCGTCAATCTTGCCTATATCTTAGCCCATGATCTCCAGAAATCGACCCTTCTGATTGATTGCGATTTCAAACGCCCAATGGTGCACGAGTATATGAATATTCCGGCCAATCCTGGCCTCAGTGAGGCTATTCATCGGAACGACGTGCTCGAGAATTGTATCCATCACTATGACGGCATCCCCCTCTCAATTTTGCCTTGCGGGGATGCACGGTATAGGCCGACGAGTATTTCCGGCATTCAGTATGTGAAGCAGATCTTGCCTGAGCTTCGAGCTCACTATGACTATGTGATCTTGGATGGACCGCCTGTCTTAACGCTCGCTGATGTCAATATTCTCAGTAGCATGGCAGATCGTGTGATCTTCGTGGTGCGAGCCGGCTTGACAAGCCAGGAAATGGTCCGAACGGCGGTGAAACAGCTCAATGTCGATGGCGACAGTATCGGAGTAGTTCTTACACAGGTAGAAATGGAGTTTACTCCCTATCTTATGTACCACAAGCACTATGCCGCTAAGAACTGTTGAAGTAGTGAATAAATCCGCTGGCGTAGAGCAAGGGGAGCTATGCCGCTTCACTGAGGATACGTATCCTCAGTGGAATGTGCAGGCTCGGAAGAGACGCATGCTTCTCCTAGGGGGCGGGAGGCTTGCCAAGGAACTCTATCGAGTCGTAGTTTCTGGACGCCCTGGATCGATGGAAATCGTTGGGATTCTTGTGGAGGAAAATAAGCGAGAAGAGGGAAATCCATCTATCCCTGCCATCGTTGGTACGCATGAACAGCTGGCACAGGTGGTAGAAGAACAGAGGGTAAATACCATCGTGGTCTGTTTTGAAGATCGCCGCTCGATACTGCCAGTTGAGCAGCTTCTCGATTTAAAGGCGATGGGCATCAATGTTCTTGATGGGCATCAGCTGTTTGAGGAGGTTTCAGGCAGGCTTTCTGTTGATTCACTTCGACCAAGTGCCGTGATCTTTTCATCAGGTTTTCGGCAGCACAAGGTTACCCGTTTTGCGAAACGGTTGGTGGATGTGCTGGTTTCAGTCGGCGGATTACTATTGCTGACTCCGGTGTTTTGCCTTATAGCGATTCTTATTAAGCTAGACTCATCTGGCCCAGTTATTTATCGTCAGTACCGTGTTGGCCTGCTTGGACGGCCGTTTCTGATATGGAAATTCCGATCGATGCGGCAAGATGCAGAAAAGTTTGGTGCTCAATGGGCCCAAGTAGACGATCCTCGGATTTCACGAGTTGGGAAGTGGTTGCGAAAGGCTCGTATCGATGAGTTTCCACAGCTGATTAATGTCCTAACGGGGGAGATGAGTCTTGTCGGGCCGCGCCCAGAGCGTCCGATGTTCGTGCAAGATCTTAGAAAGGTTATCCCCTATTATGACTTGAGACACACCGTCCGACCTGGTATTACGGGGTGGGCACAGGCGAATTTTCGTTACGGAGACTCTGCGGAAGATGCCCATATGAAGCTGCAGTATGACCTCTACTACGTGAAACACTTGTCGCTCTTACTGGACATGAGAATTATGGTGCAGACAGTGCGCGTGGTGGTGCTCGGGGAAGGGGCACAATAAATGGATGCCAATCAGCTGGCCGAAGAGGTGGGCTTACCACACGCCCTTTCCTTCGATGTAGAAGAGCATTTTCAGGTGTCAGCCTTTTGGTCCGATGCCAGAAGGCAACAGTGGGATCAATTGGAAAGTCGTGTAGAGCAGAATACACTTCGGCTTGCAGAGATTTTAGCCCGTGCAGGGATCAGAGCCACGTTTTTTATTCTCGGATGGGTGGCGGAGCGACATCCCGGTTTAGTAAAGACGTTAGCAATACAGGGGCATGAAATCGCTTCACACGGATACGGACATGAGTTGGTCACCAGTATGACTGGAACCAACTTTCGAGAGGACGTCAGGAGGTCCAGAGGCATATTGGAAGATTTGACGGGAAAGCGGGTATTCGGATATCGGGCACCCTCTTTTTCAATTACGGCGAAAACTCAGTGGGCCCTGCCGATCTTGGTTGAAGAAGGATATCTGTACGATTCGAGTATTTTCCCCGTCCAGCATGACCGCTATGGTATGCCGTGTGCTAATCCCTGGTGTCATGTTCGGACAACAGAGGCCGGTGAGCTATGGGAGGTTCCGCCGTCTACTCTGAAGATTGGCCCATTTCGGGTGCCCGTTGCCGGAGGAGGATATTTTCGCTTGTATCCATATAGACTCTTACGCCATTTTCTCCACCTCGTTGCCAAAGAGGGCCATCCACTCGTCGTATATCTGCATCCGTGGGAACTTGATCCCGAGCAGCCAAGAATGGAAGGGTCTTTGCTGTCACGATTTCGTCATTATGTCAATTTACGTAAGACAGAATATCGGTTATGTCGATTGCTCACTGACTTCGAGTTTGCTCCGATACGGCAGGTTGTGGCCGGAATCGGAGAGATTTGTGCCAAGAGGGACAATCCGAGCGGCCTTATGGGCAATGCCGTACACCAGCAGGACGGCGTCAATCTTGACGTTTCAAACTCGGGGCGACCGTCATCTCCGGCGCTACCAGCGTCGTTGGCAGGCTGAGTGGTTGTGGCATTGGATTTCGTGGAAGGGACATCTGCTTATGTGTTTGGTGGTAGTATCGTGAAAAGGTTATCGACTGTACTCAGCTCCCTTCCATTTTCATGCTTTCCAATCTGCATTGAGATAAATTCCAGTAAATCTGAATGTTTTGACCTTTGCATGTAGAACAGGCGTGGGCTTGTTTGAGCGCCTTTTGTCTGAATGGTTTCGTGCTGCAGATAGGATCGGTCGGAGTGGTACGCCGCGGTTCACTTAACGGTGTTGTCTTACTCTTATGTGTGGAATAGCTGGATTTGTGACTCAAAATAGCGTGCCCTGCAACAGCTGGGTGCTCCAGCGCATGATTGCCATGGTCAATCATCGCGGGCCTGATGCGTTCGGATTTCACGTGGACGGTTCGGTTGGGCTTGCCCATGCAAGGCTAAGTATCCTTGACCTTAATGGTGGAAAGCAACCGATGTGTAACGAGGATCAGACTGTCTGGATTACGTTTAATGGAGAGATTTTCAACTATGTCGAATTGCGGGAAGATCTGATCAAGAAAGGGCATCGATTTCATAGTGAGTCGGATACGGAGGTCATAGTCCATCTGTATGAGGAGAAGGGGGAAGATTGTGTCAACGATTTGAATGGGCAGTGGGCCTTTGCTATTTGGGACTCCACGCATCAGAAATTATTCCTATCTCGTGATCGGCTGGGTGTTCGTCCGCTCTTCTATTCCAGGACGAAGGAAGGGTTTCTTTTTGGATCTGAAATCAAGTCGTTGTTGGCCATCCCCTCGGTACAACGTGCGATCGATTTGGAGGCACTTGACCAGCTGTTCACCTTTTGGGTGACCAGACCGCCGAGAACAATGTTTTCTGGAATCTCAGAGCTTCCTCCAGGGCATTTATTGGTGCTTGAGCGGGGTGAGGTGCGAGTTCGATCCTACTGGGAGCTGGATTACGATTCTGCGTTGGGAACAGAACACGAAGAAGAGGCTTGTGAGCGACTTCTTGAGCTTTTGCTTGACGCAACCCGTATTCGTTTGCGGTCAGATGTGCCTGTTGGGGCGTACCTGAGTGGCGGACTCGATTCTACGGTGATCGCAGCTTTAGTAAAGAGACTTGGAACGATTCATCTGAAGACATTTTCTGTGGCGTTTGAGGACAAAGAGTTCGACGAGAGTGGCTTCCAGAACGAAGCCTGTGAGTTTCTCCGGACAGATCACCAGGGTGTCAGGTGCTCATCGCAGGACATAGGCCGCATTTTCCCTGATGTGATATGGCATACGGAGAAGCCAGTGTTGAGAACCGCCCCGGCGCCGATGTTTCTCTTGTCTAAACTGGTGCGTGAGCAGGGGTATAAAGTCGTTCTCACAGGAGAAGGGTCCGACGAAATCCTGGGTGGATACGATATTTTCAAAGAAGCCAAGATCCGCCGATTCTGGGCAAAGTATCCAGGGTCGAAATTCCGTCCGATACTTTTGAGGCGTCTCTATCCATACATGAAGAACTTACAATCACAACCGGACGCGTACTTGCGTGCCTTCTTCCATGTCCGGAAGGATGATCTGGCCAGTCCATTTTTCTCGCATCTGCCTCGCTGGGATATGACGTCGAGACTCAAGATGTTCTTTTCAAGAGACACAAGGGAGCAGCTCAAACACTCCAATACGATAGGGCAACTTGAAGCGGAACTGCCCGCTCACTTTCGCCGGTGGGACAGCTTCTCTCAATCGCAGTATCTTGAAGCAGCCTATCTGTTGCCTGGTTATATCTTGTCGTCGCAGGGTGACCGGATGGCGATGGCTCATTCCGTCGAAGGTCGGTTCCCGTTCCTCGATCATCGGGTCGTCGCGTTTGCGTCATCCTTGTCTCCCCAGCTCAAGATGAAGGTTTTGAATGAGAAATATCTGTTGAAAGCTGCGGCTGGGGATCTCATTCCTCGCACGATCAGAAGTAGGTCCAAGCAGCCGTATCGAGCACCGGATAGCCAGAGCTTTCTTGTCGGGGGAAAGGGTAACGCACTCATGGAATATGTCGAGGAACTACTCAGTCCTCGATCCGTTGCAGAGGCGGGTTTATTTGATCCTGGATCGGTTAGCAAGCTTGTGGCGAAGGCGCGGGAAGGGCAGATGATTGGCGTGAAGGACAACATGGCATTCGTTGGGGTCTTGTCGGCGCAGTTGGTAGTGGAGCGGTTTATTAAGAACTTTCCAAGGAGTATGCACCATGACGGAAATTGAGCACGAAGTCAGGCAATACATCACAGACAAGCTGTTATTCGGTCAGACGGATGTCGTTGTTGAGGGCAGCACATCTTTTTTGGAGTCCGGCCTTATTGATTCGACTGGCGTGCTGGAGTTGGTCCAATTTCTCGAAGAGAAGTTCAAAATCAAAGTTCAGGATGAAGATCTTGTTCCGGCGAACTTAGATTCAGTGAATGCCCTAACGCAGTTTGTGAAGGCGAAATCAGCCACCCCCGTGGAGAGCCGGAGGTAAAGGTCCGTGCAGGTCGAGGAATTCTTAGAGGCAAGCACGAGTCGGTTACCCAATAAGGTTGCTCTCATGGTGCCTAAGGTTGTGGAGATTGTGAAAGCCCTGCCAAAGACAGAGAGTGGAAAGGGGGATAAGCGAACGTTGCGAGCTGATACAGGGCTCAACTGGAGCGACGCGCGAATCCAACCCATCACGGGAGGATCAGTACAAATTGGCTGAGAAACTGTGTATTGAGGAGGTTATTGGCCAAGTGATGCGGGACCGCCCTGGGCGGACGGCTATCATCTCTAAGGGACAGACCTGGACGTATGCCGACTTGCGCACACTGATTGATGTGCAGAAGGAACGGTTGGCAGATGCGGGATTGTCCGAGCGTGACAGAGCGGTTATTTGGATGGAGAATTCGACCGAGTACGTAGTGACCTATCTGGCAGTGCTTGAGCTTGGAGGGATCGTAGTCGCTCTTCATTCCCAGACGACTGTTGAGGAAGTAGTGCGGATTGTCCGCCATGTCGGTGCCAGGGGGTTGATTGTATCAACGGCGGTGAAGCATTGGACGATGGGGGATTTCGAGTCAACGGGTCTCTGCTTCGTTCAAGCTGGACATGATGTGCATCGCTTGCACTATCGAGATCCGGGTTATCTGGCTCCAGAGGGTGTCGCACAGATCATTTATACGTCTGGATCAACCGGGCGACCGAAGGGTGTGGTTCTCACGCATAGAAATTTAGTTGCAAATACCCGTTCCATTCTTGCCTATCTGCAACTGACTGCTGATGATTCCGTCATGGCTGTATTGCCGTTTGTGTATGCCTATGGCAATTCGGTCATGTTGACCCATCTATTCGTGGGGGGCACTCTTGTGATTGAGAATAACATGCTCTATCCACATGTTGTGCTGGATAGCATGATCAAGACGGGTGTGACCGGGTTGTCCGGGGTGTCCACGACCTATGCCCTCCTGATGAATCATTCAAACCTTAAATCGTACGCCTTTCCTGCCCTCCGCTATCTCACGCACGCTGGGGGGGCAATGTCGTCTGAGTTGTTGGCCCGGCTACGGACCGTATTCCCAGATCAGCGAGTGTTTCTCATGTATGGTCAGACGGAGGCGTCGGCACGTCTGACTTATTTGCCTCCCGAGCTGCTCGATATCAAAAAGGGGTCTGCAGGACGGGCGATTCCCGGTGTGACCCTGAAAATTGTCAAGGAGGGAGGCGAGGCGGCAGGTCAGGGGGAGATCGGGGAGGTCTGGGCCTGTGGAGACAATATTATGCAAGGGTATTGGCAGGATCCTGAACTGACTGCCGGTGTTCTTCGGGATGGATGGCTACATACTGGAGACTTGGGCCGGCTGGATGGAGAAGGGTATCTAACCATTGAAGGCCGGAATAACGAAATGATCAAGTCCGGCGCCTATCGAATCAGCCCGAGTGAGATTGAAGAGATCCTGTTGCAGGATGCGCAAATCAAGGAGGTCGGTGTGGTGGGCATTGAGGACCCGATCTTGGGGCAGAAGATTTGCGCGGTCATTGCGCTTAAAGAGGCTGGGGCCTTGACTGAGCAAGACGTCATGGCCTACTGCGCTCAGCGGTTGGTGCAATATAAGCGGCCCAAAGTGATCGTGATTGTATCCGCCTTGCCGAAATCGACTTCGGGCAAGATCTTACGACAATCTCTGCGGGAAATCGGTGTGCTCGCGGTCTCAGCACCTGCTCCCGTCGTTTCATAACCGCGGGCCAATCTATGTTTCAAAGGTGGGAAATCGTCACGGGTATTGTGAGTTGGGGCGTCAGCATATCGGTAAGTAATTGCTGAGCAACGGCTGAGGAGGAACGATATGGGTGAAGATGTAGCCAAATTGTGGACCGATAAACTGAAGCTAAACACCGATGCAGAGGCGGAACGAATTGATAGATTCATCCGAGATGGGGTCTTTGCCAGGCTCCGGAGAAAAGGGTTGGTTGTCGGACTCTCTGGGGGTATCGACAGCAGTACAGTCGCTGCCTTGGCCGTGCGTGCCTTGGGGCCTGATCGGGTGGTTGGCCTATTCATGCCGGAATCCGATTCTTCGGATGACAGCTTGCGTTTGGGGCAGTTATTAGCCAAGAAGCTCGGAATTAGAACGTTTGAGGAAAATATCTCCGGCATCCTAAAAGGCGCAGACTGTTATCGACGGCGCGATGAAGCGATTCAATCCGTGGTGCCTGAATATCATGCAGGATACAAGTCTAAGCTGGTCCTTTCATCGCTCGATAGCTCGGAGTTCCGCATTTCTTACGTCGTGGTTCAGGCACCGGACGGGGTGCAGAAAAAGGTACGCCTAACTGGCGATGCTTTTTTGGCGTTGGTTGCTGCGACGAATTTCAAGCAGCGCACAAGAAAAATGATGGAATGCTACTATGCCGATCGCTTTCTCTATGCTGTTGCCGGAACGCCGAATCGATTGGAGTACGACCAGGGATTCTTTGTGAAGAACGGCGATGGATCTGCCGACATTAAGCCGATCGCACATCTCTACAAATCTCAAGTGTATCAATTGGCCTCATTCCTTGATGTTCCAGAAGAAATCCTCAGGCGGCCTCCGACCACGGACACCTACTCACTAGCGCAGTCGCAAGAAGAGTTTTATTTCTCTCTACCCTACGACAAAATGGATCTCTGTCTCTACGGCAAGAATCACAAACTTCCGGCCATTGAGGTCGCGAGAGCTCTGGGGCTCACCGAGACTCAAGTTGAGCGAGTCTATCGGGATATCGACGCCAAACGGGCGGTCGCACGGTATCTGCATATGGAGCCGTTGCTCGTGCAAAGCATCTACGACACATCCGTCTAGTTTCGAAGACTGGCCGATAGTGCGGCCCGGGTGAAATGCGAGAGGTACACCGAGCTGCAACACTGTCGGCCATGAAACCCATGAAGTATTTGTGCAGGAATATATATTGAGGAGCTTTCTGTGGTGAATACGATGCAGATCGTCAGATAAGACTTGCCGCAGTAAAAAGGTTTATCTCCACAGGCTCTGAGCGTGTTAGCCCCCCCCACCGACGGCGAATTCTCCATATTGGTCGAGGTTCTAGCTCCAGTAGGTACAACGCACGTATGAAGCAGGTGCGATCCTTCCGGGATATGGATGCAGCACAGTGGGATGAGTATGTGAGATCATCCCCAACGGGGAATTGTTACCACCTTGCAGGGTGGAAGAAAGTTATAGAGGAGAGTTTCGGCCACAAGACGTATTACTCGCTGTGTGAGAACGAGGACGGAAGAATAACGGGTATTATCCCAATCGTGCACCTCAAGAGCTGGCTATTTGGAAGTTTTATGGTCTCGCTTCCATATTTTAACTATGGCGGCATTTGTGCCGATGAGGAGGAATCGTACGAACTGTTGCTGAACGAGGCGAAAACTCTGGCAGCTCGTGAGAGAGCTCGGCATATCGAGTTTCGCGAGCATCGCCTCATTCAAAATGGACTTCAAAGCAAAGAGTCGAAAGTGGCGATGGTGCGTCCACTTCCTGAGTCAGCAGAAGGTCTGTGGGGTTCCTTGGGCTCAAAATTGCGAAGCCAGGTGAAGCGGCCTGAGCGAGAAGGGATTTACGCTCGCCTAGGCCGAGAGGAACTGGTTGATCAGTTTTATGCGGTGTTCTCTGAAAATATGAGAGACCTTGGTACGCCGGTCTACGCCAAGGCATTTTTTAAAAATATCTTGCGAGAGTTTCCCGCAACATCGTGGATTTGTGTCGTATACACGAAAGACGCGCGACCAATTGCAGCCGGTTTTTTAGTTGGATTCAAACACGCTCTGGAAATTCCATGGGCCTCGTCATTGAGGGCGTACAATCACCATGCTCCCAATATGCTTCTGTATTGGATATGTTTAAAGTTTGCCTGCGAGTCAGGGTATAAGTTTTTCGATTTTGGACGTTCCACACCTCACGAAGGTACCTATCGGTTCAAGCAACAGTGGGGGGCAATACCGCATCAGCTCTACTGGTATTACTGGACGTTGTCGGGCGGGCGTCTTCCCGAACTGAATCCACATAATCCCAAGTATGCGGTAGCGATTAATATGTGGAGGAAACTACCGCTCGGAATCACGCAGTTAGTGGGGCCACTGATCGTGAAGAATCTCCCATGAAGATTCAACGAACGCTTCCGCCAACCGCGACGTTATTGAGCTGGGATGATCTTTGGGATGGAATGAGGGCATGGGTTGCAGGGGGAGGAGCGCTGAAGCAGCGGGAGAAGGAGTTCAGCGCATACTTCGGCGTCAGACATGTGTTTTTTGTTTCGTCCGGAAAAGCTGCCTTGTATCTCATTCTTCGTGCGCTTCAATCCCTTAACCCAGGCCGCGACCAGGTAGTGATCCCAGCATATACCTGTTTCTCAGTGCCATCGGCTGTTGTGAAGACTGGTCTGAGGGTCATCCCGTGCGATATTGATCCGGACACGTTCGATTTCGATCACGCTCAGTTGCAACGCTTGATAGGACCTCGCACGCTATGCGTGGTTGCGGGGCATTTGTTTGGTATTCCGTCGGATATCAGTGGCGTCAAGCGATTGTGCCATTCGCATGGGATTGCCGTGATTGAAGATGCCGCCCAGGCCATGGGGGGCGTGGTTTGCGACAGTCAGTTAGGGACAATTGGGGATGTAGGTTTCTACAGCTTTGGACGAGGGAAGAATATCACGTGCGGCACAGGGGGGGGGATTCTTACGAATTCAGAGACCATCGCGGCGGTGATTGGCAAAGAATATGAGCGTATTTCTTCACCGACAACGATGGAAAATGTGAGCGAATGTTTAAAGCTACTGATACAGGTGATATTGATTAGGCCAAGCTTGTATTGGATCCCTTCGGCGTTGCCGTTCTTGAAATTGGGTGAGACGGTGTTTTACAAAGACTTTCCCGTTCACAGACTTTCTGAATACAAAGCAGGGATTCTCAAGCAGTGGCGACAACGCCTTGAGCGTTCAAACCGGATTCGTAAGGAGAATGCTTTCGCGATCTGTGAGATGGCGAAGATAAAGCCAACAATGAAATCATGGGAAAGCATCTCTTTTTTACGGCTTCCGCTTTTGATGCGCGATAAGGAGATGCGAAACAAGCTGTTTCGTGCCAGCCAGGATACTGGAGCCGGTCTTAGTCGGATGTATCCTGTTCCAGTAAACGAGATTGCTGAAATGGAAGCTCAGATGGAAGGCATGAATTGTCCTGTTGCAAAAAGTGTGGCTGATCGGCTCATCAATATCCCAACGCATTGGCTGCTCTTGCAAAGCGACAGAGAAAGGATTTGTGCATTACTGAGTCACTCGAGTCTATCAGTAGAAAGGGGAAGATGTCATGGCGATAAGAGCGCTCACTTTGATGGGGGGGCTTTTGTTTCTCGTAACTGTCAGCAGTAGTTTTGGAGGGGAAATGCAAGAGAGTAGGAACGTATCTTCGCAATCCGATGGAGTCCTAACAAGTGAGATACTGCAAAAAGTGGCCGGAAAGAAAATTTATTTTGGTCACCAATCCGTCGGGCTCAATATTCTCGATGGGGTAGTCGATATTCTAAAAGAACACCAAGGGATTGAATTGAAAATAGTGAAGACCACGGACCCATCGGCATTGAGTCATCCAGTGTTTGCTCATTCCATGATCGGTGAGAATGAGGACCCCGTATTAAAAATTAAGGATTTCGAACGCTCTATGGATGGTGGGATCGGCGGGAAGGCAGACATTGCGTTTTTCAAGTTTTGCTATGTTGATGTTACGAGAAATACCGACGTTGAAGGAATCTTTACTGCCTATAAGACTACCATGCGACGTCTCAAGGAGAAGTATCCGAACACGCGGTTTGTCCATCTTACCGTTCCTCTTTCGGTGTCTGCTTCCTCGGTAAAGGGGTGGATCAAAGGTGTGCTGGGAAGAGACGACAACAATATTAACAAGCAGGTCTTTAATGAAATGTTGAGACGTGAGTACGAAGGGAAAGAGCCGCTATTTGACTTGGCGGAAATGGAGTCTACGTATCCCGATGGCAGTCGGGCCACCTTTGCGAGTAACGGAACGACCTACTATTCACTCGTGCCACACTATACCAGCGATAGTGGACACTTAAATGAAACCGGACGAAGAATCATGGCAAGTCAGCTACTCAATTTTTTGTCAAAGTTGTAGTCGGTGACTTTCGGGACTGGAGAGGACAGTAATCTGAAAGTCTGGTGTAGTAATCCTGGTTGAAACTGAGCCCCCATTTGACTGCATGCCACTGGCTGTTCTTCAGCATGGTGCACTATCGCTTTGATTCTTTACTGGTGAACGCCGTGCGGCTTTCCCTTAGGGCGCATGGCTCGGTGGTAGTTCATCAAAATGACGATAGAAAGAGAAGAGAGCGCCGGAAGGACCGCATGTTTCTGATATGTCATTCAAGCTGAAGTTGTAATCGGTAGGTATGGTGCAAAAGTTTCGACGATTCTTGACGGATTATTGCATCACAGCACAGCACTAATGCGGCGATGGTGGGGATTGAATTCGAAAAGGATGAGATTGTATATCGCGATATTGAGACGGTCGAAAAATTCTTTATGACTATTTTAGAGAGGACTAGAGATGCAATCTAGATATAAAGGAAATGGTAACGGCTGGAGTGCATCGACACCCAAGGCAGCAGGTCATAGGTTGAATGCTTCCATTTGTTTCCGTCTGGTTTACGCTGTTGGTGAGTGAGGAGGTGGAGGCCAAATGATGGCGTATGCCCTATGGGGTTCAATCTTAGAGCCTGTTCATAATCTTTTGAGAAGCAAAACCAGGAAGGCGAATACCACCATATTGAGACTGGTTCGGAGTTTGCGTTCACAGTTTTTCCAGAGCCTGCGGCATTTGTCGAGCCATGCAAAGGAGCGCTCAACCACCCAGCGTTTCGGAATGACGGCAAAGGTATGAAGTTCGCTGCGTCTGGCGATTTCGACGGGACAGCCGAGCATGGCCTGTACGCGCTCGGCAAATGTCTCACCCGTATAGCCCGCATCGGCCAGCACATTCTTGACTTCAGAGAGTCTGGTTTTGTGCAAGCTGAATGCGGCAAGCGCTCCGGCCCTGTCGGTGATGTTGGCGGTCGTGATGTGAATCGCGTGCGGGAGGCCTTGCGTATCGACGGCGAGATGGCGTTTGATGCCCGAGACCAGCTTCCCCCCATCATAGCCTTTCTCTTCGGCGGTATCCGTGTTCTTGACGCTCTGCGCATCAATGATGATGAAGCTGGTCTTTTCGGTCCGACCATCGCGCTGTCGCACCGCGCCAGCCACATTTTTTTAAGGCATCTTCCAAGAAACTGATGCCGTTCTCCTGCAGTTCGCTCCATTGCTGGAAATAGCTGTAGCAGGTTCGCCATTTAGGAAACTCTCTCGGCAACATCCGCCACTGACAGCCGCTTTTGAGCACATAGGTCACACCACAGAAGACCTCATACAAGTCCACTTCGCGTGGGCGAGTTTTCTTTCGTGCCCTTTCCAAAATTGGCAGAAGCGTCTTGAACATCTCTCGACTGATATCGCTTGGGTAGCTCTGGCGCATACACGGTCCTCCTCGGTAGAGAAGAAGACCTGTATCACAAAGTCCTCAAAAGATCATGAACAGGCTCTCAGAAGCTCAAATACGCGCTTTCATGCGCGGTTGTTGCAGGTGAGTTGTAATTCCATGAGCTGCTTCCTCGGATCCGATCACGGTATCCCGGCGAGATACAGATTCCACGGACAGCCGGTTACTTTTCTTATCCCCCCCCCTTCATCAGTGGTTTCACCTCTCGGTAATAGGTTCTTAATCTGTTCCGAATGATCCTCTCCAGGCGAATTGTTAAGTCTATCACCACGCATGTCTTTGTCCTACCAGCTATGATCAAGAAGTCAGGCCGGTAGTAATGAGTACACTTGAACGTCAATTGAATTCAGGCTCTAGGTTGAGAGGGGGTTGTTCGGCAGAGGCTTTGGTTCTGCGGCATGGGGAATGCTCTAGACAAGTTGCACGAAGCGAGGTCAAGGGACAGGCGCGTCAATCATCAAAGGATGTAGCGAAACGGATCCCTGACTTGGCTGCCGCCAGTATTTGGACGTTTATCGTCAGCGATATCAAGAGATGAATTCAAAATGATGACCAGTATGCTTAGAGTTGCTCAAGAAGTTGTGCGTGATCCACGCGAGGGCGCAGAGCGACTGGCCGCCTTTTTGAGGGGACTGTACTATATTCTCTACTATCGGGCTATCCGACGGAATGTTCGGATCGGATTTCCCTTCAGCGCATTTGCAGCGGTTAACATTGTTGGGCCTGGGTTGGTGACCATAGGTAAGCATTGCTATGCTGCCAAGAACGTATTTAAAGGTTGGACCATTGTTACGCATTCCCCGGAAGCATCAGTCACGATTGGAGATCGTTGTGTGATGGGTGGGATCACGATTCGTGCGTTGGAACGGGTTGAGATCGGTGAGAAAACAATGTCAGCGAACTCGCTGATCCAAGACTATGTGTGGTTAGACCGTGAGCGAGTAAGGACCAAGATCGGCCACACCGCGCTGCCTGACATCAAACCAGTTGTGATTGGTGAAAATGTGTGGTTGGGTGCTCAATGCGTTGTCACCTGTGGGAGCCGGATTGGGAAAGACAGCGTGTTGTCGGCCGGGACCGGCTGTTACAACATGCAAGTTGATGACTATTGTCTTGTGAGCGGGAATCCTGCGAAGAAGCCGCTGCCAATTGAAAAGCTCTTGAAGCTCAAAGGTGAGTTATGACGGATTGGTTTGCTCGACTCCGTGGCATCTACTTCAACTTGTGCTGTCAGTTATTGGGAAAGAACGTAAGAATTGGCAATGGGTTGAAGCTGTACAAGAAGTTGACCATCGATGGGCCAGGGCGGGTGGAACTTGGTGAGAACTGTGTGGTAACTGGAGTGCTTGGTGACAAGGCACAGTATGTGTCAATAGATACACAGACCCCAGAGGCATGCATCACGATTGGTAACAACGTCGTATTGTGTGCTGCTCGTATCTCTGCACGATACGCCATTTCCATAGGAAATGATGTTGTAATTGAAGAGTCTGGGATCGTAGATACGGATTTCCATTCAATCAAACGGGATCGGGATAGTGATCTCAATGAAGTACCCAGTAAGTGCAAGATCGTGGTCGGGAACGGTGTTCTGATTGGGGCCAGAAGTTTTATTTCAAAGGGCGTTTCAATAGGTGAGAACACCGTGGCGGCTCCTGGGTCTATTATCGCGACATCGCTCAAAGCAGGCATGGTGGTGTGCGGTAATCCTGCACGCCCAATGGTGTAATGGCGATGGTTGTATAAAAAGTGGTGTCTTGGCGGGTCGCATAAAATCTTGCCGCACGTGTGAAGCGTTCTGGGGATGCCATGCAGTTCCAATATCTCAAGCAGGATCTGTACCGTTATTTTTACCCCAATAGCACAGTCTCGAGGGTTAGTGTTTGGCGGCGGCTGAAGCTGGTTGTGTTTACTCAGGCAATCTGGGCTACCGTAGTCTACCGGTTTCTGCGGTGGGTGATACATGAGTGCAAAATGCCCATTGTTAAATCTATTTTAAAGATTGTCGCAGCTCCTGTGGAGTTGCTGGTGCAGACCTTCACCGGCATCAATATTCCGGCAGACTGTGAAATCGGTCCAGGACTGTACATCGGCCATTACGGAGCCATCTTTCTCCATGGAGAGGTGAAGTTGGGGAAGTTTTGCAATATTAGCCAGGAAAATACGTTTGGAATTGCTGGACGAGGAGACCGGCGTGGTGTGCCTGAGATAGGGGACTTCGTTTATGTCGGGCCTGGAGCGAAGATCATCGGTAAAGTCAAAATTGGTCACCGGGCGGCGATTGGAGCGAATGCCGTGGTGACGAAAGATGTTCCAGACCATGCTGTTGTGGCTGGAGTTCCGGCAAAAGTCATCAGCTACAAGACGAGCAACGACTTTATTGAATTGAATTTGAAGAAACACGAAGAGTTCTTGTGGAGCCCCACGGCTTAACAGCCGTGGTCCCTTTTGTGTCTTCGGCGGAACCCACCGAAGCGTGTCCTCCTTCGCCAAGGCTTCGGAGGACACCCACTGCGCATTCCTCCACAGCTTGACAGCTGTGGCTTCCTGCGTAGGTGGGTGAAACGATGGTACGGGCTTATATGAAAACTGCGCTGATTGTGTCCTATCATTTTCCGCCAGATGCTGCGATCGGAGCGGTACGTGCCGCGGAATTGGCCAAACAATTACCGGATTTAGGGTGGAATCCCGTGGTGCTGTCGGTACAAAGCCAATACTACGACCAGGTGGATGGTACGAGATACCAGAAATTATCCTCGAAAGTCGAACGCACTGTTAAAGCAGGAAGTGTCAATGATTTGTATCTTTACCTTAAATCTTGGGTCAGGCAATTTCGGCGTCATGCGGCTGCGCCAGCTGTAGAAAAAGAGTGGTTTACTCCCGTCACAGGGCGCGAAGGGCTCAAGGCACGTATGGTGCGCTATTATAATTCACTCCTGATTTACTTGCCGGACAAGGAAGTGGGATGGATACCCTTTGCGGTGTGGAGAGGACTGTCTCTCCTGAAGCAACGGGATGTCGATGCCATTCTGACTACGAGCCCACCACACTCCGTTCAACTAATAGGACTGTTGCTGAAATGGCTGACAGGCAGGGTGTGGGTTGCCGATTTCCGAGACCCCTGGGAAGTAGAATTGAAGCCGAATAGGTCGAGATCGTTGGTATCCGATTGGATTGAGCGACGCATGGAACGGGCCGTTGTCTCTGCATGTGACTGGGTCGTCTGTGTGACGGATACTATGACAAGTCGACTAGAGCAGACGTATCCTCGCTTGAAAGGAAAATTTATTACCATCCCAAATGGGTACGACTCCGAAGCCCTTACCTCCTACCTCGGTGAACCCAAATATCCCATTTTTACGATAACCTATGTTGGATCGCTTTATTTCGGTCGAAGCCCAGTGACTTTCTTAACGGCTGTCGCAGAATTGATTGCAGAGAAGCAGATCGGTGGTGATACCGTGCGGATTCGCTTTGTTGGAAACTGTCAGACGAGTGACGGCAGATCCGTTGTAGAGATGGTGAACTCACTTGGCCTGCAGGGTAATGTGCGGTTTGTTGGATCAGTTCCACATGATGAGTCCTTGCGGGAAATTGCTCGGGCACAGGTGGTGCTGTTGATGGCTTCTTCTCAACCGCTTCAAATTCCAGGAAAAGTGTATGAATACATTGGACTACGGGCCTCCATCTTGGCAGTATGCCAAGATGGAGCAACCAAAGATTTACTTGAGCAATATCCTCGGGCACGAGTGGTTTCACCGGACAACCTCGGAGCGACGAAAACTGCCATCTTGTCACTCTACATGGGAAACCAGGGAGAGGGTGAGAAGGACAGATTTCCATATGAGAGGTACGAACGGACGGCTATTGCTCGGAAAATTTCAGATTTGTTGGGAAGGGACAGATAAAACACAGGAGAGGTAAAGTCAAGCAAGCCATTCGGATTCGGTGGGGGGGGCGAGCAAGTTGTGCAGAGAGGGAGGAAATAGTGACCATTGATCACGTTGGCATTGTGGTGGATCAGTTGGAGAAAAGTATCGATCATTGGTGCTCCATCTTCGGTTACATGCAGATGACCAAGCCGATTGTGAACACCAGACAAAAAGTCCGAGTCGTGTTTTTGTGCAAAGAAGGTTCAGTTGATATTAAGTTAATAGAACCAGTTGATCAATCCTCCGCGGTATTTGCTTTTGCACGGCGAGGGGGGGGAATGCACCACCTCTGTTTTAAATGTACGGATCTTAAAGGGCAATTAGCTGAGTGGCAGGCTCAAGGGCTAAGGGTCTTAACCCCACCGCAGCCGGGCGAAGCGTTCGACAACGAGGAGATCGCATTCGTTTTTGCAAAAAACGGCTTGAACATCGAACTCATCGCAACCGACAAGCGAGCAGGACTGCTACCTGATGTGGGTGCCGGGCGGTAGGTTGTGAAGAATGGTGGATGGGGCAGGTATGGGTAAGTCGAACGCAGTTCAACAAGATTTGTCAATCGACCGTTCGGTAGGACATGCGGCCATGGATGTGTCGTCTGTGGATTGGCAACAGCGGATTGTTGAGCGTGTGCGACCTCAGCTCACTTCGTACTTTCCTGAATTGAACGGACAAGATTTATCGATTACTTGTGTGCCTATAGGAGGAGACTACGCGAAGACCTTTCGACTTGAAATTTGTACCAGCGAGCTCAGGAAGGTGATGTTTTTTAAGCAGTGTCCCATATTCGAACGACTGAATCCTGGCGTTCTAGAGTTCGATACATTACAAGTACTTTACCAGAGGTTTCCCGAGCTGACCCGACTGTGCGCCGTGGCGAGGCCACTCGAATTTTTTTCAGATTGGAATGCCTATGTAATGGAATCTGTCAGAGGGGAGAATTTTAAGGACCGATTGCTTCGATTAAATTCGAAATGTGCTAGTGCAGCTACAGTGGATCAGCTTCATGCGTCGGTGTCGAAGTGTGGTGAATGGTTGAAGGCCTTTCATACAGCGACCCAATCACCAAAGCCGAGGCCGTTTGTCACTGTGGAATATGTGGCATCGATTCAAGAAGAGCTGGATCTCTCCTCTTTGAAAACTCTCCGTTTCAGTCGGCTTATGTTAGCTGAACTCGACGCCACCCTTGCGCTGTTGCCACGACTGGATGGATGTCTTATGCCGAGTGCAAAGTGGCATTGGGACTATACGCCCGCACATGTATTCTTGGATGGTGACTGTGTGAGTGTCATTGACATAACTGGCTTAGATAATGTCCCGGTTTATGAAGATGTTGGCCATTTTCTTTCCGCACTTGTGACCGTGAATAATTTGCCATGGTTCCCGTTGTATGATCGAAGTCGAGCCGACGGTTTGTTGTGCGATACATTTCTGCATGTCTACTGTGGGGGGCAAGTCAATGACAGCGCAACGCTTTTTGCAAATGTGTACAAGCTGAAGAGCCTTCTCTTGTGGTTTCATGCGCAGTACTGTCATGCAAGTAGGGTACTTCCACGGTATGTGTCTAAGGCATTTGCTGACTACCACCTTACGCGGGTATTTGACCCTCCGCTTTTGAGTACGATCAAGAAGATTAAAGCGGGGGTCATGGCGGTTCCTGCGTCACGTGAAGGATGTGCAATCTCGACATGTTTTTGAATTTATTCCTCGTGGCAATCTTGAGCGATGTGTGCAAGGTCCAGCTCATTGTTCCTGCATTGGCAGCGATTCAATTCCAGAAGATTGTTATATTGCTGGCTCTGTTCGGATTGTTGAAGGAATCAAAGAAGTTCTCGTCTTTGTCGACCCTCCTAGAAACTGCTTCTGGGAAAGCCATGCTGTTTCTTCTCGTTTGGATGTTGTTGTCGGTCCCATTTTCCGTGTGGCCGGGGCGGAGCTTTGCCTTTATGACCGAGAACGCATGGAAATCAGTTCTTGGACTTATCATGATGGTGGCATACGGTTCTTCAGAGGCCGCTCTCGAAAAGATCGTATGGGTGACGCTTGGGGCTGCGGCATTTATGTGCGGAATGGTAACGATGTTTCCTCAGAGCAGTAGTTTGGAAATTATTAAGGAAGAGGCTTATGACCGTAATGAGTTGGGTTTTATCTTTGTGCTCGCGATGCCTTTTGCCTATTGGAAGAGTAGGCAATACAAAGGAATTCGAAAAATAGTATTACGGTTGCTGTGTGTATTATTCATAGCAGGGATTGTTGTCACGCAATCTCGGGGAGCATTCTTGGGCTTACTGGCAGTGATTGTTGCGGCTAGTCTCAAAGCAAGAGGGTCATCAGTGAAGAGAGTGCTATCGGTGTTCGGGATTCTAACAGGTGTTATGGTTGCAGTCTTTCTGCTTGGACAGGGTGGATATCTTGATAGGGTCGCTTCTATTACTGATACGGAAAATAATTATAACTATACTTCAAAAGATGGAAGAATTGCCGTCTGGCAGAGGGGCCTGGACATGATGCTGGAGAACCCATTTCTTGGTGTTGGTATTAATGCTTTTGAAGCAGCGGATGGAGCGATAGTCAAGGTTGGAAAGTGGAGTGCCGCCCACAACTCTTTGGTACAGATTGGGGCTGAGCTGGGAGTGCCAGGATTGCTGGCGTATCTTGTTTTAGTGGTAGGTTTGTTGCGGCGTTCCATCACAATAGCAAGTTCTGTAGGGGAGAGGGATGATTTCTACTGGTATACTGGGATGGCAATAAGCTGTAGCCTCGTAGGTTATTTGGTCAATGGCTTCTTTCTTTCTATGGCCTATTCGAATCTTGCTTTTCTAATTTTCGGGATTGCTTTTGCGTTTATCAGTCTTGCAAACGAAAAGAATTCAACAAACATTGATACTGGGCCAGTCTTTCGTTCGTTAAGAGGCCGAGTAGCTTGCCAGACCTAGTGATGCCTCATCGTGTACATCTATTACCCGCCTCACGATTCTGTCCCTTGCTGGCTGAGACCCAGACGACCATCGAAGCATGGTGTGTCGACTATCGCATCAGCTGCGAGTCAAGCCCAAAGTTAGTTGAAATTCTCCGTGGCTCCCACGTTGATGTTAGGCAGCCTCGTTCGTGGCTGCCGACCGGATCTTCAACTCTCGTT
>Ga0268299_1002645_pt1 | contig 20086 bp, 16 predicted proteins | sample NOBtaG_FD_193484 | JGI IMG/M metagenome (GOLD analysis project Ga0268299, IMG submission 193484) | Activated sludge microbial communities from bioreactor in Nijmegen, Gelderland, Netherland - NOB reactor | ecosystem: Engineered > Bioreactor > Aerobic > Activated sludge | place: Netherlands... | reverse complement strand
CGCGAACGGCGCGCACGAACACGATCCCGCCTACCTGCTCTACACCTCCGGCTCGACCGGCCACCCCAAGGGGGTCGTGCTCAGCCACCGCAACGCGATCACGTTCGTGGACTGGGGCATCGAGAGCTTCGGCATCGGCCCGGACGACGTGCTCTCGAACCACGCGCCACATCACTTCGACCTCTCCGTCTTCGACATCTACTGCGCGCTGCACACGGGAGCCGTGGTCTCGATCGTCCCCGACCGTCTGGCGCCCTTCCCGACACAGCTCGCCGAGTGGATCGAGAAGGAAGGGATCACGGTGTGGTACTCGGTGCCGTCGGCCCTGGTGCGCCTGCTCAAGCAGGGGAAGCTCGAGCGCTTCCGCTTCCCCGCACTGCGCACGCTCTGCTTCGCCGGCGAGGTGTTCCCGGTGAAGTACCTGCGCGAGGTCATGGCCTGCTTCCCGTCGTCGGAGTTCCACAACCTGTTCGGTCCCACGGAGACCAACGTCTGCACCTGGTACCAGGTCCCGCGTCCGCTGCCGGAGTCGATGCTCGAACTCCCGATCGGCGCGGTGTGCCGGAACCAGGCGGCGGTGGTCCTGCGCGACGACGGACAGGCCGCCGGCGTGGGTGAGGAAGGCGAGTTGCTCATCGCCGGCGGGACGGTGATGCTCGGCTACTGGGGGCTGCCCGAGCGCACGGCCGCCGTGCGCGTGCAGAACCCGCTCCACGCCGACTACGCCGATCCCTGCCATCGCACCGGCGATCGGGTCCGCATCCAGCCGGATGGGAGCTTCATCTTCCTCGGCCGCCGGGACCACATGATCAAGACCCGCGGCTACCGCGTCGAACTCGGCGAGGTCGAAGCCGCGCTGCTGTCGCACCCGGCGGTCCGCGAGGCCGGCGTCGTCGCCCTGCCGGACGAGGACGTCGGTGCCAAGTTGTACGCGGCGGTCTCGCCGGAAGAGGGCATGACCGTGACACACGAGGAACTCGTGCCGTACCTGCTCGAGAAGCTCGCACGGTATGCCGTGCCCGAGCGGACGCTCGTCCTCGCCGACCTGCCGGTCACCTCGACCGGCAAGCTCGACCGTACCGGGGTCCGCGATCGGATCCTGGCCTCACTCCCCACCGCCTGACCCCGGACCGATGGCCCTCCGCGACTCCCTCACCCGTTTCATCGCCGAACGCCTGCTCCAGGACCGCACGGCGACGATCGACCCCAACGAATCGCTGCTCGAGCGCGGTGTCGTGGACTCGGTCGGCTTGCTCAACCTCATCACCTTCCTCGAGGGTGAGACGGGCGTGCGCATCCCCGAGGACGCGATGGTCCCCGAGCACTTCGAGTCCGTGGTCGCGATGGAAGCGCTCGTCGCGCAGCTCAAGGGCGCCTAGGCCCGCCAGCGGGCGGAGGCCGACGGAGGAGGCACGCGGAGGACGCGCCGCCCCCCAAGCGCTCAGCGCACCGTCGGCTTCCAGTGCCGCTGCCAGGCCAGGAGATTCGCCGTCGCCCACAGCGCGAGGCCGCTGGCGCCGCGCCCGGCGAGGAACCCCGTCCAGAGCGCCCGCGTGGGACCCACCGCCAGCAGGCCCGACGCGGCGAGATTCGACTCGCTGAACAGCTCGTCGGCCCAGGCGCGGAGCGGACCGCGGAGCCAGCGGTCGATCGGGACCGAGAATCCCATCTTCGGTCGCTCGATGAGTTCCCGCGGCACGTGGCGGTAGAGGATCTGCCGCAGCACCCACTTCGTTTCGCCGTCGCGGATCTTGAAGCGGCGCGGCAGCGACCAGGCCAACTCGGCCACGCGATGATCGAGCAGCGGGACGCGGACCTCGAGCGACACCGCCATGCTCACGCGATCGACCTTCGCCAGCAGGTCGTCGATCAGGTAGCCGAGCTGGTCGGCGAGCATCATGCGGTCGAGCAGGGAGAACGGCGAGCCGAGCCGCAGGATGCGTTCGACCACGCCCTCTGGTTCCTGCGCGCTGGGCACCAGTGCGAGCGGGTCCTGCACCGCGGAGACGAGGGAGCGGTACATCAGCGCCGCATCGGGTTCGCGCAGCAGGTTGCCGATCTTGTGGAGCTTGTCGCCGGGCAGGCGCTGTTGCATGCCGGCGGGCAGCACCGGACTGACGCGGTGGTGCAGGCCGTCCCACGCGTGCGCCGGCATCGCATGCAGCATGGCAGCGGCGAGCCGGCGCGCCACGTGCGGCGTGCGCGCGCTCGGTGCGATCACCTGCTCCCCGAAGCGGTAGCGATTGTAGCCGCCGAACAGCTCGTCGCCGCCGTCCCCGGAGATCGCGACCGTCACCTCACGCCGCGACTCGCGGCAGATGAGGTACGTCGGCAGCTGCGACGGGTCCGCCAGCGGTTCGTCGAACCACTCCGGCAGGCTGGGCACCAGATTGAGCGCATCCGCGCCCGTCTGGTGGATGGTCGTGTGGTCGGTCCCCAGATGGGCCGCCACCCGCGCGGCGTGCTCGGCCTCGTTGAAGTCCGCATCGTCGAACCCGACGCTGAACGTGCGGATGGGCCGCGACGACGCAGCCTGCATGAGCGCGACCGTCGTGCTCGAGTCGATGCCGCCGGAGAGGAAGGCACCGAGCGGCACGTCGGCGACCATGCGCAGCTTGACCGCGTCCGACAGCAGGCGTTCGGTCGCGTCCACACCCTCGGCGTCGGATCCCGTGAACGGTGCGGCGAGCGCACGACGTGCGACGTCCTCGTTGGACCAGAAGGCCCGCGACGGCGGCAGGCTGGCGTGTGGATCGCGGATGCTCACGACGTGCCCCGGCATGAGCTTGCGGACCGCACGATAGATCGTCGCCGGCGCCGGGACGTAGAGGTAGCGCAGGTAGGCGGCGACCGCGTCGCGGTCCACGGTCGCGTCGAACCGCGGCCCCACGACGAGTGACTTGAGCTCCGACCCGAAGGAGATGAAGCCGGGTTCGGCGAAGATGAACAGCGGCTTCTTGCCGAAGCGGTCGCGGGCGAGGTGCAGGACACGCTCGCGGGCATCCCAGACCGCGATCGCGAACATTCCGACGAACCGTGGCAGCGAGGCCTCGACCCCCCAGGCCTCGAACGCGGCGAGCAGCACCTCGGAGTCCGAACGACCCTCGAAGCTGGCACCTCCGGCACGCAGCTCGGCGCGCAGCGCCTCGAAGTTGTAGACCTCACCGTTGAAGATCATGGTGAAGCGGCCACTGGCCGAGCGCATGGGCTGGTGCCCGTTGGCCGTGAGGTCGATGATGGCGAGACGACGGAACCCGAAGGCGATGCCCGCGCGCTCCTCCAGCCAGACGCCCGCGTCGTCCGGACCGCGGTGCCGAATGGCCGTGATCATCCGCTCGACATCAGTCCGGCGCGCGTCGGCCGGAGCGGCCGAACCGGACCAGAAACCTGCGAATCCACACATATGGTTGAATGGCGTTCCGAGGGGGCCGACGGGGACCGACGAGGACCTGTCGGTGTTGACGAGCGGAGCCAGGTGCCCCGTCACCGGTGCGCGGTGCAAATCTAGAACCAGCCGCCCCCGACCGTGCCGGAGGGGCCCGTGCGGCGAGCGGCCATCCAACACCCGTCTATGTTGCGGCGTCCCTGCAACAGCGGGACGCGAGTGCAAGCAACAACTCGCGATCCGGGCGCCCGTTCGGCGACTGCCGTCGCCTGAACGATCCGTTTTATCTGGTTGTTACACAACGCGTTACGTTCGAGTCGCCGTTTCGGCGGCGAAATGTCACGGTGAGGCATCCGGATTGCTGTAGTTCTCTGCGGAAAAGTGCGCGCCCCAGGAAGATCTCCTGGCCATGGTTCCACCGTTCGTCCGAACCCGAGGATCCCCCGTGTACCAGAAGCCTGTCGTCGAGAAGTTCGGCACGTTCCGCGACCTCACCCGTTGGGGCTTCAGCAGCGCCACGGACGGCGGCTCGATCTTCGGCATCGGGAGCCCGGGCTGCGAGACTGATCTCTCCGACTGGGGCATGGGCACGATCCGCGTGGGCTGCCCGACGGGCCCGACGGCGTCCTGAGCCAAGTCGCAGGTGAGGGTTGAACGCGCGTTGCGCCGGTCGCAACGCGCGTCTTTCTTTCCCTGCCACGCTTCGCCCCCCTCGTCGCCTCCTGATGCTGCCCACGGCGAATCCGTCCGTCATCTTCCAGAAGATCGATGATGGCGCGGTGCTCTTCTCTCCCGGGACCGAGCTCTACTTCGGCTTGAACGAAGTCGGCGCCGCCATCTGGGAACTGCTCCCGCCCCGCTGCGCGACGATCGACGATCTCTGTGCGCACCTGATGGTCCGGTACCCCGACGTGCCGGGGGACACCATTCGCGTGGACGTGACGGAACTGCTCGCGCAACTGGTGGCGGAAGGCCTGGCCGACCCGGCCGGCCACCGCGGCTCCGATGCCGCCGCCACTTCATAAACTCCTGACACTCGACGGTCGCGGCTGGCGCGACCTGTTCCGCGCGCAAGTCGCGCTGCTGCGCGCCCGACGGCTGCTGGCGCGCCAACCCATCGGGACACTCGCGATCCGCGAAACGGTCGACGCCGGCGCACAGCAAGGCGACCCCGACCGCGCCGAAGCGATCGCCCGCGCGGTCGTCCGGGCCGCGGACCACGGCCTCTTCCGCCCGTATTGCCTCGTCCGCGCGCTCGCGATCCGGCAGCTCCTGCTCGACGACGGCATCCGCGGCGCGAGCATCCGCATCGGCGTGCGTCGTCGCGATGGACAGTTCCAGGCGCACGCCTGGGTGCGCTGGGGCGATCGGATCCTCGGCGACCGTGCGGCGCACGTCGCGCAGTTCACCGAGGTCGACGACCTGCGCGTCATGGGGCGACCGTGAGCGCGCTCGCGGCACGCGTGGTTACCGGCGCGGCCGCCGCGACCGTGGAGGCGGACGGCGGCACGGTGGGTCGGATGCTGCACGCCATGGCAGCGAGCGGCGGCAGTGCACAGCAGGTCGTGGTGGCGCCGACCGTCCCGGGATGTCAGGTCACGCTGGGCGTGGCGCAGCACCCCTGGGATCGCCCGGTACGTGCGGTCGCCATCCGCGAGCCGGTCGTCGTGGCGACCGATGCGTCGCTGTTCCATCGCGCCGACCTGCTGCGGCGCGTCCGCGAGTCGCTCGCGGTGGACCCCGCGGAGGCGAGCGATGCCGACGGCGTGCTCGCACTCCACCGGCAACACGGGCCCGCGGGCGTCGGAGCACTCGAGGGCGAGTTCGCCTTCGTCCTGTGGGACGCCGCCCGCGCCGTGCTGGTCGCGGCGCGCGACTTCGCCGGCACCCGGCCACTCTTCTTCGCGCGGCTCCCCGACGGCATCGCACTCGCGACCACCGTCGGCGGCGTCCTCGCCGATCCGCGCGTCCCCCGCACGCTGGATCTCGCCTCCCTCACGACGGTCGCCGCCGGGCTCTGGCACCACGCCGCCGGCACGGCCTATCGCGCGGTGGAGGAACTCCCGGCCGGTCATCTGCTCGAATGGTCGCGCGAGACGGGCGTACGCATCACCGCATTCTGGCAACCGCCCACCGACCTCGAGACTCGGCGACGCCCGCTCGACGGCGCGGCCGAGGAACTGCGGACGCTGCTCGTCGACGCCGTGGCGCAGCGACTCGCGCCGACGGGCGTGACCGGACTCTCGCTGAGTGGTGGCTGGGATTCGACGGCCGTGGGCGCGGCCGCGACCGTCGCGCTGCGCGGGGACGCCGCCCGTCGGCTGCAGCCGGTGAGCCTCAGCTATCCGCACGGCGACCCGGGTCGCGAGGACGAGCTCATCCGCGAGGTCGAATCGCACTGGGGCATCGCGACGGCGTGGATCGCGGTGGACGACATCCCGTTGCTGGGAGACGCGGTGACGGCGGCGTCCCGCCGCGACCTGCCGTTCACGCACACGTTCGAGCACTGGAACCGGGCATTGTCGCGGCGTGCACGCGCGGCCGGCGCGCGCGTGATGTTCGACGGCGTCGGTGGCGACCAGCTCTTCCAGGTGAGCGACATCTATCTCTCCGATCTCTTCGGCCGCGGCCACTGGATCGAGCTGGCCCGCCAATGGCGGGCGCGCCGCGCACCCGGGATCGCGGGGTGGCGTCAGCTCTGGCGCTGGGGGATCCGCCCCGCCCTGCCATCGCGCGTCACCCACGCTCTGGCGCGCCTGCGCGGCACGGCGCCCCCGCGCTCGCATCTCGAACGTCAGGCGCCGTCGTGGTTCGAGCCGCGCTGGTTCGCGCACGCCGGCATCGCGCCGCGCGAGGCCGATGCGGCGCCGCGCCTGCCGACCGCGAGCCGGGTGCTCGCCGAGACGCATGCGTTCCTGCGCTTCCCGTTCTTCGCCCGCATCACCGGGATGCTGCGGCAGTACGCGCTGGAGGAAGGCGTGCGGCTGCACTCGCCCCTGCTCGACGACCGCGTGGTGGCGTTCGCGGCGCGCCGCCCGTGGAGCGACCGCGCGGACGGACGGGAGAGCAAGCGGCTGCTCCGGCACGCGATGCGCGGCCTCCTGCCGCCGTCGGTGCTCGCGCCGCGCCCGCACCGGACCGGCGTGACCTCCGCATATTTCCTCCGCCACCTGCGCGGCGAGGGGGTCGCGCTCGTCGAGTCGCTCCTGCAGGATCCGCTCCTCGCCTCCCTCGGGATCATCGATGCCTCACGACTGCGGCGGGCCTGGGATTTCGTGATGACGCATGACCACGATGAACTCGGCGGGCGCATCTTCTTCACGTTGCAGGCCGAGCTCTGGCTGCGCGCCCACCAGGCGCTCCTTCCCGACGCGCGATGAGTGACGGGATCCCGACGCTCCAGCACTACCGCGTGTACGGACACTGCCTCGCCTCGACGGTCGTGTTCCCCGAGTTGCGCGCGGTCGATCCCGCGGAGGTCGGCGGCGTGCGCTGGCGCTTCGCGACCGCTCCCGCGCTCCCGCCGATGGTGGACGCGACGCCGCTCGGGGCCGAGCAGCTCTACGAGGGCGTGGCGGCGCGACTCCTCGCACATCGCGACGGGCACCGGATCGAGGTGGACGACACCGGGATCTTCGACCTCGCGACGGACCGCCGGACCATCACGCTGCAGCCGCGGCCGGGTGCCTGGCCCGATTTCGTCCGCGCCCACCTGGTGGGCCGCGTGCTGGGCACGGCCTTGTACCTCGACGGACTGCTCCCGCTGCATGGCAGTGCGGTGGAAACGCGAGCCGGGGTGATCGGCTTCCTCGCACCCAAGGGATTCGGCAAGTCCTCGCTCGCCCTCGCCCTCACGCAGGCAGGTGCGCGGCTCGTGACGGACGACGCACTGCCCGTCGCGCTCGGCGCGCGGGCTGACGGCGCGAGCGCTGACGGTGCACCCGCCGACGGCGGTGCAGCGGCGGCGCAGGCCTGGCCCGGTGTGTCGAGCCTGCGCGTGCACGACGATGCGGTCGCCGCGGTGGGCGCCGTCGGCGCGGCGGACAGCGCCCTGCGGTCGCGCGAAGGCAAGCAGATCGTCGCACCGGCGGAGGTCGTGTCGCGACCGCTCCCGCTCGCGGCGCTCTACCTCCTCGCGCCCACCAGCGGTGGTGACGCGACGACACTGCGGGCCACGGCGTTACCGCCGACGCTCGCCGCCATCAGCGTGCTGTCGCACGTGAAGATCGGGGCGATGCTCGGCCCCGGGGCGGCGGCGCCGATGCTCGCGCGGGCCGCCGCACTCGCCCGCGCGGTGCCCGTCCATCGCCTGCAACTCCCACGGGCGCTCCCGACGCTCGTCGAGGTCGCGCGGACGCTGCTCCAGTGGCACGGCGGAGCGCCGGCATGATCGTCGAGGTGGACGGCATCACCAAGCGGTTCCCGGTGCGTCGCGGCTGGGCCGAGTTGCTGCGCGCGCCGTTCGCCGCGCCGCGCCGCGTGGTCGTGGATGACGTGCGCTTCGCGGTGCGCGAGGGCGAGATCTTCGGCCTGCTCGGACAGAACGGGGCCGGCAAGACGACGCTCTTCAAGACGCTCGCGACCCTCATCGTCGCCGACGCCGGGCGGGCGCGCATCGGCGGCCACGACGTGGCCACGGAACCGGCCGCCGTGCGCCGACTCGTCGCACCGGTGCTCGCGAACGAACGCAGCCTCTACTGGCGGCTGTCCGCGCGCGAGAACCTGCGCCTCTACTGTGCGCTGCAGGGACTGTCCGGTGCGGCCGCACGCGCCGAGGAGATGCGTGTGCTGGAGGTCACGGGCCTCGCCTCGACCGGGACGCAGCTGGTGGGCACGTTCTCCACCGGGATGCGGCAGCGGCTGCTCATCGCGCGCGCGCTGCTCGCGCGGCCGCGCGTGCTGTTGTTGGACGAACCGACGCGCAGCCTCGACCCCATCTCGGCGCGCGACTTCCGCCGATTCCTCCGCGAGACGGTGGTCGGTGCGGAGGGGTGCACGGTGCTGCTCGCCACGCATGATGCGGACGAGGTCTTCGAGCTCTGCGACCGCGTGGGGGTGCTCGACCGCGGCCGCCTCCTCGCGGTGGATGCGACCCCCGTGCTGCGCGAGCGCGCCGGATCGGACCGGTACGTGCTGTGGGTGCGCGCGGACTCGGTGGCGGCGCTGCGCGCGATGACGGGCGCCACACAGGACGTCCGTCCCGTGGCGGGTGCGGACGGCTGGCAGGCATGCGCGGTGACCATCGCCGGCGGCGCCGACGGCGTGGCGGCGTTGAACGCCGCCCTCGTGGCCGGTGGCCATGCGGTGGCACGTGTCGAGCGTGTGGCGTCGTCGCTGGCCGAGCTCATCGAGGCTGTGGTCGGTGCGGCGGGACGGAGGCGCGATGCGTAGCATCCTCGCGCTCATGCGCGTCGCGTGGTTGACGGCGCTGAGCTACCGCCTCGGCACGCTCATCTCGGTCGTGGGGCTGCTCGCGTCGATCGTCCCGATCTACTTCATCTCGGAGGCCGTGCAGGACGTGGCGCAGGCGTCGATCCGCCTCGAGGGCGGGCAGTACTTCGGATTCGTCGTCATGGGCATCGCCGCGACCTATGTGCTCATGGCGGCGGTGGCGGCGATCCCGAGTGCGCTCGCCGGGAGCATCGGGAGCGGCACCTTCGAGTCGCTGCTCGTCACGCGCACGAGTGTCCCGTGGCTGCTCGCCGGCATGGCGGCGTACCCGCTCGCCCAGAGCCTGGTCCGCGCGACGCTCCTGCTGCTCGGCGCCACGCTGCTGGGCGTCGGCCTCGAGTGGAGCGCGCTGCCGCTCGCCGCCGTCGTCCTCGCGCTGATGATCGTCGCCTACGCGTCCCTCGGCCTCGTGGCCGGCGCCCTCATCCTCGTGTTCCGCACCGCGGGTCCGCTCGTCACCGCCGTGGTCGCCGGCTCGGGGTTGCTCGGCGGCGTGTACTACTCCACCGCGGTGATCCCGGGGTGGCTGCAGTCGCTGTCGGACCTGGTGCCGCTGACCTACGCGCTGCGCGCGATCCGCCGGCTGCTGCTCGGCGCCGCCGCCTGGTCCGACGTCGTCGGGGACGTGAGCCGCCTGGCCGGACTGACCGCGCTCACGCTGCTCCTCGGGACCCTCGCGTTCGCGCTCGCGCTCCGGCACGCGCGCAACGCCGGCACGCTCTCGCAGTACTGACCGATGGCCGAGACGCCGCTGTCCCCCGAGGTGCGACTCGTGTTCCGCGCGGCGGATCCGGCGGCGACGCCGGCGGAACTGCGCGCCGTGGCGGCCCCGCTCGGCGGCGACCTCGCGCGCTGGGAGCGCGTGATGATCCTCGCCGAACGCGAACTCGCGACCGCGGCGTTGGCGCGCGGGCTCCGCGGCGCCGACGCCCTGCTGCCCGGTCCCCCGGCGGAGTACCTGCGGAAGAGCGCGATGATGAGCGACTTCCGCATGCAGCGGCTCTCGACGCGCGTGCAGGAGACGCTGCGCGCACTCGAGGCGCGCGCCGTCCCCGTCTGCCTGCTGAAGGGCGCGGCGGTCGGCGCCTACCTGGACCCGACGTTCCGCGCGCGGCCGATGATGGACGTGGACCTGCTGGTCCATCCGGCCGACGCCGCGCGCGCCGTCGAGGCGCTCCGAGACGCCGGCTGGCAGCAGACCACCGATCCCATGCTGCAGGCCTTGCTCGCCGACGAGCACCACCTGCCGCCGTTCTACGACCCGCAGTTCGCGGACGTCCGCCTGGAGCTCCACACGGCGATCCTGCCGGCGGACCATTCGTTCGGCTTCGACGCGGCCGCGATGTGGCGGGATGCGCGGCCCGCCGGTGCACCGTTCGCCGCGGCGCGTGTCCCCTCGCCCGCACACCTCCTGCTGCACACCTGCGTGCACTTCGCCTGGCAGCACACGATGGAGTTCGGCGCCTGGCGCTCGTTCCGTGTGCTGGGCGCGCTGGCCGCGCGTGAGGACCTGGACTGGGATGCTTTCATCCGCCTCGCGCGCGACACACGTGCGGCGACCGCCTGTCACTGGACGTTCCGGCTCGCCGTGCGGATGGGGGCGTTGCCCGTGCCCGCGTCGGTGATCGCCGCCCTCGCACCGCCGACGCCGGAGCGGGTCTGCAAGGTGATCGAGCGCAGCGTGATCGCCACCCTTGCGCCGGGCGAGGGCCCCACGAGTCCGTCGATCCGGCTCTCGCGGCTCCTGTGGCGTGCGGCGCTGCGTCCCGCGTGGAGCGGACACCGCTCACCCGGCCGCTGGGACCCCGAGCATCGATGGGAGCGCGCCCGCGGGGAGCGCGGGGATCCGACGCTGCCCGCGAAGCTGCGACGGCATCTCGCGGCGTATCGGGCGTGGTGGCGTTTCCTGCGCTACACGGTCTCGCGTTGACGGCCGCGGGCTCGGCGGGCCGCGGGCTCAGCGCCCGCGCGCCATCGCGAGCGCCAGGCAGCCCCAGCCGACGAGGAAGCAGACACCGCCCAGCGGCGTGATCGCACCGAATCCGCGCCGGCCGGTGAGCGCCATCGCGTAGAGCGAGCCCGAGAAGAGCACCGTGCCGGCGACGAAGCACCAGCCGCTCCATCGCAGCAGCGCCGTCTCGGGCACCCGCATGAGGAGGACCGCGAGCAGGAGCAGCGCGAGGGCGTGGTACATCTGGTAGCGGGCGCCGGTCTCGAACACCTCGAGCAGGCGGGGTTCGATGCGGGCGCGCAGGGCATGGGCACCGAACGCGCCGGCCGCGACGCTGCCGCCGGCGGAGAGGGCCGCGAGGATGGCGAAGAGACGGGACATGCCGGACGACTCAGGGTGGAGGGGAGCGGCGGAGTTCCCGATGCAACCACGCCGCGACGAGTGCGTTCCCGTGCGCCGAGTAGTGACCACCGGGGGCGAAGTGCTGTTGGATCGGTCCGGGCGCCGCCACGAAGGCATCGAGGAGGTCGATCACCTCGACCGTGTCGGCGTCGCGGAGCAGGTCGCGGAGCGGCGCGTACACGGCCGGTCCGCCGCGGCGCGCGGACGCGATCGATCCCGCATCGGGGAAGAGCACGATGAGGGGCCGCGCACCCCGCGCGCGGACGGAATCCGCGAACGCACGCATGATGCGGCGCTGCACGGCGAATGCGTCGCTCTCGGTGCGGAACACGCCGGCGGCCAGCAAGCGGTCCTGCCAGTACCAGCGGCGCCACGCGCGCGCGCCGACGGCGACCGCGACACGCCAGGTCGCGGATCGCCCCGCGACCGGTGACTCGTAGCGCCACGCCTCATACCAGGCATCGTGGACGCCGAGCGCGCGCACGCGCCCGGGGTCCCGCCGCAGGTCCTCCCATGCGGCGCGCGTCGGCAACGGATGCGGGAGCAGGCGGAGCGTCGTGTCCGGCCCGAGCACGAAGCGCGGTTTCGCGAGCGGGAGCTCGCCGGGATCGAGGAAGCGCCGATAGACGTTCACGGCGCGCGCGAGGTCCACCGGCGCGAATCGGATGAGGACGATGTCGGGCGCGTGGGTGGCGCCATCGCGGAGATAGCGCAGGTAGGCCTGGTCCGTGCCGTATCCACCCACGCCGTGGTTGAGCACCTCGATCGTCGAGTCGCGGGCTTCGAGGACGCTGCTCCACGTCGCCGGGAGCGGGACCTCGGTGCCGTACACGTACGAATCCCCGTACGCGGCGACCCGGAGCACGCCGGGGCGGCGCGTGGCCGCGTATTCGCGGGCACTGCGCAGGCCGTCGCGATTCATCCGGGTCTCGGTCGAGGCATACCCCGCGCGGTAGCGCCAACCGAGGAGCGAGTCGAGTTCGACGAGGGTGTTCGGCGTCTCGAGCAGGGTGTCGATCCGCGCGGTCTGCTCGCGGAGGATCGCGTCCACCGGTCGGATATCGAGTCCACCGACGCGCCGGAGTGCGGGGGTCGCGAGGATCAGTCCGGTCTCGACGACTCCGACGCACAACAACAGCAGGAGGCTCACGAACAGGACCCGTCGGCGACGCGAGAGGGCGTACATGCGAGGATTATAGCCGTGGCCCTGTCCGCGGAAGCGCCGTCCCCCCTCTTGCGGACTTCGGCGTTTATTCGGTAATTACACCTCGTATTCGGTCTTTATTCGGGATATGCCACTCACCGCGCTGGACCTCCGTCAGCAGATCGCCGCCGTCGTCGCCGGGACCCCGAGCAGCGCACCGGGATTCCCGACGGGGTTGGCCGCGCTGGATGCCGTCCTGCCGGGTGGTGGGATCCCGGCGGGCCGCATCACCGAGTTCCTGGCGGCGCCGGGCCTTGGCAAGACGACGCTGGCGCGATCGGTGGTGACCACGACGATCCGGTCCGGGCAGTGTGTGGCGTGGATCGACGCCACGCGCACCCTTGATCCGCGGGACTGGGTCTCCGCATCGCTGGAGGGTCAGGCCCTCTGGGTGGTACGGCCACCGGATCCGGCGCGGGCGCCGTGGTGCGCCGACCTCTTGCTCCGCACCGGCGCGTTCGCGCTCGTGGTGCTCGATGGCGCGCCGGTGCTGCCGCGTGTGGTCGCGGTACGCCTGGCGCAACTCGCGCGGGAAGCGGATGCCGCGTTGCTGCTGCTCGGGGACGGGAACCGGGCCGCGGAACTCGGCAGCGCCCTGCGGCTCGTCCTGAAACGTCACGACCGATCGCCAGGGATACCGGGATCCCGCGCGATCGGCAGCGTCCCCGCCCCCGACGCACGGCGCGTCGTGATCACGATCGAGAAGGGCGGTCCTTATCACCATGTCCAGTTGGAGGTTCCCGGTGGCCCCGGCATCACGCGTCGCTTGCGTCCGCATCCCGAGATTCCCGATCGGCGCGGTGTGGCTCGATCACGACGGCACGACCGTGATGGCCGCGGGCGACGCGTCGCACAACCGGAGTACCCGTCCCGGCACTGAGGGGCGGACGGACCACTGGGACGCACATCCGCTCGCGCTCACGGACGCCGGTCGGGTGCGGCTCGCCACGACGACGGCCGCCCGCACCGGCGTGCACGCGGGGATGCCCGTCGCGCAGGCACGGGCCAAGTGCGCTGCCCTCACGCTGCTGCCGTGGGACGCCGCGCGCATCACGCGCGAGATCGCCCGGGCGAGTGCGGCCTTCCTCGCGGCGAGCCCGCAGGTGGTACCGGTCCGCGCACACCCCGGCATGTGGTGGGTCGGCGCGGGCGGGTTCGACCGGATCGGCGGGGAACGGCAGCTCGCGACGACGTTGCTCACGCTGGCCCGTGTCTGGCATCCGCAGGCGCGCGTGGCCGTCGCGGACGCCTGCGTCACCGCGCAGGCGGCGACCTGGTCGACGCGGACGTTGCAGGGGCCGTTGCACGTCGCGCCGGGGGGCGACCGCGACTACCTGAGCCGTGTGCCGATCACGCTCCTCGCGATGGACGAGGACCTGCGGGAGGCCCTCGTGGCGCTCGGGCTGCGTACGGTCGGTGCGTTCGCGACCCTGGATCCGCTGGAGGTGGAGCGGCGATGGGGACCGGATGGGCTCGCGGCATGGCGTCTGGCGCGTGGTGACGACCCTCGTCGCGCGACCCTCGCGCGGAGCGACGATCCGCGGGCGGTCACGCATGAACTCGCCACGGCATCCCCGACGATGGAGCCGGTGCTCTTCCTCGTCCGGGCCTCGCTCGACCATCTCGTCCGTGCGCTCGCGGCCGACGGCCTCGCGGCGGCGGCCGTCACGCTGACGCTCCGGCTCGAGGACGGCCGTCGGGTCACGCGTGAGGCGCGCCCGGCCCGGCCGATGGCACGGGTGGTGCCGCTGTTCGAGCGGTGTCGTGCGCTCCTCGACACGTGGACGGTGGAATCCCCCATCGCCGGCGTGGAGATCCGCATCACGGACACCACCCCGTCCTCGGCCGAGCAGGGGGATCTGCTCGCCCCGACCTGGCGCGACCCGGCAGCGGCCGACGCGGCGCTCGCCCGCCTGCGCAATACACTGGGCGCAGGTGCGGTGGTGCGCCCGACCCTGCGGGATTCGCATGCCCCGGAGCGTGCCGGAGGGTGGGAGGAGGTCGAGGAAGCCGCGCACGCCACGCCGACCGATGTCCTGGGTGCGCGCGGCACCTCCGGTGGTGTCGCGGTCCTTGCGGCCCGCCTCCTCGAATCCCCGGAACCGATCACCATCACGACCGACAAGCGCGGGACGCCGCTGCAGATGTTCTGGCGTGCGCGTCGTCTCGCGCTCACGCGTGTGCATGGTCCTGAGCGCCTGTCCGGGGAGTGGTGGCACGCCGCGTCCTTCGCCCGCGAGTACTGGCGCTGCGAGAGCGAGGAGTTGGGGCAGGACCTGCTGCTGTACCGGGATGCCGGCGGCTGGCGGTTGCACGGCTGGTACGACTGATCCGCGCCGAGCCCCCGTCGTGCCGGGTTACGCCGAACTCCATTGCCATTCCACCTTCTCGCTCCTCGATGGCGCATCCGACCCGGAACGTCTCGTGGAGCGGGCGGTGGCGCTCGGACTGCATGCCCTGGCGCTCACCGACCACGATGACGTCGGTGGCGCGGTGCGCTTCGCGACAGCCGCGCGCAGTGCCGGGCTCCCCGGCCTGCTCGGCGCCGAGCTCACGGTGGACGTGCCGATGCCCAGTGGCCTCGCACCGGCACAACTCGAGGTGATGCCGGGACGGGTCTGCGGCGAGGATCGCGTGCCGCGCCTGCGCACCCACCTCCTCTGCCTGGTCGAATCGCGGGAGGGTTGGGGGAACCTGTGCACGCTGATCACGCGCGCCCGGCTCGATCACCCGCGGGGACAACCGCGTGTCACGCTCGACCAGCTCGCCGGCCACACCGCCGGGCTGTTCGCGCTCACCGGGTGTCCGCGTGGCTGGTTGCCGCAACTCCTCGCACTCGGTGGCGGCGGCGAGCCCCGGCGCGCCCACGAGGCGTTGGGGACACTCGCCGAGCTCTTCGACCGCCGGATCGCCGTGGAGTGCTGGGACCATGCGCTGCCCGAGGAGCGCACGCTGGTGCGCGCGATGCTCCCGCTCGCGCGCGCACACGACCTCCCGTGGGTGGTGACCAACGACGTGCACTATGCGCGGGCCCGTGGACGCATCGCCCATGACGTGCTCGTCGCGCTGCGGCACGGCGCGACGCTCGACGAGATGGGCACCCGGCTCCGCCCCAACGGCGAGTGGCATCTCAAGGGGTACGCCCAGCTCGCCGCGCGCTGGAGCGGGCATGAGGAGGGCCTGGCGACGTCCATCGCGATCGCCGACCGCTGCGCCTTCCGGCTGGAGGCGCTCAAGCCGCGCCTCCCGCACTTCCCGCTGCCCGCCGGGGTGAGCGAGGACGAGTACCTCGAGCGGCTCGTCGAGGCGGGGGCGCAGGAGCGCTGGGGCTGGCGGCGCACCGCGCGGCATGACAGGCAGATCGCACACGAGCTCACGCTCATCGCCAAGCTCGGGCTCTCGGGCTACTTCCTGATCGTGTGGGACATCGTGCGCTTCGCGCGGCGCGAGGGGATCCTCTGCCAGGGCCGCGGCTCGGCGGCGAACAGTGTGGTCTGCTATTGCTTGGGCATCACGGCGGTCGATCCGATCAAACTCGAACTGCTGTTCGAACGATTCCTGAGCGAGGAACGCGCCGAGGCGCCGGACATCGACATCGACTTCGCCCATCGCGAACGGGAGCGCGTGCTGCAGTACGTGTACACGCGGTACGGGCGCGAGCACGCGGCGATGGTGTGCGAGCACATCACCTGGCGTGGGCGGAGTGCGGTGCGCGATGCGGCGCGGGTGCTGGGGTTCTCGCCGGAGCAGGCCGGCGTGCTGGCGAGCTTCAGCGACCGCTTCAGTGCCCGCAACACGGCGGCGGCGTTGCGCGTGGGCACCCCGGGGGCGGCGATGGACGAGGAGACCCTCGCGGCTGCGCAGGAGGCGAACCCGTTCGCACCCGAGCGGGCGGATGCGATGGGGCCCGCGAACTACTCCAAGCGCGCGCTGCGTGATGCTCCACAGGGCATCGAGGCCAAAGCGCAGAGGACCGGCGCGCGCGTGGTCGCGGCAACGCTGCTCGACGCCGTGTCGAGCGATCTCATCGTCGGCACACACGCGAGCACACTCATCAAGGAAGCGCGCGAATCGCATCGGAAGGTGCGCAGTGGGCCGCCCGAGGGAGGGACCCGGACCCGACCCGACCCCACCGATGCCACATCACTGCTCACGCGCGCCCGGCTCGACCCGAACGATCCGCGCGTGCAGCGCCTCGCCGACATCGTCGAAGGACTCGACGCCGCCCCGCGGCATCGGGGCATCCATGTCGGCGGCTTCGTACTCACCGAGGAGCCGCTGTGCACCGTGGTCCCGATCGAACCGGCGAGCATGGAGGACCGCACCGTCATCCAGTGGGAGAAGGATGATCTCGACCCGGTGGGGTTGGTGAAGATCGACCTGCTGGGGCTGGGCATGCTCACCGTGGTGCAGGATTGCCTCGCGTACGTGCGGCGCACGCGCGGCGTGGCGATCGACCTCGGGCAGCTCGACTGTGCGGACCAGGCGGTGTATGACGACCTGTGCCGTGCCGACACGATCGGCGTGTTCCAGGTGGAGAGTCGCGCGCAGATGAACACGTTGCCGCGCCTCAAGCCGCGTTGCTTCTATGACCTCGTGGTGGAGGTCGCGCTCATCCGGCCGGGGCCCATCCAGGGCGACATGGTGCATCCGTATCTGCGCCGGCGTGCGGGGCTCGAGCCGGTGACCTATCCGCATCCGTCCTTGGAGCCGATCCTCAAGCGCACCATGGGCGTGCCGCTCTTCCAGGAGCAGGGCATGCAGGTGGCGATCGCGGCGGCGGGGTTCACGCCCGGCGAGTCGGACCTGCTGCGCAAGGCGATGGGACACAAGCGCAGTGCGGAGCGCATGGCGGACATCTGCCAGAAGATGCTGCGCGGGATGGAGGCGAACGGGATCGCGCCCGAACTCGCGCAGCGGATCTACAACCAGATCAACGCCTTCGCGGACTACGGATTCCCCGAGAGCCACGCGGCGAGTTTCGCACTCATCGTGTACGCCAGTGCGTACCTGCGGCACTACTACGCGCCGGAGTTCCTCTGCGCGATCCTCAATGCGCAGCCGATGGGGTTCTATGCGCCGGGGACACTCATCGAGGACGCGAAGCGCCATGGCGTGAAGGTGCTGCCGGTGGACGTGACCCGCAGCCTCTGGGACCATACACTCGAACCACAGGGCGGGCGCCTGCCGCCGGCGGTGCGGCTGGGGATGCGGTCGGTGCTGGGGTTGGGGGGGAATGCGCGGTTGAAGATCGAAACGGCGATGGTCGCCACCGGGGCGCAGGGAACTGCAACGGCGTCCACCACAGCGGGCACAGCGGGCACAGCGGGCACAGCGGGCACAGCGGGCACGCAGACCGGCGACTTCACGGAGAACGGCAACGGCGGCGGCAACCGCAACAACGACAGCAACGACAGCAACGACAGCAACGACAGCAACGAGCACAACACCGGCCGCGAGCCTTCGCGAAGCGACAGCCCCGGTACCCCCGGTACCCCCGGTGCCCCCGGTGCCCCCCACCGCCTCACCCCGTTCACGAGCATCCCCGACTTCGTCCATCGCAGCGCTCTCGACCGCCGCGCCCTCCGTGCCCTCGCCGAGGCAGGCGCGTTCGATGCGTTCGTCCAGGACGAACCCCCGGCGCGACGCCGACGGGTCGCACTCTGGCGCGTCCTCGAAGCGGAACGCGCGCCGGCGGGACCACTCGCCCTCTTCCCGGAGTCCCACGTCCCGCCGCACCTCCCGGCCTACGCCGCCCCGGAACTCACCGAAGCCGACTATCGCCTCACCGGCCTCTCCCTCAACGGGCACCCGATGCGGCACCTGCGCACGCTGCTCGCCCCCAACGGGGTCCGGAGCGCACGCGAGATCCTCACGCTCCGCGACGGCGAGGCCGTCGCACACGCCGGGCTCGTCATCTGCCGACAGCGCCCCGGCACCGCGAAGGGCTTCGTCTTCCTCACGCTCGAGGACGAGACCGGCACCATCAACGTCGTCGTCACCCCACAACGCTTCGAACGCCAGGCCCTCCTCATCTCCCGCACCCCGCTGCTCCTCGTGCGCGGCGTGCTGCAGGTCGAGAGCGGTGTCTACAACATCCGGGCGAAATCCTTCGCAGCACTCAAGGCGGGTGCGGGCGAGGATTCGGTGAAGGGACACAACTACCGATAGGTCGCAGGCACCGACGACGGCCCACGGCAGCCGGAGGACGACGAGGTGTACATTGGGAGGGCACGTCCCACTTCGACCCCATGGTCCGCCCCACATGCTGATCGCCCTCTTCGGTGCCACCGGACGCGTCGGTGGTCGGTTCCTCGAGTACGCCCTCGCCGACGGACACCACCTCCGCGCCCTCGTGCGCGACGCCTCCAGGCTCGCGCCGCGACCAGGGTTGGAGATCGTGCAGGGTGACGTGCTCGACGCGGAGGCGGTCGCCGGCGTGATCGCGGGCGTCGATGCCGTCGTCTCCGGACTCGGCGGAGCCGGCGTCGAGGATCCCGGCGAAGCGCAGTCCCAGGGCATGCGCAACATCATCGCCGGCATGCAGCGCCACGGCGTGCGCCGCGTGCTCGGCGTCGCCGGTGGCGGCATCCTCGACTCCGCACACGGCGGACTCCGCCACGACCAACCGACCTTCCCGGCGGTGTTCAAGAAGGTGAGCGAACGACACAAGCAGGCCTGGCACGCGATGCGCGACAGCGGCCTTGACTGGACGATGGTCGCCACCGGCGACATCGTGCCCGGGGAACGCACGGGAGTCTACCGCCGACTCGAGGACGTCCTGCCCGAGGGCGCACGCCGCATCTCGGTCGAGGATGTCGCGGACTTCCTCCTCAGCACCCTGCGCGACGGCACCCACAAGCAGAAGCGCGTCGGCGCCGGGTACTGACACCGCGCCGGCGCGGCACCGGCGCCGCGCTGGTGCCGCGCTGGTGCCGCGTCGACGCCGATGCCGCATCGACCCGGCGATCAAGCCCGCAGTCGACCCCGGATCCACTCACCGGCCGCGCGCACCGCGTCCGCATCGATCCCCGTCTCGTAGCCGAGGGCGGACAACCGCGCGAGCACCGACTCGGTGGCGACATTGCCGGTGGCCCCGGGCGCGAACGGACAGCCCCCCAACCCCGCCGCGCTCGCGTCGAAGCGGCGCACTCCGAGCGCCAGGCAGGCCTCGAGGTTGACGAGGGCGCGCTGGTACGTGTCATGGAAGTGCCCGTTCACCCGTGAGGCCTCGGTGAGCCCGAGCACGGCCGCGAACACCGCGTGCGTGCGCTCCGGTGTCCCGACCCCGATGGTGTCCGCGATGCTCAGCTCGTCGACGCCCATCGCGAGCAGTGCGCGCGCGACGCGCAACACGGCATCGACCGAGACCTCGCCTTCGTACGGACAGCCCAGTGCGCAGGACACGGTGCCCCGCACGAAGACGCCGGCCGCGCGGGCCGCGGCGACCACCGGGCGGAATCGCTCCAACGACTCGTCGATCGAGCAGTTGATGTTGCGCTGCGAGAAACTCTCGCTCGCGGCGCCGAACACGCAGACCGCGTCGGCACGGGCCGCCAAGGCGCCATCGAGGCCGCGCGCGTTGGGCGTGAGCACGGCGTAGCGCACCCCCGCACGCCGCGTGATGCCGGCCATCACCTCGGCGGCGTCGGCCATCTGCGGCACGGCCTTCGGCGAGACGAACGAGGTCACC
>Ga0268299_1002644_pt1 | contig 20101 bp, 15 predicted proteins | sample NOBtaG_FD_193484 | JGI IMG/M metagenome (GOLD analysis project Ga0268299, IMG submission 193484) | Activated sludge microbial communities from bioreactor in Nijmegen, Gelderland, Netherland - NOB reactor | ecosystem: Engineered > Bioreactor > Aerobic > Activated sludge | place: Netherlands... | reverse complement strand
ATTGGTGCATATACGCTATCTCCCGGCCTGCCCGCCGCGCCTGCCCGCAGGCATGCGCCTGCCAAACCAGAATACGGCGGTCGCGGTATAGCGGAATTTCATCAAACTATCTCAGTCCCGTAACAGTCGCTAGCTAGAACTTAATTCACGGACCGAATGGGTCCGTTAGAATTAACGACAGTTGGAGATTTTACCATGCGTCACCTCAAATATTTTACCGCATTGGGGGTCGTTCTTGCGGCGAACCCGGCGTTTGCGTCGACGTTTGACCAGTTCACGCCGTTGGCAGCCTCAATCGCTGGCGGTTCGCTTCCAGAAGACAAGCCATTTCAGCTTTCCAGCAGCTCATTCAGGCAGGAAACGCTGAACGCCAATGATTTGGGCGCGCAAAATGGCGGCGTCAAACTGGGTGATAATTGGGATATGAACACGCTGAACGAAACGGGCCCAAATGCAGGGCGCTTCCTGTTCACTCCCTATGAAACGGGCAGTGCAGGCGTACGGCGCCTTGATGTTACAACAGGCAAGGCAGAAACCATCGTGGCCAACGGAACAAATGGTTTTGTCGTAGGCGACGCCTCGCGCTGGACCCCGTTCGGCACCTATCTGACAGCCGAAGAATCCTGGGGCGCTGGCAGCACCAAGGGCCGCCTATTTGAGGTGACCAGTCCGTTGGCCGCTGCGGGTGCGACTGGCTTTGTCGAGCGCAACATCATTCCGCGCGTTTCGCATGAAGGTCTTGCCTTCGACGCCGATAATAATATGTATTTCATCGACGAGTTCAGCGGCGGCAGCATCTACAAATATGTGTCGTCTACGCCCGCAACCGGCGCCACTTTCTTTGATGCTGGCGAGACCTTCGTGCTGAAGGTCGGCGCGGGCGGCAATACCGACGCCGTGGGCGCATCAACCTGGGAAAAAATTACCAACGCCGATGGCAGCGCCGTAAGCGCCGATCCAACGGCGACGGTAACCATTGACGGACAGCCCCGCGTCGATGGCCGCATCGCAGCGAATCTGGCAGGCGGCACGAATTTTAACCGCCCGGAAGATCTGGAAATCAAAACCGTAAACGGCGAGCAGAAGCTTTACTTCGCGGCTACGGCTTCCAGTGTTGGTAGTGCAGGGGCTGTATTCGCTATTGGCCTGACCGATGCTACCAACGCCAATGTTACCCTGTTTGCCAACCAGGACACCATCAAGAAAGGAACCGGCGTCGCAGTAGGCCTGGAATTTCTGAACCCGGATAATCTTGCGATTGATGGCTTTGGCAATATCTACATCATCGAAGATCAACCAGGCGGCTCTGCCGATATCTGGTTCGCCTATGATATCGACTTTGATGGCATGGCTGAAGCGCTTGGCCGGTGGGCCTCGCTCTCGACGCTAGGCGCAGAGCCAACTGGCCTGTATTTTGACCCCTTCCGTCCTAACGTTGCCTATGTGAACGTACAACACGCCAATAGCGATATTGATCGCACGATCCGCATTACAGCGATACCGGAGCCGGTAACGGTTAGCCTGCTGCTGGGTGGCCTCGGCCTGCTGGGCGGCATGGCGAAACGCCGCCGCGCCTGAATATTCTCAATTCGAAAATTCAACCCCCGCATGCAGCAATGGATGCGGGGGTTGATTTGTCTGCGGTTATCAGCTTACGCCACATCCCTGGGCGCCAGCAGCAGATAGGTTACCGGCGTCACCACCCGCGACAGGAATGTCGAGGATATCAGGCCGCCGATAATTACAATCGCCAGCGGTGCATACAGCCCCGATCCCGACAGCGCCAGCGGCAGCAGGCCGCCAATAGCAGTGGCCGATGTCAGCACCACGGGCAGAAAGCGCATTTCGCCTGCACGTTCAACGGCCTCCTGCAGCGGCAGGCCTTCACGGCGTAACTGATTGGTGAAATCCACCAGCAGAATCGAGTTTTTGATCTCGATGCCGATCAGCGCCACCATGCCGACGGCGGCGATAAAGGAAAGGCTGTATCCGGTGATCCATAATGCGGCAATGCCGCCCAGAATGCCCAGCGGTATGACGCCCGCCACCACCAGCGAAGACCGGAACGAGCGGAACTCCAGCACCAGCACCGCAAGAATGCCAAACACCGTCACCAGCGCGGCGATGGGCAGGCCGGAAAAACTTTTTTGCCGCGCTTCGGTGTCACCGCCCAGTGACAGTGTATAGCCCAGCGGCAAGGGCCGGGATTTCAGGGCGTCCAGAATTTCCTCGCTTAGTTTTTCGGGCACATATCCGGTTTGGGCATGCGCCGTGAGGGTGACCACCCGTTCGCGGTTATAGCGGTCAATGCGGTTTGGGCCGGCTTCCAGCACCAGATTTGTCACCAGGCTCAGCGGCGTGGCGCCGCCAAGATTGGTACTGACATAGATGCGATCCAGCGCATCCAGGGCATGGCGCTCTCCCATGGGCAGGCGCACCATGATGTCAAATTCATCGCCATCCTGTTCGCGGAATTTACCGGCATTATCGCCGCGCAACGCCAGGCGCACGGCCTTGTCAATCTGGCCCGCGCCAATGCCGATCAGCGCAGCCTTTTGCGTATCAATGCCAAGATTAAGATCGGTGCGGTCAAAGCGCATCGGGTTTGAAATATCGCGCACCCCCTTGATGTTTTCCATCACGCCGGTGACGCGCGCCGCAATGTGTTTTAGCACGGATAAATCCGGCCCGCTTACGCGCAGCACGATGGGCGCCTCGATCAGTGTTCCGTTGACGAAAGAGCGCAGCAAAATTTCCGCGCCCGGATAGGCCTTGAGACGCGCGCGTACGCTATCCAGCAGGGCCGGTGTTGTGCCGGGATCATATTCATGCAATTCGACAAAGGCTTCGGCCACATTGGCGCGGGCATTATCCGGGTTGAGATTGTAATAAATTTTTGGATTGCCACGCCCCAGATTCGACATGACCCACTTGACCTCGGGCAAAGCGCGCAAGGTTTTATCCGTAAATTCGAGCGCTTTTCCCGTCGCGCTCAGTGCGGCGCCATCCGGGGTGGTGATCTGCACCAGAAACTGCCGTGAATCTGACGCCGGAAACAGGCTGAAGCCCACCCGGGGTATCAGCAATAGGCTGCCTGCAAACAGTAGAGCCGCAAGCGCAATGGTCATTTTGGGCCAGTTCAGGGCGCGGTTCAGCATCGGGCTGTAAAAGGTCTGAATGCCGCGCGTCAGCAGCCGCAACACCACATTGCCGTCATGCGATTCACTTTCGGACAGGATGCGGCTGGACAGAAAAGGAATGATGGTCAGCGACACAAACAGCGAAGCCAGCACCGCCGACACCACCGCAGCAGGCAGCGAGACAATGAAACGCCCCGCTGCCTCGGGCAGAAACATCAGCGGCAGGAATGCAAAAATCAGGGTTGCGGTACAGCCCATCACCGCGACGGAAATTTGCGATGTTGCGGCAATCACCGCCTCAAGCCGCGCTTTGCCCTCGCGCAAATGCCGCGCGATATTTTCCACCACAACGATGGAATCATCCACCAGCAAACCAAGCGAAAGGATCAGTCCGGCGACGGTGATCTGGTTTAACGAAAACCCGAACAGATGCAAAATCGTAATGCTTATCGCCAGCGATAGCGGGATCGAAATCATTACGACAGCCGAGGCGCGCAATCCAAGCGGAAGCAAGGTAAGCAACACCAGGCCAAGGGCGATCAGAAAATCATCATACAGGCCGCCCAGGCGGCGCTGCACGCTTTGGGATTGATCAAAGCCGCGCTCCAGTTTGATATCGCCGGGCAGGGTTTTTTCAAATTTATCCAGTTCCGCATAAATTGCGGCGCGTACTTTGAAGATATTCTGTCCGGCTTTCTGATTGGCGCTGACAAACACGGCGCGCTGTCCATTATAGCGGGTCAGATGGGTGGCTTCCTCGTAGGCCCAATCCACCGTGGCAATATCGGCAACCTTGACCATTTTGCCATCAAAAACGCCTACAACCGTGTCCCGGATTTCTTGCAAATCCTCAAAGCCGCCAGTTGCCTTCAGATTGAAGCGCCGGTCACCCGCATGGATGGGGCCGCCCGGTATCTCGGCATTTTCCGCGCCGATGGCTTCGCTGACGCGGGTAACGGGTATGGCCAGGGCGGCAAGCCGCGCCAGGTCAACGGATATACGCACCTCGGATTTCGGCACGCCCCAAATTTCGGTTTTCCAGATTCCGGGAACACGTTCAAGCCGGTCTTTCAGCGCCTCGCTGATATCGTCCAGTTCACGATAGGGCGCGGTTTCGCTGACCAGCGCGATCTGTACAATATTGGTCAGCGACACATTGTATTTCTTGATTTCAAAACGTTGCAGGCCGGAGGGCAGGGATTGACGCAGCGCATCCATCTCGCGCTGCACGTCGTCAAATTTTTTCTCCGGGTCGCTTGTGGTCCAGTCAAATTCCACGGTGACGCGGCCAATGCCGTCCTGGGCGATGCTGCTGAGGATTTTTACATCGTCCAGCGTATTGATGGCTTCTTCGATAGGGTCCACCAGCAGCTTTTCCACATCCGCCGGATCAGCGCCAGGCAGCACGGCGGTAACAGAAAGTATCGGCAGCGGAAAGCCTGGATCCTCAGCGCGCGGAATGATAAAAAACGAATTGACGCCCAAGGCCGCGAGCAGTGCAAAAACGACCAGCGTAAATTGCCAGTGGCGAACCGCAAATGTGCTGATGTTCATTGTAGTGCGGCAAGGTCTTCGGTAATGCGCACGCTGGCCCCTTCGTGCAGATAGGCAGCGCCCGCGGTTACGATAACGCTATCCGGGCTCAGGCCTCCCGTAACCAGGATGTTTTCGCCCCGAAGCCTGCCAACTGTAAGCCTGCGGCGCTCCACCTGCCCGGTTTGCGGATTAACCAGGAATACGCTTGCCTGTGAGCCGTGGCCTTCGAGTATGGCGCTGGCGGGAATGCTGACGGCGGCGGCGTTTGCGCCAGCCGTTGCAGGCTGTATCTGCACCCGCCCCATAAAGCCGCTGACCAATGGGCGGTCAGGATCAACAAAGCTGATCTCGGCCTCAAAGGCGCCGCTGCGCGGATCACTTTCCGCCGCCAGACGCGACACCTGACCCTTCAGTTCCGCCCCGTCAAAGGCGTCCAGACGGATAATTGCCGGGTCGCCAATTTTCACGCGCGCCATGTCCCTGTCGCTCAGGCCGGCTTTCAGCACAAAGCTGTCTGCGCCGCTGCTGACGGTCAGGATAGGGGCGCCGGGGCTGACCATTTCACGCCCCTCGGCGTGGCGCGCCAGTACGACGCCATCCACGGGGGCGGTGATATGGGCCAGGCTGCGGTCAAATTCCACGGCGCGCTGATCTGCGCGGGCGGAATCCAGCGCAGTGCGCGCATCCGCCACATGCTGGGCGCTGGCATAGCCTTTTTGGCCCAGTGGCGTTAGCCGGTCCACGTCACGTTTGGCTTTTTCCACCGCCAGGGCGGCGCGGGACGCACGCGAATCAATTTCGCTGGTGTCAAGTTCGGCCAGCACCTGGCCTTTGTGGACACGATCCCCTTCATCCACCGTGACCGTACGGATCATGCCGCCAATTTTGAAGGCGAGTTTGGCCTCGCGATCCGGGCGCACAACGCCATAGGCGCTTACCGCATCCGCATCCGGGGCCAGTTGCGCCAACGCCACCTGTACGGGTACCCGGTTGTCTGTTTCAGCCACAGTTGCCGGTTCGTGCCCCCGATAGATAGCAAAGCCACCAACGGAAAGCAGACCAATCACAACCAGTGTCCGCCAACGGGAAGTGGCGCGGTAAGGGGTAAAACTACGCACAACACATCCTTAAAAATTAATTAACAAGACCCAGAAGATGGCATGTAGTATGTTTTATCAATATGAAATTATCAAGCCTTTACAGAGGCTTGATGTCTTAAAAAATCTATTGACAATATTGTTTAAAATGATAATCGTGTCAATAACCAGGTATTTTATACAAATTCCGTGAGGGGTGTTTATGCGTTCGAATATTAAGGGGGAGGGCGTCCGGGGGCGCCCGGTGGTGATTTTTGGCGGGTTTGGCATGAAGCGCACCCATTGCACCCACCTTGCCAGGCTTTACCGGCGCCTGGGGGCCGGGGATATACTGGTGCTGGATCATCCGCTGCACAAGATGGTCGTGCCTGCATTCGGCGACTGGCAGGCGCGCAAGCTGGCCGCGTTTTTTGCGTCCGCCGGTTATGAGGATGATGTGACGGTGCATGTATTTTCGGGTTCGGTTTTTCTGGCGGGCCGGATATTGCGTTATTTGCCCGAACAGACGAAGAACGCCATCAAATCGGTGGTTTTTGAATGTTCTCCGATGGATTGCAGGGCGGAGAATTTCAGCCGCTTTGTCGCCTGGCGGTTTAATCGAACGCACAAATCCTATTTTTCGGCGCCCTTCGTTTTATTGCGCCCGCTGGTTGGAATCACCCGGCGTTTTGAGGTGCAAATTCGCGAAGGGCGCTTTCTGATACCGCCCATGGCGGCGTTGCATTTCATCCAAAGCAGCGACGATCCGATTATCGATCCAGCCTATGTGGACGCCTACCGGCAGGATTTGGATGCGCGCGGATATCGCACTTCGGGAACCGTGCATCACGGCGCCAGGCACTGCCGGGCGATTACGGATTGTGCATCGGAATATCGTGCGGATCTTCGCGCTTTTCTCCACACGCAATGGGGGCTTGCGCAGAACATGGCTGCATAAGGCAAACAAAATCCTGTGTGAAAGGCTGAACGGCGAAGCTGAACTTGCGCACATGCCCGCATCCGTCCAGAATGCCTGTTGAATATCGTAATAGAAAACAGCAGCAGGGAGAACGATTATGGCGTTGGACACACAGGTAGCGGCTTTGCTAGCCCAGCTTTCAGCGAATCCGGACGCGCCGGGCCTGGCCGATGTGCCGCCAGAAGGCGGGCGGGCCATGTTCCGCGCGATGGGGGCGATGCTGGACGCAAAAGACGTTCCCATCGGCAAGATTGAAAATCGTAAAATTCCGGGGCCCGCCGGTGAAATTCCCGTGCGCATCTATACGCCGGTTAATGCGGGCGCGGGGACGCTGCCATGTCTGGTGTATTATCATGGCGGCGGCTGGGTGATCGGCGATCTGGACACCCATGAAGGGGCGTGCCGCCTGTTGGCCAATGACAGCGGCTGCCGCGTGGTTTCGGTGGACTATCGTCTGGCGCCCGAACATGTGTTTCCGGCCGCTCCCGACGATTGTTATGCCGCTGTGAAATGGGTGGCGGCAAATGCGGCGCAGATCGGCATCGATCCCAAACGCATTGCTGTGGGCGGCGACAGTGCGGGCGGCAATCTCAGCGCTGTGGTCTGCCAGATGGCGCGCGATGCGGGCGGTCCGGCGATTGCGTTTCAGTTATTGATCTATCCGGCCACCGATATGGCGCTACAGACGCCGGCGCGCCAGGAAAACGCTGTGGGCTATTTCCTCGAAGAAAAGACCATGAACTATTTTTATGACCTGTATGTGCCAAAGGGCACGGACGAAAACGATCCGCGCCTGTCGCCCCTGCGCGCAAAAAGCCTTGCCGGTCTGCCGCCCGCCTATGTCATCACCGCGCAATATGACGTGCTGCGCGACGAAGGCCGTCTGTATGCGGAGAAATTGCAGGCCGCAGGCGTGAAAGTGAAGCTGGTGAATTATGAAACCATGATCCACGGCTTCTTCACCATGGCGGGCTTTATCGCGGCGGCGAAACCCGCCATTGCCGATGCGGCAAAGGCGGTTAAAGCGGGGCTGGGGTAAAACGCCGTTCCACTGCTGCGATCTGGCGGGCGCGTTCGGGGGCGTCCCAGCCCAGTTCTCCTGACATGATGGCGGCGGCTTTTTCCAGCGCCGCCGTTCCTGGATGACCCAGCGTACACAGGCCGGTGCGGCGAAACGTTGCGTCTTCCAATGTCAGCGCCAGTTCATGGCGCGCCGCATGCCGGATTTGCGCGGCAACTTCCGGCAGATGCGGAGCAAGCGGCGTGGCCATGGCCGGGTCTTCGGCTATCAGGCGGATGATTTTATCCATTCGCGTTCCATAGGCGCGGGCCAGATGTTCGATCAACGCCCTGTCAAGTTCTGGATTTTGTTTGTGCGCTTCCTGCACAAAAGTTGGGAAATGTTTCATGGCGCCGATCAATGGCGTATGTATGGTGCGGCATGATTGCGCGGCACGGTCAAGTTTGCGCAACGCCAGATCAACCACCTGTTGCGCCAGATGGCGCGAGGTGGTCCATTTCCCGCCCAGCACTGTGATCAGCCCCTTGCGGCCTTCTTCTTTTGCGTGATCAAAAACTTCCGATCCCCGGCTGGCGCCATAGGTATTGGCGCCGGGGTCTGCGGGATCAGCCACCAGCGGCCGCAGCCCGGCATAGCTATGCAGCACGTCTGCACGGGTAAGTTTTGCCTGCGGCAGTCCGTGATTGACCTTGGCGAGCAGTTCCGCAACATCCTTTTCGGTTACGCTCAATTTATCAGGATCATCCGTAAACGGTGTATCTGTCGTCGCCAGAATGGAATGCCCGCGCCAGGGCAGCACGAAGAAATGCGCCGTATCGCCAATGACGGCGATCGCATGGCGCGACAAAGCGCGGGTGATCAAATGAATACCCTTGGAGCGTTGCAGTTTAATCGCACCCGGATTATTCGCCACGATTACAATATAATCCGCCCAGGGGCCAGCGGCGTTGATGGTCAGGCTGGCGGCGATATCACATTCCTCGCCGTTAATAACATCGCGGACATGAATACCGGTTACACGTCCGGCGGTTCCATTCAGGCGCATCACCTGCGCATAATTGGCAATCTGCGCGCCATTGGCCACGGCGCCCGCCAGAAATTCCAGCGCGAGGCGTTCCGGCGTGTGCATCTGGCAGTCATAATAGCTCAAGGCACCGGTAGTAGCTGCGCCTTCAAGTAATGGCTCAGCCGCCACCGCCTGTGCGGGCGACAGCGCGCCATGGCCCGGCAGATATTTTTCTGTACTCATGCCTTTGTTGCGGTCAAACGACAGCAGGTCGTACAGCATAAGTCCAGCGCGCAATGTCAGGTTCTGAATGCGCGATGCGCCGGGTAGAATGAATTGCAGCGGCGTCACCATATGCGGCGCAATGGTTTGCCAGATGCGCCGCTCGCGCAGGGATTCCCGCACCAGCCCGAATTCGAAATTGCGCAAATATCGCAGGCCGCCGTGAATAAGCTTGGACGAGGCGGAAGTTGTCGCGCTGGCAAAGTCGCCTTTTTCCAGCAGCGCGACGCGAAGCCCGCGCAAACTGGCGTCCCAGGCAATGCTGGCCCCGGTAATGCCGCCGCCGATGATGAGAATATCAAACGGTGTGCGGGACATTTCAGCAAGATTTCTGTGCATGCAGCGCCCCCTATAAAAAAGGCCGGGGAATACCCGGCCTTTTTAGTTGTTCTGTGAACGGATAATCACGCCTTTTGCAGGATGTGCACGATGCAGATAGATCCCGCGCCCATCATGTGCACCAGGCCGGTGCGCGCGCCTTCGACCTGGAACTTGCCCTGTTCGCCGCGTAACTGGCGGGTGGTGTCCCAGACCTGTGCAAGGCCGGTCGGGCCGCCGGGATGGCCGCGCGCAATCAGGCCGCCATCGGGTGAGAAAGGGATTCTGCCGCCAAATGTGGTTTCCCCATCGGCCACCATCCGGTCGCCTTCGCCAGCGCCGCAGAAACCGAGCAGTTCGTAATACATGAGTTCCTCGATCGGGAAGGCGTCATGCACATGCACGAAGTCGATATCTTTTGGTCCAAGCCCGGCTTCTTCATAGGCCAGCCTGCCGGTGATTTCCGTGGAATAGGACGGTCCCACAACGGCGCCCATGAAGATATGGCCTTCGCCATAATGTTCAGACTGCGATTGTGACGACAGCACCTTGATCATCGGGCGGCCATTGGCATATTTTTTCGCCCAGGCTTCGGTGGCGACAATCGCGCCCGCCGCACCCGCGCCGCTGGCGCAGGCCATCATGGCGGTATGCGGATAGGCGACCATGTCGGCGGCCATTACTTCTTCCGCCGTCACTACATGGTCCGCACGGCGTTGCGCCATAGGGTTGTGGCGGCCGTGATTCCAGTTTTTGGCTGCAATCCTGGCGAAGGTTTCGATCGTGGTGCCGTTTTCATGCATGCGGCGTTGCGCCCACATGGCGAAAAAGCCGGCGGGCAGCATGATATTTTCCATCGAAGGCAGCTTTTTCTTGCCGCTTGGGGGTTTTGCTATTGGATTTCCAATCAGGCGCATATCGTCATAGCCAATCGCCATGGCGACATCGGTCTGGCCGCCGGAAACGGCCCATACGGCTTCACGGAAGGCCGACGAACCGGTGGCGGACGCATTTTCAACATGCGTGACAGGAACCCCGGTAAGGCCCAGATCTTTTGCAAAACCAATGCCTTCAGTCATCCCGCCGCCAATATAACCATTATACAGCGCACCAACATCGCGGAATTTGATGCCCGCATCCTTAAGGGCTTCCATGCCCGCAGTAAAATACAGATCGCGTTTGGGAATGTGATCCTTGGAGAACCGGTGCATCCCTACGCCGATAACGTAAACGTCTCTATTCATTGATCAACTCTCCTGGACCGGGGTGAATTTGAAGCCGCAATACTGGGTGCCATCCTCGTCGGTGACCACAGGATTGGGCGCCAGGCGCATTTTCATGCCGATCTTCCAGTCGCCCATTTTGCCGTCAATCGGGGCCTGAATGCGCACACCTTCCGGCAGGTCGATCTGGCCAACGCCATAACCGGCCACTTTTTCGCGGCTGCCCATTTTGGGCATCATGATAAAAGACCAGGAATACAGTTCGCCAATGGGAGAAAGCTCAACATCCACGACCGGCTCGGATGTGATGGGGCATAGCTTGCGTATTGGAAAATAAGTCTTATTTGCCGCTTTGCTGTAGGAGCCAATAAGCCTGCATGGCAGCGCCGGATTTTCCGGGATTACCATATAGCCTTCTTCAAGGGGGACCATTTTTGCCATTTTGTTCCTCTCTGCTGACCGGTTCTATTATTTCTACCTTGGTGATCGCGGTTGGCGACCAAAATGTCAAGATCATTCACGTCCGCAGATGCGCACTATTGACAGGATTCTATATGTGCGTGAAAGCAGACAAACGCGCGGGATCACGAATAGTTCTACTTGCAACCTTCCATGCTTTTCATGATAAGAAAGGGTGGTGGGGGTCAGGTTGCTCGCATTTCTGACGTCTAATAAAAATAATTTGCAATGGCAATAACAGGCAGGTCATGCCGGTTACCGATAGCAGACGGGGAGAAAGATCGTGAAGGGTATTGAGAATTTTGTGTTCCGCTTTAAGGCGGTGATACTGTCTGCTTTATTTATACTTACGATTTTTATGGGGTACTTTGCGTCCAATTTGCGAATGGATGCAGGCTTCAGGAAGATGCTTCCTATCGGGCACGAATATATCGATACGTTTTTCCAATATTCTGAGGCCTTTGGTGGTGGCAACCGCGTTCTGGTCGTCCTTGAGGCTAAAAAGGGTGAAATCTGGACGCCGGATTTTCTGGCAACCCTGAAAAAGGCCACGGACGATATCTTCTTTATTCCCGGTGTCGCGCGTCACACGGTGACGTCGCTCTGGACGCCGAACACGCGCTTTATTGCGGTGACCGAAGATGGACTTGAGGCAGGGGACGTTATTCCTGCCAACTTCCAGCCAACTCCCGAGGGTATTAAAAAAGTTCTTGATAACACACTTCGCGCTGACCTTGTGGGGCGCCTCGTCGCAACAAACTTCAATGCCGCAATGATCCGGGCAGAATTGCTCGATTTCAATCCGGAAACCAAGGCGCCGCTGGATTATTTTGATGTAGCCTACAGACTGGAAAATGAAATCCGGGCTAAATATGTTTCCGACACAGTCGACGTAAAAATTATCGGCTTCGCCAAGCTGACGGGCGATATTGCTGACGGCGCCAAAAGCGTGGTGACATTCTTTATCGTTGCCTTTGCGCTTACATGCATCATGCTCTGGCTGTATTGCCGCTCTGTCCGTTTGACTTTGGTTACGGTTGCGGCTTCGCTCTGTTCGCTGATCTGGCAATTCGGTTTACTTAACATTATGGGGTTTGGTCTTGATCCGCTGGCGGTGCTCGTCCCCTTCCTCGTGTTTGCAATTGGCGTCAGCCACGGTGTGCAGCAGATCAACATGGTTGGCGCGGAAATCGCGGCGGGCCTGGACAAGGAAAAGGCGGCCCGCGTAACCTTCTCCTTCCTGCTGCGTCCGGGTGCGGTAGCGCTGATGACGTGCCTTGCAGGCTTTGGAACGCTCTACATCATTCCGATCGGGATGATCCAGGAATTGGCGATCACCTCGTCCATCGGCGTGGGTCTCAAGATCATCTCCAACCTCGTCATGTTGCCGCTGCTGGTGTCCTATATTGCGCCGGGCCCGGAATATGGGCCCAAGGTACAGCGCGCGATGGATTCGCGCGCGCGTGCATGGCCCTTTCTGGCCAAGATTGCCTTGCCACGTAATGCTTTTATCTTCATCGGCTTTTGCGTCGTGCTGGGGATTATTGGATTCGTCCAGGGATCCAAACGCCAGATCGGTGACGTGCATGCGGGTGCAGGCGAGTTGCGCCCGGATTCCCGGTATAATTCTGACAGCCGCTTCATTGCCGAGAATTTTGGTCTTGGCCTGAATGTGCTTACGATTATTGCTGAGACGCCCAAGGCGGCCTGTATCGATTATGGCGTGATGGATTTTCTGGACCGGCTGGCCTGGGAAATGCAGAATGTTCCGGGTGTTGTGTCGACGATTGGTTTGACGGCCATCGCCAAAAACGCCAACGCTCTGTGGCAGGAAGGGCATTTGAAAATGCAGGCCTTGCCACGCGCGAGCAGCGCATTGGCCCAGGCAACCTCCGGCATCGAAAGCGGGACCGGTCTGCTGGATACGCAATGCGCTATCCTGCCAACCCATGTCTATCTGGCGGACACCAAGGCCGAGACAGTGAAGCGGGTCGTAAAAGTGGCGGAAGATTTCATCGCCAACCCTGTCAACCAATCGGACGATATTAAACTGCGCATTGGCACTGGTAATGTGACCATTGTTTCTGCGACCAACCAGGTGGTGGAGCATTCGGAAATTCCGATGCTGCTCTATGTGTACGGCGTGGTTATGGTGCTGGTGATCTTTGTGTATCGTGAATGGCGTGGCGCCATCTGCTGTGTGGTGCCGCTGGTGCTGTCGACGATCATCGGCAACTGGTTCCTGAACGGTGCGGGTATCGGCCTCAAAATCTCGACGCTGCCTGTGCTGGCGATTGCGGTGGGTATTGGCGTTGATTACGGCATCTATGAATATAACCGGATGCAGCGTTACATGCGCATGGGCGTATCCCCGCACGAGGCCTATCTGCAGGCGCTGAACGATGTGGGCTCGGCCACCATGTTCACCGGCGGTACGCTGGCGATCGGTGTGTCCACCTGGATTTTTTCTGAACTGAAATTCCAGGCGGATATGGGCCTGCTGCTGACCTTCATGTTTATTGTTAACATGGTTGGCGCAATTACTCTGCTGCCCGCGATGGTTGCCGCGCTGGAATATCTCTGGCCGCTGAAGCGCAAGCCGCTGACTGAAGAAGAAGCGCGCGCCATTTCGCGGATGCATTAAGCGTCACAATAAAAAAGGCCCCGGAAATTCCGGGGCCTTTTTTATTGTCCGGCGTTTAGCCTTTGAGAAGTTTGAACACCCGGCCTGTGCCGTCATTGACGCTTTCATAGGTGACGTGCTTGCTGAAATCGCTGATTCTGTCCCAATTGGCGGCGACATCATCGACACTCACTGCGCCGGGGATCAGCATGCCTTCGGCCTCGATGGTTTTCACGGCGGCGAAGAAACCGGCGCCTGCTGTGATGATGGCGCCGGTTGGTGCATCCTCGCTCAGCATGAACAGCACGGCGGGGGTTACCAGTTCCGGCTTCAGTGCCTCAAGCGCCTGGGGTGGCATGATGGATTCGGTCATGCGCGTGGCGGCAATTGGCGCAAGCGTGTTGACCTTGATATTATATTTACGGCCTTCCTGTTTCAGGGCATTCATCAGGCCAACCTGGCCCAGTTTCGCGGCGGCGTAATTGGTCTGGCCAAAATTGCCAAACAGCCCGCTGCCGGAGGTGACCATGACAATGCGGCCATAATTCTGTTCCAGCATGATCGGCCATACCGCCTTGGTCACATAGACCGCGCCCATCAGATGCACATCGACGATCAGCTGGAAATCTTCCAGCGACATTTTCGAGAAGCTTTTGTCGCGCAGAATACCGGCATTGTTGACCAGCAGATCGATGCGGCCATAGGCGTCCATGGTCTGCTTGACCAGCAGTTCGACGCCCTTTTTGTCGGTGATGCTGGAGCCATTGGCGACGGCCTGGCCGCCCGCCGCCTTGATTTCCGCGACAACCTTTTCGGCTGCAGCGCTGGAGCCGCCGGTGCCGTCAACACTGCCGCCCAGATCGTTGACCACGACCTTTGCGCCGAGTTTGGCCAGTTGCAGCGCGTGAGAGCGGCCAAGGCCATTGCCCGCGCCGGTAATAATTGCGACTTTTCCGTCAAACCGGATCGTCATGGAAGCGTCCTTTCCTGTTAAGTCAGATGAATATATGATTGCGGTGCGCTATTATCTGCCCCACGCTGCCCGGCAGGTCAAGCAGCTAGAAGGAAGGGATTTCACACATGAAACTCTATGATTTCAAACCCGCGCCCAATCCGCGCCGGGTGCGGATATTTCCGGCCGAAAAAGGCGTCAGCATTCCAACCGTGCAAGTGGTGCTGCCCAAGGGTGAGCAGAGATTGCCGGATTTTATGGCAAGAAATCCCTTTGCGCGGGTGCCGGTGCTGGAGTTGGATGATGCAACATATCTAAGCGAGTCCGCCGCCATATCGAGGAGATGCATCCCATCCCGCCTTTGTTTGGCGGTGATATAAAACAGCGGGCCTTTATTGACATGTGGGTGCGCGCCGCAGAATTTGAACTGTTGTTTCCCATTGCCCATGCGTTCCGCCACGGCACGGAATATGGCAAGGCGCTGGAGCCAAACCAGAACGCCGCCTGGGCGGGGCATGCCGCCGCTTCTTCTTTCTGGATAGGTGAAATAAAAATGCGGGGCGGATGGAGCGCCATTCATCTGTTAAGCGTTCTTGTTCTTGCACTGGTCCTGCTTTCGATTCTTGCCGCGCGCAGCCAAAAAATTTAGTGGCCATCACGGCGAAAACGTAAAAGATAATAATCAAAATAGCGCCAATAGAGGCGGTATCTGGTATGGCGGAAAGCAATCCCTCAACAACTTTTTTGAGACGCGGGAATATTGATATCAGACGCAATGCCCGCAGCACGCGCGCCGCCAGCAGAACAGAAAACGCCGCATTGGCAGGCACAAACTCCTGGATAGGTTTCCATACTCAGTATCATGATTATTCGTGTAAACCATGACGCCTCCACTGACGCCTTTAGACGGATCATATAGCACGATCAGGAGGTTTTTTGACTGGATAATGCAAGCAGTTCCTGTTGCAGATTTGCAGTAAATGCAGGCTCCAGTTTCAACGCACCGGCAAGCAATGAAAGAAAATCCTGCTCACTGGCGCATTGGCTGTCACACACCAGCAAGGCCGCCAGATAAATCTGGGCTGAATCCTGCGGTGTTCTGGCGGCGCCGGAAATAACCTGCACATTGGGCGTGTTCGCCATTTCCTGCATTAGCACCATCTTTTCATCGGAACTAATTCCCGCTGCCTCCAACTGTCCCATTATTTTCTGGGTTTCGGCATTATCCATGTGGCCGTCCGCCTTTGCGGCGCCGATCATGGCGCGAATGATGGCAAGTGGTAATTCTGGATTTTCGTTTGCAGGGGAAGGCCGGGTCAGTTCAGCGGCCGGTTCATGCGACGTGCCCATTAAATCCGACAACAACCCGCTTGCCTGGGTCATCATCCCGGAAGCAGAGCTTTTCAATGCGCCGGAAACAGTTGGATTGCCGCCAGATATTTTTTGCTGCTGGTAAGTGTCGAACGCTTTGTAAGCCAGCGTGCCAAGCAGCGCCAGGCCGCCAACCTTGGCGGCATTTTCAACGATATTTTTTCCACCGAATAAAGATGTGACGACACCGCCACTCAGCAGTCCAGCGGCAAAATTCTTCGTGGCCATACCGCCCAGCAATTTTCCAATCAATCCGTTGGAATCAATATTACCAAGCAGGTTTTTCGCATCTAACATAACATTCTCCTTTGTTGAAGGTTTCCGGATCAGGTGGCCAATGTTTTTTCCCGCGTTTTATAAAGCGATACGATAATGCCGCCAGCGATAAGCGCCAGCGTCACACCCAGCGAGACGCTGGCGGGGAATTTTTCAAGGCCCATTGCATCGGCGATGAAGGTTTTGCTGCCGATGAAAATCAGCACCAGTGCGAGCGCCTGCGTCAAATACTTGAATCGGCCCATAACAGCAGCAATTGAGAAATAAAGCGCCCGCAATCCCAGAACGGCGAAGATGTTGCTGGTGTAAACGATGTATGGATCAAGCGTAATCGTAAAAATGGCTGGTATGCTATCCACCGCGAAAATCAAATCGGCGAATTCAATCAACACCAGCGCCAGCAATAGTGGCGTGCCATAAGTAGCGAGCTTTCCGGTTTTAGGATCGAGTTGCCTCACAGCGAATTTTTCCCCGTGCAGTTCATTGCTGATGCGGAAATTCCTGCGAATGAATTTTAGCAGTGGATTATTCTCGATATCATGCGGCTGCTCACCCACTAACAGCATCTTGACACCAGTCAGGATCAGGAACACTGCGAAGATGTAGAGAATCCAGCTGAACTGCGCCACCAGTGCCGCGCCAAGGCCGATCATAACGGCACGCATCACGATGACGCCCAAAATACCCCAAAACAGTACCCGGTGCTGGTAGATCGGTGGTATTGCAAGATAAGAGAAAATCAATGAGATAATAAACACATTGTCCAGCGCCAGCGTTTTCTCAACGACGAAGCCAGTCAAATATTCTCTACCGCTGGTTGCGCCAAGCTGAAACCATACCCAGGCGCCGAAGGCGAGCGAGATACTGATATAGAACGCACTCAGCCACAGACTTTCCTTGATGGAAATTTCGCGCGCTTTACGGTGCAGTACGCCAATGTCGAAGGCCAGCAACAAAACAATGATGGTTATAAAAACCGCCCACATCCAGATGGGCTTGCCCATCACGGCCCCAAAGATGAATTCCATTATATATTCCACCTGGCATAAAATTTATTATGGTAAATTACATATCGCTGAACTTCGCCTGGGTTAAGCGCGTGGCACCGGTTCGCCTTTCCAGAGAACCAGCGCGGTCCGTAAACGCAATTTTATTGTCATAAATCACTCCCGCGCCTTTTATGAACTGCAATGGTTTTCTGCATCTGCTTCTCACTTGGGAATCCTTGCTTTGAAAATCCAGTGGGGGATGTACTTTTTTATTCGGATCGTTTGAGATGCACATGTTCAGGACGCAGTGGAATGGGCGCATTCTAAGGGTGCGTGATGCTATGCCGGCCAGATCATCACAAGGCAGGGCTAAGTGAGATTTTAGCGCAATCCATTGCTATGAATTAATCAGCCTTCAGCCCAAACGCCGCTGCGATCAATTCATACGACCGCACCCGGTCCGCATGCGCATGGGTGATGGTCAGCAAAATAAATTCATCTACCCCGTGCACTGCGCCAAGCTGGGTCAATCTGTCGCGGCATTCGGCGCCCGTACCGGTGATGCCGCGTGTGCGGATGCTGTCATACAGGCCGCGTTCGGAAAGCGTAAAGGGGTGGGCGTCCACCTGTTCCGGGCTGATGAAACGTCCGCGCGATCCCAGCAGCAATTGCGTCACCCACAGATTGCGCGGCTTGGCGATGTGTTGCGCCTGCTCTGTTGTGTCTGCGGCCAGGGCGTTGACGCCAAGTGCCGCGTAGGGTTCGGCAAGCTGGGTGGATGGCCTGAAATTTTTGCGGTATGCCGCCACCGATTGTTCGGACTGTTCTGGCGTGATGAAATGCGCATGGCAATAGGGCAGGCCGAATTCGGCGGCGTAGAGGGCGCCCTGAATGCTTGATCCCAGCATCCAGGGTTCGGGTTGCGTGGCCACCAGCGGCATGGCGTGAATGCCCTGATAGGGATGCCCGGACGGAAAATCATCGGCCAGAAATTGCTGCAATAATTCGATCTGCTGGGGGAATACGTCAATGGGATAGGCCTTTGGCCCCGGCTGCAATGCGGCCATGGTGCGCTGATCCGTGCCGGGTGCGCGGCCAAGACCCAGATCGATACGGCCGGGATACAGCGCCTCCAGCATCTTGAAACATTCGGCGACTTTTAACGGGCTGTAATGCGGCATCATCACCCCGCCTGCGCCAACACGCATATGTTTCGTTTCGCCCGCTATCCTGCCGATCAGAATTTCGGGGGCCGATCCGGCGAAGCTGGCGGTGTTGTGATGTTCGGCCACCCAATAGCGGTGATAGCCAAAGCGCTCGCAGGCTTTGGCAAGATCAACCGTCTCGGCCAGCGCCTGCGCTGCGCTGCCGCCATCACGGATCGGGGACTGATCAAGTACGCCAAGTCTGGTCATTAAAATCCTGTTGCTAGCGTAATGCGCGCGCCACTAAAAAAGGCGCTGCGCTGCATAATATCATCACTGCTGAAAATATCAGCAGTGCATCGGATGTGTGAAAAATATCCTGTAAATAGCCGCCAAGCCAGGTGCCGGTTGCCGAGCCAAGGCCCCCGCACAGGCTGATCGCGCCATAAATGCCGCCGAAATTCGGTCCGGCAAAAATCCGCGCAGCCATGGCTGAAACCGTCGGGCCACGCGCCCCCATGGACAGGCCAACGCTAATCACCAATACGGGAATGGCGATGGGCGAGGGGTAATATTTGATCAGGAACAGGCCACCCACGGAACTCAGGCTTAGCACATAACTCAGCAATACCGCCGGCCTGGGGCCGATGCGGTCACCCAATACGCCAAAGCCGATAACACCGAAGGGACTCAACAGGCCAATAAAGCCAAATGCGGCGGCGGCGTGCACAGGCTCGACACCGGTTTCGATCATGAAACTGACCGAGTGGATCATGATGCTCATGACCCCGGCGCCGGCAAAGAAAAACGCCGCCGCCATGTCCCAGAACGCCATGGTGCGCATCGCGCGTTTCAGCGTCCATACGTCAGTGCTGTTGTTTGCCGCAGAATTATCGTTCCTGGATACGTGGAATTGCCGGTAATGCGGATGGCCCGCGCGAATTTTGCGCCATGGCATCAGCAGCAGCAACGGGATCAGCGCTGCGAGCGCTATGGCGTAAATCTGATAGGCGCCGCGCCAGCCATAATGGGCAACCAGCATTGCTGCGATGGGTGAAATAATCAATGTCCCGACGCCACTGGCGGAATAGATAACGCCCATCGCCGCGCCGACCCGGGCATGAAACCAGCGATTGATCAATACGGCGGCAGGCACTGGCCCCACACAGGCAATCGATACGCCCCCCATGACACCCACCGAGGCATACAGCATATAAATAGTTTCCGCATGGGACGCGACGGCGTAGGCGCATGCAAACAAAGCCAGTCCGGCTGGGTAAAGCACCCGTGGTCCAAGCTTTTCCATCAGCGTTCCGGTGACAGGTGACATCAGCCCGGAAATCAGAAGGGCGACGGACACAATGCTTGAAACCTCCCCGCGTTCCACCGAGAGCGCTTTCTCCAGCGGCAGCAAAAACACTGAAAAAGACAGATTCATGCCCGCCGCCAGCAGGGCCAATATGAAACATAAGGCCAGCACAACGCCGGCCAGCAGGGAAGGACGCGGGATTGCCACGTCAGGGGATTGGGACATAAAATGAACCGGGAAAATTTGGCTAGGTGTAACGTCTCAATAGATTGTTCATGGGGCAACGGTGAGGTATGTGGATTTTGCGGCAAACCACAAGCTTCAGGAGTCTCCCCATGAACGCGCACAAGAATGCCAGAACAACACCGATTTTGCGAGCCTTGCTTGTTAACCGGC
>Ga0268299_1002643_pt1 | contig 20153 bp, 16 predicted proteins | sample NOBtaG_FD_193484 | JGI IMG/M metagenome (GOLD analysis project Ga0268299, IMG submission 193484) | Activated sludge microbial communities from bioreactor in Nijmegen, Gelderland, Netherland - NOB reactor | ecosystem: Engineered > Bioreactor > Aerobic > Activated sludge | place: Netherlands... | reverse complement strand
TCTACGCCAGCCTCGGCGTCGACGTGAAGGTGCTGCCCGGCGGCGAGATCTTCCCGGCGCTGGAGCGCGGCGTGATCGACGCGGCCGAGTTCGTCGGCCCCTTCCAGGACCGCCGCCTGGGCCTGCAGAAGGCCGCCAAGTTCTACTACACCACCGGATGGCACGAGTCGGCCACGGTGTCCGAGCTGCTGATCAACAAGGCCGCGTGGGACAAGCTGCCCAAGGACCTGCAGGCCATCGTCAGCAATGCCGCGGCCGCCTGCAACGTGATCAGCGAGGGCTGGTGCCAGAAGGCCAACTCCGACGCGATGGAGGACCTGGTCAAGAACCAGGGCGTGATCGCCAAGCCGCTGCCGGACGACGTGATCAAGGCGCTGAAGGCCGAGACCGACAAGGTGCTGGCCGAGGCCGTCGCCAAGGACCCGCTGACGAAGAAGGTGCACGACTCCTACATGGCCTTCAAGGCCAAGTACGACCGCTGGAGCGAGATCAGCGAAGAGGCCTACCACCTCAAGGTCCGCGGCTGAGGCGGGCGGCGACGTGGCATTGAAGAGGCTGCTGCCCGCGGCCGGCGCGATCGAGGGCTTCATCGACCGCGTGGGTTCGCTCACCGCCTGGATCGCGCTCGCGATGATCGGGCTGGTCGCGACCAACGTGATCCTGCGGTACAGCCTGAGCCTCGGCTCGGTCTGGGCGCAGGAGCTCGAGTGGCACCTGCTGGCCGCGCTGATCCTGCTGGGCATGAGCCACGCGCTGCAGCGCGGCGACAACGTGCGCGTGGACGTGTTCTACGCGCGCTTCTCGCCGGCCGCCAAGCGCGCGGTCGATGTGGTGTCGGCGCTGCTGCTGATCGGGGTGAGCCTGCTGTTCATCCAGCTCTCGCTCGGCTATGTCGAGCAGGCCCGCTCGATCGGCGAGTCCTCGCCCGACCCGGGCGGCATCCCCTGGCGCTGGCTGGTCAAGGCGCTGATCCCGCTGGGCTACGGCCTGCTGGTGCTGCAGCAGCTGGCGCACCTGCTGCGCCTGCTGCAAGGCAGCCCGACGCCACCGCAGGAGCGCGACCGTGCTTGATCCGTCGACCTGGGCGGTGCTGATGCTGGTCGGCTTCTTCGCGATGCTGATGATCGGCATCCCGGTGGCCATCAGCCTGGCCACGGTCGGCCTGGCCTTCGGCTGGCTGGGCTTCGGCGGGGGGCTCTTCAACCTGCTGCCAGCGCGCTTCTACGGTGTCGTCGGCGGCTACCAGTGGATGGCGATCCCGCTCTTCGTCTTCATGGGCGTGATGCTGGAGAAGTCGCGCCTGGCCGACGACCTGCTGGACGTGATGGGCCACCTGGCCGGCGGCGTGAAGGGCGGCATGGCGATCGGCATCGTGCTGTTCGGCGTGCTGATGGGTGCGACCACCGGCATCGTCGGCGCGACCATCATCACCCTGGGCCTGCTGACCCTGCCGACGCTGATTCGCCGCGGCTACGACAAGAGCGTGGCCTGCGGCGTGATCTGCGCGTCGGGCACGCTGGGCCAGATCATCCCGCCCAGCCTCATCCTGATCCTGCTGTCGGACATCATGCAGCTCTCGGTCGGCACGCTGTTCGCCGCCGCCGTGGGGCCGGGCCTGCTGCTGGCCGCGGTCTACATCGCCTGGCTGCTGATCATGGGCTGGCTCAGGCCGGCCTCGATGCCGCCGATCCCGCGGGCCGAACGCGACGCCGTCTCGCGTCGCCAGCTGTGGGTGCGCTTCGTCAAGGTGCTGCTGCCGCCGGTGCTGCTGGTGGTCGCGGTGCTGGGCTCCATCGTCGGCGGCGTGGCGGCGCCGACCGAGGCGGCCTCGATGGGCGCCGTCGGCGCGGTGCTGATCACCGCGCTGTCGGGGCGCTTCACCTGGAAGACGCTGAAGGACACCGCGCTCGACACCAGCAAGATCACCGCGATCATGATGTTCATCCTGATGGCCGCGCAGGTGTTCGCGCTGGCCTTCCGCGGCCTGCACGGCGAGGACCTGATCGCCCGCCTCTTCGAGACCCTGCCGGGCGGCGTCAACGCCGACATCGCCTTCATGATGGCGATCATCTTCGTGCTCGGCTTCTTCATCGAGTGGATCGAGATCAGCTACATCGCGGTACCGCTGTTCCTGCCCATCCTCATCAGCCAGGGCGTGGACCCGGTGTGGCTGGCGATGCTGGTCACGGTGAACCTGCAGTCGAGCTTCCTGACGCCGCCCTTCGGCTGGGCGCTGTTCTACCTGAAGGGGGTCGCGCCGCCCTCGGTCAACATCAAGGACATCTACAAGGGCGTGGTGCCCTTCATCGCCCTGCAACTGCTGACCTTGCTGCTGGTCTTCCTGTTCCCGCAGGTGGCACTGTGGCTGCCCAAGGCGATCGGCTGGTGAGCCGGCCGCGGGCATCATCGGGCTCCGTCCACTGCTTCCAGGTCGCCTCGCCATGATCCAGTCCTTCCTCGGCCGCCGCGGCATCGCGGTGGCGCCCCACGGCCTGGCGGCCGAAGCGGCGCTGCGCGTGCTGCGCGAAGGAGGCAACGCGCTCGAGGCGATGATCGCGGCGGCGGCATCGATCGCGGTGGTCTACCCGCACATGAACTCGATCGGCGGCGACGGCTTCTGGGTCATCCACGGCCCGGACGGCCAGCCGCAGGGCATCGATGCCAGCGGCGCGAGCGCGGCCTCGGCCAGCATCGAGGCCTACGCGCAGCGCGGCGTCGCCGGCAGCATCCCGTTCCGCGGCGGCGTCGCGGCGCTGACGGTCGCCGGCACGGTCTCGGGCTGGGGCGCCGCCCACGCGCTGGCCGCCGAATGGGGCGGCCGGCTGCCGCTGGACCGCCTGCTGGACGACGCGATCTGGTACGCCCGCGAGGGCATCCCGGTCACGCACAGCCAGTGGGCCTGCACGCTGGCCAAGCAGGCCGAGCTGCAGCCCGTCGCGGGCTTTGCCGACACCTTCCTGCCGGGCGGCGCGGCGCCCGCCGTGCACAGTCTGTTCCGCCAGCCGCGGCTGGCGGCCACGCTGGGACGCATCGCCGAACGCGGCACCGACGACTTCTACCGCGGCGACCTGGCCCGCGAGATCGCCGCCGAACTGGCCGCGCTGGGCAGCCCGCTGACCGCCGACGACCTCGCCGCACACCAGGCGAAGCGCGTGACGCCGCTGTCGCTGCGCATCCCCGGCGCGACGCTGGCGAACATGACGCCGCCCTCGCAGGGCGTGGTCTCGCTGATGATCCTGGGCATCATGCAGCGCCTCGCCGGCTGGGACGCCGACTCCCTCGGCCCGATCGGCCCGGCCTTCGTGCACGCGCAGGTCGAGGCCACCAAGCAGGCCTTCGCGCTGCGCGACCGCCACGTCACCGACCCGGCCTTCATGAAGGTCGCGCCGGCCTGGCTGCTGCGCGACGAACTGCTCGACGAGCTGGCGGCGAACATCAGCCCGACGAAGGCCGCGCCCTGGGGCCGCAGGACCGACCCCGGCGACACGATCTGGATGGGCGTGATCGACGGTGCGGGCCGTGCGGTGTCCTTCATCCAGAGCATCTACCACGAGTTCGGCTCGGGCCTGGTGCTGCCCGGCACCGGCATCAACTGGCAGAACCGCGGCTGCAGCTTCAGCCTGGACCCGGCGCACGTCAACGCTCTGGCGCCGCGCAAGCGGCCCTTCCACACGCTGAATGCCGGGCTGGCGCGCCTGGACGACGGCCGCACGATGGTCTACGGCGCGATGGGCGGCGACGGCCAGCCGCAGTTCCAGGCCACGGTCTTCAACCGCGTGACGCGCTTCGGGCTCGCGCCGCAGGCCGCGATCGAGCTGCCGCGCTGGCTGCTGGGCCGCACCTGGGGCCAGCCCAGCGACAGCCTCAAGCTCGAGGCGCGCTTCCCGGCCGCCACCGTCGATGCGCTGCGCGCGATGGGCCACGAGGTCGAGATGCTGGCCGACTGGGACGAGTCCGTCGGCCACGCGGGCGCCCTAGTGCGCGAGGCGAACGGCCTGCTGGTCGGCGGCTTCGATCCGCGCAGCAACGGCGCGGTCGCGGCCTTCTGAGGACGGACGCGACCGGCCCTAGTCTTCGATGGCGAAGCGCAGGCCGGCGTGCGCGTGCAGCCGCCGCACCAGGGCCAGGCCCATCGCCGCACCGGGCGTCCACACGCCGCCGGGGGTCGCCGAGCGGTCGGCCTCGTCGATCAGGCACAGCGCGCTCTCGGCGATCAGCTTCGAGGTCGAGCCGTAGCCCGGGTCGCGGTCGCCGGTCACCCGCGCGCGCAACGCCTGGCCGTCGCGGGTCTCGCCGCTGAAGACGATCTCGTAGCGGCCCGCTTCGCGCTCGCGTGGGCCCGGGCCTTCGCCCGGCTGCGGCAGTGCCCAGCGCCGCAGCGCAGCGCGCGTCGGCGCGAAGCCGAGCAGCGCGTTCTGCACGCGCGCCGCGAGCGCCAGGCGCCGCGCCCGCTGCGCACCCCGCGGGCCGTCGCCGGTCAGCATGCGTTCGTCGTAGACGAAGTCGCGGCCCCAGGGATGGCCGCGCAGCGCGTTGCTGCGGTGGACGTTCTTGGTGTTGATCGCCGCCATGACGAAGGGGCCGGTCCATGACTTGGCCGCCTCGTCGTAGGCGGCCGACTCGCCCTCGGGCTGCGCCGGCCCGCGGAACCCCGGCGTCAGCGCGAAGGGATCGGCCATCACGCCGGCCAGTTGCGCGTCGCGGCTGGTCTGCTCGAAGGTCGCGAGCGCACTGGCCGCCGTCCCGCCCGACATGCGGCCCTTCATGACCCGCACGCGGCCGCGCACCCGGGCGAGCGGCCGGCCGAAGCGCCGCACGGCCTCGTCCTGCAGGAACACCACGCCCAGGTCGAAGGGGATCGAGTCGAAGCCGCACGAGAACACGATGCGCGCCCCGCTGGCGCGGGCCGGCGCCTCGAGCCGCGGGATCATCTGCGCCATCCAGACCGGCTCGCCGCACAGGTCGACGTAGTCGGTGCCGGCCTGCGCGCAGGCCGCGACCAGGGGCTCGCCGTGGCGCTGGTAGGGCCCGACGGTCGTGAGGATCACGCGGGCCTGCGCCACCAGGCGCGCCATCGCCGCCGGGTCCGCGGCATCGGCCTCGATCAGCGGCAGCGTGTCGGCGACGCCCAGCGCGGCACGCACCTCGGCGAGCTTGTCGCGGCTGCGACCCGCCATCGCCCAGGCGATCTCGCCGCCCACGCCGTAGCTGGCGTTCAGGTATTCGGCCACCAGGCGGCCGGTGAAGCCGGTCGCGCCGAAGACGATCAGGTCCAGAGGCTTCGTCATGCCCGATCGTCGCACGGCGGCCGCCGCGCAAGGCGGGCCGCTACAGTGCCGCAGCAGCAGCCATGAGCGTCCACCACCACGCGATCCTGATCATCGGTGCCGGCTTTGCCGGCCTCGGCATGGCCATCCGGCTGCGGCAGGCCGGCATCGACGACTTCGCGATCCTCGAGCGCGCCGACGCCGCCGGCGGCACCTGGCGCGACAACCGCTATCCCGGTTGCGCCTGCGACGTGCCCTCGCACCTGTATTCGTACTCCTTCGCGCCCAACCCGCGATGGCAGCGCGCCTACGCGCCGCAGCCGGAGATCCGCGCCTACCTCGAGCACTGCATCGCGCGCTACGCGCTCGGCCCGCAGCTGCGTTTCGGGGCCGAGGTCGTCGAGGCGCGCTGGGACGAGGCGGCGGCCTGCTGGGAGGTCGCCACGCGCGACGGGCGGCGCTTCCGCGCGCCGGTGCTGGTGGCCGGGCTCGGCGGCCTGAGCAATCCGGCGGTCCCCGAGCTGCCGGGCCGCGAGCGCTTCGAAGGACCGAGCTTCCACACCGCGCAGTGGCCCGACGGCCTCGACCTCGCCGGCCGGCGCGTGGCGGTGATCGGCACCGGGGCCAGCGCGATCCAGCTGATCCCGCAGCTCGCGCCGCGCGTCGCGCAGCTCACCGTCTACCAGCGCACGCCGGCCTGGGTGCTGCCCAAGCCCGACCGTCCGCTGCGCGACTGGGAACGGCGGCTGTTCGAGCGCCTGCCCTTCGCGCAGCGGCTGATGCGCAGCGCGATCTACTGGCAGCACGAGGTCCGGGCGCTGGCCTTCGTCGTCAAGCCGCAGCTGATGAAGCGGGTGGCCCACGAAGCCGGGCGCCACCTGGCGCGGCAGGTGGCCGACCCGGCGCTGCGGGCGCGCCTCGTGCCCGGCTACACCATCGGCTGCAAGCGCATCCTGATCGCCGACGACTACTACCCGGCGCTGCAGCGTCCGAACGTCGAGCTGGTCAGCGAGGCGGTGTGCGAGCTGACGCCGCAGGGCGTGATCGCCGCCGACGGCCGCGAGCGGCCGGCCGACGCGGTGGTCTGGTGCACCGGCTTCCAGGCGCAGGAGCCGGTGCGGCCCGGGCTCTTCGTCGGCCGCGGCGGGCAGGACCTGTGGGCCGCCTGGCAGCGCGCGCCCGAGGCCTACCTGGGCTGCACGGTCGCGGGCTTCCCCAACCTCTTCCTGCTGGTCGGCCCCAACACCGGCCTGGGCCACAACTCGATGATCTACATGATCGAGTCGCAGCTGGCCTACGTGATGTCGGCCTTGCAGGCGCTGCGCCGCGGGGGCCTGCGCAGCGTCGAGGTCCGGCCCGAGGCGCAGCAGGCCTACAACGCCGAACTGCAGCGGCGCCTGGCCGGCACCGTGTGGGCCAGCGGCTGCCGCAGCTGGTACCTCGACGCGCAGGGCCGCAACACCACGCTGTGGCCCGGCTTCACCTTCGAGTTCCGGCGCCGCACGCGGCGCTTCGACGCCGCGGCCTACCGGCTGGAGACGCGATGAAGCGCCTGGCCGGCCAGGTGGCCGCGATCACCGGCGCCGCCTCGGGCATGGGCCGCGAACTGGCGCTCGCGCTGGCCCGGCGCGGCTGCCCGCTGGCGCTGTGCGACGTCGACGAGGCCGGCCTCGCCGCGACCGCGAGCGCCGCCGCCGCGCTGGGCGCGCGCGTCAGTCAGCTGCGCGTCGACGTGGCGGACCGCGAGGCCGTCGAGGCCTGGGCACGCGAGGCGGTCGCGACGCACGGCGCGGTGCAGCTGCTGTTCAACAACGCCGGCGTCTCGCTGGCCGCGCCGCTGGAGACGCTGAAGCCGGCCGACCTGGACTGGATCATGAGGATCAACTTCCGCGGCGTGGTGCACGGCTGCCAGGCCTTCCTGCCGGCGCTGCGCGCGGCCGCCGCCCGGCCGGGCGCCGAGCCCAGCCACATCGTCAACACCTCCAGCCTCTTCGGCCTGATGGCGATGCCGGGCAGCGGCGCCTACAACGCCAGCAAGTTCGCGGTGCGCGGCTACACCGAGGCGCTGCGCATGGAGCTGGCGATCGCCGGGGCGCGCGTCGGCGTCACCTGCGTGCACCCCGGCGGCGTGCGCACGAACATCGCGCGCGCGGCCCGCGTCGATCCGCAGTTGCAGGCGCTGACCGGCGAAGCGCCGGCGGCGTCGCTGGCGCGCTTCGACCGCCTGCTGGACCGCACCCCGGCCGCCGCGGCGGCCGCACGCATCCTGCGCGGCGTCGAGCGCGACGAACGGCGCGTGCTGATCGGTGCCGACGCCCGGCTGCTCGACGCGCTGGTGCGCCTGCTCGGCTCGGCCTACCAGCGGCCGATCGAGGCGCTGGCGCGCTGGCAGCGGGGGCGCTGACATGCCCGCTCGACGCCCGGTTCAGCCCTGCACGGCCTGCGTCGTCTTCAGCAGCGCCGACAGCACGCCCTGCAGCACCTGCTGCTGCTTGTCGTCGGACAGGCGCCCGTCGTCGGCGAAGGCCTTGTTGGCCTGGCTCACGCCCAGCTGTTGCGGCAGCACCAGCATGCCGAGGTTCAGGCTCAGGAACTGGCGCAGCGCCAGCAGGCTGCGCATGCCGCCCAGCATGCCCGGCGACGCGCTCAGCAGCGCGGTGGGCTTGCCGTTCATCGCCGCCTTGTGCTCGGGCAGGCGCGAGACCCAGTCGATGGCGTTCATCAGCAGCGGCGGCGGGAAGGCGTTGTACTCGGGCGAGACCACCAGCACCGCCTCGTGCGCGGCGAACTGCGCCAGCAGCGTCTTCGCGCCCTCGGGCACGCCCGAGGCGGCCTCGAGGTCGCCGTCGTAGATGGGCAGCGCCAGCGCGCGCAGGTCGGTGACGGTGGCCACGGCCCCCAGCTCGCGCAGCGCGGCCTCGGCCGCGCGCGCGAGCTTGAGGTTCAAGGACCCGGTGCGTGCGCTGCCGGGGACGATCAGTACACGCAAGGGGTCCATCGCTGCTCCTGTGCCTACTTCAGTCGGGCCGCCATGGTAGCGACCCGCTCGCCGAAGGCGCGTGCGGTCGCCAGGTCCCCCGGCAGCATCTCGTCGACGCCGGCATCCGACGGGCTCTGCGCCATCGCGCCGGCAAAGGAGCCGAGGTGGTTGATGTCGTCGCGCGTCGCGGCCTTGCTGCTGCTCGGCATCATGCCGGTGCCGACCCAGAGGCCGCCGTGCTGCATCGCCAGCGTGAACATCTGGTGCAGCGTCGACAGCTTGTCACCGCTCGGCGACGCGCTGTTGGTGAAGCCGGCGAACAGCTTGTCCTTCCAGGCATGGGTGAACCAGGGCTTGCTGGAGGCGTCGGCGAACTTCTTGAACTGCCAGCTGGCGCTGCCCATGTAGGTCGGCGAGCCCATCACGATGGCGTCGGCCGCGGCCAGTTGCTCCCAGCCGCCCTGGGGCAGGTTGCCCTCGGCGTCGATGGCGAGCAGCGTGCCCTTCGCGCCGTCGGCCACGGCCTCGGCCATGCGCTTCGTGTGGCCGTAGCCGCTGTGGAAGACGATCACGATCTTGCTGGACATGGGGGAACTCCTTGGGGTTGTGGACTGCAATCAGAGACTCGCGGGATCGATCGGCGCATCAGCGCGCGAGGTCGAACACGATCACTTCGGCATCGTGGCCGTCGCTCAGGCTCAGCAGGCTCTCGCCGTCGAGCTGCGCGGCATCGCCGGCCACGAGCGGCTGGCCGTTGACGCTGACGGCGCCGCGTGCGACGTGCACGTAGGCCAGGCGCTTCGGGTCGAGCGCCAGCTCGGCGCGCTCGGCCCCGTCGAAGAGCCCGGCGTACATCGCCGCGTCGGCATGCAGCGTCACCGCGCCGTCCCGGGCGTCGGGCGCGGCGACCAGCTTCAGCACGCCGCGCTTGGACTCGGGGGCGAAGTGCTTCTGCTCGTAGCCGGGCGCGATGCCGCGCGCCTCGGGCAGGATCCAGATCTGCAGGAAGTGCGTGGCCTGGCCGGTGGCGTGGTTGAACTCGCTGTGCTGGATGCCGCTGCCGGCGCTCATGCGCTGCACGTCGCCGGGCAGGATTGACGCGCCGTTGCCGATGCTGTCCTTGTGGCCCAGTGCGCCCTCGAGCACGTAGCTGATGATCTCCATGTCGCGGTGGCCATGGGTGCCGAAGCCGGTGCCGGGCGCGATGCGGTCCTCGTTGATGACGCGCAGGTTGCCGTAGCCCATGTGGGCCGGGTCGAAGTACTCCGCGAACGAGAAGCTGTGCTGGCTCTTCAGCCAGCCATGGTCGGCGTGGCCACGTTCGGCGGACTTGCGCAGGGTGATCATGTGGGGCTCCGTGCGGCGGGGTGTTGTCGCCGCGGTGAAGTCAATGTAGGAGCGGGTCGGCGTGCCATCAGTCGCTCGACCTTGATGGCATCATTCAAACGACTTGAAGGCCGCACGATGAGCGATCGCAGAAACGCCCTGACGCCCGAGGCGCTGACCATGGTCGACCTGATCGCGCGCACCGGCAGCTTCGCCGCGGCGGCGCGCGAGCTGGGCAAGGTGCCCTCGGCGCTGACCTACAGCGTGCGACAGCTCGAGGACGCGCTCGACGTGCTGCTGTTCGATCGCAGCTCGCGCCAGGCCAAGCTCACCGCCGCCGGCGAGGAGCTGCTGCACGAGGGACGGCGCCTGCTGCTGGAGATCGACGCCGTGGCCAACCGCGTCAAGCGCGTCGCCACCGGCTGGGAGACGCAGCTGACGATCGCGGTCGACGCCATCGTGGCACCGCGCCCGGTCTTCGAGCTGATCGAGGCCTTCTACGCCCTGCGCGTGGCGACCCGCGGCGCGCCCGACAGCGCCCCGCCGACGCGCCTGAAGCTGCGCAGCGAAGTGCTGGCGGGCACCTGGGAAGCCTTGGCCAACGGCGAGGCCGATCTGGCGATCGGCGGGGCCGGTGATCCCTCGCAGGCCGGCAGCATGCAATGCGAGCCGCTCGGCGATCTGGAGCTCGTGTTCGCGGTCGCGCCCCACCACCCGCTGGCCGACGCCCCCGAGCCGCTGACCGGCGAGACCATCGCCGCCCACCGCATCATCGCCATCGCCGACAGCGCCCGCAGCTTCGCGCCGATCACGACCGGGGTGCAGCCGGGCCAGGACGTGTTGACCATGCCCTCGCTGGCTGCCAAGGTGGAGGCGCAGCGGCGCGGCCTGGGCTGCGGCTTCCTGCCCGATCCGCTGGCGCGCCGCCACGCCCAGGCCGGTCACCTGGTGATCAAGAAGACATCGATGCCACGTCGCCAGGCGACGCTGCGCTACGGCTGGCGGGCCGGCACGCCCGGCAGCGAGGGCCTGGCCCTGCAGTGGTGGCTGCGCCAACTGCGCAGCGAAGCCACGCGCCAGGCGCTGCTCGAGGATCACGACAGCTGATCCGCCGGACGGGGGCCCCGAGCCGCCGCGATCATTTCTGTTGGAAATGCGAATGATTCGCGATACACTTCTTCGCATTCCCCGGGCTCGATAGCCGCTGCCGCCAGGACTCCGGGTGTTTTCGGTCGCCGTGCATGACGCACGGCTCTTGAACTCACCTCCTGATGAACCATCGAGTCCGCCTCGCGGTGCCGTCCGCCCGCGTCGCTCTTGCCCCCGCTTCGCTCGTCGAGCCGACCGCCACCGTGTCGCTCGACGGGAGCTGCTGATGGCACGCCGCAGCTTCACGCCGGCCGAGGCCGCCGCGCGCACGGCGTGCGCCGTGCTCGGCGGCTACGCGCTCGCCGCGTGCTTCACCGCCTTCCTGTCGCGCGCGCTGCCAGCCGCTGCCGTCCTGGCCCCGAGCGACGCGGTGCTCACGGCCAGCATGCTCAGCTTCATCGTCTATCTCGCGGTGATCCTGCGCGTGTTCGCGCTGCGCCGCGTGCGGCGTGCGATCGCCGAGACGCTGGCCGTCAGCGCCGCCTTCGCCACGGCCGCCGCGCTGCTGCCCGCGCCGGCAGGCGCCCCGGACCACCCCGCTGCCCGCCAGCCCCTGGCTTCGAGGAGCCCGCCATGACGACCGCCGCACCGCAAGGCTTTCGCGCCTCCATGGACTGGCTGCACAGCTGGGCCGGCGTGTTCTTCGGCGTGCTGCTCTTCACCATCTTCTTCATGGGCACGCTGTCGGTCTTCGATCGCGAGATCGACCGCTGGGCGCAGCCGTCGTCGCGCACCGGGGGCGCCGGCGCCGAGCGCGCCTCGCTCGACACGGCCCTGGCGAGGCTGCGCGCGCTGGCGCCTCCGAAGGCGACCAACTGGCTGATCTACCCGCCGAGCGAACGGCTGCCGTCGCTGCGCATCGGCTGGTCGGGCGGCGGCGCCGACTTCACGGTGCGCGATCTCGATCCGTCGACCGCCGAACTGCGCCCCGCGCAAGGGGGGCCGGTCGGCACGCGACTGATCTACCCGATGCACTACAGCCTGCACCTGAAGTGGCTCGACCTCGGCTACTGGCTCGTCGGCGCCGCGGCGATGGCGATGCTGGTCGGCATCGTCTCCGGGGTCGCCACGCACCGGCGCATCTTCAAGGACTTCTTCACCTTCCGCCCCGACAAGGCGCTGCAGCGCTCGGCGCTCGACCTGCACAACTGGACCGGCGTGCTCGCGCTGCCCTTCCACTTCGCGATCGCGCTGTCCGGGCTGGTGATCTTCTTCGCGATCTACATGAAGGCCGGCATCTTCGCCGCCTACGGCACCGAAGCCGCCGACCGCACGCGCTTCAACCACGAGGCCTTCTCGACGCTGCGCCGGCCGCCGGCCTTGCGGCCGCTCGCCGGGGTGGCGTCGCTCGACGCGATGGCTGCCGAGGCGCAGCGCCGCTGGGCCGGGCGCGGCGCGCCCGGCGAGCCGATGCTCGTCACGCTGCGCAACCCGCGGGACGCGCATGCCACCGTCGAGCTGCGCCGCGCCTGGCGCGACCGCGTCTCGCTCACCGCCGACACCGTGAGCTTCGATGCCGCCACCGGACGCGTGCTGCACGAGGAGCGCCTGCCGCCCGCGTCGAAGGTGCAGCGCTGGATCGCCGGCCTGCACTTCATCCAGTTCGACCACTGGCTGCTGCGCGGTCTCTACTTCGCGATGGGCACCGCCGGCTGCGCGATGCTGCTCACCGGCACGCTGGTGTGGTGCGAGAAGCGCCGCGAGCGGCATGCGAAGCAAGGGCTCGCCGGCGCATCGCTCGTCGAGGCGATCAACGTCGCCGGCACCGTCGGGCTGATGGTGGCGACCCTCGCGATGCTGTGCGCGAACCGCCTGCTGCCCGGCGGGCTGGACGATCCGCTCGGCGCGGAGATGCGCGTGTTCTTCGGCACCTGGGCCGCCGCGCTGCTGCACGCCCTCGCGCTGCGGCGCACGACGTCTCGCCGGCACTGGCGGCAGCAGGCCGCAGCGGTCGCGCTGCTGGCGCTGGCCGCCGTCGCCCTCAACGCCGCGACCACCGGCGACCACCTGCTGCGCACGCTCGCCGCAGGCCGCTGGGCGGTCGCCGGCGTCGACCTCGGGCTGCTGGCCGGCGCCGCCCTCGCCGTCTGGGCGACCGTGCGGCTCGGCCTGCCGCGCCGGGCCGCGCTCCCCGCAACGGCCGCGCTGGCATCGCAGGTCGAGGGCGAAGCCGCATGAGCGCGGCCTGGGCTCACGCCGCATGCGCCGCAGCGGCCTTCAGCGGCTGGCTCGCCTGGGCGCTCAGCGTCGAGCGCCATCGCGCCGGCGCCGTGCTGCCGGTGGAGCGCCGCCATTCGCCCGGCCCCGCACGTGCGCGGGCCGCAGCGCTGTTGCTGACGTCGCAGGCCCTGGCCTTCGCCCACGAAGGCGCTTCCTTCGGCGCCCTGCTGGGGCTGTCCTGGCTCAGCACCTCGGGGTTCGCCGTCGTCCTGCTGCTCGCGTGGTGGCCCCGGCGTGCCCCGGCGGCGGAGCGACTCGGCCTCGTGGCGCTGGCCGTGGCCGGCGGCGCGTGGCTGCTGCGCGCATGACGGCGCTGGCCCGCGCCCCGTCGCCGAAACCCTTTCCTTCACCCCTGCCCCCCGGCCTCCGTTGCCCATGACTTTCCCCAAGCTTCCCTCGTCCGCAGCCCGCACACCGGCCCGTCGGCTGCGACAGGCCTGCATTGCCGCCCTGAGCCTGCAAGGCGCGCTGCCGGCCCTGGCCCAGAGCGGTGCCCAGGAGCCGCCGGTGCTCGGCGAAGTCCGCGTCAGCGCCAGCGCCGAGCAGGACGTGGGCTTCGCTCCGCGCGAAGCGCAGACGGCCACCAAGGCGCCGGCGCGCCGCCTCGAGACGCCGCAGTCGATCAGCGTCGTCACGCGCGAGCAGATGGAATCGCGTCAGATCACCAACCTGCAGCAGGCCCTGCAGACGGTGGCCGGCGTCAGCCCGGTCAACTTCGGCCGGCGCGGCTTCGACGACATCAACATCCGCGGCTTCCGCTCGACCGAGTCGATCCTGATCGACGGCCTGGTCCAGAGCCCGGGCATGTGGACCCGCCTGCAGCCCTACGGCTACGAGCGCATCGAGGTGCTGAAGGGCGCGAACTCGGTGCTCTACGGCCAGGTGCAGCCGGGCGGGCTGGTCAATGCGATCAGCAAGCGGCCGAAGAAGGAGGACTTCGCCGAAGCCGGCGCCGAATTCGGCAGCTTCGGCGCCCGCAGCGGCTTCGCCGACGTCAATCGCGTCGTCTCCGACGACGGCAGGATCGCGTGGCGCCTCAATGCCCTGAGCTCGCGCAGCGACGACCCGACCGACCACGTCTATCGCAAGGATGCGTGGTTCGCGCCCTCGCTGTCGTTCGCGATCGGCGCCGACACCGACGTGGTGGTCTTCTCCACCTACAGCCGCTCGCGCTGGATGCGCCAGCAGGGCATCACGCCCTACGGCACCGTGCTGCCCAACGTCAACGGGCCGCTGCCGCTGACGCGCTTCACCGGCGACCCCTCGTTCGGCGAATACGACGTCGAGGCCTACACGCTGGGCTGGTCGCTCGAGCACCGGCTCGCGCCGGCGCTGCTGCTGCGCCAGGGCGTGCGCTACGAGCAGGAGAAGGGCGAGGGCAATTTCGTCAGCAACGGCACGCTGCAGGCCAACCGGCGGCTGCAGAACCGCCAGGCCTCGCGCCAGAAGATGGACTACGACCTCGTCGCCACCGACACCTCGCTGCTGTGGACGACCGAGGCCTTCGGCCTGGCGCACCGCGTCGTCGCCGGGCTCGACGCACGCACCGGCCTGAGCTCGCTGGCCTCGCGCAGCTGCTCGATCGCCGCGCTCGACCTCTACGCGCCGAGCTACGGTGTCGCAGCGACCTGCCCGGTCAACCCGACCACCGATGCCCCGTCGCGGCTGCACGTCGGCGCGCTCTACCTGCACGACCAGATCCGCTTCAACCCGCAGTGGACCGCGACGCTGGGCCTGCGCCGCGACCACTCGCGCAGCAAGACCGACAACCACGTCACCGCGCGCACCACCGTCCAGCGCGACGAGGCCACCACCGGCTCGGCCGGCCTCGTCTACGAGTTCGTGCCGGGCTGGTCGACCTACGCGAGCTGGAGCAGTTCCTTCCTCCCGGTGGCCGGGACCGACTTCGCCGGCGAGCCCTTCGCACCGGAGACCGGCCGCCAGCAGGAGATCGGCCTGAAGCACGAGGCCCGGGGCCTGACCGGCTCGCTCGCGGTCTACGAGCTGACGCGACAGAACGTCACCACCTCGGACCCCGTCAACACCGGCTTCAGCGTGCAGACCGGCGAGCAGCGCGCGCGCGGCCTCGAGATCGAACTCGGCGCCGACCTGCCGGGCGGCACCAAGCTGACCGCCGCCTACGCGTACACCGATGCCAAGGTCACGCGCGACAACAACGCCGCGATCCTCGGCAAGCCGATCAACCTGACGCCGCGCAACGTGATCGCGCTGTGGGGCAGCACCCGCCTGCCGGGGTGGCCGGGCGCGACCGCCGGCCTCGGGCTGCGCCATGTCAGCACCCAGGTCGGCGCGCTGCCGTTCACGCTGCCCTCGTACACGGTGGCGGACGCCTCGCTCACCGTCACCGGCGACCAGTGGCGCATCACCGCCGGCATCAAGAACCTGTTCGACAGGACCTACTACGACGGCGCGATCAACGCCAACGTCGTCTCGCCGGCACTGCCGCGCAACTTCGCGGTGAACGGGACGTGGTTCTTCTGATGGCGACGTCCCGCGCCCCCCGACCGCATCGTGCAACGACCACACACCGCCTCATGAAGCCTCGCCTCTCGCTTCCCGCACTGTTCGCGCTGTGGGCGCTCGGCCCGCACGCGGCGGCCCAGACGCCGCCCGAGCCCGCCGCAAGCGCTGCGCAGACCGATCCCACGCTGCCGGCCATCACCGTCAAGGCGAACCGCAGCAACCCGAACGACGGCCTGATCACCCAGGGCCGCCCGGCCACCGTCGGCAAGAGCCCGGTCGCGGCACAGGACACGCCGTTCGGGATCGGCGTGGTCGACGTGCAGCAGATCCGCGAGACCGGCGCCAGCACCATCGAAAGCGCGTTGCTGTACAGCGCCGGCGTCTATGCCGGCCGCTACGGCTTCGACACCCGCGGCGACTGGGCGGCCGTGCGCGGCCTCGCGCCTTCGGCCTACCTCGACGGCCTGCGGTCGATCTACGGCTCCTACAACACCGTGCGCCCCGACCTCTACACGCTGGAGCGCGTCGAGATCCTCAAGGGCCCGTCGTCGGTGCTGTACGGCCAGGCCGACCTGGGCGGCATCGTCAACGCGGTGTCCAAGCGCCCGCAGGCCGAGACGAGGCGGGAGATCGAACTCCAGGCCGGCTCGCACGCCCGCAGGCAGGCGGCTGCCGACCTGACCGGTCCGCTCAGCGAGGACGGCCGCTGGCTGTACCGGCTGGTCGCGCTGGCCCGCGACAGCGGCACGCAGGTCGATCACGTGGACGACGACGCGCGGGTCCTCATGCCCTCGGTGACCTGGCAGCCCGACGCGGGCACGCGCGTGACCGCACAGTTCATCCACCAGGGCTACAAGGGCGCGGTCTCCTCGCAGTTCCTGCCGTCCAGGGGCACGATCGCCCCGGCCCCGCTCGGGCGCATCCCGAGCAGCCGCTTCGTCGGCGAGCCGGGCTGGGATCGCTACGACACGCGCAAGAACGAATGGACGCTGTCGCTCGACCAGGCACTCGGGGCCGACTGGCGGATCGCCGCGATCGCGCGCAAGACGCTCTCGGCCAGCGTGACACGCGAGCACTGGGCCACCGTGGGGGCCGTGCCCGACGACGCCGGCAACATCACCCGCACGATCTACACCGCCGACCGCAAGACCGACGTGCTGGCCGGGGACCTGCGCCTGGAGGGCCGCTTCGCGCTGGGGCCGACGCGCCATCAGGTCGGCTTCGGCGTGGACTACCAGAACGCGCTCTGGGAGGAATACAACTACACCTCGGTCGGCACCGGCGGCGGCACGATCAACCTGTACGCGCCGGTGTACGGCTTCGTCAACACCGCCGCACTGACCGGCAGCGACCGCCCGGACAGCCGGATCCTGCAGACCGGCGTGTACGCGATGGACCACGTCGAATGGGGGCCCTGGGTGGTGTCCGCCGCGTTGCGCCGCGACCGCGCCCGCAACGTCACGCTCAACCTCGGCAGCACGCCCGACGCGGTGGTGCGCAACGGGGCCACGACCGGGCGCGTCGGCCTGATGTACCGCTTCGACTTCGGGCTGTCGCCCTACCTCAGCGCGTCGGAGGCCTTCGTGCCGAACCTCGGCACGGATGGCACGACGGGCGCGGGACAGCTCAAGCCGACCACCGGATCGCAGACGGAGGCCGGCATCAAGTACCTGTCGGCCGACGGCGACCGCCAGGTCGCGCTGGCGTGGTTCGACATCGAGCAGCAGAACCGCGTCGTCGATGGCGCGACGCCCGGGGGTGTGGAGCAGGTCGGTGCCACCACCCGCGGCTGGGAGGTCGAAACCCGGCAGCGCGTGGCCGCGCTGGAGTTCACCGCCAGCCTCACCCGGCTCGACGCCGTCAACGCGGCGACGGGCCGGCGCCTGTCCTCGATCGCCGAGCAGACCGCGTCCGCCTGGCTGCAGTACCACTTCGCGCGCGGCTTGCGGACCGGCGTCGGGGCGCGCCACGTCGGCAGCGTGACCGGCGCCAACGGGCAGCCTGAACTGCCGTCGGTCACCTTGTTCGACGCCATGCTCGGCTACGACCTGGGGTCCTGGGACCTGCACCTGAGCCTGCGCAACCTGGCCGACAAGGAGTACCTGTCGTGGTGCCGCGGCCTCAACCAGGACTGCGGCTTCGGCGAGCGGCGCAACGCGCTGCTGACGGCGCGGTACCGCTTCTGAGCATCTCCCTGAAAGGACATCCCATGAACTCGATCCGCGTGCAGCTTGCACTCTGCGTCCTGCTGGCCGGCAGCACCGTCCACGCCCACCAGATCTGGCTCGAACCCGATGGCGCGAACGGGGCGCAGCTGCGCTTCGGCGAGTACGGCGAGAACCTGCGTGAGACCTCGCCGGGCCTGCTCGACAAGTTCGTCGCGCCGGCCGCGTGGCACGTCACCGCCAAGGGCGAACGCAGCGCGCCGCTCGCCAAGGCTGCCGAGGGCTTTGCGCTGCCGGTGCGGGCGAAGGCCGGCGAGTCGCTGGTCGCCGAGGACGCCGGCTACCCGATCCGCGAGGTGAAGCAGGGCGACAAGACGACCCGTGCGCTGTACCACCCGGCCGCGCGGCTGGTCGCCGACTGGCGGGCGCAGGCGCCGAAGCTCAGGCTCGATGTCGTTCCCACCGGCCAGGTGGGCGAGGTGCAGGTGCTGTTCAAGGGCCAGCCGCTGGCCCGGGCCAAGCTCGCGGTCGTCACGGCGTCGGGCTGGACGCAGGAGCACCGCACCGACGAGCAGGGCAAGGCCCGCTTCGCGACGCCCTGGCGCGGCGGCTACCTGGTGGAAGTCAGCCACGCCGACAAGACGCCGGGCGAACGCCAGGGCGCGCAGGGCACGGCCGAAACCTACGACAGCGCGACCTACGTGAGCACGCTGTTCTTCAACCAGTCGAAGGGCCTGCCCGCGCTGCCGGCCAGGCCCAAGGCCACGCCGAACCAGTGAGCCACGTCGCATTCCAGGGCCCGATGCCTGCCGCGCTGCCGTGCTGACGACCCACACCCCCGCATCCCTTTCGATCCAGCGAACTCCACGATGAAGAACCCGTCGCGACTCCCCCGGAGGATCCTGGCCCTCGTGCCGCCGGTGCTGGCCACGACGGCCCTCGCGCAAACGCCGCCGCCGGCGCCCGAGGCCGCCGCCTCGGCACCGGCCACGGTGCTGGAGCCGGTGCTCGTGCGCGCGAGTGCCGACGCCTCGGCCGGCGGCCTGAGCCCGGCCTATCCCGGCGGGCAGGTCGCACGCGGCGGACGCGCCGGCATCCTCGGCACGCGCGACGCGATGACCACGCCGTTCAGCATCACCAGCTACACCAACGAGCTGATCCAGGACCGCCAGGCCCGGAGCGTCGGCGACGTGCTGCAGAACGACCCGGGCGTGCGCGTGGCGCGCGGCTTCGGCAACTTCCAGGAGTCGTACTTCATCCGCGGCTTCATCCTCGGCTCGGACGACGTCGCCTACAACGGGCTCTACAGCCTGCTGCCGCGCCAGTACATCGCGACCGAACTCTTCGAGCGCGTCGAAGTGCTGCGCGGTGTATCGGCCTTCCTGAACGGCGCGAACCCCGGCGGCGGCGGCCTCGGCGGTGCCATCAACCTGCTGCCCAAGCGTGCACCGAACGAAGCGCTGACGCGCGTGACGGTGGGCGCCGGCAGCGGCGGCCAGCGCCACGCGGCCGCCGACATCGCGCGACGCTTCGGACCCGATGGCGCGACCGGCCTCCGCGTCAACGCGGCGCGGCGCGACGGCGGCACCGCGATCGACGACGAGGACGCCCGGCTGAGCCTGGCCTCGGTGGGCTTCGACTGGCGCGGCCGCGACGTGCGGCTGTCGGCGGACATCGGCCACCAGGACAACAAGCTGCGCCAGACGCGCACCAACGTGACCCTGGCCGCGACGGCCACCGCGGTGCCGGTGGCGCCGGATGGTGGCTCGAACTGGGCGCAGCCATGGTCGTACTCGAACGAGCGGGACACCTTCGGCACGCTGCGCGGCGAATGGGACGTCACCGCCGACATCACGGCCTGGGGTGCCTATGGCCTGCGACGCAGCCATGAAGCGAACTCGCTCGCGAACCTCTCCGTGAGCAACGCCGCGACGGGGGCCGGCACGGTCTACCGCTTCGACAACACGCGCCGCGACCGCGTCGACACCGGCGAACTGGGCTTGCGCGGCAAGCTGCGCACCGGCGGCATCGGGCACGAGTGGGTGCTGGCCGCCGCCCGCTTCAAGCTGGAGAAGGACAACGCGTACGTGATGGACTTCGGCAACACGCTCGCGACCAACCTCTACGCACCGCTCTTCCACGCGCAGCCGGCCTTCAGTGCCGGCGCGCTGCGCGGCAACGACCTGGCGGCGCCGGCGCTCAACGGCGTCGTGGAGCTTTCCAGCGTCGCCATCGGCGACACGCTGTCCCTCGCCGACGACACCGTGCTGCTGACACTGGGGGCGCGCCGCCAGACCCTGGAATCGCAGAACTACGCCTACAACACCGGCGTGGCCGCGGCGCCCTACGGGCAGAGCCGCACCAGCCCGGTCGCCGGCGTGGTCTGGAAGGCCACGCAGCAGGTCTCGGTCTACGGCAACTACGTCGAGGGCCTGACGCAAGGCGAGACGGCGCCGGCCACGGCCAACGGCGCACCCGTCGTGAATCGCGGCGAGATGCTCGCGCCCTACGTCAGCAGGCAGAAGGAGATCGGCACGAAGTTCGACGGCGGCCGCCTCGGCG
>Ga0268299_1002642_pt1 | contig 20171 bp, 18 predicted proteins | sample NOBtaG_FD_193484 | JGI IMG/M metagenome (GOLD analysis project Ga0268299, IMG submission 193484) | Activated sludge microbial communities from bioreactor in Nijmegen, Gelderland, Netherland - NOB reactor | ecosystem: Engineered > Bioreactor > Aerobic > Activated sludge | place: Netherlands... | reverse complement strand
GTGCATTCCTGGCTCTTCATCGCCAACACCTATGCCTGGGCGGCGAACCGCGGGCGCCGGCCGCTGATCACCTCGGCGCGCAACTGCAAGCGACAGGGCTGGCTGCACGACGGCGCCAACCGCTTCGCCTTTCGCAGCAGCCGCCGGATCGTCGCCAACTCGGAGCAGGTCGGGGAGTACATCGTCACGCACTACGGCGCCCCGAGGGCTCGCATCCGGGTGATCCACAACGGCATCGACGTCGAACGCTTCCATCCGCCCGCCGCGCCACCCGCGGGGCCGCCGCTGGTCGTCGGCGTCGGACGGCTGGTGCCGCAGAAGGACCCCGAGTTGTTCGTGCGCGCCGCGGCCGCGGTGGTCGCGACCCGCCCCGGCACCCGCTTCGCCTTCATCGGCGAGGGGCCGCTCCGGCCGCGGCTGGAGGAGGAGATCGGCCGGCGCGGGCTGGGGGAGTGCTTCGCGCTGCCGGGGGAGACGCGCGACGTCGCCGGCGCGCTGCGATCGGCCAGCCTGTTCTGGTTGACCTCGGCGTGGGAGGGGCTACCGAACGTCGTGCTCGAGGCGATGGCCACCGGCGTGCCGGTGATCGCCGCCGACGTCGGCGGCACGCGCGAGCTGGTGCGGTCGGGCGTCGAGGGACACCTGGTCGCGGCGGGCGACGAGGGCGCGTTCGTGCGCCACACGCTGGCCTTCCTCGGCGACGAAGAGGAGCGGCGCGCCTGTGGGCGAAGAGCGCGCCAGCGCGCGCTCGAGTTCGCCAACGAGAGGATGGTCGAGGCGATGCGCGCGCTCTACGAGGAGGTGCTCGGGAGCGTCTAGTCGCGCGCCCGAAGGAATCCAGGGCGGCGGGAACCGCCGCACTCCAGATGCAGACACTGCCATTCATCACGGTCGTCATTCCGATGCGCAACGAAGCTCGTCACATCGGGGCGTGCCTCGATTCGGTGCTGGCGCAGGACTATCCGCCCGAGCGGATGGAGGTGCTGGTGGTCGACGGGCGCTCCGACGACCGCTCGCGCGAGGTCGTCGAGGAGTATGCGCGACGGGACTCGCGCGTACGGCTGCTGGACAACCCGCGCCAGATCGTCCCGAGCGCCCTCAACACGGCCATCCGGGCGGCGCGCGGCGAGATCGTCGCGCGGGTCGACGGGCACACCAGCTTCGCCGCCGACTATCTGCGCGAAGGGGTGGCGGCGCTCGAGCGCAGCGGCGCGGACAACGTGGGTGGGCCGATGGTGGCGCGCGGCGGCGGGGCGATCGGCGACGCGGTCGAGATGGCGACCAGCTCGCCCTTCGGCATCGGCGCCTACTTCCACTACGGCACCGAGGATCGCTTCGTCGACACCGTCTACCTGGGGATGTGGCCGCGCCGCGTCTTCGAACGCGTCGGCCTGTTCGACGAGGAGCTGGTGCGCAACCAGGACGACGAGTTCAACTATCGGCTGCGCAAGCTCGGCGGCCGCATCTTCCTCACGCCGCGGATGCGATCTTCGTACCAGAACCGGCAGGGGCTGCGGGCGCTGGCTCGTCAGTTCTACCAGTACGGCGTGTGGAAGGTGCGCGTCTGCCAGAAGCATCCGCGCCAGATGAGCTGGCGCCACTTCGTGCCGCCGGCGTTCGTGCTGGCGCTGCTGCTCACTGGGCCGCTGCTGCTGTTGCTGCCGGCGCTCGGCAGGCTGGGGGTGGTGGCGCTGCTGGCGTACGCCGGCCTGATCGCGGCGGCCTCGGTGCACGCCGCCGTGAAAAAAGGGGCCGGTCGCAGCAAGCGCTGGCTGCCCGCCGTCTTCACCATCATTCACGTGGGTTGGGGGTTGGGGTTCGTGGTCGGTCTGATCCGCTTCAGGAGGCGCTGGTTCGAGCCCGAGCCGACGCCGCCGAAGGTGGAGAATCGCCAGGGGTGGGGCCCCCTTGGCACTCCGGGAGGGGAACTATGAGATCCAGAGAAAAGCTGACTCTGGAGGAGAAGGTCGCGTTGGCGCTCGACTTGATCAAGCGCGAGCGATCGCTGGACGAAATCCGCGCCTACTACCGCGTCAGTCACACGACCGCGTACAAGGTGCGCAACACCTTCCTCGAAGGGGGGAAGGCGGCGCTGCTGAACGACAAGGAGAAGCACGGCCGCCGCGAGGAGGGTGGTCTGGAGGAGCGCGTGCGGGCGCTCGAGCAGGTGCTGAGCGCCGGCATCGGCGACGGCGCGGCGCGTCCGGCGCGGCCGTCGAGCACGCGTCCCGCCTCCAACGGCGGGATGAGCGCGAGAAAACGCTGAGACTCGGGAGTGGAATGACATGTATCTGATCACCGGAGGAGCGGGATTCATCGGCTCGAACGTGGCCGAGGCACTGGTGAAGCGCGGCGCGAAGGTGCGCGTGCTCGACGACTTCAGCTCGGGGTTCCGCGAGAACCTGCGCGGGCTCGATGTGGAGATCGTCGAGGCCGACCTGCGCGACTTCGACGCCGTTCGCAAGGCGATGCGCGGCGTCGAGTACGTCTCGCACCAGGCGGCGCTGCGCTCGGTGCCGCGCTCGGTCGACGACCCGATGAGCACCGACGCGGTCAACACCCACGGCACGCTGCAATTGCTGCAGGCAGCGCGCGAGGCAGGCGTCAAGCGAGTGGTGTACGCGTCCTCGTCGTCGGTCTACGGCGACAATCCGCAGCTTCCCAAGTCCGAGGACCAGACGCCGGCGCCGGTCTCGCCCTATGCGGTGTCGAAGCTGGCCGGCGAGCTCTACGCGCGCGTGTACAGCAAGCTCTACGGACTCGAGACGGTGGGGCTGCGCTACTTCAACGTCTTCGGCCCGCGCCAGAGCCCCGAGTCGCAGTACGCCGCGGTGGTCCCGCTCTTCATGCGGGCCGCGCTGCACGGCGCGCCGGTGGAGGTCCACGGCGACGGCACGCAGTCGCGCGACTTCACTCACATCGAGAACGTGGTGCAGGCCAACCTGCGCTCCTTCGAGGCGCCCGAGGCCAGCGGCCACACCTTCAACATCGCCTGCGGCGAGCGCCATTCGCTGCTCGAGATCGTCGATCTGCTGGAGAAGTTCTGCGGCCGCAGGATCGAGCGGCGGCACACGCCGCGGCGGGCCGGCGACGTCGACCACACCCATGCCTCGATCGACAAGGCGCGCCGGCTGCTCGGCTTCGACCCGCGCATCGGCTTCGAGGACGGCCTGCGCCACACCTGGGAGGTGTTCTGCGCCCGTCAGGGGCAAAATTGACTTGCCCCGGCCCAGCGGCTACGGTCCCTGCGATTTAGCCCCAGCGAGGAAACCGTGAGCATTCTCGTCGACAAGAACACGCGTGTGTTGACCCAGGGAATCACCGGCGCGACCGGCCAGTTCCACACCCGCGCGTGCAAGGAGTACGGCACCCAGATGGTCGCCGGGGTGACGCCGGGGAAGGGCGGCACCGACTTCGAGGGCATCCCCATCTTCGACACGGTTTCCCAGGCCGTCGAGAAGACCGGGGCGAACGCCTCGGTGATCTACGTACCGCCGCCGTTCGCGGCCGACGCCATCCTGGAGTCGGTCGACGCCCGCGTGCCGCTGATCGTCTGCATCACCGAGGGCATCCCGGTGCAGGACATGGTGCGCGTCAAGCGCGCGATGGAAGGCCGGGCGAGCCGACTGATCGGGCCGAACTGCCCGGGCGTCATCACGCCGGGGCAGTGCAAGATCGGCATCATGCCGGGCTACATCCACAAGCCCGGCAGGATCGGCGTGGTCTCCCGCAGCGGCACGCTGACCTACGAGGCCGTGCATCAGCTCACCCAGCTCGGACTGGGGCAGTCGAGCTGTGTCGGGATCGGCGGCGATCCCGTGAACGGCACCAACTTCATCGACGTGCTGGAGCTCTTCAATGCCGACGGCGACACCGAGGGCGTCATCCTGATCGGCGAGATCGGCGGCAGCGCCGAGGAAGAGGCGGCCGACTGGATCAAGCAGAACATGAAGAAGCCGGTCGTGGCGTTCATCGCCGGACAGACCGCGCCGAAGGGTAAGCGGATGGGCCACGCCGGGGCGATCATCGCCGGTGGGCGCGGCACCGCCGCCGACAAGATGGCCGCGTTCGAGGCCGCCGGCGTGCGCGTGGCGAAGAGCCCCGCCGAGCTCGGCAGCACGCTGGCGGCGGCACTCGAGGGGAAGTGAAGATGCGCGAACGCACGTTGGCCATGATCAAGCCGGACGCGGTGGCGAAGAACGCCATCGGCGAGATCGTCCGCCGCGCCGAGGCCGCCGGCCTGAAGGTGGTGGGCGCGAAGCTGACGCACCTGAGCCCGGTCGATGCCGGCCGCTTCTACGCGGTGCACAAGGAGCGCCCGTTCTTCGGCGACCTGACGAAGTTCATGTCGGAGGGGCCGATCTTCGTGGTCGCCTTCGAAGGCGAGGGCGCGATCGCCAAGTGGCGCGAGCTGATGGGGCCGACGGACTCGAAGAAGGCGCCGGCCGGCACCATCCGTCACGACTTCGGCACCGACGTCGAGCGCAACGCCGTACACGGGTCGGACGGCCCGGATACGGCGCGGTGGGAGATTGGATTCCACTTCGGCGAGCGAGAGCTCGTCGCCTGAGGCCGCGTCCGGCCGCCGGCGTTCGAGTCCCGAGAGTCTGCGCGAGTGGCTGGCGCGCAGAGGCGAGCCCGCCTACCGTTTCGAGCAGATCGCGACGTGGCTCTACGGCCGCGGCGCCGAGACGTTCGAATCGATGAGCAACCTGCCGCGCGAGCTGCGCGCGGCGCTGGCGTCGGAGTTCGAACCGCCGGGCCTGCGGGCGGTGAAGGTATCGCGCGGGCGCGACGGCACCCGCAAGCTGCTCTTCCGCCTCGAGGACGGTCGCGTCGTCGAGTCGGTGATCATCCCCGACCCGCCCCGACTGACGCTCTGCATCTCGAGCCAGGTCGGCTGCGCCATGGGCTGCGGCTTCTGCGCCACCGCCCGGCTGGGCCTGCTGCGCAACCTGAGCGCGGGCGAGATCGTCGCCCAGGTCGTGGGCGCGAAGGCGCATTTCACGCCGGAGGAGCGCCTGACCAACATCGTGTTCATGGGGATGGGGGAGCCGCTGCACAACTTCGACGCGGTGGTCGAGGCGATCGGCGTGCTCACCGCGCCCTGGGGCTGCGGCATCTCGTCGCGCCGGATCACCGTCTCGACGGTCGGCCTGGTGCCGCAGATGCAGCGCCTGATCCACGACACCAGCGTGCAACTGGCGGTGTCGCTGACGGCGCCGACCGACGAACAGCGCGGCGCCCTGGTGCCGGTCAACCGCAAGTACCCGATCGAGGTGCTGCTGGCGGCCTGCCGCGCCCTGCCGATTCCGCAGCGGCGGCGCATCACCTTCGAGTACGTGCTGCTGGCCGGGGTGAACGACCGGGCGGAGGATGCGCGCCGACTGGTCCGCCTGCTGCACGGCATCCGCTGCAAGGTGAACCTGATCCCGTTCAATCCGTTCCCCGGGAGCGGCTTCGAGCGCCCGAGCGACGAGACCGTCGAAGGCTTCCGACGGCAGCTCGACGAGGCGCACGTCCACTGCACCGTGCGCCACAGCCGCGGCCGGGACGTCGCCGCCGCCTGCGGCCAGTTGGCGGGCGAGGGGGCGGTGCCCGGCGCCGATCGATCGGACGGATCCGACCGGTCCGTCGGGTCGGACGGATGAGGAAGAGGGACGACGAGCCATGACCACGATCGGCATCATCGGCGGCAGCGGCCTGTACGAGATGGCTGCGCTGCGCGAGGTCGAGCGCATCCGGCTCGACACGCCCTTCGGGGAACCCTCGGACGAGTACGTTCGCGGCCGCCTCGGCGATGCGACGCTGGTCTTCCTGCCGCGCCACGGCCGCGGTCACCGCCTGCTGCCGACCGAGGTGAACTACCGCGCCAACATCTTCGGCATGAAGGTCCTCGGCGTCGAGCAGATCGTCGGGGTGGGCGCCGTCGGCAGTCTGCGCGAGGACGTTCACCCGGGAGAGCTGCTGGTGCCCGACCAACTGATCGACCGCACCCGGCAGCGGCCGAGCACCTTCTTCGGCGGCGGCATCGTCGCGCACGTCGCGTTCGCCGACCCGTTCTGCCCGCGCCTCGGCGCGGCGCTGGCGTCGGCGGGGGAGTCCGCCGGGGCGAAGCTGCACCGCGGCGGCGTCTACGTCTGCATGGAGGGGCCGCAGTTCTCCACCCGCGCCGAGTCGAACCTGTATCGCTCGTGGGGGGGCGCGGTGATCGGCATGACCAACCTGCAGGAGGCCAAGCTGGCTCGGGAGGCCGAGATCTGCTTCGCCACCCTGGCGCTGGTGACCGACTACGACTGCTGGCGACACCCGGACGCCGACGTGTCGATCGAGGGCATCCTGCGCATCATGCACCAGAACGTCGGCACGGCGCAGCGCCTGATCGCGGCGCTCACCGGAGCCCTGCACGGGCCGCGCTCGTGCGGCTGCGGCGAGGCGCTGGCCAGCGCGATCATCACCGATCGCGCCCGCATTCCCGTGCAGGTGAAGGAAGATCTCGCGCCGATCCTCGGCCGCTACCTGGGAGGAGAGCCCTCATGAGCATCGTCGTGGTCGGTTCCGTGTTCTACGACACCATCGAGACGCCCCATGGCCGGGCCGAGCGCCAGCTCGGCGGCTCGGCGACCCATTTCGCGCTGGCGGCGAGCTTCTTCGCGCCGGTGCGCATGGTGGCCGCCGTCGGCGACGACTTCGGCGCCGACGCCCTGGCCGTCCACCGCGCGCGCGGCGTCGACCTGGAAGGCGTGCAGCGGCGCGCCGGTACCACCGGTCGCTGGACCGGCCGCTACCACGAGGACATGAACGTGCGCGACACCCTCGACCTGGACCTCGGCGTGTTCGCCGACTTCCAGCCCGAGCTGCCGCCCTCGTACCGCACCGCCGAGTACCTCTTCCTCGGCAACATCGATCCGACGTTGCAGGAGAACGTGCTCGAGCAGCTCGCGCGCCCGGCGGTGGTGGCCGCCGACACGATGAACCACTGGATCGACAACGCCCGGCCCGCGCTCGAGAAGCTGCTGCGGCGCGTGCAGATCCTGCTGATCAACGACGAGGAGGCACGCCTGCTGAGCGGCGAGCACAACCTGGTGCGGGCGGCGCGCCGGATCCTCGGCATGGGCCCCAGCAGCGTCCTGATCAAGCGTGGCGAGTACGGCGTGATTCACTTCTCGGGCGACTCGGTCTTCGCCGTCCCGGCGTTTCCGCTGGAGGACGTCTTCGACCCGACCGGCGCCGGCGACGCCTTCGCCGGCGGCTTCCTGGGCTCGCTCGCGCGCGCCGGCGCGCTCGGCGAGCGCAACGTGCGGCAGGCGATCGTCTACGGCAGCGTGATGGGCTCGTTCATCGTCGAGGACTTCGGCTTCGAACGCCTGTCGCGTCTCGAGGCGGAGGACGTCGAGCGTCGCTACCGCCAGTTCCTGGCGCTGACGGAGGTCGCATGAGCAGTCGACCGCGCGAACCTTTCCTCGCGCCGGAAGCGGGACTAGTTTGCCAGCGGGGCGGCGGCTGGAGCCGTCGCGAGGAGGCAGCGTGAAACTCTGTGTCATAGGCGCCGGCTACGTCGGGCTGGTCGCCGGGACGTGCTTCGCCGAGAGCGGCAACGACGTCGTCTGCGTCGACGTCGACGAGGGCAAGATCGCCAAGCTGCGGCAGGGGACGGTGCCGATCTACGAGCCCGGGCTGGAGGAGCTGATCAAGCGCAACGTGGCCGAGAGCCGGCTGACGTTCTCCAGCGACACCGCCGCCGCCGTGCGCGCTTCGACCGTGTGCTTCATCGCCGTCGGCACGCCCGAGGGCGCCAACGGCAGCGCCGATCTCAGCTACGTGAAGCGCGCGGCCCAGGACATCGCCGAGAGCATGGACGGCTACCGCCTGATCGTCACCAAGAGCACGGTGCCGGTCGGAACCGCGGCCGCCATCCGCGAGATCGTCGCCGCCCACACCCGGCACGAGTTCGACGTCGCCTCCAACCCCGAGTTCCTCAAGGAAGGCGCCGCGATCGACGACTTCATGCGCCCGGACCGCGTCGTCATCGGCACCAGCAGCACGCGCGCGACCGAGATCTTGAAGGAGCTCTACGCTCCCTTCGTGCGCACCGAGCAGCCGATCCTGGCGATGAGCCCGGAGAGCGCCGAGATGACGAAGTACGCGGCCAACTCGATGCTGGCGGCGCGCGTCTCGCTGATGAACGAGATGGCGAACCTGTGCGACAAGGTCGGCGCCGACATCGACGACGTGCGCCGCGGCGTCGGGTTCGACCGCCGCATCGGCCAGTCGTTCCTCTTCCCGGGCGTGGGCTACGGCGGCTCCTGCTTCCCGAAGGACGTGCGTGCGGTGGTGACCACCGCCGCCGAGCACGGGCTCGACTTCCGGCTGCTGCGCGCGGTCGAGGACGTCAACGAGAGCCAGAAGGAGGTGCTGGTCGAGAAGGTGTGCGACCACTTCGGCCGCCGCCTCGAGGGCCGCACCTTCGCCGTCTGGGGCCTGGCGTTCAAGCCGCGCACCGACGACATGCGCCTGGCGCCCTCGATCGTGATCATCGAGCGCCTGCTCGCCGCCGGCGCCAAGGTGCACGCGCACGATCCCGAGGCGATGCACGAGGCGAGGCGCATCTTCGGCGACCGCATCGCCTACCACCGCGTCAACTACGAAGCGCTCGAGGGCGCCGATGCGCTGCTGGTCGTGACCGAGTGGAACGAGTTCCGCCGGCCGGACTTCGCGCGCATGCGCTCGCTGCTGCGCCAGCCGGTGATCTTCGACGGACGCAACATCTACGACCCCGAGCAGATGCGGAACCTGGGCTTCGTCTACTACTCGATCGGTCGCCGGCCGGTGCGGCCATGACCGCTCAGCACATCGTCGTCACCGGCGGGGCCGGTTTCATCGGCTCCCATCTCGCCGATCGACTGCTCGCCGAAGGGCATCGCGTCACCGCGATCGACAACTTGAGCACCTCCCATCCGCGCAACATCGAGCACCTGATGGGCCACCCGTCGTTCCGCTTCATCAAGCACGACGTGGTCGAGTACGTCTACGTCGACGGTGGGGTCGACGCGATCATGCACCTGGCGTCGCTGCCCAGTCCGGTCGACTACCTGCGCAAGCCCATCCCCACGCTCAAGGTGGGCGCGCTCGGAACGCACAAGGTGCTCGGCCTGGCGCGGGCGAAGCGGGCGCGGCTGCTGCTGGCCTCGACCTCGGAGGTGTACGGCGACCCGCAGGTCCACCCGCAACCGGAGACCTACTGGGGCAACGTCAACCCGACGGGGCCGCGCGGCGTGTACGACGAGTCGAAGCGCTTCGCCGAGGCCATGACGATGGCCTACCACCGCTACCACGGGCTCGAGACCCGCATCTGCCGCATCTTCAACACCTACGGCCCGCGCATGCGCGCCGACGACGGCCGCGTGGTGACGAACTTCATCGCCCAGGCGCTGCGCGGCGAGCCGCTGACGGTGTACGACGACGGCTCGCGCACCCGCAGCTTCTGCTACGTCAGCGATCTGGTGGACGGCATGGTGAAGCTGCTCTTCTCGGAGGAGGTCGAGCCGGTGAACCTCGGCAACCCGCGCGAGATGACGATTCTCGACTTCGCCCGCATCATCCAACGGCTCACCGGCACCCGCTCGGAGATCGAGTTCCTCCGGCCGAAGGACGAGCGCACCCAGGACGATCCCAACATCCGCCAGCCGGACATCACCAAGGCGCGGCGAGTACTGGGGTGGGAGCCCAAGGTGCCGCTGGAAGAGGGGCTCGGGCGGACGATCGAGTACTTTCGCCGGCTGCTGGGCGGAGAACTGGCGTGAGGATCGTCGTCACCGGCGGCGCGGGCTTCATCGGCTCGCACGTGGCGGAGGCCTATCTGGCGCAGGGCCACGAGGTGGTGGTGCTCGACGACCTCTCTGGGGGGCGGCGCGAGAACGTCCCGGCGGGGGCGGATCTGCAGGTCCTCGACGTGCGCGATCGCAGCGGAGTGGAGAAACTGCTGGCGGCGTTTCGTCCTGAGGTGCTCAATCACCACGCTGCGCAGATGGACGTGCGCAAGTCGGTGGCCGATCCGGTGTTCGACGCCGAGGTAAACCTGGTCGGCCTGCTCCATCTGCTCGAGAGCGGCCGGCGCCACGGGCTGCGGCAGGTGCTCTTCGCCTCGTCGGGCGGCACGGTCTACGGCGAGCAGGAGGCCTTTCCGGCCGAGGAGAGCCATCCGACGCGGCCGATCTGTCCGTACGGCATCACCAAGCTCACCACCGAGCGCTACCTGTACTACTACCAGGTGCAGTACGGCCTGCGCTGGATCGCCTTCCGCTACGGCAACGTCTACGGCCCGCGTCAGAATCCGCACGGCGAGGCGGGCGTGGTGGGGATCTTCATCGAGAAGCTGCTGCGCGGGGAGCAGCCGGTGATCAACGGCGACGGACGGCAGACGCGCGACTACGTCTTCATCGGCGACCTCGTGCGCGCCAACGTCCTCGCTCTCGGGAGCGAGTACAGCGGGCCGCTCAACATCGGCATGGGGCGCGAGACCGACGTGGTCGAGATCTTCACCCGCCTCCGCCGCATCTGCGGCGGCGACGCTCCCGAGCAGCACGGCCCCCCCAAGCCGGGCGAGCAGCGGCGTGCGGTGATCGACCCCGGGCTGGCGCAGCGGGTGCTGGGCTGGAAGCCGGAGACCAGCCTGGAGAGAGGGCTGGAGGCGACGGTCGAGTACTTCAGGAGGAAGGGCGCGGCCTGACTCGGGCACAGAGGTGGGCGAGCGCACGGAGCCCACGGAGACGTGGCGGAACACCGCCGTCTCCGTGGGCTCTGTGCGCTCCGAGGCCTCTGTGCTAATCGACCCAGACTCGCTCCCCACATGGACACCCGCCTCATCCGCAACTTCTCCATCATCGCCCACATCGACCACGGCAAGTCGACGCTGGCGGATCGACTGCTCGAGTTCACCGGGACGGTGAGCAAGCGCGAGAGCAAGGAGCAGATGCTCGACAGCATGGACCTCGAGCGCGAGCGCGGCATCACGATCAAGGCCAGCCCGGTGCGCCTGACCTACAAAGCGAAGGACGGGCAGGAGTACCTGCTGAACCTGATCGACACCCCCGGGCACGTCGACTTCTCCTACGAGGTCTCGCGCAGCCTGGCGGCCTGCGAGGGCGCGGTGCTGGTGGTCGACGCGGCGCAGGGGGTGCAGGCGCAGACGGTCGCCAACGTCTACCTCGCGCTCGACAACGACCTCACCCTGCTGCCGGTGTTGAACAAGATCGACCTGCCGGCGGCCGACGCCGAGCGCGTCAAGCGCGAGATCGAGGAGATCATCGGCCTCGACTGCAGCCAGGCGGTGGCGGTGAGCGCCAAGGCCGGCATCGGCATCGAGGAGGTGCTCGAGGGCATCGTCCACACCGTGCCGCCGCCGACGACCGATCCGGGGGCGCCGGTGCGGGCGCTGATCTTCGACAGTTGGTTCGACCCGTACCACGGCGCCGTCTGCGTCGTGCGCGTCTTCGACGGCGAGATCCGCCGCGGCTGCCGCATCCAGATGATGTCGACCGGGCACGACTTCGAGGTCACGCGCGTCGGCGTCTTCTCGCCGCGGCCGCTGGAGGCGTCGGTGCTCGGTCCGGGCGAGGTCGGTTTCGTCATGGCGAGCATCAAGGACGTGCGCGAGACCAAGGTCGGCGACACGATCACGCTCGCCGAGCGCCCGGCCTCGGCGCCGCTGCCGGGCTTCAAGTCGGTCAAGCCGATGGTGTTCAGCGGCATCTATCCGATCGACTCAGCGCAGTACGAGCTGCTGCGCGACGCGGTCGAGAAGATGCGCCTCAACGACTCCGCCTTCAGCTACGAGCCGGAGAGCTCGCTCGCCCTCGGCTTCGGGTTCCGCTGCGGCTTCCTCGGGCTGCTGCACATGGAGATCGTCGGCGAGCGCCTCGAGCGCGAGTTCGGCCTTTCGCTGATCACCACGGCGCCGACGGTGGAGTACATCGTCAACACCACCGACGGGCAGACGCTGCGCATCGACAGCCCCGCCAAGCTGCCGCCGGTGCAGAACGTCGTCAGCATCCAGGAGCCCTACATCGCGGCCTCGATCCATCTCCCCGAGACCGCGCTCGGCGGGGTGATGGCGCTGTGCGAGGAGAAGCGCGGTACGCAGAAGGAGCTCAAGTACCTCGGCATGGGGCGCTGCATGCTGGTCTACGAGCTGCCCCTCAACGAGGTGGTGCTCGACTTCTACGACCGCCTGAAGTCGGTCAGCCGCGGCTACGCCTCGCTCGACTACGACTTCCTCGAGCACCGCGAGAACGATCTGGTCAAGCTCGACATCCGCATCAACGGCGATCCGGTCGATGCGCTCTCGCTCATCGTGCACCGCGACAAGGCGTACCAACGCGGCCGCGAGCTGGCGGAGAAGATGAAGGAGCTCATCCCGCGGCAGATGTTCGAGGTCGTCATCCAGGCCGCCCTCGGCGCCAAGGTGATCGCCCGCGAGGTGGTCAAGGCACTGCGCAAGAACGTCACCGCCAAGTGCTACGGCGGCGACATCTCCCGCAAGCGGAAGCTGCTGGAGAAGCAGAAGGAAGGCAAGAAGCGCATGAAGCAGGTCGGACGCGTCGAGATCCCCCAGGAGGCCTTCCTGGCGGTGCTCAAGGTGGAGACGTGAAGCCCATGGCGACATCCCCGCAACGATCCTCGTCCCGTACCGCCGAGCTCGCGCCCCCCGGAGCCGCGACCAAGTCGCTCATCCGCGAGTACGCCGAGGCGCTCACCATCGCCATCCTGCTGGCGCTGGTGATCCGCACGCTGGTGGTGCAGGCCTTCAAGATCCCGTCGTCGTCGATGGAGCCGACGCTGCTGATCGGCGACCACATCCTGGTCAACAAGTTCATCTACGGCGTGCGCATCCCGTTCATCGGTGGGCGGGTGCTGCCGTTCACCTCGCCCGAGCGCGAGGACGTGGTGGTCTTCGTCTACCCCGAGGACGCCAGCAAGGACTTCATCAAGCGGGTCGTCGCCGTCGCGGGCGACACCGTCGAGGTGCGCGACAAGCGGCTGTACGTCAACGGCCAGCCGGCCGAGGACAGCCACGCCTTCTTCGCCGACGGCAAGGGCCGGCAGGCGCAGCGCGACGACATGCCGCCGCGGGTGGTCCCCGAGGGCAAGCTGTTCGTCATGGGGGACAACCGCGACCGCAGCTACGACAGCCGCTTCTGGGGGTTCGTCGACGTGGGCGAGGTCAAGGGCAAGGCCTTCATCATCTATTTCTCCTGGAACAGCGCCGCCAAGAACGTCCTGGAATGGGTCCGCTGGGACCGCATCGGAGACTTGATTCACTGAGCCCGAGCTGCCAAAAGGGCGCATTCCAGAGGGATGCGCGCGGCGCATCCCGGAAGTGCGTGGGACGCCCGGCCGGAGCCGAGCCGCGGACGGCACGCGACGTCGAATCGGGGCCGGAGTCCGAGAGAGAGGCCGCTCTCGGCGGGAGGAAACATGAGGCAAGCGACGAGCTTGGTGGTGCTGGTGGGGCTCTTCACCGCCGCGACTGCGGCGGCCCAGACGGTCCAGCCGGTCTTCCGCACCAGCGTCGGCGACACCGTCTTCGGCGGCGCCGAGAGCCTGGTGGTGACGGACCTGGATGGCGACGGCCTGGCCGACCTGGTCATGCCCGGCGGACAGGCGGGCGCGGTGGCCGTCTTCTACGGCCTGGGCGACGGCCTCTTCGACTTCCAGCGCGACTTCGTCACCGGCAACGTGCCGGTGGCGGCGGCGGTGGCCGACTTCAACGACGACGACTTCCTCGACATCGCCACGGTCGACTCGACCACCAGCATCATCTCGGTGATCCTGGGCAGCGGCGACCGCGAGAGCTTCTCCGACCCGGTGCTGACCGACCCGAGCACCTGCTCGGGGTCGGGCGCCGCCTGCGAGAACACCGAGCAATGTCCCGAGGGACAGACCTGCGAAGACCGGGGGGTCAGCAGCCCCAACGGCATGATCGCGCAGGATCTGAACGGCGATCAGCAGCCCGACCTCGCCATCGTGAGCGGCGAGTCGCAGGGCCTGGTGGCGGTCGTGTTCGGCGTCGGCAACGGAACCTTCATCGGATCCTCGTCCAGCCCCTATGACAGCGGCGCGACCAGCCGCGCGATCGAGTCGGGGGACGTCAACGAGGACGGCCGGCCCGATCTGCTGACCGCCAATCGCGATGCTGGCACCATCTCGGTGCTGCTGAACAGCACCAACACCGGAGTCTTCCTGCCGGCGAGCAACTACCCGGCCGGCGAGGCGCCGGTCGACCTGACCCTCGGCGACTTCGACGAGGACGGCAACCTCGACGTCGCCGTCGCCAATCGCAACACCGACCGCTTCTCGCTGCTGCTGGGTAACGGCAGCGGCGCCTTCGGCGAGCCGACGACCTTTGCGGCGGGCTCGTTCCCGTCGACCATCGCCTCGACCGACTTCGACGGCGACGGCAACCTCGACGTCGCCGTGGGCAACAAGCTCTCGTACGACGTCACGATCGGCTACGGCGATGGCGACGGAGGCTTCGCGCTGCTTCGCTCCTTCCTCGGCGGCACCGGCCCGGAGGTCGTGGCGACCGCTCCGATGAATGCCGATCAGGCGCCCGACGTCGTCGTGCTCGGCAAGAGCGGGGAGGGCGACAGCTACACCGTCCTCCTCAGCACGCCGGGGCGATCCTTCCAGGCGATCCAGACCGTCCGCAGCGGCGCCAACCCGGGTGCCGTGATCGCCGGCGACTACGATCGCAACGGCTTGCCGGACATGGTGGTCAGCAGCGGCAGCGGCGCGCCGCTGACGCTGATGCGCTCGCAGGGCGACGGCAACTTCGCCAGCAGTCCCCTCGATCTGGGTGGAGCGACTTTCGGACTGCTGCTGGCCGACCTCGATCGCAGCGGCAATGCCGACCTGCTGGCGTCGGTGCGGCTCGAGTCGGGCGACCAACTCGCCGTCGCCCGGCCCGACGGCCACGGTGGCTTCCAGCAACCGCAGCTCACCCCGCTGGCGGATGCCGCGGCCGGGCTGGACGTCGCCGACTTCAACGAAGACGGCCTGCTCGACGTCGCCGTCACCCAGGGCGAGCGCGAGGCGATCGCGGTGCTGATCCGCAAGGCCGACGGCACCTTCCAGGCGCCGCTCGAGATCCCGTTGCGGCCGATCGGCGATCCCGATCCATTCTTCCCGCGCGCCGTCGCCACCGCCGATCTCGACGGCGACGGCAACATGGACATGGCGGTGGCCGAGTACCGCGACCTGGGTGTGCTCAGCCTGATCTACGGTCGCGGCGACGGCACCTTCGAGACTCCGCCGGTCGGTCTGGCCGCCGGACGGCGACCACTCGCGGTCAGCATCTCCGACGTCGACAACGACGGCCTGCTCGACCTGCTGACGGCCAACGAGGACACCGCCGGGCTGGTGCTGCTGCGCGCCACCGGGCCGCGCTCCTACGCCACCCCGGTGACGATGACGGCCGGGCGCGTGCCCGCCGCTCTGGTCCTGCGCGACATCAACAACGACGGTGTGCGGGACGTGATGGTCGCCGATCGCACCGACGACCGCTTCGTGCTCCGCCTCGGCGGCCGCACCACTTCGCCGTTCTTCAGCTCGGTGGTGCAGACCTGCCCGCAGGTGAACTGCCTGGAGTCGGGGCGCACCCCGATCGGCGTGGTCGGCGCCGACTTCGATGCCGACGGCAGCTACGACATGGCCAGCGTCAACGACGGCGGCGCCAACGTCGCGGTGGCGATGAGCGAGCTCGGCTCCGAGGTGCTGCGCGGCGACGGCAACCAGGACGGCAGGGTCTCGGCCGCCGACCTGACTGCGGTCTGGGGCCGGGTGCCCCAATACAACCGCCAGGCGATCGAGGACCTGGTGCGCTCCGGCGCCGTGCCGACCCTGAACCTCGACGGCGACGGCGACGGCATGTTGAGCAGCGTCGACGCCTCCTCGGTGGCGGCCCGCATCTTCCGTTGATCCGACGATGGCGACCGAGGCCGATCTCCAGCGCGATCTCACCGCCGCGATGAAGGCGCGCGCGCAGGACGAGCTCAACGTCCTGCGCGGCCTCGTCACCGCCATCAAGAACCTCAAGGTCGAGAAGATGGTGCAGGAGCTGGGCGAGGCGGAGATCGCCCAGCTCGTGCGCAAGGAAGTGAACAAGCGCACCGAGGCGATCGGCTTCGCGCGCCAGGGTGGGCGCGAGGAGCTGGCGCTCGAGAGCGAGCGGCAGAAGGCCATCCTCGAGCGCTACCTGCCCACCCAGATGTCGCCTGAGCAACTCGAGCAGGCGATCGCCGCGCTCTCCGCCGAGCTCGGCACGACCGCCATCGGCCCTCTGATGGCGAAGCTGCGCGAGCGCCACGCCGGCCAGTTCGACGGCCAGCTCGCCAGCCAGTTGATCCGCAAGCTCGCTTCCTAGGCGCGTGCGCTCCCGCCCCCGCAGTCCCGCCGACCCGCGCCCGCCTGTCACCCTCGAGCCCACCCTCTGACGGTCGCGGCTCTCCATGGCCCGCCTCCTCACTCTCCTCGGCATCACCCTCCTCACCTTCCTCCTCACTCATATCGTGCCCGCCGACCCGGCGCGCACCGTCGCCGGGCCCAAAGCCGACCGCGAGACGATCGAGACCATCCGTCGCGAGATGGCTCTCGATGCGCCCTGGGCGGAGCAGTACGCGCTCTATCTCGGGAGGCTCGTGCGCGGCGACCTCGGCCGCTCCTATCTGACTCGTCAGGACGTCCGCGGCGCGATCCTGCAGCGTCTGCCCGCGACCGCCTTCCTCGCCCTCTGCGCGCTCGCGGTAGCGGTCGCGCTCGGAGTCGCCGGCGGTGCCTGGGCCGCGCTGCGCGCCGACCGCGCCGGCGAGGGCGCGATCGTCGCGACCTCGGTGCTGCTGCTCTCGGTGCCCGTGTTCTGGCTCGGGCTGATGTTGCTCTACCTCTTCGGCTACCGGCTGCGCTGGCTGCCGCTCGGTGGGTTCGACTCGGCGGCGAGCGTGGTTCTGCCGGCGCTCACCCTCGGCCTGGGCGTCGGGGCGCAGTACCTACGCGTGATCCACGCCAACTTGCGCGAGGCGCTCCGCAGCGACTACGTGCGCACCGCCGTGGCCAAGGGCGCGCCGCCGCGGGTCGTCGTGCTGCGGCACGCCCTGCGCAACGCCCTTCTGCCGTTCGTCACCTTGTTGGCCCTCGACCTGGCAGCGCTGCTGGGCGGTGTCGTGCTGACCGAGACCGTGTTCAACTGGCCCGGGCTCGGTCGCTTGGCGGTGGAGTCGGTCGTCAACCAGGACGTGCCGATGATCATGGGCGTGGTGCTCTTCACCGCCGCCCTGGTGCTGGCCACCAACGCCGCCGCCGACCTGGTTTACGGCTGGATCGACCCGCGGGTGCGCGATGCGACGGGGTGACGTCGCCCTCCGCCTCGGCGCGACGATGGCGTCGGCGCTGGTGGCGGCCGCGCTGCTCGCGCCCTGGCTCGCTCCCTTCGATCCCCTCCGCGCCGTCACCGCGAGCTTCGGCGAGCCGCTGCCCCCGGGCGCGCCGCACTGGTTCGGCACCGACGAGCTCGGGCGCGACGTGTTCAGCCGCATCCTGCTCGGCTCGCGTCTGTCGCTGCTGGTCGCCGGTGCCGCCACGACCCTCGCGATGGGCGTCGGCGTCACGCTCGGCCTCCTCGCCGGCTACGGCGGCCGTGGGATCGACGGGCTGCTGATGCGGATCGGCGACGTGTTTCTCGCCTTTCCCAGCGTGCTGCTGGCGATTGCGGTGGCCACCCTGTTCGAGCCCGGTCTCCTCGGACTGTTCCTCGTCATCGGCCTGGTGAGCTGGACGCCGGTGGCGCGCGCCGTGCGCGGCGAGGTGCTGTCGCTGCGCCAGCGCGACTACGTCCGCGCCGGCGAGGCCCTCGGCGCTGGCGCGGGCCGCGTCATGCGCCGCCATCTGCTGCCGAACGCGGCGCCCACCATCCTCGCGATGGCGGCACTCAGCGCGTCGACGGCGTTTCTGCTCGACGCGGGCCTGAGCTACCTCGGCCTGGGCGTGCCGGTGCCGGCGCCGAGCTGGGGACGGATGATCGGCGACTCGCTGTCGTACTTCCGCGTGGCGCCGTGGCTGGTCGCCTTTCCCGGCCTGGCCATCGTCTACAGCGTGCTGGCCTTCAACCTGATCGCCCTGGGACTGCTGCGGCGCCGCCCGGCGGAGTCACGGGCGTGAAGCCATCTGGAGTGCGGCGTGAAGCGCCGCTCCGGATCGACCTCAAGCGCGCCGGAGCGCGCGTCTGCACGCTCGCGCTGGCGACCGTTGCCGCGCTTCCACTCCTGTCGGGCTGCCGCGGGGAAGGGGAGCCGCCGCCCGCCGGCATCCTGCGCACGGCGACGGTCACCGACGTGCCGACGCTCGACCCCGCGGCCGGCTACGACACCACCTCCTGGCTGTTCGAACAGATGCTCTTCAGCACGCTGCTCGACTACGACGACGAGGGCGCGCTGGTGGCCGAAGCGGCGGAGCGCTGGGAGGTGGATCCGACCGGCACCGTGTACACCTTCCACCTCGACCCGCGTCTGCGCTTCTCGAGCGGCCGGCGGGTGGTGGCGGCGGACGTGAAGTACTCGCTCGAGCGCGTCCTCGCACCGGCGACGCGCTCGCAGGGCGCGGAGTTCTTCCGCGGGCTCGAGGGCGCCGACGAGTTCGTCGCGGGCACCAGCGCGGGCGTGCGCGGCATCGAAGTCGAAGGGGAGGACGTCGTGCGCCTCCGACTGCGCCGCTTCGACCCGGTCTTCGTGCACGCCATCGCGCTGCAGTTCGCCGCCATCGTGCCGCGCGAGGAGGTCGAGCGCAGTGGCGACGACTTCTCCTCGCACCCGGTCGGGTCGGGCCCCTTCCTGCTGCGCCAGTGGCGTCGCGGCCAGAGCCTCAGCCTGCGGCGCAATCCGCACTACTTCCGCCCCGGCGAGCCCCGCCTCGACGGCATCGAGCATCTCGTCGGCGTGAACGAGCAGCTCGAGTGGCTCAAGTTCGAGGCCGGCGAGCTCGACGTCGCCGACATCCCGGCGTCGGAGTACCCGCTGGTCGCGCGCGACCCGGCCTACCGCGGCCGGCTGGTCTCGAAGACGGCGATGCGGACCTCCTACCTCGGCATCAACTGCGGCATGGCGCCGTTCGGCGATGCTCGCGTGCGGCGCGCCGTGGCCCACGCCATCGACCGCGACAAGGCGCTCGCGCTGATCAACCGCCGCGGCCGGGCGGCGACCAGCCTGGTGCCCCCCGGTATCGCCGGCTGGGACGAGGGGGCACCCGTGCCGCGTCACGATCCCGAGGCAGCGCGCGCGCTGCTGCGGGAGGCGGGCCTGGAAGAGGGGGTCGACACGGCCCTCTGGGTCCGCACCGACGAGACCCTGCTGCGCCTGGCGCAGTCCTACCAGCAGGATCTCGCAGAGGTCGGCGTGCGCGCGCGCATCCGCAATCTCTCCTGGGCCTCGTTCCTCGAGTTGATCCGCCGGCCGGGAAGGGCGCCGCTCTTCATGCTCGGGTGGGAGGCCGACTTCCCAGACGCCAGCAACTACCTCGAGGTCCTGCTGCACTCCCGCAGCATCGGCGCGAACAACTACTCGTTCTTCTCCGACGCGGAGTTCGATGCTCTGCTCGATCGAGCCGCGACGGCGCTCGACCCTGGCGCGCGTCTGGATCTCCTGCGCCGGGCCGAACGCCACATGCTGCCGCAGGCGCCCCTGGTGCCGCTGTTCTACCCCGTCGAGGTGCAGGCGGTCGCGCCGCGCGTGCGCAACTACCGCCTCAATCCGCTGCGCCCGCCGCGCTTCGAGAAGGTGGAGGTCGTCGGCTGAGGGCCGACCTCGAGGGCTCAGTCCTGCGTCGTCTCCTCGACCACGTCGGGCCCCTCGTTCTCGAACACCGGCGGCTGCTCGATCTGGGGCACCTCGAGGCCCTCGGATTCGACCTCGGCGGGCGGCGCGACGTCCTCGACCCGTGGCGCGATCGGCTGGTGCACGTTGCCCTCGGCATCCATGTAGGGCTGGTTCGGCGCGCTCGGGTTGGGCATCGTGTCCTGCTGGCTGTAGCGCGGCCACGCCGGTGCGGCGGGCGGTGCCGGCGTCGTGATGCCGCTGCCGGTCGGCTGCTGCATGCGGAAGACCAGATCGGTCACGCGACCGGCG
>Ga0268299_1002641_pt1 | contig 20181 bp, 15 predicted proteins | sample NOBtaG_FD_193484 | JGI IMG/M metagenome (GOLD analysis project Ga0268299, IMG submission 193484) | Activated sludge microbial communities from bioreactor in Nijmegen, Gelderland, Netherland - NOB reactor | ecosystem: Engineered > Bioreactor > Aerobic > Activated sludge | place: Netherlands... | reverse complement strand
GGTGGCGCGGAAGATGGTGCGCGGCTCGAACACGCGCACGCCGCCGAGCTCGCCGTTCTGCAACAGCAACTGGTAGAAGCGCGACATCTCCTCGGCGGTGGCGACGACGTTGCCGGACGGGACCTCGGCGGTGAGGAAGCGCGGATCGTTGGCGAGCTCGGCGGCCTCGCGCACCGACACGCCCATCGAACGCTCGAGCACCGTCGACAGCGGTGGGATCGCCGGCGGGCCGGTGAAGTAGCTGCGCGCCACCTTGCCGACGTCGCGCTTGGCGACGCCGTAGCGAAGCCAGCGGAAGTCCAGCTTGCGACGCAGCTCCTCGTCGAGCAGGCGGCGGATGCTCTTGCCCGTCACCCGCCGCACGACCTCGCCCAGAATGAAGCCGCCGGTGATGGCGTGATAGGCCACCTGCCTGCCGGCGCGCGACTCCGGCGGGGAGTCGCACAGGATCTCGAGGATTCTGTCCGGCTTGGTGAGCAGGTCCGCGGCGCGCGCCCGCGCCGGTACGCTCGGCAGGCCGGCGCGGTGCGCCAGCACGTGGCGCAGCGTGATCCAGCGCTTCTTGTGCGCGCCGAACTCGGGGATGTACTCCGCCACCGGGTCGTCGAGGCGGAGGTAGTCCCGCTCGTCCAGCAGGTGGATCAGCATCGCCGTCACCGGCTTCGAGGCCGAGAGCGTGACGAACGGGGTATCGGGCGTGCACAGCACCTTCTTCGCCCGCGGCCCGTCGTCCGGTCCGTTGCCGCTGGCGTGGCCGATCGACCGGTCGAGCAGGATCTCCCCCCGGCGCCGGATGCAGATCTGGATCGCCGGGTGGATGCCGCTGCGGTAGAGGCGCTCGACCGCCTGCCAGATGCCCTTCACCGCCTCGCGGCTGACCCCGACGGCGTGCGGGTCGATCTCGTTCTCGACCCGCACCGTGGTCACGGACGCGAGCGATTCGGGTACCTTGCAGGTGCGGTTGAGGGTCAGGTCCACGGCGGATTTGCGACTCGGTTGAACCGGGCGTGCATTAGACGCGTACCACCGGCTATCATCCCGCCGCAATGGAAACGCTCACCTCCTGGGTCTTCCTCGCCGCGAGCCTGGTCGGTGCCGTCCTCACCTGCAACGCCTACCGGCCGCTCTACTATCCGCCGCAGATCGCCGTCCTGAGCTTCTTCGCCGGCTGGCTGACGGCCGAGCTGCCCTTTCACACGATCGCCTTCCAGGGCGTGCTGTCGCTGCTCTTCGTCGGCGCCGGCGCCCTCGAGCACTGGCCCGGCATCCTCGGCCTGGCGGTCACCGCCGTCTCGTGGATCGGGCTGCTCGGGTTGCACACCCGCTCGCTGCGGGCCGAGGCGGCGGTCGAGGAAGCGCTCGAGCGCCAACTGTCGCCGTCGTACCGCCGCGCCATCCTGCCGGAGGCCTGGCCGACGGACGCACCAGCGCTCGACTGGCGCAGCCTGGCGGTCCCCTTCCCCGTGCGCCACCCCGACGTCGACCGCGTCAAGGACGTGACCTACGTCAGCGGCGACGGCTACCACCTCCGCCTCGACGTCTACCGCCACCGCGCCCGCCCCCGGAATCGCCCGATGCTGCTCCAGATCCACGGCGGCGCCTGGGTCGTCGGCACCAAGAACGAGCAGGGCCTGCCGCTGATGATGCAGATGGCCGCCTGCGGCTGGGTGTGCGTCAGCGCCGACTACCGCCTGAGCCCGCGCGCGACCTTCCCCGAGCACCTGGTCGATCTCAAGCGCGCCCTCTGCTGGATGCGCGAGCACGCCGAGGAGTACGGCGGCGATCCCAATTTCATCGTCGTCACCGGCGGCTCGGCGGGTGGCCACCTTGCGGCGATGATGGCGCTCACGGCCAACGATCCGGAGTACCAGCCCGGCTTCGAGTCGGCCGACACCTCGGTGCAGGGCTGCGTGCCCTTCTACGGGGTCTACGACTTCACCAACGCCGACGAGCTGCGCGAGAGCCGCGGCCTGATCCGCCTGCTCGAGCGGCGCGTGCTCAAGCGCAAGCTCGCTGCCGAACGAGCCCTGTTCGAGCGATCGTCGCCGGTGTGGCGCGTGCATCCCGAGGTCCAGCCCTTCCTCGTCGTCCACGGCACGCGCGACAGCCTCGTGCCGGTGCGAACCGCCCGCCGCTTCGTCGAGGCGCTGCGCCAGGCTTCGCGCAATCCGGTGGTGTACTTCGAGATCCCCGGGGCGCAGCACGCCTTCGAGATCTTCCGCTCGGTGCGCACGGCGTACGTGGTGCACGGCGTCGAGCGCTTCCTCGGCTGGACCTACAGCCGCCACCTGGAAGCCAAGCGCGCCGAGGAACAGGCGGCGTAGAGTTCTGGAGTGCGGCGGTCGCCGCCGCTCTGGATCGTTCGCATCCCATCCAGAGCGGCGCTTCACGCCGCACTCCAGACGCTGCGCGGCGCGGGGCGACTCTGGCTCCGGCGCGCCGTTGCTGCTATCGCCCGCGGCGATGCGACGGGTGTGCGTGTTCTGCGGCTCCAGCCCCGGGGCAAGCCCGGTGTACGCCGCCGCCGCGCGCGCGCTGGGCGAACGGCTGGTCGCGCGCGGCGCGGCGCTGGTCTACGGCGGCGGCAACGTCGGCCTGATGGGCGTGCTCGCCGACGCCGTGCTCGCCCGCGGCGGCGAGGCGATCGGCGTCATCCCGGAGAGCCTGGTGGCGTGGGAGGTCGCGCACCGTGGCCTCACCGAGCTCCGCATCGTCGACGGCATGCACAGCCGCAAGGCGATGATGGCCGATCTCGCCGACGCCTTCGTCGCCCTCCCCGGCGGCCTCGGCACGTTCGAGGAACTGCTCGAGATCTGCACCTGGGCCCAGCTCGGCTTGCACCAGAAGCCGATCGGGGTGCTCGACGTCGAGGATTTCTACCGCCCGCTCCTCGACCTGCTCGACCACGCCGTCGCGCAGCGCTTCCTGCGCCCGGAGCACCGCGCGATGATCGCGGTCGCCGCCGACCCCGACGCGCTCTTCGAGGCGATGCAGCACCGCCCGGCGCTGCCCGAGCCCGACAAGTGGATCGACCGCAGCCAGCGCTGACCTCGCCGGCGCCGCCGACCGGCGTGCACTACGCCTGGTACGTGCTCGCCAGCTCGGTGGTGATCGAGCTCTTCGGCCTCGGCTTCGGCATCTTCGCAATCACCACCGTCTACCCGTTCATCATCGAGACCTTCCCCCACTGGTCGCGCCAGACCGTCTTCCTGCCCACCACGGCTCTCATCCTGACGGTGATGGTGCTCAGCCCGGTGACGGGCTGGCTGGTCGACCGCTTCTCGATCCGCAAGCTCTTCGCCATCGGCATCGTCATCCAGACGATCGCGCTCTGGCTCTTCTCGCGCGTGCAGACGCCGTTCGAGTACGTCGCGACCGCGGTCCTGCTCGGCGTCGGCATGTCGGGCGTCACCATCCTCCCCAACCAGGTGCTGATCTCGCGCTGGTTCCACCAGCGCGTCGGGCTGGTGAACGGCGTCATCCTCGGCGCCACCGCGCTCGGGGCCGCGATCGCGCCGCCGGTGATCACCCGCATCATCGCCGCCAGCGACTGGCGCACCGCGTTCGCCTGGATGGCGCTGGCCGCCGGCACCGTTCCGCTGGTCGTGGTCGCCCTGGTCGTGCGCGATCGGCCGCAGGCCCTCGGGCTCGAGCCCTACGGCGTCGCGCCGGCGCCCGTGGGGGGTGGCGGCGTTGGGGGCGACATCACCGTGCGGCAGGCGGCGCGCACGAACACCTTCTGGATCTTCGGGGCCGCGATCTTCTTCGCCGGCATGCCCTGCTACTCCTACAACAAGCACATCCTCGTGCACCTCACCGAGATGGGCTACTCGGCGGTGACGGCCGCCGACTTCAAGGGCCTCTTCTTCTTCGTCGCCGCCTGCGCCCGGCTGAGCTTCGGCTGGCTCTGCGACCGCTACGACCGGCGCGCGATGTTCCTGCTGCACGTCGGCTTCATCGCCGCCGGCTACCCGCTGCTGCTGCTGGTCGAGAGCTACCCGCTGCTGCTCGTGCCCTGCCTGGTGATCATCGGCATCGGCTACGGCGGCCTGCTGCCCGCCGTGCCGATCCTGTCGACGCACTACTTCGGCCGCACCCATCTCGGCACCATCCTCGGGTCGTACAAGATCGCCTACGATCTCGCCGCCGCCGGCGCGCCGCAGTTCACGGCGTGGCTGTGGGACCGCTACCACAGTTACTGGGTGCCCGATCTGTGGCTCACCCTCTTCGCCTGGGTCGGCGTCGCGCTGGTGGTGGCGCTGCCGGCGAGCAGACCCCGCCCCCCGAGCGCGGCGGAGGGTGTGCGCCGCTGAGCGAGGGCGGCGAGTCGAGAACCCCGCGGCGCTAGGCAGGGGATGCCGTGCCAATGCGGGCGGCGCGAACCGCGGCGAGGCAGGTGTCGCGCAGGGCCGGGTTGGCGGCGTGGATCACGCTGGTGCGACCCTCCGCCAGGCGGCGGTCCAGGAGCGGGCGGCCGTCGAAGTCGACCGACACCCCGCCGGCGCCGCGCACGATCGGTACCGACGGGATCAGGTTGGGCAGATTCTCGTTGACGACGACGAAGGCGCCGCCCTGCGACTCGATCCAGACCGGCGCCTCGCGCCAGCCCAGCATCGTGCGGCAGAGCGCGCTCAAGCTGCCGAACTGGCGTAGCACGTCGTGCGCCCCGCTGGCGGAGTGGCGGTCGATGAAGCGGCGGTAGAGCTCGACGGCCAGTTCCTCGTCGCCCTCGGCGCGCGAATCGCGGTCGAAGGCCTGGAAGGAGTCGAGGAAGAGCCAGCAGTGGCTCAGCGTCTCGCAGGTGGTCGTGAAGACGGGGCGCTGGCTCGCCCCCTCGCAGTCGAAGGCCCTCACCTCGCCCCCCTTCGGCAGCGCGACGACCTCCGTCGGGTACGTGCGGTAGACCGTCGGGTTGCCGTCGACCACCGCCGCGCCGACGAAGTCGCCCAGGCGGAGATCCTCGAATGGCTGCTGCGTCGGTGCCGTGAAGGCGAAGGTCGCCGCCCAGGCGCCGTCGTTCGCCAGCGCCACGCGATCGCCGCGCGCCGCCGCGATCCCGGCGACCTTCTTGGTGCCGTCGATCGCGTCGAAGCACACCCACACCGCCTCCGCGCGCGCACTCTCCCCGATCTCCTCGAATGCGCCGCGGTCGTCGAGCAGTAAGCGGAAGCGAAGGCCGGTGTCGCGCGCCAGCGCGCGCAGACGATCGAGGCCGATCTCCTCGGCGCGCGCGTCGACGGCGACGTTGCGCGCCTTCAGGCGCGAAGGCACCGAGCGCCCGCGCTCGGCGGGTGCCATCGCCTGCACGGCGGTTCGGATCGCTCGCCCCGCTTCGAGTGCCGCGTGGGCGCAGGCGCGAGCCAGCGCGTCGTTGGCTGCCACGTCACTCATCTGCGCCACCTGCTGGGGGGTGCCACCACCAGGCAAGGACGGCCTGCGGTGCGGAGGGAAGCCAACCGCTCCCTGACGGTCGCGGCTCCGAGCGGGTCGCAGGGGGCGATTCCGCGCTTGCTCGGGGTGGGCATGGCGGGCTCGACTCAGCGTTCGGTCGAGACGATCAGCGTCGCGGAGGCGCTCCAGGTGCCGCCGGTGCCGTGGCAGATCGCCGTCTTGGCGCCCGCGACCTGGCGCTCGCCGCACTCGCCGCGCAACTGCCGCACCGCCTCGATGATGGTGTAGATGCCGTACATGCCGGTGTGGGTGTACGACAGCCCGCCGCCGTTGGTGTTCATCGGAAAGTCCCCGCCTGGCGCGGTGCGCTGGCCCGAGACGAAGGCGCCGCTCTCGCCCGGCTTGCAGAAGCCGAGCTCCTCCAGCGCCAGCATCGGCACGATGGTGAAGGCGTCGTAGAGCTCGGCGACGTCGATCTCGGCGTGCTTCACGCCCGACATGCGGAAGGCGCGCTCGCCCGCGATGCGGGCAGCGTCCCAGTGTACGAACGACGGCATCTGGCTGACCATCTGGTGGGTCACGCACTCGCCCGTGCCGAGGACGTAGACCGGCCGCTTCGGCAGGTCGCGCGCGCGTTCCGCCGAGGTCACCACCACGGCGCCGCCGCCGTCGGTGACCAGACAGCAGTCGAGCAGATGGAACGGCCACGACACCCAGCGCGACTTCAGCACGTCGTCGATCGCGATCGGATCGCGGTGCATGGCCTTGGGGTTGAGGGCCGCCCACTTGCGGGTCGCCACCGCCACCTCCGCCATCTGCTCGTGCGTGGTGCCGTACTCGTGCATGTGGCGCGTGGCCAGCAGGCCATAGCCGGTCGACGGACCGGCGTGCCCCCACACCAGCTCGTACTGGGTGTTGGTCGAGTCGTCGCCGAAGCGCGGGGCCGGCATGGCGATGCGCGAGTAGCCGCTCTCGCCGTGGGTGATGAGGGCCACCTCGCAGAGGCCGGCCGCGATCGCGGCCATGGCGTGCTCGACGTGCAGGATGAAGGAGCAGCCGCCGACCTGCGTGCCGCCGACGAAGCGCGGCCGGATGCCGAGGTACTCGGGCACCAGGCTGGCCATGTTCTGCCCCGAGCTGAACACCGCGTCGACGTCGCTCTTCCTCAGACCCGCGTCCGCCAGCGCGTTGTGCGCCGCCTCCATGTGGAGGGCCAGCGCCGACTTGTCCGGCAGGCGGCCGAGCTGGTCGGACTCGGCCACGCCCACGATCGCGGCGGTGCCGCGCAGTCGGGTCACGTCGGCGCCCATCTCAGCTCCCTACCGGCCGGAACTTCGGCAGCGTGATCTCGGGGGTGATGGGCTCGAACACCACTTCGAGCGGCATGTCGCAGCGCAGCTTCGCCGGATCCGGCTCGACGCCGACGATGTTGCTCATCATGCGCGCTCCCTCTTCCAGCTCGACGATGCCGATGACGTACGGCCCACTGGCGGGGAAGCCGCGCGCCGGCCGGTGGTTGATCACGAAGGTGTGCAGACGGCCGCGGCCGCTGGCCTCGACCCACTCGACCGCACGCGACAGGCAACCCGGGCAGAGCGGACGCGGGTAGAAGTAGTGCTCGCCGCAGTCGCGGCAGCGCTGGATCAGCAGCACGCCGCGGCGCGCCGCCTCCCAGTGCGGCGCGCTCTCGGGCGTCGGCTTCGGCGTCGGGCCGGTGTACTTCGCGTCGGACATGGGCCGGGCCTATAGCAGCCCGCCACACGCCTTGACAGACTAACGCTCGTTAGTTGATATCCGCCGATGGACTTTTCCTTCTCGGAGAGGGATCTGGCGTTCCGCGCCGAGGCGCGGCAGTGGCTCGAGGCGAACGTGCCGCAGGCCTGGCGCAAGGGGCACACCTGGTCGCGTTCGGAGGATCCGCTGTGGGTGGCGATCGCGCGCGACTGGCAGCGCAAGCTCTACGAAGGCGGTTGGGCCGGAATCTCGTGGCCGGTCGAGGAAGGCGGCCGCGGCGCGACGGTGATCGAGCGCTGGCTGTTCGAGGAGGAGATGGACCGCATCGGAGCGCCCCGACCGATCGGCTCGAGCGGCGCCGTCGACCTCATCGGGCCGGCGATCCTGCGCCACGGCAGCCCCGAGCTGCGCCAGCGCTTCGTGCGCCGCCTGCTGGCAGCCGACGACATCTGGTGCCAGGGCTTCTCGGAGCCGGGCGCGGGTTCCGACCTGGCCTCGCTGCGCACGCGCGCGGTGCGCGAGGGCGACGAGTTCGTCGTCAATGGGCAGAAGGTCTGGACCAGTCATGGCGACATCGCCGACTGGTGCTTCCTCCTCTGCCGCACCGAGCTCGACGCCCCCAAGCACAAGGGGCTGAGCCTGCTGCTGGTCGACATGAAGACGCCGGGCCTTTCCGTGCGGCCGCTGCAGCAGGCGACCGGCGACGCCGAGTTCTGCGAGGTCTTCTTCGACAACGTGCGCGTGCCGGCGACGCACCTGGTCGGCGAGCCCGGCGCCGGCTGGCAGATCGCCATGGGGATCCTGGCGCACGAGCGCGGCCCGGTCTGGACGTTCACCTTCCAGCGCCGCATCCGCCGCAGCTTCGAGCAACTGGTACGCTTCGCGCGCCAGCACGACACTCCCGGGGCGTCGCTGCGCGACCCGGTCCTGCGGCAGCGCCTGGCGCAGTCGTACATCGAGGTCGAGCTGTTGCGACTGGTCGGCTACCGCAGCCTCACGTCGCTGCTGCGCACCGGCCATCCGGGGGTGGAGAGCTCGGTCGACAAGATCCTCGGCAGCGAGACCGACCAGCGGCTGCTCGAGGTCGGCATGGGCATGCTCGGCGCTCTGGGCAACGTCTACGAAGGCGAGCGCGCGATCGAGGACGGCTCGATCAACCGCGCCTACCTCTATGCCCGCTCCGAGACGATCATGGGCGGCACCTCCGAGATCCAGCGCAACGTCATCGCCCAGCGCATCCTCGGGTTGCCGCGGTAACAGAGATGAACCCAGATTGCCTGAAGATGAGCCAGAGATGCATCCAGGCACGATGGCTCTCTGGCCCATCTTCCGACATCGCCGTTCATCTCTGTTCCCTCTTCTCCTCTAGCGCCTCCGCGAGGTAGGGCAGCGCGGCATCGGCGAGCGACAGCGACGGCTCGAGGCGCTTGCCGAGGCCCTCGGCCGTCATCAGCGCGAGGTTGACCATCGTCATGTGGCTGCGCGCCTGGACGTGGTGTCGGCGTAGGATGTCGAAGATGCGGCCGATCTCGAGGGTCACGTGGAGATTGCCGAGGCCGCGGCGGCGGACGTCGTCGACCAGGGCGACCACCTCTCGCTCGTAGGCAGCGTAGTCGCGCGTGCCGCGGGAGGGCGCGTTGTCGTGAAACAGACGCGCGACCGTGACGCCGTCGCCGGTGGCGAAGGCGTAGAGCGTCTGCGCCAGGCTGAGGCGATCGGCGTCGGTCAGCTCTCCCGTCAGCCCGAGGTCGAACAGCACCACGCGCCCAGGCGCGAAGAACCGCATGTTGCCGGGATGCAGATCGGCGTGCACGAAGCCGTGCGAGAAGATCATCCGGCAGACACAGCGCATCCCCGCCTCGACCACGCGCAGCGCGTCGATGCCGGCGGCTTCGATGTCCTCCTCGCGTACGCCCTCGACGAATTCCATCGTCAGCACGCGGTCCGAGCAGAGCCGCGGCCGCAACGCCGGAAAGTTCACGTCGGGATCGGCGGCAAAGTTCGCCGTGAAGCGGCGATTGTTCTCCGCTTCGCGGGTGAAGTGCGTCTGCTGCTCGACCGCATCGCAGAAGGCGCGCAGCGCGCCGGCGAGCGAGATCAGACGCAGCGAGGGAACGACCCGCTCCAGCAGGTGGCCGAGGGCGAGCAGGATGGCGCGGTCGAGCGCGATCTTGTCGAGGATGTCGGGGCGGCGCACCTTGACGGCCACGATCTCGCCCGACTCGCGCAGCACGGCGCGATGGACCTGCGCCACCGAGGCCGCCGCGACCGGCACGGGATCGAACGAGGCGAAGAAGCGCTCCAGCGAAGCGCCGAAGTCCTCGGCGAGCGTGCGCCGCACCAGACGGAAGTCGAACGGCGGCACCTGGTCGCGCAGCCGGCAGAGCTCGCGCACGACATCCGGGGGAAGCAGGTCGGCGCGCGTGGAGGCGATCTGGCCGATCTTGATGAACGTCGCGCCCAAGCGGGTGCAGGCCTGCACCAGCGCCTCGCCCGCGGCGCGCTCGAGGTCGGCGCCGCGCAGCAGCGCACGCGCCAGCGCGCCGGCGGCGGCGAGCGCGACCCAGCCCATCTGTAGAACGCGCAGCGCGGCCGGACCGTGGGCCCGCAACCTCGCGCGCACGGTGCGCCGGTCGGCGCCAGCGGCAGACATGGCCGCGCCAGATAGCTGACGCCCGGACGCGGGAGCAAGCCTTGGGTGTTGCCCCGCACTCCGGCCCCGGCCAACGCCGCGAAGCGTCTGGAGTGCGGCGGTCCCCGCCGCACTCCAGATGACGTTGACTCCCCCAACGCCCTGGCCTAATCGGCGCGCCATGCCTGTCGAACCGCAGACGCAGACCATCCTCGACCAGATGGCGGCCATGGGTGGCGCGCCCCTGCACCAGTTGCCCGTGCCCGAGGCGCGCAAGCTGATGGACAACCTGCGCGCCCTGGCGGGAGCCGGACCGGAGGTCGCCCAAGTCGAGGACCGCGCGATCCCCGGCCCGGGCGGGCAGATTCCTCTGCGCGTCTACACACCCGCAGGCTCCGGGCCCTTCGCCGCACTCGTCTGGTTCCACGGTGGCGGCTGGGTGCTGGGCGACATCCCAGGAGCCGACAGCACCTGCCGCGATCTGGCCAACCGCGCCGGCTGTGTCGTGGTCTCGGTCGACTACCGCCTCGCTCCCGAGACCAAGTTCCCGGGCGCGGCCGACGACTGCTGGGCCGCCGCCCGCTGGGTGGCCGACAACTCCGCCGCGCTCGGCGTCGATCCGAAGCGGATCGCCGTCGGCGGCGACAGCGCCGGCGGCAATCTCGCCGCGGTGACGGCGCTGCGCAGCCGCCGGGAGTCCCTGCCCCTGGCGTTCCAGTTGCTGGTCTACCCGGTCACCGACGCGCGCTTCGATACCGCGTCCTACCGCGACAACGCCGACGGCTACCTGCTCACGCGCGACTCGATGGTCTGGTTCTGGAACCACTACCTGCGCAGCGAGGCCGACCGCGACCACGTCTACGCCTCGCCGCTGCGCGAGAAGGACCTGAAGGGCCTGCCGCCGGCGCTGGTGATCACCGCGGAGTACGACCCGCTGCGCGACGAGGGCGAGGCCTACGCCACCCGGCTGCGCGAGGCCGGGGTGCCAACGACGCTAAGCCGCTACCCCGGCACCATCCACGGCTTCTTCGCAATGACGGCTCTGCTCGATCTCGCCCGCAAGGCCGTCGACGAAGCGGCGGCGGCATTGCGACGCGCGCTGGCCTGAAGCGCTGCAGGCGCACCGACTGTCCGGAGCCCGGCTCGGCTCCGGACTCCGGACCGTCGTTCAGGGCAGGTCGTCCCAGGCGTCGACGGGCACGCGCGCGACGAGCAGAGCCGCGCCGGTGCCGTCGGGCTTGAAGATCGCCGCCTCCGACCAGGCCAGCTCGCCCAGGACGGCGCAGACGCCGCTGAAGCCAGCGTGACCGATGATGGCGGTGTTGGTGCCCTCGGCCGGCGCCTCGCCGATGAGATCGTAGGAGTTCGAGCACCGCCGGCTCTCGTCGTAGACGAAGTAGGTGACCTCCTGCCGCAGCTCGATCGGCGGATCGAACGCCATCAGCTCGGCGGTGCCGAAGTTGCGACAGTACTCGCTCGAGATCACCCGACCGATCGGCACCTCGCGCTCGCGCACGACATCGCCGAGCATCGTCGCCTCCTGGCGGCCGGTGTCGTTCAACTGACGCGCCGTCGCCACCGCGCACATCGGCTCGCAGCTCTTCCACCAGTCGGGAACGGAGGTGGTCGCGGCGGTGCCGAGATCGAGGCGGTCGGAGCACACGGTCGCCGCCGAGTGCCGCCAGTGCAGCACGTAGCCGCCGGCCCTCAGCACCTCCACCAGCGTCGGCCGCAGGGCGGCGGTCGCCATTTCCTCGCAATCGCCTTCGAGGTCGCAGGAGTACAACGCATAGACGTACTCGCGCCGGGGCGCCGGCTGCGAGGCGATCGTCGCCACGTCGGGGAGCAACTCCTCGACGCGATCCTCGGCGGAATTGCCGGGGCCGGCGAACACCAGGTCGCTGTCGGGATCCTGCGCGCCGCTGGGCGCGGCGTTGAGCCGCCGCAGGATGCGCGCCTCGTGTCCTTGCGCGAGACCGCTCCAGGAGAGCTCCACCACCGCGCCGACGATCGAAGCCGCGAGCGAGGGCGCGCCCGCGGTGGTCGGCGTCGCCGTGGGCGTGGCCTCTTCGGGCGAGGGTGTCGCGGTCGCCGTCGCGGTCGGCCCGGCTGGGGTGTCGGTGGGCGTCGGCCCGTGCAACGTCGTCTCCGTCGTGGTTGCGCTCGGCGTCGCGTCCACGGTCGACGTCGGCGTCCCGGGTCCGTGTGGGAACGTGTTCGTCCTGGTCGCCGTCGCGGTTGCAGACACCACCTCCGTCGCCGTGGGCGGCGGCAGGGTCGGCGTCGACGTGGCGGTCGGCACCTCGGTCGACGTCGGCACCTCGGTCGTCGCCGACGGCACCGGTGTCGCGGTAGAGGTCTCAGGCGCGCGCGTCGCGGTGGAGGTCGCGGGCGCCTCGGTCGCGGTCGGGGCGGTCGGCGGAGCGTCGTCGTCGCCGCCGCAGCCCGACAGAAGAGCGAGGGCGAGAGCGATCCCGGCGAGCCGGGTGCTGGCTCGCCACGACGCCGGACGACACGGCGGGAGCCGCAGAGCTCGGCAGGGAGATTCGCAAACAGGGGCCGCAGGGATCGATGGTGGACTCACCGAGCGAGTACGCCACGGCGACCCGCCGGCAGTCAACAAGATCGTGCCCCCATACCCATTCCGGTAGATTCCTGTTGACGCAACGGCGCCGACCCTGATACCCAGCCGCGCACAGTCAATCGTAACCGAGCAGGGAGGCGGGCACGGGGGGTGCCTGGCTTTGCGTCAACTCGAGATGGCGGGGTCGGCAGCGCCGCGGCGACACGAGGCAGGGATCGTGTCGCGGGAGGCCGCGCACGTCTCCGCGCAGGCGGGCAGCGGGGCGCTCGCCGCTGCCGCGGCGCTCCTCAGCGGCGCAGCCGCCGCGCTCACCGTGCCGCCGTTCGGCGCCGGCTGGCTGATCTGGGCCGCGTTCGTGCCGTTGTTGCTTGCCTGCGCCGATCGCTCTCCGCGACAGGCCTTCGCGCTGGCGTTCCCGGCCGGCGTGACGCTGTTCGTCGCGCTCGCCTACGGCCTCTACCCGCTCTACCCGCAGGCCTTTGCGATCGTCGTGGTCGGCCTGGCGACGGTCTTCGCTTCGATCTTCGCCGCGCACGCCTGGCTGCGGCCGCGCAGCGCGCCCTGGCTGCGCGCGCCGCTCCTGCCCGCGCTGTGGGTGCCGGTGGAGGCGGCCTCGGCGATGGCGAACGCGCCCTGGTCGGCGTCGCTGACGCAGGTCGACCACCCCGCCCTGCTGCAGGCAGCCTCCCTGCTCGGCTGCCACTGGATCTCGTTCCAGATCCTGCTCGTCAACGCGGCGGTGTTCGAGCTCGCCGTCGCGCTGCGCGCGCGCGGGCGCGCTGCCCTCGGCGAAGCGCGCGCGTGGCTGCCGCTGCTCGCCGCACTGGCACTCGTCGGCGCCGGCGCGGCGTACGGCCATCGGGCCCTGGCGAGCCGCGACGACCTCGCCCCCGATCTCGCCATCGCCAGCGTGCAGCCGGTAGTGGCGCCGCACGCCTACGCCAACCTCGGCCTCGAGCCGCGCTTCCGCCGCGAGCTGCGCCAGCGGTTGGCGCGCCTCTCGGACGAAGCGGCGCGCCCGCGACCCGACCTGTTGCTCTGGCCGGAAGGGGGCAACGGCCTCTACAACTTCCGCGTGCCCGAGCTGGCGCGCGAGGTGGCCGGGCTCGCTCGCCGCAGCGGCGCAGCGTTGCTGCTGTCGAGCTATGACCTCGACTCCGACGGGAGGCTGTTCAATGCGCTCTACTCGGTCTCGCCCGCAGGCGAGGTGCTGGGGCGCTACGCCAAGACCAGGCTCACCCCCTTCGGCGAACGGCACTTCACGTCCGGCCGCGAGCTCGCGCCGCTGGCGACGCCCCACGGCGAGGTCGGCGTGCTGATCTGCTTCGAGTCGACTTTCGGCGATCTCGCCCGCCGCCTGACGGCGCTGGGCGCATCGCTGCTGGTCGTCAGCAGCAGCGATGCGTCCTTCCTCCACAGCTCGTTTCCGCTGCTGCACGCCGCCGCCGCGACCTACCGGGCGGTGGAGAACCGGCGCTGGGTGATCGTCGCATCCAACGCCGGCCCGTCGCTGATCGTCTCCCCGTTCGGCCTGATCACCGCTCGCACCGGGTTCCTCGACGAAGGCGTGTTGACCGGTCGCGTCGCTGCCCGGCGCGACCGCACCCTCTACACCCGCCTCGGCGACGCGCCGCTGCTGCTCGCCTGCGCCGCGCTGATCGCCCTGGCGCTGGGGCAGGCGCGCGCGGCCGCGCGCGCACGCGGGGGCGGAGCGCGCGAGAGCGCGGGTCCGTCGTCCGTCGGTCTTCGCCCCGCGAAGCTCGCTCTCGCCCTGGTCGGCGCCCTGCTCGCCGGCCTCGCCCTGGCCGCCGCCTCGCTGGCACTCGCGAGTCGCGAGGTGACGGCCCTGCGGGGCTCCTTCTCCCGCAGCCTCGAGGCCTTCCTGCATCCGCCGCAAGCCGACATCCGCCCCGACACCGCCGACGAGTACCGGCAGACCTCGCCGCTATCGTGCGGCCCGGCGGCGCTCGCCTACCTGCTCAGCTACCTCGGCAGCGAGACGCGCGAGGCGGACCTGCTGCCGCTGGTCCGCACCACGGCGCGCGGCACTTCGCTGGCCGATCTCGCCGAGGCGGCGCGACGGCGCGGCTTCGTCGCCTGGGGCGAGCGGCAGAACTGGGCGGCGCTGGTGGAAGCGCCCAAGCCGTTGCTGGCGCATCTCGGCGGCAACCACTACGTCGTCGTGTTGTCGACCGGCGCGAGCGATAGAGTCGATCTCTTCGACCCCGCGCGCGGCTACCTGCGCCTCGCGCGCGAGGCCTTCCTGCGGGCCTGGCGTGGCGACGTGCTGGTGGTGCGCTTCGGCGAGCGCATCCCGCCCGGTGCGGCGGCCGCCCTGCCCGCCGACCCATCGGGGGCACGATGAGAGCCGCGGCCACCCCTCCCCTCCGGCCGCGGTCGCGGGCTCCGCCGACACCAGCGCGGGGACTGGGAACGGAAACCTCGTGCTTTCGAGATCAACTCCACGAATCCGAATCCGACCATCAGGAGGTTCACCTCATGTGGAAGTTTCTCGCAGTCATCGGCGTGAGCGTGCTCACGAGTTTCCCCCAGGCCAGGACGGTCGACCTTTCGGGCGGTGAGGGGACGCCCCAACGCGCAGTTCTCAGCCAGGCGGAGATGGCCGACATCGTCGGCGGCGTCGGCACCGCCTCGATCAACATCTCGTTCCCGGAGGATTTCGCCAAATCGGACCTGGCGGACCACCGGGTCGAGTGGAACCAGGCCGGCAACCGCTGCCAGTACAGTTGCGCCAACGGCCCGTCCAACGTCGGCTTCCAGGCCGATGCGTTCATCTTCTCGCTGGGGAACACCTCGGCCCCGGTGCTCGAGCTCTACGCCGACGGCAAGGGTCGGGCGAAGACGACCGCCACGTTCCTCGCTGCCGCGGGCGGCTACAACGCCTACTCGGCGGCGATCTCGACCCGCTGCGTCGGCGGGACCCGGAACGGCCAGTTCTGCACCTCCGACAAGTTCTGTTCGGACGCCGGAGGCCGTTGCGCCGCCTGCGACCACACCAACAACTGCAGCGACCGACCCGCCCTGGGCCCCTGCCAGAACATCTGCGAGGGCGGTCCCACCCCCGGGATCATGTGCAATCTGTCGAGCGAGTGCGGCGTGGGCGGCACCTGCGTGCAGCCCTGGGTCGGCGCGGCCGACACCTGCTACCTGCTGGCCCGGTGCGCCAACTCCGAGGACACCCAGGCGGACTGCTGGCAGGACTGCTCGAACAACGGCGTCGATGCCAACGCCGACAGCGGTGACGTGACCAAGCCCGGGCCGTTCCACTCGGCAACCGTGCGCGTGAACGTCGTGCCGTCCGGCGGTGGGCCGTTCGAGATCGCCCGCGAGGAGAACGTCTACAAGATCGAGAAGGCGAACGCTTCACAGACCGACTGCTCGGGACCGCACGAGTAGGCGACGGCGACCGGCGGGGCCTCGTGCCTTCCGGGCAGGCCCCGTCGGTCGAGACCGTTACAAGGGAGACCTCATGCGCTGGAAATCGCTTCTCACGCTCACCACCGCCTGCGCGGCGCTCCTCGTCGCGAGCCATGCGCTCGCCCAGGCGCTGCCGCAGATGAACATCCTGCCGTTCTTCTTCAGCGTCGAAATCGACCTGCGCGACGACGGCTCCGGCACGATGTCGCTCAGCTACCCGGCGACGCCGATCACCAACTTCGCCACCGAGCGGCGCCGCTTCGCCTCCGAGACCACCGAGGCGACCGACGTCCAGGTGCGCGACGGCCTCGTCTTCACCATCGTCTCCTTCCGCGACATCGCGCGCCTGAAGGAGCTGCCGGAGCTCGCCAACGTCACCGCCGAGCGCCGTACCGAGGCCGACGGCACGCGACGCGTCAGCGCCAGGCTGCGCGCGCCCTTCGTCGGCGAGGTCGCGACGGAGGAGAAGGTGACGATCACGGTCACGCTTCCCGGCGAAGTGCTGCAATCGAACTCGGGCGGCGCGGCCGGCGGCCGCACGGCGGTCTGGAAGGCGCCCGCGCGCCAGTACTTCCAGCCCGACGGCATCGACATCCAGGTGTCGTACAAGCCCGACGCGCCGCAGCGCGGAGGGTGACGAGCCGGGCGGGGCGCGCGGCGACGCGCGCCCCGCCCGGGCCATCCGCGCGCCCGTCAGTCGCCGTAGCCGAGAGCGCCCATGTGCTCGCGCGTCGCGGGGTCCAGCTCGACCTCGGGCGGGCGACCGTAGGGGATTCCGTGGGCGGACTCCCAGGCGGACAGCAGGGCGCGCAGTTCGGCCGCGCGGCCCGGCTCGCGCGCCGAGAGGTCGGACGCCTCGGCGGGATCGTTCGCCAGATCGAAGAGCGCGTACGAGGCCTGGCGCGCGTAGTAGGCGGCCCACGGGTCGTTCTCGCGTTGCTCGCGCGGTGGGCCGGGGGTGTGGATCAGCTTCCACGATCCGAGGCGAACGGAGGCGAGCTGGTTCAGGTAGGCGCTGACCGCGAAGACCGGCGCCGGCGGCAGCGCAGCGCCGCCCAGGGCCGGGCGCAGGTCGCGACCTTCGACGCCGGCGGGCACCGGCAGGTCGAGGCCGGCGAGGATCGTCGGCAGCAGGTCCACCAGCGACACCGGCTCGCTCACGCGCCGCGGCGCCACGCCCGGCACGTGCACCAACAGCGGCACGCGGGCGGAGTCGTCGAAGAGAAACCAGCCGTGCTGGAAGTAGAGGTCGTGCTCGCCCAGGCTCTCGCCGTGGTCGGCGGTCAGCACGACCACCGTCCGCTCGCGCAGGTCGAGGTCGTCGAGGGCCGCCAGCAGGCGGCCGACCTGCTCGTCGGTGAAGCGCACCTCGCCGCGATAGCGGCTGCGGTAGTCGCGCGCCCGGTCGAGGCCCGGCAGGGCCTGGTACTTCGGGATCACGCCCAGGCCGTAGTTCGTCGGCGACACCGGCAGGACCGTGTCGGGCAGCGGGTCGCCGCCGGCGCGCGGCAGCGGCTCCGCCTGGTAGGGGCCGTGCGGATCCATGAAGTGCACCCACAGGAACCAGGGCTCGGGTTGCGGCCAGGAGAGCCAGCCGCGCGCCTGCTCGGCGCCGCGCGCGTCCGACGGACCGGCGAGGCTGACGAACGAGGTGTAGGCCTGGAAACCGCGCTCGAGGCCGCTGCCGGGCGCGAGCAGGACGTTGCCGTAGAAGGCGCCGGTGCCGTAGCCGACGGCCGCCAGCGACTCCGCCAACACCGGCACGTCGCCCGGCAGGCGCATGCCGTTGAAGCGCACCGGATGGCTGCCGGGGTAGCGGCCGGTGAGCAGCGAGGCGAGCGAGGGCTGAGTCACCGGCGCCGCTGCGGAGGCGTGCTCGAAGAGAACGGCGCGCGCCGCCAGCGCGTCGATGTTCGGCGTGAGCGTACGACCTGCCGGAGAGTAGCAGCCGAGGTGATCGGCGCGCAGCGTGTCGATCGTGACCAGCAGCAGGTTGGCCGGGCGGCCATCGGCGAGGCGAAGCGACACCGGGGGCTGGCGCTGGCAGGCGACGCAGAGCGCCGCCAGCAGGCCGAGCACCAGGGGTACTGGCGCGCCCCGCCTCGCCGGACGGGGCGCGCTCCGCCTCAGATCGCGCGCGTGCGGCCCTGCCAGTAGGGGTCGCGCAGCTTGCGCTTGTAGAGCTTGCCGTTGGGGTCGCGCGGCATCACCTCGATGAAGTCGATCGAACGCGGGCACTTGTACTTGGCGATGTTCGCCTGACAGAAGGCGAGAATCTCCTCGGCCAGCTCCGGCCCTGCGCTGACGCCGGGGGCCGGCTCGACCACCGCCTTGACCTCCTCGCCCCAGTCCTCGTGCGGGATTCCGAAGACGGCGGCGTCGGCGATCTTCGGGTGGGTCAGCAGCGCCGACTCCACCTCGGTGGGGTAGATGTTGACGCCGCCGGAGATGATCATGTCGATCTTGCGGTCGCACAGGAAGAGGTAGCCCTGCTCGTTCAGATAGCCGATGTCGCCGACGGTGAAGAAACCGTCGCGCCGGTTGGCGGCGGTCTTGTCCTTGTCCTTGTGGTACTCGAAGTCCGCCGGCCCGAGGGCCATGTACACCGTGCCCGGCGTGCCGGTGGGCAACGGCTTGCCGTCATCGTCGAGGATGCGGATCTCCGAGCTCGGCCAGGCGCGGCCGACGGTGCCCGGATACTGCAGCCACTCCTCCGGCGTCACCAGCGTTCCGCCCCCCTCGCTGGCGGCATAGTACTCGTAGATCACCGGTCCCCACCACTCGAGCATGCGGCGCTTCACGTCCACCGGACAGGGAGCAGCGGCATGGATCATGTGGCGCAGCGACTTCAGGTCGTACTTCCGCTTCACCTCCTCGGGCAGCGCCAGCAGGCGATGGAACTGGGTCGGCACCATGTGCGAGTGGGTGACCCGATACCGGTCCATCAGCTCGAGTGCGCTCTCGGGCGTCCACTTGTCCATCAGCACCACGGTATGGCCGAAGTGCAGCGACGAAGCGGTGAACATCAGCACGGCGGTGTGGTAGAGGGGCGAGCCGGTCAGGTGCACCCCGTCGCCCCCCTGCTGGATGCCGAACATCATCAGGAACATGCCGAAGAAGGACGCGACGGTGTCCGGGTCGAGCGGCGACAAAGGGCGCCGCACGCCCTTGGGGCGGCCGGTGGTACCCGAGGTGTAGTTCATCACCTGTCCGGCGCGGCGGTCCTCGGGCAGCGAGGTCGGCTGTCCCTTCTTCACCTCGTCGAACGGGCGGAAGCCCGCGATCCGGCCGGCGGCGATCCGATGCGGAACCTTCGCCTCCTCGGCCGCCGGCGCGCAGGTGGCGGCGAAGCGCTCTCCCGCAACGAACACCTTGGCGTCGGAGTCCTGCAGGATGTAGGCGATTTCGGCCGCGGTCAGGTGGTGATTGATCGGCACCAGGTACCAGCCCGCCTGGGTCGCGGCGAGATACAGCTCGATCATCTCCGCGCCGTTCGGGAGCACGGCCGCGATGCAGTCGCCGGGCTGCAGACCGAGCCCTCGCAAGGCGTGCACCAGTTGGTTGGCCGAGGCGAGCAGCTCGCCGGCGCGGATCTCCCGCCCACCCGGGTCGACAAGAGCCAGGTGGTCGGGATCGCTCTGCGCCAGGTTCCAGAAGCCGAAGTCAGCCATGGGAGGGTCGGTTAACATGTGTTCGTTCGGGCGTGCAAGGCGCGCCGCCGGCGATGCCGCCGGCGAGTGGACGAGCGGCGCACGAGAGCGGCGCGGGTTGCGAACGACGGCGAGGGACGGGTAGACACGCAGGCATGGAGCGGGGAGGGTCTGGGGTGCGGCGAGAACCGCCGCTCGCGGCGGCGCCCGCGGCGCGCCGCGCCTCGCGCCGTGGGCGAGAGCGGCGGCGTGGGGCCGCAATCGCCGCGGGGCTGGCCGTGCTGGTGACGCTGGCGATGCCGAGCGTGCCCGGGTCGGAGTCGCGCGCACCGACCGGCGCATTCGCGCCGGCGCGCCCGCGCGCCTGGCTCGAGGCCGAGGGCGTGTATCCCAACCCGCTGCGAACGGCGCTCGAGCTCGAAGCCCTCTATCCGCCCGCACCCTCGGAGCGCGCCGGCGCGGGGCTGGTGGCCCTCACCTTCGACACCGAGATCCCGCGCGGCGGCGAGGCGCGGCAGACGGTGACGCAGGTGCTCGACGTCCTGCGAGACGAGAACGTGCGCGCGACCTTCTTCGTCGTCGGCGCCTGGGCGCGCTCCAACCTGGACATCCTCCGGCGCATGGCGGCCGAGGGGCACGAGATCGCCAACCACAGCGACGAGCATCGGCCGTTCGCGCGCCGCAGCGACGCCGACGTGCGACGCGACCTCGACCGGGTCGCGGAACTGGTCGAGCGCGAAACCGGCCAGGCG
>Ga0268299_1002640_pt1 | contig 20184 bp, 16 predicted proteins | sample NOBtaG_FD_193484 | JGI IMG/M metagenome (GOLD analysis project Ga0268299, IMG submission 193484) | Activated sludge microbial communities from bioreactor in Nijmegen, Gelderland, Netherland - NOB reactor | ecosystem: Engineered > Bioreactor > Aerobic > Activated sludge | place: Netherlands... | reverse complement strand
GCCGCTTACACTCCGCCGCCCTGACGCGCACGGGACGTGCCGGGTTGGGTGGGGAGGAGAGCGTTCGTCGTGCCGTCGATCCGTCTACGCGCGTGGCAGCAAGAGGCGTTGCAGGCCCTGGAGGCGCGCGAGCGCTCGAGCTTCCTCGCGGTCGCGACGCCGGGCGCGGGCAAGACGACGTTTGCCCTCGCGGCGGTGCGGCGCGCGCTCGTCGCGCGGAACGTACGGCGGGTCGTGATCGTCGTGCCGACGCAGCACCTGAAGGTGCAATGGGCGGAGGCGGCCGAGCGCTTCGACATCCATCTCGACCCGGCGTGGTCGGCGGGCGACGGCGCGTTGCCCTCCGACGTGCACGGGATCGTGACGACGTACCAGCAGGTGGCGTCGAGTCCGGACGCGCTCCGCCGCATCGCCGAGGGCGCCTTCGTCGTGCTCGACGAGATCCACCACGCCGCCGACGCGCGCGCGTGGGGCGACAGCGTGCGGCGCGCGTTTTCGCCGGGGTGGCTCCGCCTCTGCATGTCGGGCACGCCGTTCCGCTCCGACCAGAGCGCGATTCCCTTCGTGCACTACGCCGGCGACGAGGCCGTCCCCGACTACGAGTACGGGTACGGCAAGGCGCTGCGTGACGCGTCGGTCGTGTTGCCGGTGTACTTCCCGCGCATCAACGGCCGGATGGAATGGACGGGGCCGAGCGGCGAGGCGTACGAGGCGAGCTTCTCCGATCCGCTCGGCCGCGCGCTCGCGAGCCAGCGCCTCCGCACCGCGCTCGATCTCGAAGGCCGCTGGCTGCCGGCGGTGCTCGCCAAGGCGCACAAGCAGCTCGAGCACCTGCGGCTCCGCGACCCGCGTGCCGGCGGCATGGTGATCGCGATGGACCAGGATCACGCGCGCGGCATCGCGCGGATCTTGTCCTCGTTGCTGCGGGTCCAGGCGACGGTCGCGGTCTCCGATGACGCGAACGCCTCACGGGCGATCGCCGAGTTCACCGCCGGCACCGCGCCCTGGATCGTGGCCGTCCGCATGGTCTCGGAAGGCGTCGACATCCCGCGTCTCCGGGTCGGCGTCTACGCGACGAACACCGTCACCGATCTCTTCTTCCGCCAGGCCGTCGGCCGGCTCGTGCGCGTGAGCCACCCGCGCGCGCGCCAGCTGGCCTACATGTTCATCCCCGACGACCCGCGCCTCCGCGCGTTCGCGAACGGCATCGCCGAGCAGCGCCGGCACAGTCTCCGGAAGCCCGACAGCGTGGACGAGGAACGCTACGCGCCCCTCGCGCCGCTGGTCGATCCGCTGACGGAAGCGGCCGACGACCAGCTCTCGCTCTTCTCGGCGATCTCCGCGATTCCGCTCGACGAGCACGGCCGGCCGCTCGAGTCGTCACCGATCGTCGACGCGGAGGGCGCCGGCGGCGAGGAAATCCCGGACCTTGTCGACGAGAGCGGCGCCGGTGACGGCGCGAAGGCGCGGGCCGTGCTCGTGCTGACCGGCGACGACGCCGACGTCGTGGTGCCGACGCCCGAGCCCGAGGCGGTCCCCGCGGCGCCGCAGTCGGCACGGAGCCGGCGCCTGGAGCTCCGCGAGGCCAACAGCGCCCGCGTCCGCCGCCTCGTGCACAGCACGAAGAAGGATCATGCCGACGTGAACGCGACCCTGAACCGCATGGTCGGCATCAAGCGGGTGACGGAGGCGACGGTCGCGCAGCTCGAGCGGAGGCTCGCGGCGGCGGATCGCTGGTTGCAGAAGCTCGGCTAGACGACACTCCGGGGTAGTCCATCGTTCTTGCGGATTCGGCTTGAGGTTCCGGCGAGACACGGGCTACGAGACACGGGCAGCCTCTTGGCACCCCCACCTGGAGGAACGATGGCCCCCCGCGCACGTGTTCGAAGACTCGGCACCTTCCTGACGATCGCTTTCGTGCTCGCCGCACGAGCCGACGCCGCGCCGATCCCTCTCGACCCCGGCGGCCTGTCTCCCGGTGACGGCTTCGGGCACGCCGTCGCCATGTCGGGGAACACCGTGCTCGTCGGCGCCAATCAGGACGGTGGCGGCGCTGGCATCGGCTCGGTGTACGTCTTCGTCGAGACCGCCGGCTCCTGGACGTTGCAGCAACGGCTCGTTGCCGACGACGGCGGCCCCGGTGACTCTTTCGGCACGTTCGTCGCCATCGACGGCGACGCCGCGATCATCGGCGCGCCCGGGCAGGGCGGTGGCACGGGCGCGGCGTACGTCTTCACACGCACCGGCTCTATCTGGTCACAGCAGCAAAAGATCGCAGCGCCGGACGGTGACTCCGGCGACCGCTTCGGTACGTCGGTCGCCGTCTCGGGTGAGACCGCCATCGTCGGCGCTCCCGGGGACGACGACGTCGCGACCGGCGCGGGAGCCGCCTACGTGTTCGTCCGCTCCGGCTCCGTCTGGTCGGTCGAGCAGAAGCTCGTCGTCGCGGCCGCCGCCGCCGACGATTTGGTCGGGAGCGACGTGGCGATCGACGGTGACACCGCGATCCTCAGCGCACCGTCCGATGACGAGGCCGGACCCCAATCGGGCGCGGCCTATGCGTTCGCGCGGGCGAGCGGCACCTGGACGATGCAAGGCAAGCTCATGGCGGCCGATTCCGTCGCGGGCGAGTTGATCGGTTCGTCGGTGGCATTGTCCGGCGACACGGCGGTCGTCGGCGCGCACTACGGGTTCGCCGGTGGTACGGTCACCGGCGCCGCGTACGTGTTCGTCCGTTCGGCGGGGACCTGGCAGGAAGAGCAGAAGCTGACGGCGTTCGACGGCACGGGACGCGACGACTTCGGGTGGGCCGTCGGGGTGGCCGGCGACGTCGCGATCGGCGGTGGCGATGCCGACGACGAAGCCTCCGGGTCGGCCCACGTCTATCTGCGCAAGGACGGCGCTTGGTATCACCAGCACGAGCTGACGGTCCGCGGGGGCGGCAATTTCGGCTACAGCGTGGCGGCGTCGCCGACCGCGGGATCGTCGGCGCGAATTTCCATGCCGGTACGGGAGCCGCCTTCGTCTTCGACGTCGATACGACGCTCGCGCATCCACTGGGCGGCAATCGCCTGCTCGTCAAGAACGCGCTCCCGGACGACGAACGAAAGAACCGCCTCAGCGGGAAGCTGGACGATCCGGACCTGTGGCTGCCCGTGCCCGGGTCGTCGACCGATCCGACGATTGCGGGCGCCGTGCTGCGCGTCGAGAGCGCAGGCTCGAATCAGGTCTTCGAGCAATTCCTTCCGGCGGCGAACTGGCGGCGCAAAGGGTCGGGACAATCGACGGCGAGCTACAAGTACCTCGATCGCGAGCTCGACGACGGCGCGTGCAACACCGCGAGCGTGACGAAGGGCAAGGCGGCGTTCTCCTGCACGGGAAAGGGCCCGACGTTCCTCGACTACGATCTGGTGGCGGGGCAGCCGCAGGCGCCCGTGCGGGTGACGCTCCAGTACGCGCCGGGCGTCGGCTACTGCGCCGAGTTCGGCGGCGTCGTCACCCACGACGGCGCCGACGCGCGCGCGTTCGGCGCCAAGCGGGCGCCGGCTCCTGGAGCGTGCGAATGACGGGAGGATCGGAAACCACCGCCGCGGTCGCGGGCGGAGTCTCGGTCCCGATGCGTGCGGCAGCTGTGTCGCTGTCGCGCCGGAGGGCGTAGATGTCCGGAATGCTTCCGCTCCTGATCATCTTCTTCCTCTCCGGCGCGACGGCACTCACGTACGAGGTGCTCTGGACGAGGCAGCTCTCCCTGGTCTTCGGAGTGACGACGTACGCCGTCTCGGCGGTTCTCGCCACGTACATGGGCGGCCTCGCGCTCGGCAGCTTCCTGATGGGACGGCTTGCCGATCGGCTGCGCTCTCCGCTGATGGGATACGCGGTGCTCGAGCTCGCCATCGGCGTCTACGCGCTTCTCGTCCCTTGGCTGTTCACCGGATTGCGACCGCTGTACATCGAGGTCGCTCGCCTCGGCCTGTCCTACCCGATGTTCGCGGCGATACGCGTCGCACTCGCCATCGCCGTATTGTTGGTGCCGACCACGCTGATGGGAGGAACCTATCCTCTGCTCATGCGGCACTGGACCCGTCACCGGAAGGACTTGGCCACTGGCGCGGGGATTCTCTATTTCGTGAATACCGGCGGCGCGATCGTCGGTTGCGCCATGGCAGGATACTACCTGCTGGAACATCACGGCCTGCGCGGCGCCAACCTCATCGCGGCGGCGACGAACGTCGCGCTCGCCGCTTGTTCCGCCTTCCTTGCGCTCCGTACGAGTGACGCGCCGGCCGCCTCACTGACGTCGACATCGGCGAGCGGGAGGGATGCCCTTTCCGCCGCGCAGGCCCGTCTCGTTCTCCTCGTCGTCGGCTTGTCCGGCTTCATCTCGCTGGCTGCTCAGGTCCTCTGGACACGCGCGCTGCTCCGCTACGTCTACAACTCGACGTACGCGTTCAGCTCGATCCTCGGGGTCTTTCTTCTGGGCATCGCCATCGGAAGAGCGGCGTTCACCGCCGTGCTCTCGCGCTTGGGGCGACCGTTGCTCAGCCTGGCCGCATTGCAGGCAAGCGCCGGACTCGGCCTGCTCGTCGCGCTCGCAGTCTTTCCGCAGCTTCCGCTCATGTCACAGTGGGCGTACGGCACGCATACGATCGCATCCTTCGAGCAATCCGTCCTGATCATGGCGCTCTGTGCGGTCGTCGTGTTGCTTCCCTTCGTCGTCTTCCTCGGGGCGATTTTCCCGCTCGCCACATATCTGTACGCCGAGGGCCGCGACGACGTCGGTACGGCAACGGGCCACGTCTATGCGGCCAATACGTTCGGCGCGATTCTCGGATCCCTCGGCGGCGCGTTTCTGTTGATTCCGACCCTCGGAATGTGGGGTACGCATCGACTTCTCGTCGCGCTCTGCATGCTGGCCGCCGCGGGGACCGCCGTCGCGGCGACGTCGGAACCGCGTGGACGCCAGGCGATGTTCGGCATGGTGGCGATCGGCCTGTGCCTCACGGTGCTCGTCGGCAGAGAGAACGTGTTCCGTTCGACCTTCGCACAGGCCGCTCCGGGAGCGACCATCGCGTTCTACGAAGAGGGGATGACCGATACGGCAGTCGTGCTCGAGCAGGACGGGCAGCGGACGATCATGTACGACGATTTCCGCGGCACCGCGTCGACGTGGACGTACGGCTACAATTTCTTCTTCGGCCATCTGCCGATGCTGATCCACCCCGGTACGCCGCGGAAGGCCCTTCACATCTGCTTCGGAGTGGGAAACAGCCTGTCGGCCGTCGCTGCGCACGACGAGCTGGAACGGGTCGACAACGTCGAGCTCAGTCCGCACATCCTGCATTCGGCTCCGTATTTCTGGACGAATGACGGCGTGCTCGAGCATCCGAAGGTGCGCACGATCATCGACGACGGTCGCAACTATCTGATGACGACGTCCGAGCAGTACGACGTCATCCTGTTGGAGCCGCCCGAGCCCTTCACGGCCGGAGTCATCAATCTCTACACGGTGGAATTCTATCGAGATGCCCTGGAGCGACTGAACTCGGATGGCATCATCATGCAGTGGATTCCCACGGCGAACGCGCCTCTCGAAACCGAACGCGACCTCTTCCGGGCGTTCCACGATGTGTTTCCGCACTCGACCATGTGGTGGCAGCTCTCCGGCGGCTGTGCCCTGCTCATCGGAAGCCGCCAACCGCTTGCCATCGACTACCAGAAGCTCAAACGGCGGTTCCAAGAGCCGCGGGTCCGACAGGATCTGAACCTCGCGCAGCTTCGCGACGTCGATGATTTTCTGTCGAACTTCGTCTTCGACGAGGCCACGTTCGCGGCCTTCGTGAAGGATGCGACCGCAACGACCGACGACAATACCGTCCTCGACTTTACCATGCCGAGGTACGCTGGATCGGGCTTCGGTCGCGGCCAGTTCGCGATGAACGTGAACGACAACGGTCAGACCCCGGGCACGCTGGTGAATGCCCGACGGCAGGAATATCTGGCCATGCGGAAGTCTCCCGTTCCCTACCTGACGAATCTCGGTGACGAGAGTGCCGACGTCGTCGCCGCCCGCATCGAGACCGCCTCCAAACGACTCATGGTCCCACCGCCTTTGAGTCGTCAGGAGTGGGAGCGCATGAGAAAGAACGCGAACCTTCCCTCACCGGCGTTGGCGGCAGGCGGCGGACCGTGAACCGAGGCGGCCCTTCTCCCGCAAGGTATCGCGCCGCGTCGCCGTGTATCCCGGTCAGCGCGGCAGCTGCTCCGCCTTCGCCGCGAGGATGAAGTCGCTCTCCGTGAGCCCGTCGATCTTGTGCGTCCAGATCGTGATGCGCACCTTGCCCCACGCGAGGTGGATGTCGGGGTGATGGCCTTCCGACTCGGCGAGCGCGCCGACGCGGTTGGTGAAGGCGAGCGCGGTCTTGAAATCGGGGAAGGCGAACTCTTTCTCGAGGTGGTGGCTCTCCACGACCTTCCAGTCGTGGCCGAGCTGGCGTGAAAGCCGCGCGAGCTCGTCGCCGGCGAGCGGCGGGACGCCGCCGCGGCACGGTACGCACTCTTTCGCGGTGAGATCGCAGCTGTCGTCGCTCATGCGCTGAATTCCTCCTCGGCGGTGCACCACATTGGCGCGCGCACGAATCTCGGGCAAGCGTAGTGCAGGCTCTTGCATCTGACGCTGGAAAGAGATTTCACGAACGGGCATGGCCGAGCGACCGGAGGCGCCGAAATGGTTCACCGACGCGCTCGCGATGCCGCGCGAAGAGCGCTTTCTCGACGTCGAAGGCTGCCGGATTCGGTATCTGAGCTGGGGTGATCCCGCGAAGCCCGGCATCGTGCTCGTGCACGGCGGCGCCGCGCACGCCGAGTGGTGGAGTTTTCTGGCGCCCCAGCTGGCCTCGCAGTACCACGTCGTGGCACCCGAGCTCAGCGGTCACGGTGACAGCGGCCGGCGCGAGGAGTATCCGCGTGAGCTGTGGGCACGCGAGGTCATGGCGGTCGCGGCCGACGCCGGCATCGTCGGCGCGCCGGTGCTGGTGGGCCACAGTCTCGGCGGCTTCGTCAGCATCGTCGCGGCGTCGGTCTACGGCGATCGCCTCGCGGGCGCGATCATCGTCGACTCGCCGGTGCGCCGCCCCGATCCCGAGAGCGAAGAGGGCGCGCGCGGCCGCGCCTTCCGCAACCCGAAGACGTACGCCGACGTCGAAACGGCGATGCAGCACTTCCACCTCATCCCGCCGCAGCCGTGCGACAACAAGTACATCGTGGAGCACGTCGCGCGGCATTCGCTGAAGCAGACCGACGCCGGGTGGACCTGGAAGTTCGACCCGCGCGTCTTCGTGAAGACCTCGCTCGTCCCGATGAGCGATTACCTGGCGCACGTGCGCTGCCGCGTCTGTGTCTTTCGCGGCGAGCTCAGCTTCCTCGTGCCGCCCGAGATCGCGGAGTACATGTACGGACTGCTCGATCGGAACGCGCCGATCGTCGAAATCCCGCAGGCCTACCACCACCTCATCCTCGACCAGCCCCTCGCGTTCATCGCCGCGCTGCGCGCGATCCTCGCCGACTGGGAGCACAGCATCCCGCGCCGTTCACCGAGCTGACGCGCGGCCCGAAGGAGAACCGTTCATGTCGCAGGACTTCACTCTCATCACGGGCGCTTCGAGCGGTATCGGCGAGGCGCTCGCCCGCCGTCTCGCGGCCGAGCGCCGCCCGGTCGCGCTCGTCGCGCGTCGCACCGACAAAATGGAGCGCCTTGCCGGCGAGCTGCGCGCCGCGCACGGCACCGACGTGCAGGTCATCACCGCCGATCTCACCAAGCCCGGCGCCGGCGAGGCGTTGCAGGCCGAGGTCGAACGCCGCGGCATCGTCGTCGATTGGCTGGTGAACAACGCCGGCTTCGGCACACACGGGCGCTTCTACGAGATGCCGGTCGCGCGCGAGGTCGAGGAGGTGAATCTGAACGTCGGCGCGCTGGTCGAGCTGACCGGCCGCTTCATGCCGGCCATGGTCGAGCGGCGGCGTGGCGCGATCATCAACGTCGCGTCGGTCGGCGGCTTCGGTCCGGGGCCGTTCATGGCGACGTACTGCGCGACGAAGGCGTTCGTGCTGAGCTTCTCCGAGTCGCTCGCCGAGGAAGCGCGCGGCACCGGCGTGCACGTGCTGTGCGTGTGCCCCGGATTCACGCGGACCGAGTTCCAGGAGAAGGTCGACACCTTCGACACGAGCACCGTGCCGGGCTTCGCCTGGATGACGGCCGACCAGGTCGCGGAGCAGGCGATCGCCGCCGTCGGCCAGCGCTCGGTGCTCGTGAACGGCGTCATGAACGCGCTTGCCGCGAGCCTCTACAAGCACATGCCGGCCGGCGTCACGACGCGTCTCCTCAGCGGGATGATGAAGCCGAAGGAAGCGTAGCGGCCGCGCGCCGCCACTCGGGATTCAGCAAGACGAGATCGGCGGCGGTGCGGAGGGCGGACTCCACGGTCGGCTCGATCATGATCGCGTCGTGGTGCGCGCGGAGGCTCGTCTTGCTGAAGGCGCTCCGCGGCTCCGGAAGCGGCCCGGCGATCAGCACGAACTTGCGGTCGCGGTGCAGGCGTTCGAGGGCGCTTTCGAGCGCGACGAGCCCGGTGGCGTCGATCGCCGGCACCCGGCCGAGCGCGAGCACGACGACCCGCACGTCCGCGCCGATCGCATCGAGCGCCGCCATCGCGCTCTGCGCGGCGCCGAAGAAGAGCGGCCCCGCGATCTTGTAGAGGGCGACGTGGGGCGGGAGCGCGACGGGCGCGCCCGATCCCGCCGGGTCCCCCTCGTCGAGCAGGCGCCCGCGCGTCAGCTCGGCCATGCGCTTCATGAAGAGCATGGCCGCGAGCACCACGCCGACCGACACCGCGAGCACCATGTCGAAGGCGACGGTCAGGACGAAGCACGTGAGCAGCACGAGCGCGTCGCTCCGCGGCGCGACGCGCGCGACGTGGAGAAAATGGCGGGCCTCCGACATGTTCCACGCGACCACGAGCAGGAGGCCCGCGAGCGCGGCCATCGGGACGTAGGCCACGAGCGGCGCCAGCAGGAGCACCGCGAGCAGCACGACCACGGCGTGCGTCATCGCGGCGACCGGCGAGCGTGCGCCGGCCCGGATGTTGGTGGCGGTGCGCGCGAGCGCGCCCGTCGCGGCGATACCGCCGAAGAACGGGGCCGCCAGGTTTCCGAGGCCGAGGCCGACGAGCTCGGCGTCCGGGTCGTGACGGGTGCCCGTCATGCCGTCCGCGATCACGGCGGAGAGCAGCGACTCGATCGCGCCGAGCATCGCGATCGTGAACGCCTCCGGGACGAGCTCGCGCAGGACGTCGAGACGGAACATCTCCGCCGACCAGGGCAGGTGCGGCAGGGGCGGCAACGGCGGGATCCCGGCATAGACCCGGCCGTCGATCGTCGTGGCGAAGCGGTCGGCGAGCGTCGCGACGTGGATCTCCGGCCACCAGCGCGCGGCGAGCGCGGCTGCCGCCGTCACGAGCCCGATCGCGGCGAGCGGGGCGGGCACGCGCGCGGTCAGCCGTGGCAGCGCCAGCAAGGCGACGACCGTCGTGACGGCCACGGCGAGCTCCGCCAGCGACGCCGTTCCACGCGCCGCCCAGAGCGCCGCCACCTTCGCCGGGAAGTGGTCCGGCATGGCCGCCACCTCGAGGCCGAACACGTCCTTCAACTGAAGCGTCGCGATCACCACCGCGATGCCGGCCGTGAACCCGCTCGTGACGGGGTAGGGGATGAATTGAATGAGGCGGCCGGCGCCGGCGAGCCCCATGACGAGGAGGATCGCGCCCGCGAGGAAGCCGGCGAGGAGCAGCCCGGGAAGCCCGTGGCGGCTGACGATCGGAGCGAGAATGACGACGAAGGCGGCGGTCGGTCCCGTCACCTGGAAGCGCGAGCCCCCGGTCAGCGCCACGACGAACCCGGCGACGATCGCGGTGTACAAGCCGTGCTGCGGCGGGACGCCGACGGCGATCGCGAGCGCCATCGAAAGCGGCAGCGCGACGATGCCGACCACGCTGCCGGCGAGGAGATCGGCCTGGAAGGTCGTGCGGTCGTACGCGGCGAGCGACGCCCGCAGCGCGGCGCTCACGCGGGGGCCGCGGCGGGGTGGCACGCTCGTCGTCAAAGATCTGCGGTGTGACACGAAACGCTGTCCATATTCCGCATCCGCGCGCCTTTTGGTAGGTGCGGCTCGTGCCAGGCTCGGGACGTGCGGGGGGCGGCGTGCTCGAGCGACTGAGCACCCTGCGGCAGACGATCGTGGCCGTGTGGCCGATGCTCCGGCGGGCGATCGCGACGGGCCAGCTCTGGGATCCGCAGTGCGTGCTCACGGACCCCGATCCCGACGTCCTCTGCGAGTACGACGTCCGCATCCCGCTGCGCGACGGCTCGTCCGTGACCGCGAACGTCTTCCGGTCGCGCCGCGCGGCGGACGCCGGCGAACGCGTGCCGGTCGTGATGTGCGCGCATCCCTACGACAACCACCTGACGCCGGCGCTCGGGAAGACGCCGTTCGGCGGCCCGCCGCTCCAGTATCGAATGGTGCCGCAGGTCGGCCGCCCGGTGTTCTCGAAACTCACGAGCTGGGAGTCGCCCGACCCGAACTTCTGGGTGCCACAGGGCTATGCGGTCGTGAACATGAATCTCCCCGGCTACGCGAACAGTGAGGGATCGCCGGTCGCCTTCGGCGACGCGCAAGCGCAGGCCTACTACGACGCGATCGAGTGGATCGCGGCGCAGCCCTGGTGCACGGGGCGCGTCGGGCTCGCGGGCGTGAGCTTCCTCGCCATCACGCAGTACTTCGTCGCCACGTGCCAGGCGTACGGCGGCCCGCCGCCGGCGCTCAAGTGCATCGCGCCGTGGGAAGGCGTCACCGACATCTACCGCGACCAGATGTGTCCGGGCGGCGTCGCCGACGGCGGCTTCGCGTCGTTCTGGTGGCTCACCGAGGTCGAGCCGACGATCAATTGCACGGCGGAGGAGTATCGGCGGCTGAACGACGGGCTGCCGACGGAGTTCCTCACGCGCCATCCGTTCGTCGACGACTTCTGGCGCGGCATGGTTCCGAAGCTCGACGAGATCACGCTGCCGATGCTGGTGTGCGCGTCCTTCTCGGATCACGGCCTCCACACCGTCGGGTCGTTTCGGGCCTTTCGCGAGGCGCGCTCGGCCCGGAAGTGGGTCTACACCCATCGCACCGGGAAGTGGGCGGCGTTCTACGCCCCCGAGGTGATGCGGCTCACCAAGGACTTCATGGATTGCTTCCTGAAGGACGACACGTCGAGCGGGTTCCTGGATCTGCCGCCGGTGCGGCTCGAGGTGCGGTCGAGCCGCGACGTGATCCACGAGGTGCGGCACGAGCGCGAATGGCCGCTCGCGCGCACCGTGTACGAGCGCTTGTACCTGTCGGCATCACCGCCGGCGCTCGTCGCGGCCGCTCCGGCGGTCGCGGCGGCGATCGAATACCCGGCCCGCGGCGGCCGCGCGCGCTTCGCGTTCCGGTTCGACGCGGACACCGAGCTCAGCGGCTACATGAAGCTCCGGCTCTGGGTCGAGGCGCGGGCCGACGGCCCGACGGCGGCGGTCCCCGACGACATGGTGATCTGCGTGGCCGTCGGCAAGCTCGACCGCGACGGCCGGACGGTGCACTTCGAGGGCTCGGTCGGCAACCACTACGACCTCGTGAGCCGCGGCTTCTGCCGGGTGTCGCGGCGCGAGCTCGATCCGGCGCGCTCGACGGAGTGGCAGCCCGTGCTCACCGGCACGTCGGAGCAGCTGCTCCGTCCGGGTGAGATCGTGGCGGTCGACGTCGAGATCTACCCGAGCAGCACGTTCTTCGCGGCCGGCGAGTCGCTCGAGCTGATCGTCGCGAGCGACGAGATCGTCGCGTCGCCGCCGTACCGGAAGGACGTGTCGTCGAACCGGGGCCGCCACGTGCTGCACGCCGGCGGCGCGTACGACGCCCATCTGCTCGTCCCCCGCATCCCGGATGCCTGACGGCTTTCCTCCGTCGCCGGCCTTTTGATAGGAGCGCGGACATGCCGGGGTTCTTCGTTCGGCTTCTCATCGCGGCGCTCGGGCTCTGGCTCGCACAGGCGTTGGTTCCCGGCGTCACCATCGTCGGCACCGGCACGCTCTTCGTGGCGGCGCTGCTGCTCGGGGTCGTGAACGCCTTCGTGCGGCCGTTCCTCGTCTTGCTCACGTTCCCGATCACGGTCGTCACGCTCGGGCTCTTCTTGTGGGTCATCAACGCAGCGATGCTCGGGCTCGTCGCCCGGTTGCTCGACGGGTTCACGCTGCACGGGTTCGGGTCGGCGCTGCTCGGCGCGCTGGTCGTGTCGATCACGAGCTGGATCGCGTCGTGGTACGTCGCGCCGTCGGGGCGCTTCGAAGTGCTGATCGTCCGCCGCTGACGTGAGCGCGACCTCGCTCCGCCGCGACGTCGTCGGCGGGCTCACGACGTTCCTCACGATGGCCTACATCGTCATCGTGAACCCGGCGGTCCTCGCCGAGACCGGGATGGACTTCGGGGCGGTGATGACGGCGACGTGCCTCGCCGCCGCGCTCGCGACCGCGACGATGGGATTCGTCGCGAACTACCCGATCGCGATGGCGCCCGCGATGGGCGAGAACTTCTTCTTCGTCGCGGTCGCGGTGTCGATGGGCCACGGTTGGCGGGTCGCGCTCGGCGCGGTGTTCCTGTCCGGCGTCGCGTTCTTCGCGCTCACGGCGCTCGGCGTCCGCGAGCGCATCGTCGATGCGCTGCCGGCGAGCCTGCGACACGCGATCGCCGTCGGGATCGGCCTCTTCGTAGCGCTCCTCGGGCTCACCGCGGCGGGCATCGTCGAGAAGCCGCCCGGCGGCGGCATCCTCCATCTCGGCGACCTCACGCGGGAGCCGACGCTGATCGCGTGCGGCGGCGTGCTCGTCACGGTGGCGCTGCTCGCGCGCGGGGTCCCGGGTGCGCTCCTCGTCGGCATCGGGCTCGCGACGGCCGTCGCGTGGAGTCTCGGCCTCGTCCACTGGCAGGGTGTCTTCGAGCGCCCGCCGTCGCTCGTGCCGACGTTCCTCCAGCTCGACGTCGTCGGCGCCCTCCAGCCGCGCGCGCTCCCGGCGGTGTTGATCTTCCTCTTCATGGCCGTGTTCGACGCGATCGGGACGCTGGTCGCGATCGGCGAGCAGGGCGGGTTCTTCCGGAACGGCAAGCTGCCGCGGGCGCGCCAGGCGCTCCTCGCCGATTCCGCGGGCACCGTCGTCGGCGCGTGCCTCGGGACCGCGACGGTGACGGCCTACATCGAGAGCGCGACCGGCGTCGCCGCGGGCGCACGCACGGGTCGCGCCAATTTCGTCACCGCCGCGGGCTTCGTCGCGGCGCTCTTCTGCGCGCCGCTCGTCCGCATGATCGGCGGCGGCGTGCCGGTCGCGGGCGGCGCGATCTTGCAGCCGCTCACCGCCCCGGCGCTCATCGTCGTCGGCGGCCTGATGGCGCGCAACGTCACGCACGTCGACTGGGACGATCCGACGGAGGCGTTTCCCGCCTTCCTCGTGATGATCGGCATCCCGTTCACGTGGTCGATCGCCGACGGCATCGCGTTCGGGTTCATCGCGCGTCCGATCCTGAAGCTGCTCTCGGGGCGGGCGCGCGAAGCGTCGCCCGCCGCGTACGCGCTCGGCGCGCTGTTCGTGCTGCGGTACGCGCTACTGTGAGTCGTTGACGGGGTGTCTGGTGGCTGCCAAGACGGACGCATGTCGGCGCGGCGGATGACCACGTCCCAGTTCGAGGCCACGTGCCTCGAACGTCTCGCGAATCTCGACCGGCCGGGCGCGGTACGTATGGTCGACGCGCGCAACTGACGCGGCGTCCGTGGGGAGGTGGTGGGGATGGAGGAACTGACCAAGCTGCTCGATCAGATCGCCGGCTGGGTGTGGGGGCCGCCGATGCTGATCCTGCTGGTCGGCACTCACGTCTACTTGACGTTCCGGCTGCGCTTCATCCAGCGCTACATCCCGAAGGCGATTCGCATCTCGCTCGAGCGCGGCGCCGAGGGCGAGGGCGACGTGTCGCAGTTCGGAGCGCTCACTACGGCGCTCGCGGCGACGATCGGGACCGGTAACATCGTCGGGGTCGCGACCGCGGTCGCGTCCGGCGGGCCGGGGGCGGTCCTCTGGATGTGGCTGACCGGCGTCTTCGGGATCGCGACCAAGTACGCGGAGGCGCTGCTGTCCGTGAAGTACCGTGTCACCGCGGCCGACGGCACGATGGCGGGCGGTCCGATGTACGTGCTCGAGCGCGGCATGCGGAACAAGCCGCTCGCGGTGATCTTCGCCGCCCTCACGGCCGTCAGCGCTTTCGGCATCGGCAACACGGTCCAGGCGAACTCGATCGCCACGATGGTGCGGGACACGTTCGGCGTGGCGACCTGGATCTCGGGCGTGCTCATGGCGACGCTGACCGGGCTCGTCGTTCTCGGCGGCATCAAGTCGATCGCCGCCGTGTGCGAAAGGCTCGTCCCCTTCATGGCGATCTTCTACGTCGTGGGCTGCCTGATCATCCTGGTGCTGAACGCGGCCGAGATCCCCGCCACCGTCGCGCTCATCGTGAGCTCGGCGTTCAACGGCCAGGCCGCCGTCGGGGGCTTCCTCGGCGCCGGAGTGCGGGAAGCGATGCGCTACGGCGTCGCGCGCGGGCTCTTCTCGAACGAGTCCGGGCTCGGAAGCGCCCCGATCGTCGCCGCCGCCGCGCAGACGAAGAACCCCGTGCGGCAGGCACTGGTCTCCTCGACCGGAACGTTCTGGGACACCGTCGTCGTCTGCCTGATGACCGGGCTCGTGGTGGTGCAGTCCGGCGAGTGGATGCAGGGCCTCGGCGGCGCGCAGCTCACGTCGAAGGCGTTCGGCGACCTGCCCTGGATCGGGCCGACCGTGCTCACCATCGGCCTTCTCACCTTCGTCTTCTCGACGATCCTCGGGTGGGCGTACTACGGGGAGAAGGCGTGCGAGTACCTCCTCGGCACGCAATCCATCGTCGTGTATCGCGTGCTCTGGGTCCTCGCGGTGTTCCTCGGGTCCGTCGCGCCGTTGCCGATCGTGTGGACGGGCGCCGACATCACCAACGCGCTCATGGCGATCCCGAACCTGATCTCGCTGCTCGTGCTGAGCCGCGTCATCGTCGACGAGACCCGCACGCACCTCTGGAACGAGGACGGTTCCGAGAGATAGGGTGGCCGCTTCCCATTCTCTCCTGGAGGATCCGCGATGAGCGACGCAGCGTACGTGGTGCAGAAGGTCGAGTGGTATCAACTCCGGTCGCAGGACGGCACGGCGTTTTTCGTGATGGTGTCGACGCTGCCGAACGGGTTCGTGACGGCGGTGCCGTGCGATCTCACGATGGTCCGTGCCGAGCATCATCTGATGGCGCTCGCGCCGAACGCCGAGGACGCGCTGGCGCAGCTCCAGACGACGCTGGCCGGCAAGACGAAGGACGAGCTGTTCCAGCAGTAGATTTCGGCCCCGTGCGCTTCGGGCGCTCTGCGCCCGAATGCTCCGATGGCCCTCGGCCCGCGGAGTGAATCCGCGGGCCTCGCCCCCGATGCGCGTCCGCACGATCATCCACGCCGACCTCGACGCGTTCTACGCCTCGGTCGAGCAGCGTGACCGGCCCGAGCTGCGCGGGAAGCCGGTCGTCGTCGGGGGCTCGTCAGGGCGCGGGGTCGTCACGGCCGCGAGCTACGAGGCGCGCGTCTACGGCATCCATTCGGCGATGCCGGGCTTCGAGGCGCGGCGCCGCTGCCCGCACGCGATCTTCATTCCCGGCGACATGGCGAAGTACCGGCGCGAGAGCCGGCGCGTGTTCGAGATCTTCCGCCGCTACTCGCCGGCGGTGGAGGGTCTCTCCATGGACGAGGCGTTCCTCGATCTCACCGGCACGGATCGCCTCCTCGGCGACGCCGTTTCCGTCGGCGAGCGTCTGCGCGCCGAGGTGCGCGGGACGACGGGGCTCACGCTCTCGGTCGGAATCGCGCCCGTGAAGATGGTCGCGAAGATCGCGAGCGACGTCGCGAAGCCGGACGGACTCCGGTACGTCGGGCCCGGCGAGGTGCGGGAGTTCCTGGCGCCGCTCCCCGTCGGACGCATCTGGGGCGTCGGGCGCGTCGGCCGGGCGCGCCTCGACGCGCTCGGCATCACGACGATCGGCGAGCTCGCCGCGACGCCCGACGCGCGGCTCCACGCCGCACTCGGTGGGTTCGGCGTCGGGCTCGCCCGGCTCGCGCGCGGCGAGGACGAGCGTGAGGTCGAGAGCTACCGCGAGGCCAAGTCGTACGGCGAGGAGAACACGTTCGCGCGCGACGTCGCCGACCGCGCGGCGCTCATCGCGCCGATCCGGGCGCACGCGGACGCGGTCGCACGGCGCCTCCGCCACGACCACGTCGCCGGACGGGGCGTGACCCTCAAGCTGAAGCTCGCGCGGCCGCTCGGCGGCGGGCGCTATCCGCTCCTCACGCGCTCCTGCATGCTGGAGCGTCCGACCGACGACGGCGACGCGATCGCGCGCGCGGCCCTCGACCTGCTCGCGCGTTTCCAGCCATGGGAGCCGATCCGCTTGCTCGGCGTATCGGTCACGAAGCTCGTGCCCGTCGATCAGACGCAGCTCGCGCTCGCACTCGGCGGGCCGACCGAGCGCCGGCGCTCGAAGCTGAACGCCGCCGTCGACGCGATCCACGCCCGTTTCGGCGACGAGAAGCTGAAGCGCGGCGACGCCGAGATCCGGCGCGCCGGGCTGTCGATGGGCATCAAGCGCGGCGAGCGCGAGTAGCCTGGATGGCCGACGATCCGATGGGGCTCCCCGCGAAGGATCGGCGCGGCGCCGACCGACGAACATCGGGGCGCACGGGCGTCCTGATCGGAGTCCTCCTGTCCGGGGTCTCGATCGCGCTCACCGTCGGTTTCTTGGAAGCCCTGACTGTGACCGGGCTCGTGGACTACCGGTCGGTCCTCGGAACCCCGATCGACGAGCCCTGGAGCCATCCGGACAATCTGTTGGACCCGAGACTGCTCCACATCCACATGCCGTACCATCGGCAATGGTTCGCGGGCATCGAGTATCGATACGACCGGCACGGCCTCCGGAACGAGCGCGATCTCGAGGCCGCGGACATCGTCGTGGTCGGCGACTCGTTCATCGAAGGCTGGAGGGTGTCGGCGGGGGACATGCTGACCACGCGACTGGCGGAAGAATTGGACGTCACCGTCGCGAACCTGGGGCAGTCTTGGTACGGCCCACAGCAAGAGCTGGAGTTGCTGCGACGATACGGTGTGCCGCTCCGTCCGAAGGTCTGCGTCTGGGCCTTCTATGAAGGCAACGACCTTCGCGACGTGCAGCGCTACGACGAAGCAACGCGGAATTGGGACGCGTTCGCGCAGGAGCAGCACACCTTCGCTCGGCGCTCGTTCACGAGGAACGTGCAGCTCGCGGTGCGCCGCATCCTCGACTCCATGCGACGCGACGATGCGGCGCATGAAGCGGAAGCGAAGAAGCTCTCCGGGATCTTCGCAGGACCAGGGGACACGAAGACCACGATGATCTTCTTGCGCGAATGGCACGGCCCTTCCGTGCCGGAGTACGTGGAGCCCTCGCTGAAGGTGGTGCACTCGACCCTCGAGCGGGCGTCGGAGCTCTGTCGTGCGAACGGCGCCGAGCTCCTGGTCGTCTTCATCCCGACGAAGCTCCGCGTCTACCGAGACCTCACGAGCTTCGATGCGGACGCCGAGCCGCCCCGATGGGTGATCGATGACCTGCCGCAAAGGCTGGAAGCGGCGCTCCGTCGGGATCTACCCGAGGTGCGGTTCCTGGATTTGACCGCCGTCCTCACGGACGCGGCCACGAAGGGATCGCTGCTCTATTTCGCGGAATGGGATACGCATTGGACGGCGGAAGGACATCGCGTCGCCGCCGCTGCGATCGCCGAGCGCTTGCACGCTCACGCCCGGCGATCCGCCGACTGACGCGGGCGACTGGCTCACCTCGTCGCCGTGACCCTGAGACGCGGCGGCGCTACTCGCCCGCCGCGACCTGATCGTCGCTCGCTTCGTCCGCCGACGCCTGCCCGCTGTCGCGCGTGACGTCGATCGGCACGCCGAGCTGCTGGCAAACGGCGGTTTCGAAGCGTTCCGGGTCGATGCGCGACTCCAGACCCGCCTTGGCGACGACGCTCCGCGCGTGCGCCTGGAGATCCTCGAACATCTCGTAGACGTCCATGTGGACCTCGACGAAGACGCGACCCTTGCGCTCGCCCACCTTCACCGGCTGGTACACGAACTCGCCCGGGTAGCCGCGGTCGACGATCTGGTACACGAACTCGATGTCCTCCGGGTAGAGGCGGACGCAGCCGTGGGTGGTGAGACGACCGACGCTCCACGGATCGTTGGTGCCGTGGATCGCGTAGAGGTCGAAGTCGAGCCGGATGCGGTAGTCGCCGAGGGGATTGTCGGGGCCGGGCGGCACGACGCGCTTCGGCTCCTCCATCTTGGCGTAGATCGAGTCGGGGACGACCCAGGTCGGCTTCTCGTCCTTCGACTTCACGCGGAACTGGCGGATCGGGCTCTGGGCGTACTCGGCGCCGATGCCGACGGGCCAGGTCATGATGGGCTCGCGCTCGCCCGGCCGGGTGTCGATCGGGAAGAGATAGAGGCGGAACTCGGGGATGTTGATGACGAGCCCTTCCCAGCGCGTCGGGGTCGGCAGGATGCGGCGGGTCGGCATCGTGAGCTCGACGCCGGCAGACGGCTCCCACTCGTCGACCTTCGGGTTCGCGTCGCGGAGCTCGCGGAAGCCGAGCCCGCCCTCGCGCGCGATGTCGAGGAGGTTCTGTCCGGCCGACACCTTGTAGCGGCCGAGCTTGCCGACGACGCCGGGCACCTCGCCGGGACGCGGGACGTACGCGGTGAACGAGGTCGCCTTGACGATCGTATCGCTCGCGGGCGGCAGCGGTCCGAGGAGCGGCTCGGGCGCTGCGACCTTCTTCACCTGCTGTCCCGGCGGCTTCAGCGTCACGACCTTCTTCGGCGGCGCGACGCAGCCGGTCGCGACGACACCCGCGACCGCACAAGTGACCAGCCAAGTGAGGGATCGATGCTCGATGGGCAAGCGCATGAGCGAACGGGACAGCAACTGCGGTGCCATGGGCCGAAGGCCGGAGTATCGGGGGACGGAGTCGTCGGACTCCGTTGAAAAGTTGCCGCACGTCACGCGGTGGTGCCCTCCTATGGTTTCCGCGCCACGAAGACTTTGGCGACGTAGTGCGGCTCGATGCTCTCGACCACGAACCCCGCGTCGGCGAGTGCGCCGGCGAGGTCGTCCTCGAGGTAATCGCGGTAGAACGGTTCGTGAAACTCCATGGCGAAGCGGCCGAGGAAGAAGGCGAGCTCGCCGCTCTCGGCGAGCTGGGCCGAGTCCTCGATGACGAAGAGGCCGCCCGGCTCGAGCACGCGAAAGGCTTCGGCGATCACGCGGCGGCGCGCCGGCCGCGGCAGCTCGTGGAAGAGGTAGACGCAGGTGACGATGCCGAAGAGCTCGTCGCGGAAGGGCAGGGACTCGGCGTTCTCGGCGGCGAACGATACGTCGGGAAGATCGCCGAGCGACTCGCGCGCCTCCTGCAAGTAGTACGGGCTGAGATCGAGCGCCGTGAAGCGCAGGTACGGATGCGCCATCGCGATCTGCGCGAGCGTCCGTCCCGTGCCGCACGCGAGGTCGAGGAGCCGCGTCTCGTGCGGCAGCTCGCCGGCGGCGAGCGCCCGGGTGATCGGCGGGATCACCTGGCGGCGCATGATGTCGGCGGTCCCCGCGAAGAGCAGCTCGACCCCGACGTCGTACAGCTCGGCCGAGCGCCGGCTGAAGTAGCCGTCGGTCTGCCAGTGGAAGGTGCGCCGGAAGTACGCCGGGTAGCGCGCGACGTCGACCTCCGCCGGCAGCGCGCGATAGTCGCGCTTCCAGACCCGTCGGAGCACTGACGGGATGTCGGCGAGGAGCCGCGGCAGGCGCATCGCGTAGGTCGCGAGCGGCATCTGGAACAGCAGCGTCCGCGGGTAGAGCCCCGCTTCGACGTTCGCGAGATCGCGGGCGAGCAGCTCCTCGTAGCGGCGCTCGAACGCGGCGCGCGC
>Ga0268299_1002639_pt1 | contig 20211 bp, 16 predicted proteins | sample NOBtaG_FD_193484 | JGI IMG/M metagenome (GOLD analysis project Ga0268299, IMG submission 193484) | Activated sludge microbial communities from bioreactor in Nijmegen, Gelderland, Netherland - NOB reactor | ecosystem: Engineered > Bioreactor > Aerobic > Activated sludge | place: Netherlands... | reverse complement strand
TGTTCACGCCGCCGAATCTGGAGGCGATCTCGTTTGCAAAACTCAATACGCTCGGGACCAGGGCGCAGCCGGAAGATCTGACCAACAATACGGTACGAGCCGAACGCGCGCACTACTTCGAGGTCGGGAGTTACCATGCGTTGAACCGGTACGCCACGCTGCAGTTCACCGGGTGGTACAAGCTCAGTAATTTTCTCTCCGATGCGGGACAATTCGGCACCACGCCGCTGCTCAATTATTTTGCGTTCGAGCGCGGCTGGCAGCGCGGCATCGACGGGGCCTTGAAACTGCAGCTGACCGAGAATCTCACGGCGCGGGGCAACGTGGCCTGGGGGCAGTGTAAGGGCTACGGGTTGCAGTCCGGGCATTTCCTGCTGGAGGCCAAAGAAATTGCCGACATCAATTCGCAGGGCGGGGTGTTCTGCGATCACATGCAGACCCTCACGAGTTCGGCGATCGTGAGTTACCGGTTGCTGGAACGAACGACCTTTACGGGGCAGATGTTATTTGCCTCAGGGTTACGCACATCGGAGAACGAAGATGCCAAGACGAATTCCACCCACAGCCCGTCCTACACCATCTACAATCTCTCGATTGCACATGTGTTTCCGTTGCCATGGGAAGGGCAGAAGTTTCTGCTCGGCTTTGATATCGTGAATCTCCTGGATCAGCGGTACTACATCAATCAGGGGGAAGGGAGTATTGGGCTGGGTGTGTCGCACGCGGGGATGCCACGGTCGTTCTTCTTCCGGGGCCAGTGGTTCTTTTGATCGGATGCTGAAACGGGTCACCAGCATCGTTCTCGGCTCCACAACATCCTCAACGTAGCGCAAGGCTACGCCTCCGGTGTTGCGGTCGCCTGCGGCCTTGCTGGCTGGCTCGTTTGAGCATCCGATTCCGACAGAGAAATATGTACCAGCGGCGTTCTCAGTCACTCGTCTCCCTGCGACGTACCGCAAGGGTACGCCTCAGTTGCCGAGTTCCCTGCGGCCTTGCTGGACAATCTTGTTGGGCATCTGCTTCGGACTGTGGGAAAATGCAGCCTTGCTGGAAGGCCAGTTTGAGCTTCATCACTTTGCAATAATTGGGACGACGATATGGCGAACATCTTCGAGTCAGTAGATCGCATCACCAGAGGAATAGTCGCGAGCTGCGTTTTGGGCTTGTGTCCGTCGGCGGTTGCGGCTCATGCGGCGACGGGCGATGAGGCGACGCATGAGGCGGATCATGCGCTGGATGCGGACATCATTGAGCTGCCGGAAGTCCATGTGCATGGACTTCCGCTGAACAAGGATCAGCAGGTGGGGCCGGTACCGAAAGCAACGCCTTGGCCGGCTGTTCCTTCGTCGTTGGACGGCAAGCCGCTGGATGACTGGATGAAGGCCCGTCTGCTCGTCTCGAAAGATGCCCAGGTGACGGTGGTGGTGTTGGAGCCGGCGAAACATCGCGAGCTCACCGTCGCCGGCATCATTGCCTTGAACAAATGGACGTTTCTGCCGCAACTCAAAGGCGACGACCCTGTCGACGGCGAACTCACCGTGCGGATTCACTTTCGGTCTCAGTAGGTCCGTGAAGATCCAGCGGCACACGCGACGCCTGCCGCTCGACGAGGTCCTCCTCTCCACCTTGATACGGATCGAGAACAAGACGGACTGCCGGGAATAGGGTGCCTTTTTCACAGGAGGCGTGACACCAAGTCCCCCGATCCCACGCATCGAGACGTGGGACCGGATGCTGTCCGAACTCATTCGCTGCCAGGCTTGGCTGGTATGAACAGAGCCGCTCAGAACGCGAGGGCGGCCCGCTCGTCCTGGTCCTTGATCGCCGCCGAAAAACGCTTGATGCGCTCGACCAATACCTTCTCTTCCGGGTCCAGCTTGTCTTCGCTCTTCAGGGGGAGGAGTACCGCGTAAGGAACCGATTTGACCACGGCGGAAAAGATCTTATGTGCTGCGTCGGCGCTAATCCCGCCTTCCCTTGTCTCCAGCATTTCGAGAAAACGATTCATGCCCTTTCGCTTCCCGTTGTACTCCCCCTTCACGGCTGCTTCACTGACCACTTCCAATTGCTGAAAGTAAGGGGCGAAGTTCCCACTCGTGGACAGGTTTTTCTGTTCCATCACCATCAACGCGATTTTGTCGATCCACGGCGGTGCGATCCAGGCGTTCGCGTCGACGGGGCCGAGAGAAACGGCCATCCATGCCGGAATGGTCAGCAAGAACGCCAGCTGTCGGAAGAATCGTGCCATGATGGACTCCTTTCAGTTGAAGGTGGGCAGTGGTCGGCCGGTGTGGCGAAGTCTCCCTCAACGGGAGGCAACATGGGTGCCAGTTGCCGGTCGGCTCGGAACCGATGGAAATGTCGAGGGTGCATAGGACGCACGCGCAAGGGGTGAGCGGTCGCGCACAGGACGCGCAGTGCGAAACGACCAGTTGATTCCTGGAACGCCTCGCTGGAGATCGGCCAGCGATGGCAGTTCCCTGTACGAATCAGGGGCTGCTACGGGCGAGGCCGTAAGGGCACCGGCCGTGTGGTCAAATCGTTATGGCCCCAGTTATTGTCGGCATTCACATCGATGCCGCGAACCGACGGCGGTTTATCGAGATGAGTGTATTGGAAGGTTCCGAACGGCTGAATCTCTTCGTCGTTCGGTAATTGACGGCGGTTCCACCCCCCGCCGAGCGCGCGTAAAAGCCCGACCGTGGACCGCAACAGTTCGGCCTTGATTTGCACGGAATCGATGCGTGCCGTGAGCGTTTGCACCTGCGCGTAAATGAGCTCGAGGCTGGAGGCCAGGCCTCCCTGATACAGTTCCATGGTCAGGTTTTGCGCTTTCAGGTTTGCTCCGACCGCTGCATCTTGGCGATTCGCCGCCATCGTGAGTTGGTTGCTCAGGCTCAGGTTGTTTTCGACTTCTCGAAATGCGTTAAGCACCGTCGAGCGGTATCGGTCTTCTGTCTCGCGATAGGCCGACCAGGTTCGCTGTAATTGCGCGCGACGATACCCGCCCTGAAAGACAGGCAGGGCCACGGTTGCGCCATAAGACCACATCGCGGCGGTCAGTTTGGCGATATCGAAGCCGGCATCCAGGATTCCTCCATCGGCAGAGAGGCGGACGTCGGGGAAGAAGGCGGCGCGCGCGATTCCGATGGCGCGGTTGGCTTCCGCCATCCGCCGCTCCATTCCAGCGATGTCAGGTCGTCGCTCCAGCAGGGTGGAGGGGAGGCTGCGTGGAATCGTGAAACGTGCCACGCGCAGATCGTCGATCGGGTCGATCGTGAAACCGGCGGGCGCCACGTTGAGCAGAATGGCGATGGCCTGTTCGGTCACCTGGCGCTGCCCTTGGATCTGGGCATATTTGGTCTCGGTGCTGAATAGGAGGGATTCCACGCGGGCCACGTCCAGCGCCGAGGCGATCGCACCGGCAAACTGGGCGTTCACGAGTTTGAGCGAACTCCGGTAGAGGTCGATGGATTGCTTGTAAATCGCGCTCTGAGCATCGAACCCGCGCAGCGTAAAGTAGTTTGCCGCAACCTCCGCTTGGAGGCTGAGGCGCGCGAGGCCCCAGTCCGCCGCTCGCTCCTCGGCGCGATAGATTTCGATGCGTGTGGCGTTACGAATCGCTGACCAAAAGTCCGGTTCCCAAGACGCAAGTCCGGCACCGGCTTCGACCGTCCCCCCGACCGGAAGATCCCCCGGGACTCTGAGCGGATCGACATGGTTCTGACTATCTCCGAGTTTCCCGCCGAGGCCGATCTGTGGAATCCGTCGCGAGCGGACTTGCATCATCACATCCCTGGCCTGAACGAAGCGCTCGGCGGCCGCTTGAAGATCCGGATTGGCCGCCATGGCCTGTTCGATCAGGTTGTTCAGTACCGGGTCGTCGTAGAGCTTCCACCAATCCGGGCGCAACTCGGCGTCCGATGGTGCGGCCTCCACAAAGGGGGTCTCTCCATGCCATGAGGCCGGGACCACATACTGGGGCGGCTGATAGGGCGGCGACAGGTCGACGTGCGGCAGCCAATCCGTGCCGCAAGCCGTAACCTGGATGCATACCAGAACCAGACCGAACCAGCGCATGAGGTCGGTTCTGCCTGCTGCATTTCGTCGTGCTTGCAACCGGAGATCGATCATGTTGAAGCGGCTCCGAAGAGGTTTACCTGAAGGGCGACTCAAGCCGCCGACTAGTGTATCGCTGAACTCGGTGGTTGCCGGGCCTGATTTTCGGGAAACCGGTCGTTTTGCGCTGATTCGGGATCGGTGAGCAAGTCATAGCCAGGGGCCGGCGTCACGACGCGCACCTGGTCGCCTTCAAGCAACGCGGCGCTGGGATTGTTCACGAGGCGGTCCTGTGCGGACAGGCCCCCCGCAACCTCGACGGCATTGTCCATCAGTCGGCTGACCGTGATCGGTTGGAAATGGACACGGTTCTCTGCCGTCAGGGTAGCCACTTGCGTGCCGTGTTCCTGGAAGACTAGCGCGGTGGACGGAATCGTGAAGGCCTGACGATCGACCGGCGCAGTGAGGTGGACCTCGGCGTAGGAGCCTGGCCAGAGCGCCCGGTCCTCGTTATCGATGGTGAAGACGGTCACCGCCGTCCTCGTGCTGATGTCGAAGCCTTTGGCCACGGTCAGGAATTTCGCGGTGAAGTGACGATTGGCCAATTGCGGCACGGTCACGTCGGCCGTCAAGCCTTGTTGCAGGAATGGCCCGAACGCTTCCGGCACGTTGACAAAAAGACGGAGGACATGGACGTCGGCCACCGTGAACAGGTTGGTTTTTGCATTGGGCGTGCTCAGATTCCCTTCCTTGCTGACCAGGTCGCCGACATTGATGTTGCGCTGCGTCACCACGCCGTCGAAAGGTGCGACGATCGTTTTGAAGCGGATGAAGGCCTCCATGTTCCTGACCTTTTGCTCCGCGGCCTTGACCTTTGCCGCTTCGGCCTTCAGCTCCTGTTCCTTGACCGTGATCGATTGTTCGGAGACCGCATGATTCGGGCGGAGCGCCGCCCAGCGTTGTGCGGTCACCTCGGCTAGCTTATATCTCGCGCGCTCCGTCTCCAGATCCGCCTTGGCCTGCGCATATTCGGCATCGAGGTCCGGCGCGTTGATTTCGGCGAGGATATCGCCTGCCTTGACCTGATCGCCGTAGTCCCTGTACCACATCTTGACGTACCCGGTGACGCGCGCATACATCGGCGCTTCGTACCAGCCCACGACGTTGCCGGGAAGGACAATGGTCTCGGTGGGCGCGATCGGTTTGGGATGGACGGCCGCGACCGTCGGCACGGCGTCTTCCAGCGTTCTCGCACGCAGTTGAGCGGCGTCGCTTTTATTCTCATAGACGCGATAGCCGACGTAGAGGACGAACAGCACAACCATCCACAGCACGACGCCTTTTCCGCTGAGCCACTGCATCATGACACGTGTCCCTCTTGCCGGGCCATTCGCCGGCTATAGACCATCGCGTAGACACAGGGGACGAACAACAGCGTGAAGACGGTGGCCATCAGTAGGCCGCCGATCACGGCGCGGCCTAAGGGGGCATTCTGTGAATATCCCGTCGCCATGGGGACCATTCCGATGATCATGGCCGACGCTGTCATGAGCACTGGACGGAAGCGGGTGGTTCCGGCCTCGATCGCCGCCTGCAGCGCATTTCCGTGTTCCTGGAGCCGCTCGCGCGCATAGGATACGACGAGGATCGAATTGGCGGTTCCCGTGCCCATCGTCATGATCGCGCCCGTCAGTGCCGGTTCGGACAGACGGGTGTGGGTCAGGAAGAGGGCCCAGGCGATCCCGGCGAGTGCGCCCGGCAATGCCGTGATGATGATGAAGGGGTCGAGCCAGGACTGAAAGTTGACGACGATCAACAGATAGACCAGCACGATCGCGGCGAGCAATCCGAAGATGAGTTCGGCATAGGCCTCATACATGAGCGAAGCCTGGCCGTGGATTTCGAGTTTCGCGCTGTGAGGTAGTTCGGCCTCCATGCTTTTGGCCACCCGTTCGACGTCTGTGAGCACACTCCCCAGGTCTCGCCCTTCGGCGGACACGTAGATATCGAACAACGGCATGATGTTGCCGTGCGTGATCACCCCCGGTGTGCCCTCCGCCGTCAGGTCGGCCAAATTGCCGAGCAATTGCACATCATGATCGGTTCCCGCGCTGCCTGCAGAATCGACCGGGATCGTCTTCAGGCTGTTGACGCTGTTGATCTGCGGCTGCGGCGTATAGACGTTGATCAGGTAGGACATGCCGGTACTGGGATCGAGCCAATAGATCTGATCGACCTGCTGGCTCCCGGCCGTGGTCATCAGGAGATTGTCGGCGATGTCCTTTTCGGTCCTGTTGACTCCAAGTCCGAACGTGCGATTGCCTTCGACCATGAGGGTGGGGGTTCGCATCGTCTGTTGAATCACCACGTCCGCCGCCCCTGGAATCGTGCGAAACTTCTCCGCCAGTTTCCGGGCGAACTCGTAGTTGGGAAACATATCCGGGCCGTTGACCTGGACGTCGATCGGCGCCGGCGCGCCGAAATTCAGAATCTTGGCGGTGAGATCGGAGGGCTGGAAGGTAAACTCCGTGCCCGGATACCGTTCCGTCAAGCCCTTGCGGAGGATACGTCGATAGTCCCACACCGGGGATTTTTCATCTCTCAAGAGGATCGTCAAGTCGCAATCCTGGGAGCCGATCGTCGGTGTAGGAATGAACGCGAGGTTGTGCGGCCCGACCGGCAACCCGCAATTGCTCACGATGTTTTCGACCTGATCGGGGAGCAATGCTTCGACGCTGTTCGAGACGAGTGTGGCAATGCGCCCTGAGACCTCGATGCGCGTCCCGAGCGGCGCCCGCATATGCATCTGAAGAACCCCCGACCGGATCTCGGGAAAATAGTCGCGCCCCAGGAAGAAAAAAAGCGACAGGGAGGCCAGTGCGATCGCAAGCGAGACAGAGACGAAGACGCGCCGACGGGCGATGGTCTGTTCGAGGAGCATGCCGTAGCGGTCGCGGAGCCGATTGAAACCCCGCTCGAAGGCCTCTTGGAACCGGACAAAGCCGTTGCGGGAGGGCGTGAAGCCTGATGGTCCCTGTTCGTTATGCGGTTGGGACATGGTGGCCTTTCATCATGTACTTCGCCATGGTCGGCACCAATGTGCGCGAGAGGATGAACGAGGCCAGCATTGCAATGATGATCGCCTCCGCCATAGGCTTGAACAGGTACCCGGCGACGCCTCCGAGCTTGAACAATGGAAACCACACGATCGCGATGCACAGGGTGGCGACGAGGGTCGGGACGACGATCTGATTCGCGGCGTCGATGATGGCCTGTTCCAGCGGTTTATCCATGTCGAGATGGCGGTCGATATTTTCGATCATCACCGTGGCGTCGTCGACCAGAATGCCTACGGCCAGCGCGAGTCCGCCCAAGGTCATGACGTTGATCGTTTCCCCCAGCATATGCAGGCCCATGATCGCGGTCAGGATCGACAGCGGGATCGAGGTCCAGACAATCACCGTGGCTCGCCACGAGCCGAGCAGCAACAGCACGATCACACCGACCAGCGCGCCGGCGGTCGCCATTTCATGCAGCACATCGGAAATCGAATCCTTCACGAAGGTCGATGCGTCGTCGAGGAGTCTGATGCGCACGCCTTCAGGAGAGATTTGCTGGGCGCGAGGGATCATCCTTTTGATGCCGTCGACGACATCCAGCGTCGAAGCTTCCGTGCTTTTCATAGCGACGATGATGACCGTTTGTTTGCCTTTCACGAGCACCGCGTTCTGTTGCACCCGGCCCATGAGTTTCACGGTGGCGACATCGCGCAGGTAGACGAACGCGTTGCCTTCCCGCTTGACCGGGATGTCGCCGAAGTGATCGATTTGCATCGGTGATGCGTTTGTCTGCACGATCCAGTCGGTGGATTTGATCTTAATGTCGCCGGCGGGGAGCACCAGGTATTGTTTCATGAGGCTCTCGTGAATGTCCGCCGGGGTCAGGTGACGCGCGAGCAGCTTTTGCTGGTCGAGATTGACCATCACCTGCATATCCTGCCCCCCGTAGGGGTGTGGAAGCACAATCCCCGGCACGGTCACGAGCAACGGACGGATTCGCATGTAGGCAAGGTTATAGAGCTCGGCCGGCGTGAGGTGTTCGGAGCTGATCTCCAGCATAGCCACGGGGATTGAGGACGGGGCAAGACGCATGACCATGGGCGGGGAAATATCGGGCGGCAGCGCTTTGACCACATTTTGGGCGATGCCCACGATATCCGCTTCGGCCCGTCCGACGTCGACTCCGTCTTGAAGCGAAATATTGGTAATGCTGCTGCCGAAATAGGAGTGGCTATGAATGTACTTGATCCCTTCCACTGTCGAGGTGAGGAACCGTTCGAAGAGATACGTGATGCGGCCCTCCACCTGTTGGGGCAACAGACCGGAATAGATCCACACCACGGAGGTGACGGGAATCGTAATATTCGGGAAAACGTCGGTCGGCATGTGGAGCACCGTGAGGCCTCCCAGCAGGACGATGAGGATGGACATCACGACGAAGGTATAGGGTCTGCGGAGTGCGATGAGGACGATGGCGTTCATGTCGCAAACCTCTGATGGCGATGGCTATGCTCATCGCTGAGTCGCTCCTGATCGAGTCAGCAGTTGAGTCTGCCGGGTCACATCTGTTCACTCCTCTTCCGCCTATTCAAAGGAGCATGAATGGTGCCGAGCCCTGGGCGGCGTCATCCTGCAACCTGGCAGCGCCGTCACCGGAGTGGAGGGCATGGATCTGAGAGCTGTTTCTTACAACCGTGCGAGAGAGCACCGAGCGGATGGTGCGAAAGTTCACGATTTCATTCCAGGCTTCGTCCAGAAGTGAGGCGGGTCTGTCGCGATGATTATTCAACAGTCGCTGGTCGAGGCCGCACAACCTACGGGTCAGGAACGACAGGCCGACTCTGTGGTGCCGATTTTGCAGTCGCAGCCGTGAGAAGCGCCGAGCCTGGGTTCACAGAAGGAGAGGATATTATGGCCGGACTACCCCTGGTAATGCTGGTGACGGCGGTGTTCAACCTGATCGTTGGGATGGGGGCGATCAAGAGTACTGCCCAAGCCGAGTCCCTGGCGATCGCGGCGACCCCGAGCCTCAAATCGGCATTCCGAGAAATCGTCCCCATGTTCGAGAGCGAGTACGGGGTGAACGTGCATGTCGAGTATGGGCCCTCGCAGATCCTGCGTCGACAGATCGAGCAGGGGGCGCCGGTCGATGTGTTTTTTCCCGGAGCCGTGGATGAGCTTGAGATCCTGCATCGCAAAGGATTGACGCTCAGCGGCGTGCCACGTGTCTATGCACAAACCTCCCTGGTGTTGGTCATGTCTTTCTCTTCACGGGCGCTCGCCGTCTCATTGCACGATGAGCATGCGGATCGCACGACTCGACTCGTTCTCGGTGATCCGCAGACGTCGGCCTTGGGCACGATCACAAGTCGGGCGCTGACGATGCTCGATCCGGGATTCAAGCAGCGCTTCAAGACGATCTATGCCCGGCAAAGCGACGAGGTGATGAACGCGGTGCAAGATGGGGGGGCCGATGTGGGGATTGTGTTTCGGGTTGACGCCATCGGAAACGGCCACGTGCGGATCATCGACGAGACGCCGGCGGGCGCGCGCATCACCGTCCGATTCGGAGAGGCGGTCGTCTGGACCTGCCACGATGAATCACGCGCCGCTGCTGAGCAGTTTTCCGATTTCTTCACGAGTCCCCGGATTCAAAAGCTCTTGCTCAAATATGGATTCGAACCGGTGGCACCATTCAAATCAGGGGCTGTCCGGTGACGTCTCACCCAGAAAGACGGCCACGCAGAATAGGGGCTTCGGCGGTCTTCGAGGAAAGAAGTGGCTCACGAGGTAGTCGAGGTTAAGCGAAACGCAGCAAACCGCCCTCCGCGTTCTTGGGCTCGGGGGACCCTGGGAGGCTCTAACCGCAGAGTACGTTTTCATGTCCTCAAGAGCGTTGAGCGATTGTCGTGTCACCCCCAAAGGTTAAAGGCTCACCCGCTCATCAGTGGGATTCTTGTCTCGTGGCCATGCCGTGGCGGTGCCACAGCCTCAGGTGAGGGGCTCCGCGCAGCGTCTGAGGCGATCCATGATCGCCATGCCAAGGCCTCGTTCGTCACAAGGCTCGGCATAGAGGCGATCGAATCCCTGCGCGTCCAGCCGCCGCAGCGCCGCAAATAAATGTTGTGCCGCTTCGCGAAGATCGCCGGATGGGGAGAGCACCTCGATCGCGCAGTATCTCTGGTCCCCGTGGCGTGGCGCCGTCATGGCCAGCAATCCCGCCCGTTCGCCGAGAGGCATGACGGATCGTGTGTTTTTCCCCGTCAGGATTGTCAGAGGTGTTCGTGTGGCATAGTGACGAGCGAGCTGGCCCGGCGCGGCCATTGTCAGCTTCTGGCGGGCCCGCACGACCGGGCCGACGACCTTGCTGATCTCCTCGAGCGTGATGCTACCCGGTCGAAGGAGTTCGGGCCAGCTTCCGATCATCGAGGCGATGGTGGATTCCACACCAAGCTGGCAGGTGCCCCCATCGAGGATTAGGTCAACACGCTCACCGAGCCCATCCGCCACATGTTGTGCGCATGTCGGACTGACATAGCCGAAAGGGTTGGCGCTCGGCGCGGCGATCGGGACGGCTGCTTCCCGGATCAACTCTTGCGCCACAGGATGAGACGGCATCCGAACGGCGATGGAGGGGAGCCCTGCCGTGACGAGATCGGGGACTCGCGCGTGCTTGGGCAGGAGCAGAGTCAATGGACCGGGCCAAAACCGCTCCATCAATCGGTAATCGCTGAGGCTGATCGTCTGTGCCAGGCCGTCGAGAGCCGCCTTGTCCGCGATGTGCACGATGAGGGGATCAAACGAAGGCCGTTGCTTGGCCTCGAAGACACGCGCCACAGCCTCGGGATTCAGCGCATCACAGCCGAGCCCATACACGGTTTCGGTCGGGAAGGCGACAAGGCCACCCTTCCGGATCACCTCTGCAGCCAGCATTATCGACTCCTTCCTTGCCGCTGGGATTATCCTCCCTGTCCGAATCATCGTCGTCTTGGTATGTCACGTTCGCTTCGAAGGGAGGGCCGAGGTGCCCGCCGCCGCACATCAGCCCACGAGCACACGGCATCATTCGCGATCCAGATGGCTTGGTCACAACCTCGATGCATGCCTTGGGATGACGAGTAGCCAGAGCACCAATGCTCCCGGAGAGTCAACAGATCTGCGAGGCGTTCGAACTCATGTGCTGACTCGCACTGGCTGACGTCTCTTTCGTCTTCAATCAGGTCTGTTGTGTTTCCAATAATCCCTGTCCGGCAGACCTCTGGCCTCAATGGTGAATTGCCCGGCTTCCACGCTCAACCATTGTGTTTGAGTACAGCAGGTGTCGTTCGGGAGGATGTCCCAGGAACCGCGCCGGATGACAAGCGGTCCGGTCGCGAGATTGTCAAAAAACTCGCCCTTTTTTCCGACGCCATAGAGATTGCGATGGGGTACCCGTACGACGATTTCGGTGTCGCCCCAGGACTCAACCAGCGCGGCGATCCCGTTGAACAACACTTCCGTGCGCGACACATTCGACACCACTGCATCGGCTTCCGCTTCATTGAGGGTCACGTCTCCGCGCTTATACACTTTTTGATTGATCCCCAGATGCGTGTGTTCCGCGGTCTTCAGGAACGAACCAAACCCCCGGCCTTTGATGGTGACCACCTCATCTAAGCCGGCCGACGTCGGTTGATACGACTCGATCACCGGCGTCACAAGTGAAAACTCTCCCGCCTCGGTCGCCACGCTACCCTGTTCAAGACAGCAGGACCCGTCGGGATTCGGCTTGTTCCCATTTCGATACACCACGACTTTCCCGCTCTTTGCGCTGAAGGGCACCCAGGCATCAATCCGATCGTCGTGCCAGCGGTAGATCACGGCCGGCACGCCACCGATCTCGACCCGGTTCTCGCCTGTATTGAAATCCATGAAGTTGTATGGAGTCGCGCCGTTCTCCGAGTAGAACCCGAAATGCTCGCCGTTGATGCGAAGCAACGTGCCGATTGGTGCGCTGGCCGGAGCGATGTTCGTGACCCTGGGAGCATGAACGGTGAAGTGGGCCACCGTCCGCTCGCGTCCCCGGCTCTTGATCGTCACGGGGCCAGACTTCGCGCCCAGGGGCACATGGACGACAATCACATCATCTTTCCATTGGGCGATTGTGGCTGGCTGCCCTGCGATGAGCACAGCGTCGTTCGTCCGCCTGTCGGCGCCAAACCCCTGCCCGAATAGCACCACCTTCGTCCCAACCGGCCCGCTCAGAGGATCGACGCGGACAGTCGGGATCAACGAGAGTGAAACCGCATTGCTGAACACGTATTCGGCTGGTCTGCAGCAGGACCCGTCCGGGAGCGGATCGGAAGAGGCTAATCGAACGACGACATCACCGGAGACGGCGTTTGATGGGATCTCGACTTCAATACGGTCGTGTGTCCATTGCTGCGGGCGCACTACGCCGCCGCCGATCATCACATCATTCACTCCAAACATGGTATTCGGATCGCGCCCGCCCGCGGTCTCGCCGAAGTGTTCACCGAGAATCGTCAGGATGGCGCCGTGTTCAGCCTCTGTCGGGCTGACGGAGGAGATATGCGGCGTGACTACGGTGAAGGTCCCGGCGGAGAGCTTCTTTTTGCCGACGAGCATTTCGATCGGACCAGTTGTCGCTGTGAATGGCACCTTCACCTCGACCAGATCAGATTCCCAGCGCTGAATCAGCGCCGGCACTCCGGCGAAGGTGACTCTATTGAACGTCGCGGACTTGAATGAGCCCAGCCCCTTTCCCCGCAAGACGACCGTCGCGCCGGGAGGGGCATGATCGGGTTTGGGTATGATCTGTTGCGCGAATACATCAAGGTCCGGTAGGAAGCCGGCAAATCCAAGCGTGATGCACATAGCCATCATGCCCCACGATCTGCGGGGGAGACTCATTGATCGACTCATAGGAACTCCTCGGTAGTGGTGCGTGTTGTAACTCATCTTTGCCCATTTCAAGCCAGAACACATTCTCCACGCTTAGCGTGATGGATGGGGTATCGACCAGGAAATTCTCCCTTATCGCAGAAGGCAGCGCACCATGTAGTCAATTGACGGTTGATGCGGTCCTCGCGGTCCCGAGTGTCCGGTCACACCGGGAGGCCATCGTTTCCCGAAAGGGCCACTCGTCTGGTTTGCCAGACAGGCTTTCGTTTTCGCCCTAGGTATCCGAGTCCGGAATCGACGCAAGCCACTGCGTCAATCCTGTGAGCGATTCTGCTGACTCTCCATACATGATCCCTTTCACAACCGAACGCATGTCGCCGTCCGGTTCATGGTGACTGACGGACCGCCATACCGAAGGTCCGGGGGACTCTGTCCCTCAATGCAAATGTGGGAGCTAGGGCCCTTTCCGTTCCCGAAGCGCGAGTTGTCCCTGACGGGCTAGGTCGATCGACATCCCCAACACGCGGGCCGCTTCCTGCGGCGCGTGGAAGCCGGTGGAGTTTTCCGCCTCGACGAAATCCAACAGGAATTGGGCTTGGCGCTGAAATGCCTGCGCGGCGGAGACGCCGGCGCCTGTCTCTCCGCGTTCACGCGCCGCCTTGAGGTCGCCGATCAAGGCTACCACTGCGTCCATGGCTCGATTTCTCAGCTCGAACGTCCGGTGCTGGACGGTCTCGACCCGCGCTTTGAGTTCAGCCTCCGGCCATTTGTGGCACGTTTGACAGGCGCGGTTGATGTTGAGGAGCGGGCTACGCACATGGTGATCGCTGACCTTCATTGCGCCTTCACGCTTGTACGGCATATGGCAGTCGGCGCAGGACACACCCGAGCGTGCGTGAATTCCCTGGCTCCACAGTTCGAATTCCGGATGCTGAGCCTTGAGCGTCGGCGCGCCAGTGTCGGCGTGGGTCCAGTCCTTGAACTGGGTTTCTTCGTAGTGCTTGAGCATCTCATCGGCGCGCAGACCGTTTGCCCAGGGAAACGTCAACCGCTTCTCTGGCCCCTTAAAGTAATACTCCACATGGCACTGGCCGCAGACAAACGCGCGCATCTCTTGGCGGGTAGCCATAGTATTGGGGTCGTAGTTCTTGATGCCGTCGCGAGCCTTGAGCGCGCGGAGCCCTTCGATAAAGGCCGGTCTGGTGATGCGAAGCTGCATGCTGTCTGGCGCATGGCAGTCGAGGCAGGTCACTGGATGAGCAACAAGCTTTCTCGCCTCGCCGTACGGCATCTGGTTCATCTTGTCGAACCCCTTCATCAAATCGCCTTCTCCGAGCGCCATCATCGGCGCATAGGCGGAGGCATGACATTGGAGGCAGGTGCCCGGCTGCGGCACGACAGCCTGTCGTCCGGTATAGGCCTGATCCTCCAACATGAAAGCATGGCCGCGCTCCTCGCGAAAATCATGGGCGAACGCATAGCCGGACCACAGGGTTTTTAGTCGCGGGTCTTCTTCGATCTTCGACTGGGCAACCACCGAGCGGGGATCGGCCTCGGTGGGGGTTCGGGGCACCGCTTCGCTGCCGCCGAAGCGCGTGCGCACTTGATCGACAGTCCGACGGTACGCGTCGAATTGAAACGGAAAGTTCTTGCCCCACTCCCCCGGGTCTTCGGTCCGATCGGTTAATTCGACGACGCGGACGAAGATGTTCTGAGCCTCCTGCTGGCGTTGGAAAATGTTCACTAGGAGCGCGGCCATGGCAAAGACGACCCCTGCCACAGCTAGTACAAGCAATACAAGCTTCGGCGATATTCGGCCCTTCTTATTCATAGCCACACTCCTCTTTACTGGTGCCCGACATTCCGATGACAGCGGACACAGGACAGCTGTCCCGCTCGCTCATCGGACACTTGGATGGCCTGGACAATTTCGGCGTGACACTTCAGGCAGGCCTGATCGGCGATGGCCCGCATGTGCGGCTTGATCTGAATCTCGTCCGGAAAGCCTCCCGTGGTAAAAGCCACGGCATGTAGGAGCCCGTTAAATGCTTTCGATGTATATTTAGGTAACAGCCCCTCCGGCGTGTGACAATCGTTACAGACCGCGACCATCCGATGACTCGATTTGACCCACCCGTCATACTGTGGATTCATCACGTGACAGTTGACACAGGCCTTGGGATCATCGGTGAGGTACGACGCGCCTCGGGCGTATACGAAGGTGTACAGTCCGATCCCCACGACACAACCAAGCGCGGCGGCGAGGAACCCTCCGGCGGCCCCCGACAAAGTCTGTTGAGAGAAACGAGTCATGCGGCCACCGTACGTCCCCATTCCGAAATATGTTCTTCCGCAACACCGGCGCGGATGCTGACCTGTCAGGCCGGGTCAGCGTGTCCCTTTATGCCGTCGAGTCCTTACCCATCGACCCGGAGCATGGCGAGGTCCTCGGAGTGCTTATCGGTGTCGCGCAAAATATAGACATCTTGGTCTTGGAGGGCGTGAAGATGTTGCAGGGGATCCTCCCGTCACATGCCGTATTCAATACGCTGCGGGACGCGACAACGGCCGATTGGAAACCAGGTCCAACACATGCAGGCTGTCAAAGTTTGCGGCGGTCCGCCCGTATGTGACCAGTCCGACCAACCCATCCTCCGGAAGCAGCGCATCGTCGACGGCCGCGACTTGTGCGCCGTCGACAAACACGCCTAGCCGTCCGCGATCAAGATGAATGAAGTTGATCCGCTGGACGCGCAAGCTGTGCCAGGGGCGCTGAGTCAGCTTAACGGTAGTTTGCCCCAGAATCGTCGCGCGGCCCTCAAGCACGCGCCTCGTGGTCAACAGGCCGGTTGGGACATTGAGCGTGACGGCATAAAAATTCCGGTTGTCGCGGGCGGCCAACGCGATTCCGGCCTCTCCGCCGCCGTTCGCCGACAGATCCTGAATCTGCACGACGATGTCCGGGTAGGTGGTACGGACCCGGTCTGCCAGCAGCAGATGCGCGCACTCGCCTGTCTCGCAAGGGCGATCCTGAACGACCACTTTGCCTCGCGTGGGGGACTGATCGTCGGAAATGACCCGCCAGCCGGATGGCTCCGCTCCAGGGGTGCTCATGGTCACGAATCCCACAGGCAGCGCATTGGGCGCATCCTGGTCGAAGTTCCACTGCCAGACGATATCTTGCGGCGGTGGTTCGGCATGGATTTCCACGTTGCTCACGTCCGATGCGCGGACCGTCCTGGGTAACGTGACCTGGACGCCGGCCGGCACTAGGGCCTTCACGACATCGTTCCCGATGAGGTAAGGCCAGACGCCTGCCGCTCCGGAGATACGATCATGCCACGTTTTCGCGATGTGCAATTGCTCCTGCAGATGCGCTGGTTCGCGAGGCACACGCAAGGCTTCCACCAGAACCAGCGCATAGGCGGCCATGAGCTTGTCGACGGGTTCCTTCACCTCCTGGATGGCTTGCTCCGCTTCCTGCCGGGCTTGCTCCAGCCAGGGATGTTCATAGCGTCGTTCCCAGGACAACCATTGAATCCGGTCCCAGGCGACATCGGACAGGAGCCGGCCGCGTAACGGGTCTCCCGGGGCGGTGCCCATCAGGAGGCCCTCATGCACCGCGAGCGCGGCCCTTGGATCGTTGTTCCATCGATAGAGGACGCCGAGCTGCCGGTGCTCTTCAGGAGCTGTCTGTCCACCGGCCGTCACCCGTTCAAAGGATTCAATCGCCTGATAAAAGGCCTCCGCCGCTGCTGAGTGCCCCATAGCGACGTCGGTGAGTTCCTGCCGCCAGGTCTGAGCCTGAAGATTCCAGTACAGTTCGGCCAATCTCGCCGCCACTGCCTCACCTGACACCGAGATACCACTCTTGAGCAGCCCCTCTCGGAGAAAGGTCTGGAGCCGATCGTAAGCAATGAGCCGGTGCAGGGCAGGATCGGCTTGATCGATCAGCGTGAGTCGGGTCAGCAGGCTCGTTCGCTCCGGAGAACTCGACATCTGCTTTGCGCGGACCAGCGCGGCGACAAAGGCTTGGTTCGCGTCCTTTCTGTCCCACCAGCGGGCGGAACCCAGGACCAATCCGCCTGCTCCCAAACGATTCTTCACCGCATCATTGTGTCGTCCGCCGGGATCGGCTGTCTGCGGAAGACGCCCGTAATGAATGCCGACCTGAACCGGCGCACCGGGAAGGGCCTCGTTTACGACGGCGTGATCGATTGGATAGCCCAGCGTTCGTAACCCTGAAACCACCACAAAACGGACCGTCACTTCCCGGACAGGCCCGTACCGCCGCAAAACGCTGCTGGCCCACCAGATCTCTCCCGGGCGAAGCGCGAGAGGAGCCGTCAAAGGATCCACGTAGGTTACCCGAACCGTGACGGTCTGGCCGGAAACCTTTACTGGTTCGAGTCCGGTGAGATTCCGGAGGGCGAATGGCCTGACGGGCGAGACGTCCAGGACCTCGAGCCTTGGCCCCGGTCCCACGTCTGTACCCAGTACTGCAGGAGAAATCAGCACGGCCGGCATATAGTCCTTCCAGTACTCTGCATGGCGGTGGGATTCGGACAGCAAGCCGAAACCGACGCCGCGCCCCACTGCCTCGAATATGCCGGTTTCCGGCTGATCCTGGACCAGTTCACGATGGACCTTCAGCGTGTCGTCCCAGCAGGCCCTATCGGTTTGTTCGGATACGCCTCGTGCCCGCCTGAGCGTCAAGCAACCCAGGTCGAGGGCAGCCCATTCCTCCACTCGGCCACCGGCCAGCGCTGCGCCATATTGCAACACAATGCGACTCGCGCGCTCGATCCCCGCCGTAGCCGGTTTGGGCACGGCGGCAGCAGAGGAGTCGTGAGCCATTGTCGGCCCGGCCAGGGTGAGCAGCACCAATATTCCCTTCGTGAGACGATTGTACGTTCCCATAGTGCCTCTCTGTTCGTTCTTCATGGAGCGACGGGATAGTCCGGCTCTCCACCATGCGGATAGGTCCGTTTGCATTTGACGACTAAGGTTCGTGTGCCTCGTCCTTCCACGCATTGATTGAGCGATCGCGCATACTGCAGCGTGCCTTCCGCCGTGATCTCAAAGGGAAAGTCGAAGGTGAAGCTGACGAACTTGTAAGTCCCTGGCTTTAATTGCACATCGCGCGATTCAGATGTCCGATACGCATCGGACGTTTCCGGATCGTAGGTCCATATTGAAGGCGTTACTCCCGGTACCTGCCACCAGCTCGGAGACACCAACGACGTCGCATCAATGGTGATGGAATAGAGCTTCGCCTGCATTTCGCGTGGCTCTGCCATCGCAACAGAGCCTGGCCACGGGATCCAAGCGACAAAGCCGCAGACGAGGATTGCGCGCCGGAGTTGCGAAGTGACACGCGGTCTGTGCTGGGAAAAGATCATGGCTTCACCGTTCCTTTGTCGAAATAGCCGAGATGGGGCCGGTGTCGCGAAAGATCTCTTCTAATGCGCGACTCTCCCACTCGGTATGTGTCGTCAGCCGAAACGCTCGCAGTACCGTTGCACCGGTATCCACAATGGAAACCGGTTGCTGGATCATGTGGCCTGCTTTGATCCCAACTCCGGAGGCGATCCAGGGGACAAGTGATGAGGCCGCTGTGGAAGGTCCCTGTGCCGTGCCTGTACCGCTTAATGCCGTGACAAAGACCGTCGTACTTTTCAGGAGTCCATGCTCTCGATACATCTCCAGCACGGCCCCCATGGCGTGGTCCACCGTACGCAACGCTGTGCGATAGTTGTTCGAATCCCAGCCCTGGATCGACGCGGCGCGCGCCCCCTCCGGCAAGTGCACGATCAAAAAGTGCGGCAAGGATAGAATGGCGTGGCCGTATCCATGGCCGCTTGATGCCTTGCGAAGGTATTGCCTGATATAGGACACGAGCCGCTCCGGACTGCACTCCGGCCTCAGAGGTCCGCATAACTGATAATCCGTATAGGGTTCGGGTTTTGCCAGCTGATACAACGATTCGTCCATGAAGAAGATGGCGCTGTCCCGCCCGCCACTGAGGTCGAGATAATCGAAGACGGTCGGAGGCCTGGGATACCCTCGGCTGAACTCAAACGCGTCCCATGTGATGCCGTGTTTCTCTACCGGCAGCCCCGTGAATAAAGAAGCCATCGCCGGTAGCCGGAGCCGAGGCGTGACGGTTGTGGCCGTCCACGTGACCGATCCAGTTTTCACAAGGCGATCCAACACCGGCATCGGCCCCGCTTTGAGTGCCTGCCGGTCGATTCCTTCCAACACAAACAGAATGACATGTTCTGGAACTGTCTGTTCGGACGATGGCGAGCTTGTCTCCGAAACGGCATGAGCCATTTGCGATGGGACGGACAGGCCCGTCAGAAGCAGGACCATGACCATAGACGACATTTTCATGAGTCACACAGCCTCTCTAGTTGTTTGCTGAAGCCACTGCAAGTAAAGTTCCACGCCTGCGAGGCAGGACTCCGAATGCGGAGCTCGGGCTAACTCGGCACAGCGGCTCATGAATCTGCAATTCATCGCTCATCCAGAGGGCGGAGCGATAGAGGTCCTCTTGTATGCCGTCAATGGCACCGTGTGTAGATGCACAGAGCGCGCACCGATCGTGCAGACCCGCACCACGTACTGATTCGGGCGGCGTCTGATTTGTCGAGTGAATCGGTTGGTTCGTTTGTCTCGTGTAGGTCAGGATTGCCCTTCCGGGCAATCATTTCAGACGTGAACAGGTGAAGCGGTCTTGGATGACTAAATGGGGACAGGTGAAGTGGAGTGCAGAGATAAGGGGCGGCTACATAGTCTTGAAAAGTCGAAAGGGGAGGCGGCCGCTCGGTTGAGTGGTGGGGAGGTTGTGGTGCTCCTTGATCAGTCTCGACATCTGTTCCAATGAGTTCGTCACGCAAAGCCAGGGCGACCAATCGTCGAAGAAAGGTCTCTGTCCTGGTTAAGAGTTGTCTGAGAAGGAGAGCACCATCAGAGGTAGACGCGAAGTATGAGGCAATGGATACATTAACAGGGACGATCGACCTGCCCAGACGCGCCCTCCAACGCTTCGTGCTGCATTGATTCATCGTGCCTGACCAGCTTGCGTCCCGAAAGCATGCGCAGGCCGACATAGAACACCGGTGTGAGGAATAGACCGAAGAGGGTCACGCCGATCATGCCGGCGAACACGGTGACGCCTGTGGCG
>Ga0268299_1002638_pt1 | contig 20219 bp, 15 predicted proteins | sample NOBtaG_FD_193484 | JGI IMG/M metagenome (GOLD analysis project Ga0268299, IMG submission 193484) | Activated sludge microbial communities from bioreactor in Nijmegen, Gelderland, Netherland - NOB reactor | ecosystem: Engineered > Bioreactor > Aerobic > Activated sludge | place: Netherlands... | reverse complement strand
CTACCGTCGCTTGAAAATCTGTTATGAGCGAACCGGCCAACACTTCCAAGCCCTTCACGAACTTACCGCTTCTCTAATCTGCGCTAAACGACTACGCTGGACATAGAGACGTTTTGAAACAGCTTCTAAGTGCCGAAATTTACGTAACTTACGGCAATTGCAGACAGTTGCGATGTTTCGGCGATTCGACACAAGTGCTCCGTATTGCACATGTTTTTCACCGATTTGGGCCTCATTTTGGGCACCCTTTCAATTTGTGTCAATCGAAGGACTCCGCGCGAGTCCTAATCAATAGACAAGCTGCTAAAAACACCAATCGGTACTCCTCCGCCGTCATGCTGAATTACCCCGGCGACGCGTTGCTCGATGGCAAGCTGGGAACGTGTCGAGCCCATTTCCCGCCGCAGCGTAGGATGGGCGAGGAATCGCGGGCGAGATCCACGGGGCCGAGGCGCCTGACCCTGCGCCGCCACTTGCCGCGGCGTACAAGGTAAAGAAGACCCCGGGGCGTGCGGGGATCTGCCCAAACCCCGTGCCGCGTTGAATTTCGGCTTCGGAGGGGGACACGCACTGGCACTGCTCGTCGTTGCGTCAAACCGCTGGGTCAATTCACTCGCCGCCTACGCAAGAGATTCGAGGATGGTCGCAGAGTCCCTAGCGCGTGCACGATGCAGGCCCGTCGTATAATGGGGTTGCGCATAATGGCGAGTTGTGTCGATTGCTCACTCGGACGGACAGCCAATGGCCACTGAGGACCGATATCGCACTTTGCTTGCCGTATCGGAAGCAATCCTCTCGCATCGGGAATTGCCGGCGCTGTTACATGCGTTGGCCGGCCAGCTCGTACAGTTGGTTCAGTCTGATGCCCTTTCCGTGGTGCTGCACGACGCCGCAACGAACATGATGCGGCTGCACGTCCTGGAGACCGGCGAACCACGTGCATCCGGACTTGAAATTGCCCTTCGTCCGGAGGACGATCCCGCGGGGTTGGTCTGGCAAACTCAGGAACCGCTCATCACCTCAAGCGTCGCTGAACTCAAGCGCTGGCCGCGGTTTTTGGAACGGGTGCAGCCGTTTGGGGTTCAAAGCTATTGCTGGCTGCCATTGACCACGGCCCGGCGTCGGCTGGGCGCGCTGGTGTTCACGTCCAAACAGGCCGGGACCTACCACGAAGCAGCCGTTCCTTTCCTTCAACTCGTCGCGAACCAAGTCGCCGTCGCTGTCGAGAACGCACTGGCCTTCCAGGAAATTGAGGCGCTCAAGGACAAGCTCACCAAGGAGAAGGCGTATCTGGAGGAGGAGGTTCGCACCCAGCATCATTTCGGCGACATCGTCGGTGAGAACGTGGCGCTGCGCGCCGTGCTCAAGCAAGTCGAAACGGTGGCTCCCACGGAGTCGACAGTTCTTATTCGCGGCGAAACCGGCACCGGCAAGGAATTGATCGCCAGAGCCGTACACGATTTGAGCCCGCGGAAGGGCCGGACGCTGGTCAAGTTGAATTGCGCTGCGATTCCAACGGGACTGCTCGAAAGCGAATTGTTCGGCCATGAGAAGGGTGCCTTTACAGGTGCGATTTGCCAGCGAATCGGGCGTTTTGAGTTGGCGCATCAGGGGACGCTCTTCCTCGATGAGGTGGGCGATATTCCATTAGAGCTACAGCCCAAGCTACTGCGCGTATTGCAGGAGCATGAGTTCGAGCGTCTCGGCGGCACGAAGACGATTCGCGTGGATGTGCGCCTTGTGGCTGCAACCCATCGCGACCTTGCCGAGATGATTGTCAAAGGTCGCTTTAGGAGCGACTTGTACTATCGGTTGAACGTTATCCCGATCACGTTGCCGCCCCTGCGTGAGCGTCAGGATGACATTCCTCGTCTGGTCCGCCATTTCACACAGGCCTTTGCCCGCCGAATGGGCCGGCGGATTGAAACCGTTCCGACATCGGTGATGGACGCCCTGGTGCGCTACTCCTGGCCCGGCAACGTACGCGAGCTGCAAAACGTCATCGAGCGCGCGGTGATTCTCTCCATGGGCCCGATGCTTCAGATCCCCGCAACCGACCTCCATACGGCGACGGAGCCAATCGCAGTACCGACCGGCACCGTGTCCGCAACGCTCAGCGACGCTGAACGAGAGCACATCCTGCGGGTGTTGAAGGAAACGAACTGGGTACTTGGCGGTGCTAAAGGCGCTGCAATCCGCCTCGGGATGAAGCGATCCACGTTAATCTGGAAAATGAAAAAGCTCGGCATCGTCAGGCCTGAATAGCGCCAATCTGCCGGCGCAGGCGCCAAGCCGTTGGCGCTTGGCCGCCGAAATGGATCGCAAAGCCCCCAAACACTGCAAGCCATAAGCCATTTCCCCTCGCCGTCTAAGAGAACTTACGGCCCGCTTTTTCATTGCTGGCACAAGTCTTGCTCTTATTCCTATTCGTATGTGCAGACCAAGAAAGCGAACGGCCATTTCTGGAGCGCAAACATGAATGTTCGCGATCATATGACCCCTACCCCGACCGTCCGGTCCGACGCGCCCATGGCAACTGCGGTCGATCTGATCATTCAGCATGGGTTACGGATCCTTCCGGTGGTGGACGACAACAATCGATTCGTCGGGCACCTGGAGGCCGCCGACGGACCTCCAATCAGGCGCGATCCAATCTTGAAGGATTTCCCTGTATTTCATTTCACGCGGTACGGCGCGTCCGTCATTGACGCCGACGCCCCGAATGAAGCGGCCGCTCGCCTCTTCGACGACAACCCTCGAGTGGAAGCGCTGGTCGTGCTGTCCAAGGGCCGCGTAGCGGGGTTGCTGACGCGTGACACACTGGAAGATGCGACGTTTGCTGCGGCGTCGAGCACAGGCTTGCAGCGCTCCATGCCGACAGTACGGCGCCAGTCGCCGGCCGAATGCGCGCATGTTGCTGAGTCAATGGTGTGCGTTGAGACCGCGCCGGACTCGTCGATATGGCTGGGCTGATGTGGTTCGTGCCAAACAGGAGATGCTTGTTTCAAAGCGAATTGTCCTGCCAGTCCTTTCATGACTGCGATCGCAGTTGCGCCAATTCGGGGAATGCAATGGACAGCGAGCGAGCCGAGCATGAACCGGAACGTCGAAAAAAGTCTGCTGGATATTGACTTCGCCTCCTTGACCCGCGGTTCGTTCCACCCATCACCGGCCGCTTGGGAGGATCAAGTGCTGTATTTTCTGATGTTGGACCGCTTCTCGGATGGGAAGGAGAAAGGAGGTTACGGAGACGTCTCGGGCCGGACCGTGGAGCGCGGCACTACGCCACTTTACTTCGGCGAAGACGAAGCACGGGTTGATTATGACATGTGGTTCCGCGCTGGCGGCGGCTGGCAAGGCGGAACGATCAAGGGTCTCACGAGCAAGCTTGGTTACCTGCGTCGTCTGGGTGTCACAGCATTGTGGGTCAGTCCCCCCTTCCGCCAGGTCGCGTTCGAGCCCAGCTACCACGGCTACGGCGTGCAGAACTTCCTTGACGTGGATCCGCACTTCGGCACCCGCGAGGAGTTCCGCGAGTTCGTGCGCGCTGCCCACGAACAGGGCATGTACGTGATCCTCGACGTGATCGCCCACCATGCGGGCAATGTCTTCACTTATGACGCCAATCGTTATCCCGTGCGCGACGCGAACGGGCGGACCCACTACGACCCCCGATGGGACGGCAGGCCCTACGCGGTGGCAGGTCTTAACGACCGCAACGGACTACCAACACTTCCCTTCCCGTCATCGGACGAATTATCTTCTGGCGATGCCGCAAGATTGGAAGCATCGTGGCCTGACGGCGCCGTCTGGCCTCGCGAATTCCAGCGCAGCGATCTATTCCTCCGAAAGGGCCGCATCGACAATTGGGGCCACTACCCTGAGTACGCCGAAGGGGATATGGCTGATGGCCTCAAGACGCTGGACGTGCGCGTGCGCTGGGCCGGTCAGTATCGTCGCCCTTCGCCAGCGATGGCATGGCTGTGCCTGACGTATTCCTTCTGGATTGCATACGCTGACCTCGATGGCTTCCGGATCGACGCGGCAAGAAATATGGACGCCGATGCGCTCCGCTCGTTCTGCGACTGGATCCGAGAGTTCGCGCAAAGCATAGGGAAGGAGCGGTTCCTGCTGGTCGGAGAGGTGCCGGGCGGGCGCGAGGTCGCTTGGGAGGTAGTAGAGCGGACGGGGCTGGACGCAGCGTTGGGGATCGACGACGTGCCCGCGAAATTGGAGCGGATGGTCACGGGCGAGGCGGACCCGATGGACTACTTCTCGGTTTTCCGCAACTGGATGCTGAGTGAGCCCGAAGGAGGCAGGCACCGATGGTACCGCAACCAAGTAGTGACACTCGTGGACGATCACGATCAGGTTCGTAAGTGGAACGCCAAACGACGGTTCTGCGGCGACAGCCGCTATCGCGACCTGGCATTCAACGTGATGGCAGCACAACTGACGACCGCTGGCATCCCCTGCATTTACTACGGCTCAGAGCAGGGATTCGACAGCGGCGGGCGCGCCAGCAACTGCGATCGCGTGCTCCGCGAGAACATGTTCGGCGGCCGGTTTGGTGGACTCTGCACGCAGGGCCGGCACTTCTTCGACGAGCAGAATCACCTGTACCGCGCCCTCGCCGCACTCACTGTATTGCGCAAGCAGTTGATCACCCTGCGGCGCGGCTCACAGGTGCTTCACCGCATTTCCGGGGACGGCGTCAACTTCGGCCATCCACACCGGCTCAGTGGGGAGAAGATTCGCTCGCTGGTTAGCTGGTCGCGGCTCTTTCTGGACCAGGAGACACTTGTCGTCATTAACACGGATGAGTCCGAGGCCGTCACAGCCTGGACGACCGTCGCTCCACTGATGCGCGTGGATGGAGATCAATTCCGGCTGTTCTTCTGGCATTCACCCAAACCGGCCGCACCACCCGCTTCGAGTTTGACAGTCGAACAACGCGCAGGGAAGCAAACCGTCAGGATCATCCTCCCGCCTGCCGGTTTTGCCATCTATCACGCGTCTCCCAGCCTGCATCGCTTCGGACCCAATCCACCGGAGGATCTCCAACCCTGGGTCAAATCCGCGTGGCACGGCGGGATGCAACAGACCTGATCCTTGAGAAGCAAGGGTGAAGACATGGACAGAAACACGACTAAGCCTCGGATGGTGACCAGAAAAAGATCGCCGGGCGGACCGGACGAGATTGCCAAGCTCCTTGAGCAGTATGGCTGCGGTCCCGTGCGGTTCACGGGGGCAGAGCACGCGCTGTATGAGCGGCATCTGGTTTTTGACAACGTCTTGGACCCTTCTGCAGTCGGTCCGCGGGGACGGTTCGAAGCCGTCGCGCGCTCGGTGCGCGATGTGCTTTCACAAAGATGGGTGCGGACGGATCAGACTTACGACCGCGAAAACCCCAAACGGGTTTATTACCTTTCGCTGGAATTCCTCATCGGCCGATCACTGGCAAATAACGTGACCAACCTCCTGCTGGACCCGCTGGTATCGGAGGCAGTGCGCCAAAAGGGTGTGGACTTGCCCGGTTTGCTGGAGGAGGAGCCGGACGCGGGCTTGGGCAACGGCGGTTTGGGGCGCTTGGCGGCCTGTTTTCTCGATTCCCTGGTTACTTTGCAATTCCCGGCCATGGGCTATGGGTTGCGCTATGAATACGGCATTTTCAAACAAACCATTAAGGATGGCTGGCAACATGAACAGCCCGACAACTGGCTGAGGCGACCGGATCCTTGGGAGGTCGCGCGGCTGGGGGATGCCGTTGTGATTCCGATTGCCGCGTCCGTGGAGCTGCGAGGTGGCGCCCTGCACGCCGTGCCCGGTCGCCCCTCCAGCCTGATTGGAATTCCGTACGACCGTCCGATCGTTGGCTTCGGCGGCAAGACCATCAACACGCTGCGGCTCTGGGCCGCCGCGGCACCGGATTACTTCGATTTTCAGCGCTTCAGCAGCGGTGATTTTGTCGGGGCTTTGACTGAAACACTATGCGCGGAGACGTTTACCCGCGTGCTCTATCCCGACGACTCCACCGCCGTGGGCAAGCAACTGCGATTTTTGCAAGAGTATTTTCTGGTGGCCTGCTCGCTGGCGGATCTGGTGCGCCGCTTTCGCCGATCGAACGCGGACTGGACCGCGCTACCCGAGAAGGCAGCCATCCAGCTCAATGACACTCATCCGGCTCTCACTGTTCCCGAGCTGATGCGGATCCTGCTTGACGAAGCCGGGCTTGGCTGGGATCAAGCATGGGACCTCACGCAACGAACGCTCGCTTATACCAACCACACCCTGTTGCCCGAGGCCCTGGAGAAGTGGCCACTACCCTGGTTCGAGCTGATTATCCCACGCAACCTGGAGATCATTTACGAAATCAATCGGCGACTTTTAAGGGACGTGCGATCTCGTTACCCCGGCGATGAGCAGCGGGTTGCGCGGATGAGTCTCATCGAAGAGGGGGATGATCGAAAGATCCGCATGGCCAATCTCGCCATCGTCGGCTCTCACAGCACGAACGGCGTAGCGGCGATTCACACGGATCTGCTGCGAACTACGACGGTGCGCGACTTTGCCGAGATGTTCCCTGAGCGATTCAATAACAAAACCAACGGAGTAACGCCGCGGCGCTGGCTGGCGCTGTGCAACCCGAGTTTTGCCGCCGCGATCACGGATGCAATTGGCGACGACTGGATTGCCGACCTTGGACAGCTCGCAAGGCTCAAGCCGCTCGCCGACGACCAGGGCTTCCGCGACGCCTTCCGTAACGCGAAGCGCCGCGCCAAGGCGCAGTTCGTCGATTGGCTCAGGGCACCAACGGGACTGAGCATCGATCCTGATACGATTTTCGATTGCCAGATCAAGCGTATCCACGAATACAAACGACAATTGCTCAATGCGCTGCGAATCGTCGTGCTCTACAACCGCCTGCGCGAGAATCCCAAGCTTGACATGCCGCCGCGCACGTTTTTGTTCGCCGGCAAGGCCGCGCCGGCGTATCACCTGGCCAAGGTCATCATCAAGTTCATCAACAACATGGCCTCAACGATTAATGCGGATCCCGCGGTGAGAGAGCGGATTAAGGTCGTTTTCCTCCCCGACTATCGCGTGACCCTTGCCGAACGCCTGATCCCCGCCTGCGACGTCTCCAACCAGATCTCCACCGCCGGCTTCGAGGCCAGCGGCACAAGCAACATGAAATTCATGATGAACGGTGCACTGACGCTGGGTACCCGCGACGGCGCGACCATTGAGATGGCCCAGGAGGCGGGCGAGGAAAACTTGTTTCTCTTCGGGTTGACTGCACAGCAGGTGGTGGACAGCCGCGCGTGGTACAGCCCGTATTGGCACTTCGAGAATGAACAGGAGACCCGCGCCGCCCTGAATCTGATCTTCGCCGGTCATTTCAACCGCTCGGAGCCCGGCATTTTCGACACGCTTCGCGATACGCTTCTAAAAAACGGCGATCACTACATGCATCTGGCGGACCTTAAGTCCTATGTGGAAGCGAGCCACCGCATGGACGAGCTGTACCGCGATCCCAACGCTTGGGCGCGCATGGCCATCCTGAACGTGGCCGGCTCGGGGAAGTTCTCCAGCGACCGCACCATCACTGAATACGCATCGTGCATCTGGAATGCCGCCCCATGCCCGGTCATTTAGTTTGCCGCCCGCGCGTGCTGCTCCTGTTGTCTCGCTTCACCGTGTGGCACCGAGTGTGTCGCAGCGCACGCCCAGCGGCACGGAAATTGCCTATTCGAATCCATGACTCAGAAACTGCTCTATTGGATAAGTCATCTAACACCTTTCAGGAGCGCAAACCATGTCAAAGAAAATGAGAGCCGCGGTTGTGGAACGCTTCAACGAGCCGTTGGTATTGCGTGAGCTGGATGTCCCCGTGCCGGGGCCTGGCGAGATTGTCATGAAGACTGAAGCCTGCGGCGTTTGCCATACCGACTTGCATGCGGCACACGGCGATTGGCCGGTGAAGCCTCCACTCCCCTTCATTCCCGGCCATGAAGCTATCGGCGTCGTCACGGCCGTGGGGTCGGGCGTTACCACAGTCAGTGAAGGTGATCGGGTCGGCGTGCCGTGGTTGTGCTCGGCCTGCGGACATTGCGAACACTGTCTTGATGGGTGGGAGACCGTGTGTTCGCAGGCGCAATTCGGCGGATATACCCGGAATGGCGGATTTGCCGAATACGTCCTCGCTGATGCCAATTATGTCGCCCACGTTCCCAAGGGACTCGGGGCGGCAGATGCAGCCCCGCTCATTTGCGCGGGCATCACAACCTACAAAGGGATCAAGCAGACCGAGGCGAAACCCGGGGAGTGGATTGCAATTTCCGGCATCGGAGGACTGGGGCATTTGGCCATTCAGTACGCCAAGGCCATGGGGCTGCTGGTCTGCGCCGTTGACGTCGACGATGGCAAGCTCGCGCACGCCAAGAAACTCGGTGCCGACCTGACGATCAACGCCAGAGCACCCGGCGCCGTCGAGTCGCTGATCAAGGAGACTGACGGAGGAACTCACGGCGTCCTGATAACGGCGCCCTCACTCCCTGCATCTCGGCAGGGCGTGGCCATGACCCGAAAGCGCGGCACGTGTGTCCTGGTTGGAATCCCGCCGGGCGAGTTTCCGGTACCGCTATTCGATGTCGTGGTGAATTGCATCTCGATCCGCGGTTCATTCGTCGGAACGCGAGTGGATATGCGCGAGACGCTGGCTTTCGGCGCACTGGGCAAAGTCCATGCGGATTACGAGACGCAACCGTTGTCGGCCATCAACGACGTGCTCGAGCGCCTCGAACACGGTAAGGTGGCTTCACGGGTTGTGCTCGACTTTTCGCTCGCAGGCAGCTGAGGCTCTGAAATCGTTGGCGCGAGAATCCCCGGAGGGACGCCCACCATGTCACTCACGGACTTCATCCCCACGCTCCAGCTTGCCATCGGCCCGGCAATCCTGATTTCCGGCGTCGGGCTGATCCTGCTCAGCATGACAAATCGGTTTGGGCGCGTGATCGACCGCTCGCGTCAATTGACGCGCGACCTGCGCGATGCATCGCAAGCCGAGCAGGCAAAGGTGCTGGCGGAAGTGCGCGTGCTGTGGATGCGAGCAAAAATCATCCGCGTAGGGATCGCTCTGGCCGTTCTCGGCGCTCTGCTTGCCGCGCTCCTGATCATCAGCCTGTTTGTGGGGGCGCTCCTGATGCTGGGCGCCGCCGTTCCCATCGGCTTATTCATAATGTGCATGATCTGCCTGATCGGTGCGTTGCTCATGTTTTTCTGGGAGATCAACCTCTCGCTGAAGGCACTGATGCTGGAGATGCCGGCGGAGGAGCGCGGGCGCGGACCCACTGCGTAGCGCGTAATACTCCAGCCCGCCGACCACGTCGGAAGCCAGCCTGCCACTGACTTCGTGCAGTGGAAGTCCAAGCATGAATTTTGCAAGACATCCACAAGGACTGCGGCCGCGGAGTCCTCGGTCGCGATCGTCATTGCGGCCGTCTGACGAGTTGCGCCAGCCTGCCGGCGCACGCGCCAAGCCGTTGGCGCCTGGGCGCTGACTCGGCTCGCAAATCTCCACAACCCTTTGATCCTTAAGTCCTTTCTCCGCACCGCTTAGGAGCCAGGCGGCCTGTCATTTCATCACTGGCACGGCCCTTGCTCTAGATCTGTGCAGACGAATGGAGCAAACGGCCGTGAGATCGCCCGCCAAAGAAAACACAAGCGGGCGATCCACGGCCTTGGAGGCAACAACCGAGGTGTCTCGATGTCGCGAATCCCGACGAATGACAATCCGCAAGCTTTGACCTTCCAGTTCGACGGAAAATTGGAAGGGCCAGGCGTGAGTGAACAAGTAAAGCATCGCCCGCAGCGCGCTGGCCGGCGCGAATCGGCGGAGGGCAGGACCATGAACACCAGAATGGCATTCATTTTGTCGTGTTTCGCATGTTTCACCCTGCTCGGCTGTGCCGGCGAGCAACGAAAATTCACGGGGTTTCTTAGCGATTACTCAAAACTGGCGCCACACCCGACGATTCAGGGTGCACTCGTCTACTGGAACCCCAAGATTGATCCCAAGAAATACAAGTCTGTCATTGTTGCGCCCATTGATCTTCATTTCAGAGATCGAAATGAGGAAAGCCGTGCAAGACCGGAAGACGTGGCGGCGTTTCGCAGATTCGTCACTGATGAGTTGACCAAGGCGATCGGCAAGCATGTGTCAATCGTGACCGAACCGGGGGCGAATGTGCTTCGCCTTAGACTTCAAGTAGCCAACTTGCAGTTCACTCAATCAATAGACGAACCACCGCATCCCTGGCCGCCGCGAGATTATTCACTGGGGACGGCCGACATTGAAACCGCCGCCCACGACTCGGTCTCCGGCGACCTCATCGTGGCGTATGTAAGCCCCAGGTGCGGCGTAGAACGATCTCGCATTTTTTTTCTGACCAGTCCGCCTGGTCGTTGGGATGCGGCGAAGACGGCCTTGCGCGATCGTATCGTCACCTGGACAGATCACGCCGCTCGGCACTTCGCTCCTGATCCGAATGTAACACAGACAGCCATGGAAAATCCGGCAATCGAAAGCATGGGGCGGTGATCGGCGGCCCGAGAGCCAGTATTCGGAGTGATGTTCATGTTTCGAATCACGGCAAATGACAATCCGCGGACCCTCACCTTCAAACTCGAAGGGAGACTGGAAGGGCCATGGGTCCGTGAGCTGGAGCAGTGCTGGCGCAACCTGGTCGACGGCGAAAACAGGCCCGCCGTTCGCGTCGACCTCACCGGCGTGACGTACATCGACTCCGCAGGCAAGGCGCGTCTGGCCCAGATGCATGAGCAGGGAGCCGAATTCATAGCCGGCGATTGCGTGACGAAGGCCGTGGTGGCCGAAATCGTCGGCGAGTAAGCAGCGGGCAATTCAGCAGATGCACGGAGTTCAAGATGACACTGAAACATGGAAATCGAATTCGACGGATCAGTGGAAAGCAGGTCGTTCGAGAGCTGCAGAAGTTCGAAGCGCTCGAACCCGCTCAAAATGAACCGATGGAGACCGAGATTCGACAGCGCGCATACGAGATCTTTCTCCGCCGAAACGGCGCGCCCGGCAGCGCCGAACTGGACTGGCTGCAAGCCGAATGCGAATTATGCCCCGCAAGGTTGACAGCGCCCCGGAACAGCGAGGCTGAATAGATGCGAAGGCACTTGATCAAGCGTGAGCGTACGACCATGACTCCGGATTCGTCAGAACAAATTCGCGAACTGAGCGATGCGCTTCGGCAAGCCCGTGAGGAACTGGAGCACTACGGCGAGTTGCTGCTGACCATCCAGAAGTCCATTCTGCCGCACCAATTGCCGCAAATCCCCTCGCTCGATCTGGCTGTGCACTTTGCCGACGCCGATGGCGTGGGTGGCGATTTCTATGACGTGCATCCCATCGGACCAGACCGCTGGGCGATTGTCATCGCCGATGTGGTCGGACACGGTCTCGCCGCGGCCGCGCTGTTGGCCATGGTCCATGCATTGGGGAGCGCGGTGAGAGGCCAGGTTTCACCACCGTCACCGGCAGCCTCCCTGTCTCTGGTAAACCAGCCGCTTGCAACCCGCTACCTGGCCGCCAGCGGCCAATACGTAACCGCGTTCGTAGGACAGTACGACGCGCAAGTAAACACACTAACGTATTCCTCCGCCGGTCACCCCTACCCCCGTCTCGTCCGCGGAGATTCACTGGTGCGGCTGGAGCCCGCCACGGGTCTGCCCCTGGGGATTTCTGCGACGAGTCGCTATGAAGAGGCGTCTGTGCAGTTGCTGCCAGGCGATCGTCTGGTCGCATTTACCGACGGTATCACCGAGAGCATCAACGCGGCACATGAACTCTTTGGCGATCACCGATTCGATGCCGTCCTCTCAGCCCCGACGAAGTCGGCCGCGGAATTGCTGAATCAAATTGTCTCCGCGATTAAAGCCTTTCGTGGGCCATGTCCGGCGATCGACGACGAAACGTGTCTCGTCGCGCTGGTAAAGCCCGATCCCGCCACCACATCCGAGTCTGGAAAGTGAGAAGTCCCATGCGCATTATCCGATCATCAGCCAGTAAGGTCCTGCCGCTTCCGTTTGTGCGCGGCACGCTGCATGTCGTCGTTCTCGCGGGCTTCGTATGCTCCGCCGGATGCCGCCCCCGCGAACTGGCCGTACAACCGCCGCCGCCGACCGTCAGTGTGAGTCTTCCGATCGAGCGCGAGATCACTGACTATGCGGAATTCACCGCTCGAGTCGCAGCCGTCGAATCCACCGAGGTGCGTGCGCGCGTGAGCGGTCAGATCGTGGCGGTGCCGTTTCAGTCGGGGACGCTCGTTCAGCAGGGTGACGTACTGGTTGAGATCGATGTGCGACCGTTCCAGGCGGAACTTGAGACCCGCGTCGCTGAAGAAGCACGAGCGATGGCAAATCTCAGTCTGGCCCAGATTGAATTCAATCGCATCGAGGGCATCGCACCTGAATCGCGCACGGTATTTGAGCGCGACGTGGCGTCCGCCCGTCTTCAGGAAGCGCGAGCTTTGAAAGCCGCCGCCACTGCCGCGGTCGAATTGGCACGGCTGAATGTGGAGTGGTGCCGTGTCACCGCGCCGATCTCGGGCCGGATCAGCTACAAATACGCCACCACCGGCAACCTCGTCACAGGCGGGATCGGCAGCGGTACGCTCCTGACCACCCTTGTTTCGGTGGACCCGGTGTACGCCAACTTCGATGTCGACGAGCGAACCGTTCAGCGCATCCAGCGCCTGATTCGCGAGGGCAAGCTCGAGTCAAATGAGAAAGCAGATATTCCGGTTTGGCTGGGGTTGGCGGCGGAGGACGGTTTCCCTCATCAGGGCACAATCAACTTTGTGGACAACCAGGTCAATCCGAGGACCGGGACCCTGCGCGTGCGCGGCGTATTCCCGAACGCGGACGGCGCACTGTCACCGGGCTATTTCGCCCGGGTCAGGGTACCGGTTTCCGCGCCGCATAAAGCCCTGCTGATCGCCGAGCGTGCGCTCGGCACCGACCAGGGGCAGAGAATCGTCTTCGTCGTGGAGGCCGACAACAAAGTTGCCGCCCGCCCGGTGCATCTCGGTGCGCTTCATGACGGATTGCGCGAAATCACCGACGGACTGAAGCCCGATGACCGCGTGGTGGTGAACGGCCTGTTGCAAATTCGCGCGGGACTGCCCGTCGCGCCGCAGTTGTTAGAAATGCCCACGTCCGCCGGCCGAAACGCCACTGCTACAACGCGCCCAACAGCCGTCGCATCAAACTCTTGATAGGCAAGCCAAAGGAATAGACCATGATCTCCCGCATCTTCATTAGCCGCCCGGTCCTGGCCTGCGTGATGTCGATCGTGATCGTCCTGCTGGGGGCCATCGCGGCAGGACTGTTACCCGTCGCCGAGTACCCCGATGTCACGCCGCCGATGATCCGCGTCACCGCGTACTACCCGGGAGCCAACGCCCAGGTAGTGGCCGACACCGTCGCCGCACCCATTGAGCAGCAGGTGAACGGCGTCGAACGGATGATGTACATGTCGTCACAGAGCAACAACGACGGCTCGTACACGCTGGATGTGACATTCGAGATCGGCACCGAAATCAACATGGCCCAGGTGCTGGTGCAGAACCGCGTCGCCATCGCCCAGCCGTCACTACCAGACGTCGTCAAGAACATCGGCGTGACCACCAAGAAACAGGCAGCGGACATCCTGCTGGCCGTCAGTCTGTACTCAGAGGACAACCCGGCAACCGGCCAGCCCTACTACGACCAGCTTTACCTGAGCAACTACACCACCATCCAGCTCAAGGACGCAATCGCGCGTATCGAAGGCGTCGGCGACGCGTTCGTCATGGGACAGCAAGACTACAGCCTGCGCGTCTGGCTCGACCCAGATCAGCTCCAGGCGCGGGGCATGACCGTCGGCGACGTGATCCGTGTATTGCGCGAACAGAACGTTCAGGTGGCCGCGGGCCGGATCGGCCAGCCGCCCGTGCCTGCGGGCCAGGACTTTCAGTTCACGCTCAGCACACTTGGCCGACTGATGGAGCCGGAGCAGTTCGCCGGCATCGTCCTCAAGACGGACGCCAACGGCGAGATCACCTATCTCCGGGATGTCGGACGATGCGAACAAGGCGCCCGCAGCGAGGACCTGATGTCGCGTCTGGACCGCAGGCCTTCGTCGGGCCTGGCCATCTATCTGCTGCCTGGCGCCAACGCGCTCGACACCGCGGACCAGATAAAGGCCACGATGCGGGACCTGGAGACGCGATTCCCCGCCAGGCTGAAATACGCAATTGTCTACGACACGACGCCCTTCGTCCGCGAATCGGTCAATCAGGTGTTCCACACGCTCATTGAAGCCATCATCCTTGTGACGATTGTCGTGTTGGTGTTCCTCCAGGACTGGAAGTCCGTTCTGCTGCCCATGATCGGCGTTGTCGTGTCGCTCATCGGGACCTTCGCCGTCATGAGCGTGATGGGCTTCACGCTGAACAACCTGACGCTCTTCGGCCTCGTGCTTGCCATTGGCATCGTCGTGGACGACGCCATCGTTGTGCTCGAGAACATCGAGCGGCACCTTGAGATGGGCAAGCCCGTCCGCGAGGCCACGATCGACGCGATGAAGGAGATCAGCGGGCCGATCCTGGCCATCACGCTCGTGCTCAGCTCGGTGCTGCTGCCCAGCGCATTCCTCAGCGGGCTGGTCGGGCAGTTCTTCCGACAGTTCGCCGTCACCATCTCGGTGTCGATGATCATCTCAGCGATCAACGCCATGACGATGACACCGGCGCTGGCCGTGTTGTTCTTCCGCAACCGCAAACCCGGCCACCATGGCGACGATGGCAAAGAGGCGCTGCCGTGGTGGAGCTTCGCCCTGTTCGGCGGACTCGCGTCGATGTGGCTCCTCGCGCCGGCCCTCGGCCCCTGGCTTGGGCTGCCAAGCGGTGAACATGGCGGCGAGGCGGCGCCCGGTGGTTTGGGCGCCAGTCTGCGATCCTTGGGCATGCACGTGCTCCTCTTCCTCCCCGGGGCCGTCGCTGGTGGCGTGCTCGGTCGATTCCTCATCCGCCCGGTGAACTGGGTGCTGGGACGTTGCTTTCGCGGCTTCAATTGGCTGTTTGAGCGGGCGACGGAGGCCTACGGTACGAGCGTGGGCTGGTGCCTTCGCCTCAGCGCCGTCGTGATCCTGATTTACTTTGGGTTGATCGGCCTGACTGGCTTCGGCTTCAGCCGCATCCCCATCGGATTCATCCCCACACAGGACAAGGGCTATCTGGTCACGAACATCGTGTTGCCGGACTCGGCCTCGCTGGAGCGAACACTCGCCGCGACTGACGCGGTCGAACGAATCGCTTTGGAGACGCCGGGCGTCGCGCACACACTGGCGCTGCCGGGAATGTCGTACGTCCTGAACGCCAACAGCTCCAACTACAGCAACGTGTTCGTCATCCTCAAGCCGTTCGACGAGCGCCGCGATCACGCGCTCGGCGCCGAGGCCGTCGCAGCCCGAATACGCGATCGTTTGGCGCGCGAGGTGCCGGAGGCACAGGCACTGGTCTTCGGGGCGCCGCCGATCTCCGGGCTCGCGAAGTCCGCCGGCTTCAAGCTGATGCTGGAAGGCATCGGCGATGTGGACTTCGACGCGCTACAAACCCGCGCCGACGAACTCGCCGCCAAGGGCAACGAGCAGCCGGGCCTCGTCGGACTGTTCAACAGCTTCCGCGCTCGCACGCCCCAGCTTTACGTGGACATCGACCGTGAAAAAGTTAAGTCGATGGGCGTGCCGCTCACCGACGTGTTCGACGCGCTCCAGGCGTACCTGGGCAGCTACTATGTCAACGATTTCAACCGCTTCGGTCGCACTTGGCAGGTCAACGTGCAAGCCGATGCAGCATTCCGCACCGATGCGGAAGCCGTCCGGCAACTCAAGGTGCGCAATATCGACGGCGAGATGGTGCCACTCGGCGCGGTGGCCGAGATTCACGATTCAACCGGGCCGGTCCAGGTCACGCGCTACAACATGTTCCCGGCCGCCGCCGTCACCGGAACCCCATTGCCCGGCGTCAGCATGGGCGACGCCCTGGCGACGATGGAGCAACTCACCCGCGACCTGCCGCGCAACATGGCCACTGAGTGGACCGAAGTGAGCTACCTTCAGAAGGAGGCCAGCAAGCTCGAGCAGTTCCGCGACCTGCAGAAGAACCCATTCAGCGCATTCGCAGTGGGCGTGATACTCGTTTACTTCGTGCTGGCCGGTTTGTACGAGGGATGGTCGCTGCCGTGGGCGGTGATTCTCGTTGTGCCCATGTGCCTGTTCAGCGCGCTGGCGGGCCTGTTCCTCGCCGGTATGGATGTCAACATCTTTGTGCAAGTCGGCTTCGTAGTGCTCGTCGGTCTGGCGGCCAAGAACGCGATCCTGATCGTCGAGTTCGCCCGCGACCGCCAGGAGCAGGGCGCCAGCCGGTTCGATGCGTCCATGGAGGCCGCGCGCGTACGGCTGCGCCCGATCCTCATGACCAGTTTCGCGTTCATCCTCGGGGTGTTCCCGCTGGTAATCGCGCACGGCGCCGGCGCCGAAATGCGGCAGACGCTGGGCATGGCCGTTTTCGCCGGCATGATCGGCGTCACCCTGTTCGGCATCTTTTTGACGCCGGTATTTTATTACGTTATCCGAGGGCTCGTTCGAACGCCGCAGCCAACCGGCGACCCGGCTCAGTTACAAGTGGCCGTTCAATGAAGGCGTGCTGATCCTGGGCGATCAAATCATGATCGCGGAGGTCACTGTCGGAGCCAAGACCATGAAGACTAGGATTGTATGTATCGCATCGTGTGGCGTTTGCGTTGCCGTGCTTGGCTGCGCGAGCGAACAACGACGATTCACCGGATTTCTTCGCGATTACTCAGCACTCAAGCCCCATCCTACGATTCAGGGTGCACTCGTGCACTGGAACCAGAATATCGATCCCAAGAAATACAAGGCCGTACTTTTAGAGCCGGTGGATGTCCCTTTCATGACGCCGAGCGAGGAAAGCCGCGCAAAGCCGGAAGACGTGGCGGCGCTTCGCAGGTTCATCACCGACGAGTTGGCTACGGCGATCAGTAAGCACGCGGCAATCGCAACAAAACCGGGGCCGAATGTGCTTCGTTGTCGTCTTCAAGTGGCAAATCTGCCGTCTACCCAAACAATAGACGAGCCCCCGCATCCCTGGCCTCCGCGGGAATTCGTAACAGGCACGGCGGATATTGAGACCGAGGCACGCGACTCGATTTCCGGCGAACTTGTCGTGGCCTACGTAAGCCCGCGGGGCAGCGTGCAGGTGGACTGGGCGCCCCTGTGGGCCGGTCCCCGTGATCGATGGGAAGCCGCAAAGGAGGTCTTACGCAAGCGTATCGTGTCCTGGACGGACCACGCAGCCCGGCATTTTGTGACGGAATTCTAAAAGGGAGTCTTACCATGGAAACGACGCAAGAATTGTCAAAACGTATCGACGCAGCATTGTTGTCGATGGACGAGAAGCGCAAGCGGTTTCAAGAAATGGAAACTCGCCGGTACGAGGAATGGAAACAGCGGCTCGTAAGCCTCGGTGAGGCATTTGACAACTTTCGCCCGTTGGTTGAGACGCGCATGGAATTGCTGGCCAAGAAGTTTGGAGACAGGCTCACCGTAACGCCGACGCTGACGCAATCAACACGGGAACTCGTCCTCGACTTTCAGTCCGATGTCGCTCGAATTAGCCTGCGATTCCAGGGGACCACCGACGCCGACGTTCGCAAACTCATCATCAACTACGATCTGACGATCATCCCGATCCTGATGCAGTTTGATTCACATGCAGAGATCGAAATGCCGCTCGACGCCATCGACGTCAAAGCGGTCACCCGCTGGACAGACGAGCGCATCCTGTCGTTCGTGAAGACGTATGTCGCGCTACATGAGAATCAGTACTATCTGCACGACCAGATGGTCACAGACCCTGTATCGGGAACGACGTTTCCGAAACTCGCGGCGGGCGCTAATCTAGAACGAGACGGCCGAAAGTACTACTTCGTTTCTGAAGCGACACGGCGCGAGTTTGAAAAAAAGACCGCCGTCGGAGCGATGTAGGCCGGCAAAGTGCTTGCTCGGAAGAGAAAACTGGTCGCCATTCATCCGACCGACACCACACGGCTCAGGACCGCAGGCCCCTCTCGGCCCGGATCGAACTAGCGGGGACTGGACTCGAACCAGTGACCTCCGGGTTATGAGCCCGACGAGCTACCAACTGCTCTACCCCGCAATCTTGATTGGGAGATTAGGTGCCACTGCGACGCTTGTCAAGTGTAGGCCGGACGCCCTGTCTGCCAGCGGCCAACGAGTGCCGCTGACCAGAAGCGCAGGCAAGTTGCCAATGCGAATCGCGAGCCGCGATTGGAATCCGATTCGATCCCACGCCGGCCTGACGAACAGAGGCCGCCCAAAGTCCGCGACCGCCAAACTCATGTGCTGGGAAACTGCGTGACCGGGGACTTGAACCCCGAACCCGCTGATTAAGAGTCAGCTGCTCTGCCAATTGAGCTAGTCACGCGGCAGTCGATCCAAGCCCCGCTTTATAGCCTCAAGCCATCTGGGTTTCAAGCAGCCGGCCCCCCGCCCGATACCCGCCACCGCCATCCACCTGTGAATTTCGGCCGAATCCCGCCATTTCGGCCCCCGATTTCGATTGCTCTTGACGCCGGACCGATTGCGGCCAATCATACCGTCATCACCAACAAGCCTGTGTACCCGCGTCCGGGGTGAGCCACCCGCAGGTCGCCGTGTCCGCCGGCCACGTTGGGCGTTTAGCTCAGTTGGCTAGAGCGCCTGCTCGACACGCAGGAGGTCACAGGTTCAAGTCCTGTAACGCCCATTGACGTAACTTACACTGAAGACGCTTGTTGCGTTTACCTGCCTTGCGGCAGAGCGGCCGTAATCCGAGGTTGGAATCGGGTAGTCCTACCCGATTCGATTTTGGAGGCCGCGAACATGCCCGCGAAAACCCCCTCATATCGTCTTCATCGCGCCACCGGCCAGGCGCTGGTCGAACTCTCCGGTAAACGCATCTACCTCGGCAAACACGGAACCCCGGAAAGCCTGCAGCGCTACGCCCGCGAGGTCGCGGCCTGGCAAGCCAACGGCCGCACAACTGTCGTGCTCGCCGAGGACCTCACCATTGCTGAACCGTGCGATCAATTCATGGCGCATGCCACAGGCTACTACGTCAAGTCTGGCGAGCAGACGTCCGAAACGGCGAACTTCCTGGCGGTGGTCCGCCTGCTGATGAAACTGTATGGCGATGTAGCCGTTAGCCAATTCGGCGTACTGGAGCTTCGCGTCATTCGAGAAGAGATGATCGCTTTGGGATGGGCCCGGACAAGCATCAACCGGGCCGTCGGTCGAATCCGCCGTATCTTTCGATGGGGCGTCGGTCGAGCGATGGTCAAGGCCGACGTGGTGCAGGCCTTGGAGTGCGTGGAACCCCTGAAGCGTGGCCGATGCAAGGCGAAGGAGCCGATCCCCGTCCATGCCGTGCCCGACACCGTCGTCAATGCGACACTCCTTCACCTGTCACCGACCCTGCGTGCAATGGTCGAACTCCAACGTCTGACCGGCATGCGCGGCGGCGAACTGACGGCCATGCGTGGCCGGGACTTGGACATGACCGGAGAAACGTGGGTCTATACGCCTGAAGAACACAAGACATCGCACCACGGCTGCTCGCGGTCAATCTACTTGGGCAAGCGCGCCAAGGCGATCATCTCGCCGTTCTTGAAAGCCGACACGTCGGCCTACCTGTTTTCGCCTGCTCAGGCCGAGGCCGAACGCCGTGCAGCCTTGCACGCCAAGCGCGTGACCCCGCTGCACATTGGCAACCGGCCCGGGACAAACAAGTCCGATTGCCCGAAGCGCCCGCCCGGCGACCGATACGATTCGGCCTCCTACCGACGCGCCGTCGCCCGCGCCTGTGAACTCGCGTGGCCGTCGCCTCATGGCTTGTCGAAGGAAGAGAAAGCACGCTGGCGGAAGGAACACCATTGGCACCTGGTAATCGGCGCGTAAAGCGGGCCCACCTGTGAATTGAAATCGGCGCGCAAAATGGACCCACCCTCAGCGTTTCCGGATGCTGGTTTCCCGATGGGGAGACCGGTGATCGCGGAGGCGAAGGATG
>Ga0268299_1002637_pt1 | contig 20222 bp, 20 predicted proteins | sample NOBtaG_FD_193484 | JGI IMG/M metagenome (GOLD analysis project Ga0268299, IMG submission 193484) | Activated sludge microbial communities from bioreactor in Nijmegen, Gelderland, Netherland - NOB reactor | ecosystem: Engineered > Bioreactor > Aerobic > Activated sludge | place: Netherlands... | reverse complement strand
CTATAAGAAATCCGGGTACAAAATGCGCACCAGCAGCAAAGCTCGCTGGCAGACCAAAACCTGGAACTAGATATAAACCAGGCAAGAACTTCTGGATATGCGCTTCGGCACTAGCCGGAGCGGTCACCCTGCGCAAAGACGGCTGCAAGCAGAGTCTTTGCTCCGGATAACCGCTCCGGCTCGAACTAATTGCCCTTGTCGTAAAGCCAAAATGCAACACTCTCGAGTTATACTATGCTCTATAATATCCACATTTCCAAAAGCAAAGGAGCAAAGATGCCGCGAACGGCATTGCTCCTCGCTTTAGGCAAGCCGGTGTCTTACCTCGCCGCAACTCGGCGAGCAGGCAAGTCGGTCGCGAAGCCTGTACAGAAAGCAGACAGCAGACCGACGACATAGCCGACGCTATCGAGACCACCAGCCGCGAACTGGCACCAGACAACGGCGGCGAAGCCGATGGCCAGCAGGCTGGCGCCGACGCGCAGCCAGATCTGTTCGCTGGTGAAGTAGCCCGACTGTGCGCACCGAGTCCCCCAGCTCAACGCGAAGACAGCCATGAAGAAGTAGACGGTGAGCCCAACGCAGAAGACGAGATTGACGTAATCCGGATTCATGAAATTGCTCCACTGGTTGACGTTTCTTGGGAGTGCGCCGCGTGACGCGACGCACTCCGATCGAATTCACATCAGATTAGGGCAGTTCGAACTGCCTCAATTGTGCCTGCGGTCAGTGCGACGTCGGCACCTTGCCCCACTGCCGAGCCGCTTCGATGAAAGCCGCCTTCGCCTTGGCCTTGAAGGCAGCCGGGTCGCTCTCGATGATCTCGAGCGCGATACCGGCATGGAACGCGACATACAAGCCGATGACGTACAGCGGCAGCAGACCACCGAGCGCGCCCGACAGAGCACCGCCGACGGTGGCGAGCATATAGCCGACGAAGAGAGTGATCGCGCCGACACCGATAAGAATCGGGCCAACGAACCAGGTCGCAGTCGCGCGCTGAGAAAGGCGCACAGCGGCGATACCGCAGCCCATGAAGTTGAGGAAGATGACCAGGTACGCGAGGTTGAGCAAGCCGAAGAATGCCTCTTGGCCGAGCATGTGATTGTCCATCTGTTTGTGTGGTGCGTGTGGTTCGTGTGGTTCGTGTGGATTGAATTGCAGGAGCGCCGCCGCTCCCCGCAATTTCAAGCGCCGCACCGTATCCGGTGCCCGCCCTCGGCGTCAGCCGGCGGAATCCTGCCCGTTCTGCGTGGCGAACTCCGAGAGATCGTCGAGCGACACGTAGATGTCGTCGAGATCGTCGTTGCCGCGGCAGTTGGAGCAGTGGCTGCTGCGATAGGAAATCGTGCAGCCCTCGTCGTGGAATTCGATCTTCTCGATCTCGTGCCGCAAACGCGGGTTGAGCGTCTTGGCGCGAGCCTCGAAGTAATTGGTGGCAAGAGCGCGCAGCTCCGCGTCGATGCGGATGAAGTTGGCGAACTCGTCCTTTCCGATTTTCATTTCGATCTCCATTTGTTGCAGATTGGCGATGTGCCGTTCCTTTGGTGAAGCCGCCGTCAAGCCGCTTCGGGCAAATTCTCCATCATCACCAGCGCGCGGCCGGTGACGACGGGCTTGCCCTGCGAATTGGTGCAGACGGTCTTCAGCCAGGCGCGGTTGGTCTTGCGATTGACTCGCGTGACCGTCGCGCTGGCGGTGATGGTGTCGCCGATGAAGACGGGGCGACTGAACTTGAGCGTTTGCTCCAGGTAGATGGTGCCGGGTCCAGGCAAGCGCGTGCCCAGAACCGTCGAGATGAAGCTCGCCGACAACATGCCGTGAGCGATACGCTTGCCGAAGCGCGTCGTCTTGGCGTAATCCTCGTCGAGATGCACCGGGTTGTGGTCACCCGAAGCGTAAGCGAACTGAACGATGTCGCTTTCGACAACAGTCTTGGCGACGGAGGCTGTCATGCCTCTTTTCACGTGCATCATAAGCGTTTCCTTTCGAGCACAAAGACGCATTTTGACCATTTGACGAGAGCGAGGGCTCCGAACACCTCGCCGGTTAACGCAGCGAATGCTGCGCGTTACTTGCGCGGCGGGTCGTTGCGACCCATCGCCACCAGCGCCAGTATGGCGACCAGCAGCATCAGAAAGAGGCTGGCGGTCAGCGCCATCGAGAGCATGGCTTCATAGACCCCATCGGTAGGGATGAAGTATTCGGCGAAGGGGTCGAAGTCTGCCTGCGCAGCAGCAGGCAGGATGCCGATGACAAATGCGAAAACACTGAGCGTGAGAGCAGCCAGAGCTTTTCTCATATGACACCCGATTGTGGGGATGAATTGACCAGTTAAGGTCGGTGAAAGCTGCGCCCTCAAAGCGAGAGCGAGAGCGTCAGCCGGCGAACGGTCAGCCGAAGATCAGCCATCCGATGCCGAACAAGATGCCGCCGAAGACGACCAGACGAAGTCCGTTGAGGAACGCCGAAATCCACCCGCTTTTGTTGTCCTTTCGCCTTGACGCAATTGGCACAAGGACAATGAACAGAACCAAAAGAGTAAGCAAATCCAGCGCACGATTGCGACCTGACATGTGATGCTCCCATTGGGTTGGCGAACGTGCATGAACCAGCCTTGTCAGGCTGGCGCCGTTCGCGGTGTTAGGCATCTTCCTGCAAAAGCAGCAAACGGAGCGCGTCGCCGCACCTTGCGGTGGGGAAAAAAGTCGCTTTCTTGAACTCAACTGGAGATGTGAGTTGTTTGCGGTCCTGCGTAGAACGGAGAAGATGGAGATAACTGTTCTTCTCATATGAGCTCAGGAAGTTGCTGTAAATTGTCTTGTTACAGATCCTCTTTACAACCCGCAATATCCTGTACCGATCAAGGTTTTAAGTTCTGAAACACAATCAGCACGGGTTCAATTCTTCAGTCGCGATCTTAAATGTCGGGCGCCCGACTTTTAGATTCCCAGATAAAACCTGAAATTGAAACCTCGCTTATGTCGCGCAAACATCCAATTCATCAGGCCCGTCCATTAACACCGCATATGGTGTCATTTCAAATGCACGAAACGCCGAGATTGCTCCCGGCTCGGTGAAATAATTCGCTCGCATTCGCTTTTATGATTTATACGCTTGCGAACGTGACTATGCCGTGAATAACTCCACCTTCAATCGAAATCGCTCAAGATCGATTGAACCGGCAGCAAGATTTCTACTACCATTTGTCGTGTTTCCCGCAAGCCTGAAAGCACCCTTTCACCCTTTCACCCTTTCTACCTTTCAACCTTTCAGCCTTTCCAACTTCACCAATTGGCTACGCGCACTGCCTGATGTCAGGTTCCGATAAGGCTTTACGGTCAAGGTTTATGCCCGGCACAGTCAGCATTTGGAGAGTTGAAGATTTCAATGGTTTGCGAAACCATGATTTTGAGCATATATATAGCGTTTACTACTCTTGCTCAGTCAGGGTGGACAGTCGTGTCCGAACAAAAGAAAAAGCCGACCCTCATCGACAAGATGATGCAGCACATACCGACGCCTCCCACAGGTCCGGCGCCGAGCGGTCCGCCCGAGGGCGTGACGACGACTTTTGACGGCAATCTTTCCGAAAAGCCGATTTCTTATCTTCTAAGAGCTGCCGAGCATTATGAGATAACCGGCAAACTCTTCATCGGCTCGGTGGCTTGCAACGTCTGCATTCAGTTCGGACTGGGGCGCGCCGTTCATGCAACATCCCCGCTATCGGTGGGCACCGAAGCGATCATGGATCTCTTCATTTGGAAAGACGGCGTCATTCGCTTCGAGCCAGGCGGGCAGCCGGAAACAGTATCGGTACAGGAGAGCATTCAAGACATCATCGTTCGCGGAGAAGCCTTCATCGGCAACAACGCATTCCTTGAGGATAATTACATCAACGAGTTGTCTTTCCTGCTGCGACCGCAAGAGCGGCTTGCCGAAGGCGAATTGGAAAGCCGACTGCAACAGCATCATGTACCCGATCCGCAATTGCACGCTGAGTTTTACTCAAACGTTTACGGTACGCGCAATATCAAAGACACTGCTGAAAAGATGGGCTTGTCTCACAGCCAGTGGGTAAACATCGCCGCCGATTTGCTAAAACTTGGATTGTTAGTGGCTCCCGACGGTCGCAGCCTAAAAGCGCCCGATCCGCCGCCTGCGATGATGCAACCGCCGATGGCGCCGCAAATGATGATGCCTCCACAGATAGTCCTTCCGGATCTGGCTCCCGGTGCAACTTCTCTTGTGATCCCTGAAACCAACAGTTTCGTAAAGTCCGAACCACCGAATATGTTCATGCCGGGCTTTACCCAGGCACCGACCTCGGAAATACCCTTTCCCACTCCCAGCCCCGCCGAAGTGCCCGCCATTTTCCAACCTGGGCAAACGCGGGAAATCGCGTTCCCTGCACCGAGCTTAAACGACTGGCATGTGAATTCGCCCAGACCGCAGCCAGCAAAAACCTCTCAGACTGCGTCTTCGAATGCGCTCAAGGTGGGCGTTCCGGAAGAGATGCTCGCGCTAGATCCGATGCAGCGCGACGGCATCTGGCTCTTGCTGAATAAAGCGGAGACCGGCATTCTCAGCTTTGAGGCTCTGCAGTTTTTCCTCGAGCGCGAATTCGCTCGTGCATTCAGATTCAAAACATCGCTGGCGCTGGCGTTGTTTTGCGTCACCGTCACGCCCGATCAAGAAGGCAACATGCCTGCAGAAGTATGCGCGCTGATAACCGCGGCCGTCGCCAATATAAAGCGAGAAGTCGATATGTTCGGTCACTTTGGAGACCGTGCATTCGGATTGATTTTGCCTGGCATCGAGAGCGCTCAGGCCTGCCATCTTGCCGACCGCATCAATCGCGATTTGATCAAGATGAAACCAGATTTGGCACAATACGAACCGTGCCTGCACTTCGGCATCGCTTCGGCGCCGCAAGATGCCACCGACATGGAAGGGCTGGCAAAAGCCGCTCAAATAGCCATGTTTATCGCTGCGCTGCACAACGATCTCAGGGTGGAAGCCAATCAAGTAAGCAATAAACATACACAAGAACAATTAAGTCAAGGACAGCCGATGGGTGAAACGATGCAACTGCGCCGCCCGACAGCCGAAGAGCTGTCCGCTCCCCCGCAGCAAGCGCAAACCGCCTCCCCGCCTCAGTCCGCTCCTGCCCCGCAGCCGGCTCCTGTTTCTGCGCCAGCCGCTGCCGCACCAAATCCAGCTCCCGAACCCACGCCTGCCCCCCAGCCCGAACCGGCTCCCGCTGCCACTTCCAAGGGCAAAGGGATTACTAAAACTCATCTGGAAATGCCCGCGCAGAAAGCTCCACAACCGGCTCAAGCAAATCCGCCGGATCAGTCGCAGCCGGAACAAAGCCAGCAGCCTTCACAGCCTTCGCAACCGCCGCAAAAACCAGATCAGCCGCCTCAACAATCACCTCATTACGAGTGGTGAGTCAGAGGGCAAATGGTATGCTTGTGACCGTTTGCTAAGGGGACGAAATCAATGAAAGCCAATCATGTTGTTGTTGTCGGCAGCTTGAGTCAGGACATTGTCGTAAGCACTCCGCGCTTGCCGGTGAAAGGCGAAACCATCCGGGGCTCGAATTTCGGAATGTTTGCCGGTGGCAAAGGCAACAATCAGGCTATGGCAGCAGGGCGAGCAGGCGCCGCAGTGACTATGATCGGGCGCGTGGGCGCTGATGCATTCGGCGACATGCTGATTGCGACCTTGAAGAAAAACAATGTCGACGCATCACATATGGTGCAAGACAAAGAGGCGGGGACTGGCATCGCCATGATCACCGTCGATGCGGACGGCGACAACAGCATTATCATTGCGCAACGCGCCAATTTGAATTTGTGCGACAAGGACATCGAAAAAGCTGATTCCGTTTTTTCCGGCAGCAAAATTCTACTGATGCAATTGGAAGTTCCCACCGAAGCGGACGCCTTCGCCGCCAAGCAGGCTCGCAAACACGGAACTTTTGTCGCGCTCAATCCAGCGCCGGCACCGGAGAACGGCAAGCTGCCGAAAGAGTTATTGGAAAACGTGGACGTAATCATTCCCAATCAAACGGAAGCCGAATTGATGACAGGCGTGAAGGTCACAGACGAGAAAACAGCTCTGACTGCGGCTGAAGAGCTGAAGAAGCTGGGGCCGAAGAACATAATCATCACGATGGGAGAACTTGGCGCGCTGCTGGTCGAGGACGGGAAAGCACCGCAAATGGTATCAAGCTACAAAGTAAAGGCCATCGACACGACGGCAGCGGGAGATGCCTTCTGCGGCGCCCTGGCAGCCGCTTTTGCCGCGGGAGAAACGCTTGCCAACGCAGTCAAATTCGGCTGCGCCGCAGGCGCGCTGGCGACAACCAAAATGGGTGCCGAGCCATCTTTGCCGAATAAAGAAGAGATTGAGAAACTCGTTCTTTCCAGCACCACGAAATAGTTCCCGATAAAACTTCAATCATTCATCAGCAGGTTTCGATCCAACAATTCGGAACTCAATTTTTTCGGCTTGCCGGAATTCGGAACCAAAATGTGCTGCCCTTGCCGTTGCTGCTGTCGACGCCGATTTGCCCGCCATGCTCTTTGATGATCGCCGCGCAGATCGCCAGCCCGAGACCACTGCCGCTTTTCTTGTCTCTGTCCCGTTTTGACTGCCGAAAGCGATCGAATACCAGCGCTCTTTCTTCTTCCAAAATCCCAGGACCGCTATCGGAAATGCGCACTTCGAGACAGCCGTCGCTCAGTTTTTGCTCGACCACGACCTGGCTGTTCTCGGGCGAAAATTTGATGGCGTTGGAAATAATATTCGTTAGAACTTGCGTAATGCGCTCGTGGTCAGCCTTCACAACCAAGTCTTCTTTGGGCAAGACAATTTCCACGTGTTTCTTATCACCCAGGGCAAGCAACGATTCAGCCGCCACTTCCATCGTGCTCAACAAAGATCGCTCTTCAAAACGCATATCCCAGGCGCCGGACTCGAGTTTTTCCACATCAAGCAAATCATTAATCAGACCGATCAGCCGGACCACACTGCCTTCAATTGTCGAGATGATTTTGAGCGCCGGTGCCGGAAGCTCGCCGTGCATGCCGCCTGCCAGCGTACCCAGGCGCATGTTGATAGATGTTAGCGGCGAGCGCAAATCGTGACTGACGATGGCGACGAATTCTTGCTTCATGCGCTCCAACTGCTTTCTCTGCGAGATGTCGTGAGCGACGCAAACGAGCGATCTTTCCTGTTCTACATATCGAACCGACCAACGCGTGTCGACCACACTGCCGTCACTGCGCAAGACGCGATTCTCAAACGAGTCGAGCGGCGCTCGTTGAGCCCCTTCCAGAGCCTTAGTCGTGCGCTCGACATCGTCTTCGTGCACGATAGAGGCAATGCGTTTGCCGATCAATTCTTCCGGTTCATAACCCCAAACCGAGCTTGCCGCCGTGCTCATCTCGGAAAAGGCGAGCGAAGTGTTCATCGAACAAATAACATCTGCCGCATTTTCGACAATCGCACGCTGCTTGCGCAGGGTGTTCTCCAGCTCCTGCGACATGCGACGAAACTCTTGATCGAGCATCTCCAGCTCACTCTGACCCTGCAATGGCGGGTTCAACTCCATACCGGCAGCCAGTCTCTGAGCATTGTCGATCAAAACATCGAATCGCTTCGAAATCCGCAGACTGAGCAGCGCGGCAACAGCACTTAGAACCGCGCCCGTTGAAAGAACCAGAAACAAAACCAGATAACTCTGCTCTATGCGCTCCTTGCTCTTGCGCTCCGCGTACTCGTCCAACAAAGCAAGCTGCTTCTCGATCATTTCGTTCAAAATATCGCTGCAGACAACCGAATACTTTTTCAGTTTGTTGCCCGTCGCAACAAAACCCATGACGTTGCCCATCTTGTACTGGCGCAAGAAAATGTCGGTTTCCACTTTGATCCTCTTGGTCAAAATTTCAACCGCCTCGATTTTCGTTTCGGAATCTTTGTCTCCGCGCGCGAATGCTTTTAACTCGGACACATGCTTAGACGCATCCCAAGCGTGTTTCAAATAAAGATCCAGCTTGCCCGTATCAGCCCCATTCGAGAAAACGTATTCATTGCAAGCCTGATAACCCCAGAGAAAATCACTGCGCACCTCATTGACCTTTTTCAAAAGGAGGCGCGAATGCTGCTCCTGCCGCAGTTCTTCGCCTGACTGCTGAAGACTGCGATAGAGCAAAAATCCGATGATAAGCTCGAAAACAACCGGAACAATGACCAGCAGCAAAAGTTGGTGAGATAGTTTGAGTTTGATTTGCACCGGCAAAGAGAATCTTGAATGTCAACCAGGCTGTCGCCTTATATAATACTGACCTTTCCGGCCGGATTCTAAACACTCAGCAACCAACCGGCGTCCGCGGGCAAACAAGAAAACTGGAGCGCGAATGGCGCAGAAATTGAAGCTAAACCGCCGATCGAATGTGGATTTAAGCGCGCAATTGTACGAAAGTTTGAAACAGCGAATTCTCGATGGCGAACTGACTGCCGGTGAGCGCATGCCGTCTTCCCGAGAGCTGGCGGCGCAACTCAAAATCTCGCGCCCGACTGTCGCGGTGTGCCTGGAACAGCTCGAGCAAGAAGGTTATATCGAGCTTAAACACGGCTCCGGCACATATGTTTCCAGCCAGGTGAGTGCGAAAGCGCCGTCCACAGCAGGGCATAAAACAACGCCTCTATCCAGCTATGCCAGAGCAATCGAGAAGGCAGAAGCGCAAAAAGAGAGCATGAGCTGGGCCGCCGAACCGGAGATCGCATTCTATTGCTGGCGACCCGCTCTCGATCAGTTTCCGCACGAGCAGTGGGCGCGCATTCTCGGCAGGCACGCCCGGCTGTCCGATAGAGAATTGAGCGATGCGCCCCTTGATCATCGAGGCGAAACGGCATTGCGCCAAGCCATAGCAAAACTCGTCCTGCGTTTTCGCGGCGTAAAATGCAGCGCCGATCAAGTCATCATCGTCAGTGGGCTCAGCCAGGCTATCGATCTGGTCGGACGCCTGCATCTGGAAGCCGGTAAAACCGCCGTTGTCGAAGAGCCCGGATATCACAACGCGCGCAAGAGTTTCGCCGCGCTCGGCGCAAAAATAATTTCCGCGCCCGTCGATGAAGAAGGTTTGCAAGTCGAGAGTTTACTCAAAGGAAAAGCGGCTCCCGGCCTTGTATATGTCACGCCCTCTCACCAGTTTCCCACCGGTCAAACCATGTCCCTGGCGCGCCGCCTGCAGCTTTTGGACTGGGCGCGCAGTCAGGCTACCATAATCTTGGAAGACGATTATGACAGCGAGTATCAAAAAGTCGGCAAGCCAATCCCTGCGCTGATGAGTCTCGACAAACACGGCTCCGTTATTTATGCAGGCACTCTCAATCAGTTGATGTTCCCGGCGCTTGGACTCGCCTACCTGGTCGTGCCACCGCATTTGGTTTCACTCTACAGTGAAGCAAGGGCATTCGCCGGAGCGCCTCTGCCCCCGCATTTGCAAAGGGCGGTCGCGCAGTTTATCGATGAAGGACATCTAGACCGCCATATAAAGCGGCTGCGCAGCCTGTATGACGAACGGCGCCAGATACTTCTGGACGAGCTGCAAGCGAAGCTGGGTGGTCAGGTTACCATCTGCGGCGCCGATTCCGGCGTCTTCATACTGGCCCGCTTCAAAACCAAGCTGAGCACGGCTGAATTTTTGAAACGCGCTCAAAAAGCCGGCGTCGGTCTTGCCGACACTTCCATGCTCTATGCAGGCAAAGCGCAACCCAACGAATACATTCTCGGATTCGGCAGCCTGAGCGCTCGCAGCATTAAGGAAGGCGTAAAACGACTGGCGCAAATTTTGAAGCGCGGCTGATTGAATGGCCCGGGCAAAAATTGCCGGCGCGCTCTTTCATAATCTTGACACAATGTTGCCACGGTTCATCCGTAATCTTAGGACACTTACTAGCACGTCCCTTGCGCAAATAACTCCAGCCCGCACGCGAGCGGCGCTTCCCTCCATGAAGAAGCGCTCGAGGAGGAAAACCATGAGTTTCGATTGCTGCCGGTCTTCCGGCTCTTCCGCCACCCCCCTTTCACTGAGCCTGGCCCTCGGGACCATCCCGGGAGCAGTGCCCGGCAATATTCCTGAAGAGTTCGCCGCGCGCGACCCGATTTATTTCGACGGGTTGGTCAGCCTGGACGAGTTCCTCGCCTCATCCGACAACGATCTGGACATGCGCCCGGACACAAGCCCCGACAGCTTCGTATGGCCGGTCACATCGCGCTTTTCTTTCGTCTCCAGCGTGTTTTTCGCCCTCCTGGCCTCCTTGCTGATTTGCTCACCAGCGCAAGCAGGCGAGCAGCTCGACCAAGATCGCTCAAGCGGGCGCATCATCAGCTTCGTCTGCGGACATCCTCAAACTTTGCAGGCTCTGGCTCCCTGGGATTGCGCGGCGGAAAGCGCAGTCAAGTCAGAGACAGCCAGAGTCTTGCCGCAAGGCGCCTCGCCAATAGCCGAAATGAAATTCATGCCGCCGCCCAAAACACGCAAGAAAACACTGGCGATGGCAACGAAAAGCGCAGAGGCGAAAACTGCGCAGGTGAAACCGGCAGAGGTGAAAAGCGCAGAGGCCAAAACTACGCAGGTGAAACCGGCAGAGGTGAAAAGCGAAGAGGCCAAAACAGCAGAGGCGCGCTCGGCGGACCGTATTTACGAAAAACTCGTCAAACTCTCACTTAGCGACCCAGGTCTGTACAACGCAGAAGCTCCTTCGCTCATCACCTATTTTTCAATCTTGAGCGGCGGGCAAAGCCAAAAACGCGTCGCCGAACTGGAAGAAATTCTCGAGCGCAATCTTCATTCCAAATGACGCCGGCCCACTCAAGGTGAGGGCAAAATCAGCTTAGTAAGCTCGCTTGCCGTATCGGTTTCGTTGATCACGGCACCTTGCGAATCCAGGACTTTAAATCCTTTCGGAAAGGCAAAAAACGACGGCGGCTTCTTCTCGCGCGTCAATTTCATCGTTTTCAATCGAAAATAAGACTGCGTGCTGCGGTCCGGCTGCGTTTTCTTCAAATCTCTCTCGCTGGTCTGAAACCACATTTCTCCACCGCTGGGAGAATAGTCCAGCCGCATTTCCAGCGGCATCGCGCCGGTGATTGGTGTGGCATAAATAGTCTCCACGACTTCGGCGGCCTTGCGAAAGTCGCCCGGCGCAGCCAGCACTTTCATTCCGGCACAGCCGATCTCGACTTTTTTGCCGTTCCTTGCAATTCCGCAGGCGTAGATATCGAGCAAATCGGCGGCATAGCCCATGAAAGTGACCTGCTTGCGCTTCACCGCTTTGGCGGCGCGCGTAGCCTTAAGCCCGGGATTCGTAACTGAAAAGCCCTGCCTGTAGAAGCTCTCGCGCGAACAGACATAGATGCATTTGTGGCCGGGACTGGCGATGGCAACTTGATCGATGTCGCCTCGGTACAAAACGATGATGTCGCCGCCGGATTTTTCCAAGCGCATCAGCTTGTCGGTGATATACACATCGACCGTCCCCAGCGAGCGGTGCAATTGAAGAACATGCCAGACCAACTCGTCCTTTCCCCAGGCCGGATGAGCAAAAATCGCCAAGAAGCAACACAAACAAGCGGCAAACCCTGGTAGAAACCCCTTTTTCAGGATCGCGACCAGAGACAGCTTGTTGTTATACGAATGAAACAATCGACGCATACGATAATGCTACCCCGGATCGCAGATGGCACAGTTTCGTTTTAAGAATCCTCCCGACCCAACGCTTACAAACTGATGCCCTCTGACAGTTTCTAAGTCCCACCCTCCGGTACAAGGACTTCCTCAAATGACCGAACCAGTTTCTAACGTGATGCTTGTTATTACTACTTATACGCCTGTCGTTTCTCCGGCTCCCGCGATTGAAATAAACGCCGACTGGTGCCTGGAGTTGGCTGCATCGGTTGATGCGGAAGTGCCGCTCATGAGAGCGAAGTACATCTTCGAAACACTGGCCCTGCATCCGACCCGCCGTTTCGCCGCTCAAAGCGCTTGCGGGCAGCAAACAGCAAGAAGCTTCAACAGCCCTTACTTCCGCCTTCTCAAAGCGCGCGCCCGCCGCGTGCAACAACAGCCGAGAAGCCCTGTTTCCAGCTTGAAGTTGGCGCTCAATCCTGCTTGCCGCGCCTATCTCAAACTCGACGAACAAAAGAATTTCGCCGTCAAGCCAAGCGGCAAGAAGCTTCGCCAACTGGTGTGCGCTATGTCCGAGGAGCAAAAAACTTCCGCGGCGCCGCCGCAAGATGCCGTGCGCACCAATCGCGACCCGGTTCGCACCGTCCGCCTGCAACCGTTCTTCGTGGCTCAACCGATGTTCTCACCTGCGTAGAACATCACACAACCTTTATCCAGCACGACTTTCAGGCATGCATAATCAATTTTCACCTGCGCAAAAGCCCACCCGGCTTATAATGTGTATGTGGGACTACAAAACATGCATGCCGACGATCATTACCACGACCTGAAAAACTATGTCTCCTCGCTCGGAAAACATAGTCATATTTGCATGTTCTACAACGACAGAGAACAGCAGATAACCGCTCTGGCTGAGTATTTCAAGTCCGGTCTGAGATTGGGTCAGCAGTGCATTTATATTTCCGACCAGGGCACGGCGCAATTTGTGCGCAATGTCATGGTGCGCGCCGGCATGGATGTCGAAGCCGACATCGAAGACGGCTCGATGCGTTTTCTTACTCCGGAACAAACATATTTGAGCGGCGGAAAGTTCGACAGCGACGTGGTGATGGGGTTGATCGAGATGCTAATCGCCGATGCCTATGCTGCCGGCTTTAACGGCTTGAGAGGAGCAGCCGATGCCGCCTGGATGCTGAATGCCGATGTCACCGCCTTGGAAATTCTGCAGTACGAAAGCAAAGTCAATCGCCTCTTCGAGCAGTTTCCCCTCATGGGCTTGTGCCAGTACGACGCCAACCGCTTTACCGACGAAACGCTGAAACTGCTCATGAAGACTCACCCGACCATCCTTAAAGGTGGAGAAGTGGTGAAAAATCCCGGATACACTCCGCCTGCCGAATTCATGCCCATGCTCGAGGCGGAAAGCGATCTGAAATTGGCTGTTTAACGCGTTTTAACCGTTTAAAGCCCCCAAAAAAAACAGGAAGGGAGATGAACTCCCCTCCTGCAAAATCAGGTTATGGCTTCACGGTCACTTTCGTCATGGCGCGAATCGAACCATCGAAATTGTAGAACGTGATGTCCGCCGTGCCTTCGCGCAAGGGGACAATTCTGGCTATGCGAACGATCCTTCCGTCACCGAGGCGAAGCGGCTGGAAATCGCCCGCAAGAACCGCTCCGTCAGCATCTTCGCGACCGTCTGTCGTCGAGAGAGTAGGGTCGGGTGAGCTTATCGTCGGACGAATGCCGCTCACGTTGACGGTGATATTGATGGCATCGCAGAAACCAATCGAGAGATCTTTGGGCGGATGGGAAAGTCCGACTTCGATCTCATTGAAGAAGCAAGTCGTCTCGGCGTGGGCCGGCGAGACGGCAGGAAGGGCAAGTGATAGTGCGATGACTGCTGCGGCCGCAAAGCGGTTCAGGGTTTTGCGCATGTTAGATTCCTTCGTTCTTAATCCAGGAAGTTCTCTCTGCCAAAGCCACGGATACGCGTCGAGAGCACCTTTGTGCCTGGGGAAACTGTCGATCGCTGGGTGTATTGGTTGGGGGGGGTGGTGGTTTTGGCAAATAGAAACGAAAAGACAGAGCGATTACACTATTGAATAGTGGTAATGCATATCTAGTCTTTTTTGATTAAATTGCTTTACCGGTTTATTTGTGACGCCGGCCCGACTCACGCTAGATATGAGCAAAAGACGCATATTTACTACCTGATTTAGTATAACAAGAACAAAGCACAAAGGGTAGAAGCGCCCGAAGGCAGCAGTCTACCCTTTGCAAAAGCACCAGACAAACGAGAGGGGGGCGTTAACCCCACCTCTCTAAGTCTTCATGCTCTTGTCGCCCGCCGGTCAGACCTTGGGAAGGGCCGCCCAGAGGATGATGTAGATGACAATCGCCGTGCCTCCGGTGCACAGAAGGGCGATGACCGCGACAACGCGCATCAGCAGCTCCGTCGTGCCGAAGTGGCGAGCCAGTCCACCGCAAACGCCGGCGATGGGACCGTCGCTGACGCGACGAACACCACTGCGGGAGAGAAGAACGGCGACGATGACCAGGACGATCAGTCCCAGAATTCCTAAGCTTGTCATAGTTGTGTACCTCACTTGTCTGGCACCGGATCTATTTGCCGGTGCGATGATGAAGAGTTAGAGCCAGGCGCCGTACTTGGTCCTGAGCCGGCTTTCGTAAGTCTCGAGATCGCGCCGGTTGACGCGATAGGAGACATAAACGTAGCCGGCCCCGTGCGGAATCGCGACGACGGCATGACTCGTGATGTCGGCCACATGACCGATGTCGCTCAAGCATTTCTGCATGTGCTTCACCAGCCACTCGTTGCCGCCGGAGAACCGTTTGGCTTCGATGGCGTCGCACAGTTCGGCAGTGCCGAACTCGCCTTCGCCGCGCGTGTCGAGCTGGTGGAAGAAGTCCAGACCGAACTTGGCGACGGTGGAAGCCATGCGCAACTGTTCGGCGATCTCACGCTCGACGACCTTGGCCCACAGGCGTGCGATTCCGCCCGCCACGAGCCCGGCCGCGAACATGGTGAACACCAGCGCGGTGCCCAGAGCGGTGGTCCAGAAGAAGCCGGACGCAGCCGCGATGACGACACTTGCCGCCACCGCGAACCCGACCGCCTTCTTTCCGTGGGGACGCGCCAATTCGATTGCCAGCAGGGACAGCAAGCCGCCCTGGATGACGAAGACGAAGAGCGCGAAGAAGGGTACGAAGGCTCCGTTCATGGTTATTTCCTCCTCGAACGAAGGTTGAGACTGTCCGCATTTTTCAGCGGGGTTGCATTGCATCGGGCTTCAGGCGGTGCCACCAAAAGCGGTGACACCACCAAAGCCTCTGCGACTTCAGGCTGCAGTGACGCAGGCCTGTCCGGTGACGGGCAGCGCTTCCCGGTAAGGGAGCACCGGCTCGATGGCGTCGATCAGCCCGTAGTTGAGCGCCTCGTCGGCGGTCAACCACCAGTCGCGACCTTCCGCGGTTTTCTCGCGAATGATCTCGACGGTGAGCGGGGTCTTCGCCGTCTTCGTGGAAGCCGTCCGCGAACAGGTGATAGCGAAGGTCTTCTTCTGCAGGTGCTGCACGCGCTCGATTTCGCGCATCATGATGGAGAGCGCGCCCTCGGCCTTGGAGCTGACTTCGTGGATGCAGATCTCGGAGATCGCACCCATGACACGAACGTCAGCCGCCTGAACCACCCAGCTCGAGCAGGACGTAGCCCGCCCGTGGATGGCGATGGTCAGGTGGTGGCCGAGACTGCGCAGATGCGTGTACGTCTCGTAGAGCAGCTCAGCATCGCCGATGTTGCCGCCGGTGGAATGCTGGTTGATACGCAGGGGCTTGCACGGGTTGTTCTTCGACCAGCTATAGAGGCTGATGCAGAAGTCGCGTGCCGCTGCGGCGTCGATGTGAAGGCCGAACACGAAGTTCGCCGTCGTGACATCAGCAGGAGGAATCACATTTTCATTCATAGTTACACCTGGCTTTTCTCAAGAGCGACGGTGTGTCGCGATATACCAGCACCGACGCGGTGCCGTGCGGAGGCTTTGGGTCTCTGCCGAAATACCGTCACCGGTACTGCAGCAGAGACCTCCGCCTCAAGGAAGAACAGGCATCAGCAAGTTGCCTTGCTGTTTCAGCCGCCGAAAGCAGACATGACGAACATCATGTAGAGCGTGATGAACGCCGTGAAGCTGACAGCCGTGATGGCGGTGCTGAGCAACAGCAGAGAAGCCCGCGACAGGAACCAGGCAAGGGTGGTGCCCTTGTTGTCGGCCCAGTCGAAGATTCGCATCTGCAAGTAGAACCAGCCCACGCAGAGGAGCGCGCCAATGGCGCAGTAAATCAGAGTGTCCATAGTCGTCTCCGCGCCGGCAGCCTGATTTGTTGGATCATGCCGTCAGCGCTGATGAATCTCGGCAAACTGGCGAGCGGGCCTTTTACAGCACCGAAGCGACGAAGTCTGCCACCATGCGCATGCGTGTCTCGTCATCCCAGCCGAGTCGAGCGGCCAGAATGTGCGAAATCTTGTCCGCCTGCGCCTTCGCTTGCTCGGCGTCCGTGATGGAGAGCCTGATGCGTCGCGCCAGAACGTCGTCCAGCGTAACCGCGCCTTCGCTCTCGACCGCGTAGACCACCTGAGCAAGTATGTACGGATGTGCTTGCGAGATCGGCTCGGCAAGCTCGGGATGCTCGAAGATGAGCTTCACGACATCGACGGCCCGGCGCCCGTACATCTGCACCAGAACATCGGCTGTGGCATCCGAGATGCCCAGCTCGCGCGCGATCACCCGCATCGCGGTTTTGAACCTGGCATGCTCGCCCTCGAACCGCCAACCGCCCAGAAGGAGGTTCTCGGTCACGCAGGGTCCACATTCCACGCCGTCCAGCCTGAGCTGCTGCGCCACCATGTCGACGGTTTCTTCAGCCATCGGACGATATGTGGTCAGCTTGCCGCCGGCGATTGTAATCAGCCCGTCATCGGAGCGCTTGAGGCTGTGCTTGCGGGAAACCTTGGTGGTACCGCCGCCCGCCTTGCTGTCCGAGATGAGCGGCCTGAGCCCGGCGAACTTGCCTGTCACGTCGGCTGCCGTGAGCTTGAGCGCGGGGAACTGCTCGTTGACCGCATCGAGGATGTATTTCACTTCCTCGTCTTCGACCGTGATGTTGTCGAAGTCGCCCTTGAAGGGCGTGTCGGTCGTGCCGATGAGCACCGAGTCGTACCACGGCACTGCAAAGCAGAAGCGACCATCGGCGCCGGTGGGGACCAGCAGCGCGCATTCGATGGGAAGACGCTCGTGCTTCACGGTAAAATGCACGCCTTTGGCGGGCTCAACATGCAATGCGCCCTTGGCGGGCTCAACATGCAATGCGCCTTTGGCGGGCTCGCCGTTGACGTCCGCCTTGCCCGAAAGCTCCTGCGTTTTCTGCGTCCAGACGCCGGTGGCATTGACGACCACCTTGCCGAAGATTTGCACCCGGCTCTCGTCTTTGCCCAGCGCGTCCATGACTTCAACACCGCGCACATCGCCACGGTCGCGCACGAAGCTGACGACCTTTGTGTAATTGCGCGCGACGCAGCCGTGCTGCACTGCCGAACGGATGACTTCGAGCGTGTGGCGCGCGTCGTCGGTGCGGCAGTCGTAGTAGAGCAGACCGCCGTTCAGTCCGTCATGTCTGATGCCCGGACAGAGACCGGCGATTTGGCTGCGGTTGATGCGTTTGTGGAAACGCTTGCCGAGCATGCCGGCCATGCCGTCGTACACCCAGAGTCCGGTTTCCCACTTCAGGTTGTTGAAGAGGTTTTGCCGGTACTTGGGGATGACGAAGGGCAGCCAGTGCACCATATGCGGTGCGATGCGCTCCTGAACATTGCGTTCGGTCACCGACTCGAAAACAACGCCGAACTGGAAATTCGCCAGATAGCGAAGTCCGCCGTGGATGAGCTTGGTCGACTTGCTGGACGTGCCGGAAGCAAAGTCGCCTTTCTCGAGAAGAAGCACCGACAAACCGCGAGAAGCAGCGTCTTGAGCCACTCCTGCACCGGTAATGCCGCCGCCGACAACGATCACATCGAATTGCTTACCCGAAAGATCGGATAGCGGCAATCTTCGAAGATTGCTCCTGTCCATGCCGCATCTCCTCCTAACTATCTATCGATGCAGCGAGACCCCAAATGTCATTGCCTGAGTTCTGAGAACAGAACAAAAGCCGTGCTTGCTTCCAGAACCTGTACAAGGTCAAAAGCAAACAGAAAAGCTTATGAGGCAAATATTTTTGGGATTCGCTGAACTAATTGGGGTTGGAAAAAGAATAATGACGCTTCAAACGCTATATAAACCAAATATTTGTTCTCAAGCAAAAGTAAGCGATTGTGATCAAAACCTTAAGAGAACACCCCGGTCTGGACCCGTTACTGTTCGCGTGGTTCACACGAGCACCGCGAGCTGAATCTCCTTGGCGACCCATATTTCTCATGTCTTAAGGAAGCTCACTGATTTACTGCTTGAACAGGCAACCTGGTCAGGTTTATGTTTGCTGAGTTCTTTCTCTATCCCATCTTTTAGCTTTCACACCCCCGAAGTTTTATCCAGTGCTCTGCCATATCCGCCTGTCAACCTCTCTCAAGAGGCGCGCACGGAACCTTGTCAGCATGGAGAAAGCGTTTCGCGAGCTTAAGCTGTGGATGTCGAAGAGGAGTTAGACAAGCTCTCTCGTTATATGATTCGAAGTCGAGATTGCCGGCGAGCGAAATTTCGGTTTTGCACCCGGCTGACAGGACGCACTTCTGTGACGTCTGGAAACCAAATGGTGGTCCTATGAACACAACTCATGCAATTGACCCCGTCTGCAAGATGAAGGTCAATCCAGCCACCGCTGCCGGCACTTTCCAATACGAAGGTGTCGACTACTACTTCTGCAACCCGCGCTGCCGCGAAAAATTCGCCGCCGCCCCGGAAAAGTTTCTCCCCTCCGCCCAAACAAAGACGGCTCCCGTGCCCGCTGCCCAAAGCGAGCCCGCCGCGAGCTGCTGCGCGCACGAGAAGAAATTCGAGGTCTGGCGGCAAGACGACAACGGCAACCAATTCGTCGTTGACAAATTCGCCACGCAAGAGCAAGCGGAAGCATCAGCAAAAACTTTGATGGACCGCGGGCACAAACAGCTCTACTGGGTGCAGGTGTCTCGCAAGAAAGAGCTCGGCGTCATCCCCATGCAGGTCGAAGTCGCGGTTCGCTCAGAAGAAGAAACGCACATCGACCCGGTGTGCGGCATGTCGGTCGAGCCTGCTTCGGCGGCTGCCGAACACACGCACGGCGGCAAGAAATACTACTTCTGCGCAGTTCGCTGCCGGGAGCGTTTTCAAGCCGACCCGCAAAAGTTTCTCGATCCGGACAAGCGCACTGTCGAGCAGGCACCTGCCGGCGGTAAGTACATCTGCCCCATGGACCCGGAGGTGGAAAGCGACAAGCCCGGAACCTGCCCGAAATGCGGCATGGCTCTCGAGCCGATGATGCCCACCCTGGACGAAGGTGAGAATCCGGAGCTGAGAGACATGCTGGGGCGCTTCTGGGCGTGCCTGGCATTGACTGCGCCGGTTTTCCTTCTGGGCATGGCAGCGATGCTTCCTGCAGCCGAGCAGATCGCGCATTCGCTGATTCCGCATGGCGCCATGAACTGGCTGCAACTCGCTCTGTCCGCGCCGGTTGTTCTGTGGGGCGGCTGGCCGTTTTTCATAAGAGCGAAAGACTCGCTCGTCAATCGCAGCCCGAACATGTTCACTCTTGTCGCCATGGGCACCGGAGTGGCATTCGGATATAGCGTCGCGGCCACTCTCTTCCCGCAGATGCTGCCGCCGTCCATGCTTATGGCCGACGGTCAAGCGCATGTCTACTTCGAGGCTGCCGCAGTGATCACCACTCTGGTGTTGCTGGGGCAGGTTTTGGAACTGAAAGCGCGCGAGCGAACATCCGATGCCATCAAGTCCTTGCTCTCTTTGGCGCCGAAAACGGCTCGACGACTGAGCGCCGACGGCAGCGAAAACGAAGTCGACCTGTCCATGGTAGCGAAAGGCGACCGGCTGCGCGTGCGTCCGGGCGAGAAAATCCCCGTTGACGGCACGATTCTCGAAGGCTCGAGCGCAGTCGACGAGTCGGCGATGACCGGCGAATCGGTTCCCGTCACACGCAGCGTCGGCGATACTGTAATCGGCGGCACTGTCAATGGCACGGGCAGCTTCATAATGAGCGCCGATCGGGTCGGGCAAGAAACGGTTTTGAGCCGCATCGTGCGAATGGTGGCGGAAGCTCAGCGCAGCCGCGCCCCCATTCAGCAGGTCGCCGACAGGGTAGCGGCTTACTTCGTGCCTTCGGTGATCGCCGTCGCCGCCTTGACGTTCGTCGTCTGGTCGGTGTTCGGTCCCGCGCCGCAACTGGCATACGCTTTGCTCAATGCAATCGCTGTTCTCATCATCGCTTGCCCTTGCGCTCTCGGTTTGGTCACGC
>Ga0268299_1002636_pt1 | contig 20225 bp, 19 predicted proteins | sample NOBtaG_FD_193484 | JGI IMG/M metagenome (GOLD analysis project Ga0268299, IMG submission 193484) | Activated sludge microbial communities from bioreactor in Nijmegen, Gelderland, Netherland - NOB reactor | ecosystem: Engineered > Bioreactor > Aerobic > Activated sludge | place: Netherlands... | reverse complement strand
GCTCTTGCCCATCGACGTTTTGCCGACACCGGGCGGCCCGACAAAGCACAAAATCGGGCTGTCCATTTTGCTGCCCGCCAACTTGCGCACGGCGATGTATTCCAGAATGCGATCTTTGACTTTCGGCAGGCCGTAATGCTCGGTATTGAGGACGGTTTGGGCGTGTTTTACGTCCAGGTTATCCTCACTTTGTTTGTTCCAGGGCAGGCTGGTCAGCCAGTCGATATAATTGCGGATGATTCCGACTTCGGGTGCAATCGGCGGCATAATTGCCAGCCGTGATAGCTCTTTCATGGCGCGGTCATAAATTTCCGTCGGAAGCTGCGCCTGGATGATCTGGTCGCGCACTTCATTGAGTTCCTGCTGGAAAATGTCACCTTCGCCCAGTTCAGTCTGGATGACGCGCATTTGTTCGCGCAGATACATCTCGCGCTGGCTGCGTTCCATCTCCTGCTGCACTTGCGCGCTGATCTCGTCTTCCAGTTCCAGCACGCTCAGTTCTTTGCCGAGCAGCATGGCGACATGATTCAGCCGTTCGCCCGTGTCCAGCATTTCCAGTACTCGTTCGCGCTCATCCGTCGTCAGCGAAAGGGTTGACGCGACCAGATCGGACAGCCAACCGGGGTCTTCGGCGTTCATGGCGTAGACCAGCACGTCCTCCGGCACATTGGCATTCAGATCGACGGCGCGCTTGAACAGATTGACGACGGCTTTCATCATCGCCTGTTTTTCGGGTGTGATTTCGTTGGTTTCTTCAACGGCGCGCACTTTGGCAATGAGATAGGGTTCGGTCTGCGTAAATTCGATAATTTCGACGCGCTGACGCCCTTGCGCCAGAACGCTGTTGGTGTCGTCGGGCATTCGCAAAATGCGGCCAAGCGCGATTTCTGTGCCGAATGTATACAAATCCTCCGGCATCGGATTGTTGATACTAAGATCGCGCTGTGCGACGCCGATAACTGTTTGCTGGTTGTCGAGCGCGGCTTCTGCGGCGGCAACCGCCCGTTTGCCCTCGATGAACAGCGGCGTGACCACGTTGGGATAGATGACCAATCCTTGCAACGGCACGACGGGGCAGGTAATCAGCCCATCTTCATCCGGTTCAGCGTCGGGGATGTTATAAAAATCGCTGGTGCCGTTTCGGCTGCTCAATATGTGTTACTCCTCAGTTTGTCCCTTACGGGACTGCGTATGGAAAGTCTACCTCAGACTCGGACGGTGGTAAAGCGAAACCCTTTCCTCGAATAGCGGTAAGCGATAAACACTTGTCGGAAGCTGCTCGCCTAAGCTAGACTTGTCGGGGTTTGAAAAAGGATATGCAATATGCGAATTCCGATCTGGTTGGTCGTCATAGTGGCGCTGGTGACGATGGGGCTGGTACTGGTGGTCGGGCAGGCACTGCTTCAACCAGACCTGCCACTGATTACTGAAGCAGGCTTCGTTCTGGATACAATCACGCCCAACGCCGACGGCAGCGATGATATTACCACGTTTCAATATAGTTTGTCGCGTAATGCGCGCGTTTCGCTGCAATTTGAAGCAGAAAATAATACAATTTTTACATTTCGCCAGGATGAACCTCGCATCCCTGACGATTATTCGGTCAATTTTAGCGGGGTTGTAGATGGTTATACGCTGCCGGGCGAGTCGATTTCGGGGCAAGTGCTGCGCCGTTTGATCCCTGATGGGCGCTATACCTGGCGGTTAACGGCGGTGGATGCCCAGAGCGGTGAGACAGACGAGCGAACGGGTACGCTAACGATTGAAAATGGTGACTCGCCGCTGCCGCTCATTAGCGTTTTCAGCATCGCGCCGAGCGTGTTTACGCCCAATCAGGACGGAATCGCGGATCGCACCGAGATTAATGTCTTTCTTGAAAAAGGCGCGGATTTGCAGGTCTATCTGCTGGGTCAGGACGGCGAGAAAATTTTCGTCGCGCCGCGTCAGGAAGGCCGCAAACCCGGCGAGGCTGGACGCCATTTGTTCGATTATGAAGGCGGCGTTGACCTGGGGGCTGACCCGCCGCCGGACGGCGTTTATGAAGTCGTCGCCCATGCTCAGGACGATGTGGGGCAGGTCATCGAGCAGACCGCGCAGCTTACGATTCAGAGCGGCGGCAAACCGCTGGCGGAAATCGTGCCGCAGTCCGTCGGCGTGGATGTGGTATTCGCGACTCAGCCCTATGAAGATCGCTTTTTTTCGACAGGTGGGCAGTTGGGTGATCTGATCGAGCCGCCGGACGATGCTGTCGATTTGACCCGCACCGCCGTCACGATTCCAGTGGGCGATATGCTGGTGTTTAAGTTGACCGTCGAAAATTATGGCAGCGTGCCGATCCGCACCAGCGGGCCGCCGCCGGGGACGGTCTATCAACAGGATCAGCGCGCCGCGACTCTCGATTCATTTGATGAATCGGGCGCGTGGCGCGTGGCGCTGGACTGCACGACTGCCGAGTCGGATTATCCCTGGCGTTGGGCGGTTGGCAGCGACGATGATCTCTATGAAGAAGTGAATCCCGACGATGGCAAAACGTATAAATATTTGCCTGCCGGGGCGCGGGTGGTCGTGTGGGGCGCGGTGCGCATGACCGAAATCGAGGCGCGCAACCCGCAAAATTGCTGGGCTGGACTGATTCACGAGGATGTCGAAATCAGCATTCGCAATAATAATGTTGGTCAGCGCGAGGTCGAATTGGTTGATCCGACAGCAGGGAATCCATAAAAAGGGGAAAAATATGCGCTTAGGAGGGCCAGTATTTGACATCAGCGATCCAGAAAAATGGATCGCGGCTTTGCGGGCGGCAGGCTATCGGGCGGCCTACTGTCCGGTGAAATACACCGATGACCGTGCCGTGAAGCAATCTTATGTCGATGCGGCGAAAAAAGCTGACATCATCATTGCCGAAGTCGGTGCGTGGAGCAACCCGCTGAGTCACAATAGCGAGACTCGGCGGGCAGCGCTGCAAAAATGTCAGGAGCAGTTGGCGCTGGCGGACGAAATCGGCGCGCTGTGCTGCGTCAATATCGCTGGCTCACGCGGCGACCAGTGGGATGGCCCGCACCCCGATAACCTGACGCCGGAAACATTTGACATGATCGTCGAAACCACGCGGGCGATTATCGATGCCGTCCAGCCGACGCGCACCACTTTCACGCTGGAAACCATGCCCTGGGCATACCCCGATTCGGCAGACAGCTACCTCGAATTGATCCGCGCGATTGACCGCAAGGCGTTTGCCGTGCATCTTGACCCTGTCAATATCGTTTGCAGCCCGCAAATTTATTTCAACACGGGCGCGCTGATTCGCGAATGCTTCGAAAAACTCGGCGCGCATATCAAAAGTGTCCACGCCAAAGATATTCTCCTTGCGCCAAAATTGACGGTTCATCTGGACGAAGTGCGCCCCGGTTTGGGTGGCCTGGACTATCGAACTTTGCTGTATGCGATGGACAAATTAGCGCCGGATACACCGCTGATGCTGGAACATCTGAGCGCGCCGGAGGATTATGCGCTGGCGGGGGATTATGTGCGCTCGGTTGCCCAGGAAATCGGCGTCAAAATTTAATTCTTTTAGGTGGTATATCTACATTGCAGGTTCGTAGGGGCGCAATAATCGTGTTGAACAAAATAAATCGGCAGTAATGTCCGTAGGGGCTTGATGCATCAAGCCCCTACAACCGACATCGTGCGATAACCGAATTAAATAATTCATTGGCATTATTGCGCCCTTGCAAAGGCGGGATAATGACCTAACTTTGAAATAGGGGGAACAATGGCTTACAAAATGATTCAAGTCGGTACGGGGGGATTTGGTCGGGCGTGGTGTGAGCGATTTTTGCCGCCCAACGTTGCCGATGGCTTGATCGAAGTCGTCGCGGCGGTTGATAAAGACCCGGAAGCGCTGAAAAATGCGCGCCAGTACCTCGGCCTGCGCGACGACCAATGCTATACCGATATTCAAAAAGCCTTTGACGAGAATAAAGCTGATTTTTGCACAATTGTCGTGCCGCCCGCTTTCCACGAGTCAGTGGTCGATCTGGCGCTGGCGCATGACCTGAATATTTTGTCGGAAAAGCCAATTGCCGATACGCTGGCAGCCTCAATCCGCATCGCGAATAAAAGTAAAAGCGCGGGCAAAAAAATGGGTGTCACGATGAGCCATCGTTTCGACCAGGATAAAACTACGCTGCGCCGCGAACTGCGTTCCGGTCAGCATGGCGACCTGGATTACATGATGTGTCGTTTTACCTGCGATGCGCGCCTGTTTGGGACGTGGGGCAAATTTCGCCACGAAATCGCCGACACGCTGCTGATCGAGGGCGCGGTGCATCATCTTGATATTCTCGCCGATCTATCCGGCGCGCTGTGCGACACGATTTATGCGCAAACCTGGAATCCGCGCTGGGGCGAATATGGCGGCGATTCGCAAGCGCTGGTGACGATGCACTTTGCCAATGGGACGCGCGCGGTCTATGAAGGCGCGAAAACCAACGCCGTCGGCTTAAACGGCTGGACGCGCGAATATATCCGCGCGGAATGCGAAAAATCGACGCTCGTCATGGGGCAGCGGCGGCTCGAAGCCTTCCACTATAACCCCGACGCGCGCTGGACGGAGAAAAATGAAGGCCAGGGTGAAACGATTCCTTTGATGGAGCAGCCGAAGTGGGCGAATGCGTGGCTGATCGAGAAATATGTGCGCTGGCTGGACGGCGGCGAACCGATGGAAACCAACGTCGAGGCGAATTTGCAATCGGTGGCGCTGGTGTTTGCCGCGATTGAAAGCAGCCGCACCGGGCAGCCGGTTCAGGTGCAGGAATTTCTCGCTCAGACGCAGCGCGAAGTGGAAGCATAATTAAGTTGCCCTCACGTCCAAACGCCTGTACCATTAGATTATAAGTTTGGGTTTGCAGCATTTTAGTCTGGATTTTTTACAACCGGAGTGTGCGCCATTAAACACAGAACATTTTCCCGGTTTGGACTGTTTAGCGCATTATTATTGCTGTTTTTATTAGCCGCATGTCTGCCGGAGGAACAGCAGCTTGGGCCGCAGTCGCAGGCGACTCTGACGCCGACTCCGCGCTCGACTCCGCTGCCGCCCGTGCCGACGGTCATCCCGCCGGGTATGGAAGATAACCCGATTCAGATGGTGATCCGAGCCGCATCCGGTAGGCGCGATCTGATTTCCGATGCCCAGGTCGAAAATTTTCAGGAAGCGATTCTCGATCAATCCGGTTTGATCGTGCAGATCACGCTGGTTGACCGCTATGCCGAAGCGTTGGCGGCGCTGTGCGATTCGAGGCCAACCAATGTCGTTGTCGCATGGCTGGACGGTGTGAGCTACGAGGCCGCCAAAGCGCTGGACTGCGGCGAACCCATTTTGCAGATCGAACGCGACTCAGAAACAGGCGATCCCGGACAGATTGTGACCAACGGCGAATTGCAGATTAGCAGTTTGAACGCTTTGAACGATGTGAATTTCTGCCGTCTGAGCTACGACGATTACTATAGCTGGCTCGTGCCGTCGTTGATTTTGCAAGCCAATGGGATCGACCCGGCAGAGGGCTTGACCACCGTGACCGATTACCCCGATGTTGACGCGCTGATCGAAGCCGTTGCTGCCGGAGAATGTGCGGCGACAGGGATTTCAGAAACGGCTTTTGACGATCTTCGTGGCAGCCTGCGCAGCGACCTGGACGTGTTGGAAACGAGCGCACCGTTCCCCTATGGCGTCCTGGTCTACCCACTTGCGCTGACACTGGGCGAACGCCTGCGGCTGACCGATGCGCTGCTGGCAATTTCTACCGATCTCGATGGCAGCGACGTGATGGAGCCATTTTTCGCGCAGGATGGATTGACAGCGGTGGAAGCCGAAGATTTTGATGCGCTGTCAGCATTTTTAGGCCGCACCGGGCTGGACTTCGCACAGTTAGGCAATTGATGTCCGATCTGGCAGTCATCATTGTAACCTGGAATGTGCGCGAACTGGCGATTGGTGCGCTGCGCAGCCTGTTTGCCGATCTCGACGCGAACGGCCCTGACGCCGATGTTTACGTGATCGACAGCGCTTCGTCGGACGGCACGGCAGCGGTGATTGCGGAGGCTTTTCCACAGGTCAAATTAACCGCCAGCGCGGAAAATCTCGGCTTTGGACGCGCCAATAATCTCGCACTTCGGCAAATCGGTTTTGGCGAAAATACGAATCGGTCTTTGCCCAAAGCCGTCTATCTGCTCAACCCAGACACGATTACCCATCCTGGCGCGACCCGCAAACTCTATGACACGCTGCTGGCGGACTCCAATTTAGGGCTGGTCGGCGCGCGTTTGGAATATGAGGACGGCAGTTTCCAGCATGGCGCGTTTCATTTTCCAGGTTTGCGCCAATTGTGGGTTGAATTTTTCCCGACTCCTGGGCGATTATATGACAGCGAATTTAATGGTCGCTATCCGCGCGCGCTTTATGATGCTGGGAAACCCTTTTCTGTCGATTTCACGTTGGGCGCGACGATGCTGCTGCGGTCTGAAGTCATCGAGCAAACGGGCATGTTCGACGAGAATTTTTTCATGTACTGTGAGGAGATCGATTGGGCGTGGCGTATCCATAAAGCCGGATGGGACGTGCGAAGTGTCCCGGCGGCGCTTGTCACCCATCTGAGCGGTCAAAGCACGGCGCAGGTGCGACCACAAAGCGTCGTGAACCTGTGGACGAGCCGTTTGCGTCTCTACCGCAAGCATCATCCAGCCTGGAAAGCGGCAGTCGCACGGCTGATGATCGCGGCGGGCATGTGGCTCAAGGCGCGGGAGGCAGACAACGACGCGCTGCGAGAGGCTTACCGAACGATACAAAGTAAGGCGCTAGGACAGCAATGAAGCTGATCGGAATTATTTTGACTCATGACGAGGCGCACAATATTCACGACTGTATCAAAAGTCTGTGGTTCGCCGACGATATTCTCGTTTTTGATTCCTACAGTGAGGACAACACGGTTGAAGAAGCGAAAGCAGCAGGCGCAACCGTGATCCAACACGCCTTTTTGAATTATGCCAGCCAACGGAATGCCGCGCTGGATGCCGTGAAGGACAAGACCGATTGGGTGCTGTTTGTGGATGCTGACGAGCGGGTGACTCCCGAACTGGCTGAAGAAATCCGAGCGGTGATTCAGCAGCCGGATTATGCAGGCTGGCGTATTCCCCGCCATAACTATATTTTTGGAAAACTGACGCTTGGCGCAGGCTGGTATCCTGATTATCAGATGCGGCTGCTGCACGTCGGAGAAGCCTATTACGATCCCGCACGGCAGGTGCATGAGGTCGTGATTCTGGATGGTACGCAGGGGACGCTCAAAAACCCGTTGATTCACTACAATTATCGCGATATAGCGCAGTTTCATCGCAAGCAGCGTGCGTACTCTGAGTACGATGCGAAAATATTGCATGATGAGGGCATTCAACCCAAGCCACAAAATTTTATTCTCCAGCCGCTCCGCCAGTTCTGGTGGCGCTTTGTCACGCTGGAAGGCTATCGCGACGGCTTGCACGGTTTGTATTTGAGCCTGCTGATGGCGCGTTACGAATTTCGAAAATATCGGCTGCTGGCAGGGCTGTGGAAGCGGTAGGGCGGGGTTTGTAGAGGCGCAGCGCCCACAGGGATTCCCTTCGGTCACGCTGCGCCTCTACGGTCATGTCGATGAAAATTTTACGGCGCTTGCGGAACAAGGATGCCGTAGCCGCCTGTCGCGCGTTTGTAGAGCGCGTTGATTTTCCCTGTATCCACGTTAAAGAACAGGAAGAAATTGTGACCGAGCAGTTCCATCTGCTCAATCGCTTCGGCCTCGCTCATCGGCGTTAAGTGAATGTCCTTGCGCCGTTCGATGGGCGTGGTGGGGGCTTCAGCCGCTGCCGTTTCTTCAGCTTCCGCATATTCAGGATATTCGTCAACGTATGCCTCGACATCGGGGATTTCTTCGGCCAGACCGAGTTCCTCAATCGTCGCGACAAAACGCTCTTTGCCCTTACGGCTGCGTTTGCTTTTGAAGCGCTGAATCCGGCGGTACATTTTATCGACGGCTGAGTCAATCGCCTTATTGATGTCGCCGGGGAGGCGGTCTTCGGCGCGGAGGATCGCACCACGTTCATGGCGCACGGTGATTTGCGCGCTCACAATGTCTTCACCGCGCCGGGTGTGTTCGTGCGAAAGATCAACCCGCACATCATGGATATTGGGCAGGTAGCGATCCAGCTTATCCAACTTCTTTTTGGCGTAGTCCTCAAGGGTTTCGGTAATTTTAACATTGCGTCCCTTAATCGTTACGTCCATCGCTAAGACTCCTTTGGTTGATACGGAAGAAAATTAACCTCGCGGCGCGGTCACAGCCAGCCCATAAACAGCGATCGCTCCTGCATCAAGGGCGGCCTGCGCACACGCAGCGAGGGTAGCACCTGTGGTATATACGTCGTCAATGAGCAGAATCCTCTGCCCAGAGACAAATCGCGGCTCGGCTTCAAAAGCGTTTTGCATATTGGCGAGTCGCTCCTGTGCGTTGAGCGTCACCTGGGATTGGGTCTGGCGCAGCCTTTTTATGGCGTCTGGTACACAAGTGAGACCCAATTCCTGAGCGGCAACTTCTCCCAACAGTTGAGCTTGATTGTAACCCCGTTCACGCAGGCGAGAAGTGTGCATTGGCACGGGAACGATCATGTCAATTGTCCAGTTGAGGAGTACAAATCGCTCGGCGAGCCGTTTTCCCAGCGGCTCGGCGACCTCTGGCACATTCTCATATTTCAGCGACCATTGTGCGCTTTGCAATATTCCGACATGCTGACCTGTAACGGCGACAGCGGTGAGCGGGGGGTGCGGCTCGACGCGTGAATCAAGCGGGATGGCATCCATTTCAGCCTGACACCGTTGACACCAGAATTCGTCCACGCGACCACATCCGGCACAGCGGGGCGGAAACAGCAGTTGGACACCTGCATTCAGCCAGCGGCGCACAGGGGATTGAGACGCAAGAAGCCCAGGCAAAGCGCGGGCTTCTTGAAAATCAGACTTTGTTGATCTGTTTGTACCTGGCATTTTTACGCTTTCCAGGTTGAGAGTGGCTGTTAAAACGCTCCTGTTGAACCGCGAGACCCCATCAAGATGATGGCGGCTGGGCCAAGCAGTACGATCCAAATCGACGGGAAAATCAGCAATACCATCGGGATCATCATTTTGACAGGCGCTTGATGCGCTTTTTCCTGGGCGCGCTGGCGGCGCTTGACACGCATCTGGTCAGACTGAACGCGCAAAATGGTCGCCATACTCACACCAAGCTGGTCGGCCTGGATGATCGCGGCAGTAAAACTCGTCACGTCCGGCACTTCCATGCGATCAGACATATCTTTGAGGGCTTCACGCCGCGCCTTGCCGAGTTGAATTTCTTTCAGCACACGACCAAAGGCGATGGCGAGGTCGTTGTCCCATTTTTCGTAAACTTTACCCATCGCAGCATCAAAACCGAGGCCTGCTTCCACGCAGATGACCAGCAGGTCGAGCGCGTCGGGCAGCGCTTTGAGGATGCCATCCTGACGCCGCGTAATTTTGCCGCGAATCCACAACAGCGGGAAGAAATAGCCGAGCGCCGCGCCACCAACGGTGTATAGAATCGCCTGTGTCGGCGCGACATTGCGCGAAAACACAAAAAACACCATGAACGCACCCAGCCCCAGGCCGATGGTCGCGATGATGCGCAGCGCAAAAAACGTCGTCGGTTCGAGCGATCCAGCTTTGCCTGCCAGTTCGATCAGGCGTCGGGTTTCTTCAAGCTGCTTTTCAGGCGTAAAGCGAACCGTCACAGCGGCGATCTGACGCAGAAGGGGGATCAGAATACGGTCACGGAATGAAAGCGAAAGTTCGATTTCTTCCAGCGATTGTGGAATTTCGCGCTCACCATACTGCGCGAGGCGTTCCTGGAGAGGGTCGCGGCTTTTATCGTCGCGCAAGCCCATATAAACCAGGCCAGCCACCACTGCCAGACCAATGACGATGATAATTGGAATTAACATAACAATCGCCCTTTACACTAAATATCAATATCGACGATTTTTTGCACAACCGCTGAACCAATACCGATGAGCGCCAGACCAATGCCCAGCAGAGGCCAGCCGCAAAACCGATTTTCAAACAGGTTGCCCATGTATTTGGGATTAATCGTATAGAGGAACAGCGCCAGAATAATCGGCAGGAAACTGATGAGATAGCCGGTGATGCGTCCCTGCGCGGTCAAAACGCGAATCTCGCCTTTCAGCTTGATACGTTCGCGGATGGTGTGACCGATAACTTCGAGAATTTCAGCCAGATTACCACCGACCTCACGCTGAATATTGACGGCTGTGACCACCAGATCAAGGTCTTCACTTTCAACGCGATCCAGCAAATGTTGCAACGCATCGGCGAGATCAATGCCGAGGCTGACCTCTTGCACGACGCGCTTGAATTCAGCCGAGGTGGGTTCGGGCGCGTCTCTGGAGATGGCTTCCATCGCTTGCAGAACGCTGTAACCGGAGCGCAGGGCGTTCACCCACAGACCCAGTGTATCCGGTAACTGCTCCTCGAAACCGAGAAGTCGCTTGCTCATCGCGCGGGAGACATAAATGCGGGGCGCAAAAAAGCCGACAAAACCTGCGACGATGCCCATCACCAACTGCTGACCAAACAGCACAAAATAGCCCAGCAGGAAAAAGCCGATCATCGAGATAATGTGCAGCGCAGCATATTCCGCCACCGTCAGCTTGATGTCCGCGCGGGCAAGCTGTTGACGCCAGCGTTGGGCGAACGGCCTGTCCTTAATCGCATTTTCGATGGCGGCTTCAAGCTGCGTATTTTTCTTGGTGTCTTCGGGTTCTTCTTCAAGATCGAGAAATGATTGGTAATTGCTTTCTTCGTAGCGCCCCAACCGATCATCAAGGCTGTCACGCTCTGACCGGACACTGCGAATGCCAAAAAATAATATTACTAATGCCAGGCCAACCGCACCAATCAGAATAAGTAATGACGGATCCATATGCTGCACTCCGCTAATCGGATGATGTTTTCATTCTATGGTTTTCAAAGAGAGGCGTCAAGCAGGACGCCTCTCCCAATACGTTGTTTTAGTAGTTGCGACCAATACCGAATGTGGACGGCGGCAGATGGATGCCAGCAGCTTCGATTTTGTCGATGAATTTGGGGCGCAAACCGGTTGGACGGATACGTCCGATGATTTTTCCGCCCTCAATGCCTGTTTGTTCGAATTCGAAAATGTCAGACATGGTGATGATTTCGCCTTCCATGCCCTGCACTTCCGTGATTTTGGTAATTTTGCGCGTACCGTCACGCATACGCTCCTGGTGGCAGATGAAATCTACCGCACTGGCGACTTGTTCACGGATCGCGCGCACGGGCAAGTCCATGCCTGCCATCAGGCACATCACTTCGAGACGTGCCAGGGTATCGCGCGGGCTGTTAGAGTGGGCTGTCGTCAGCGAACCATCGTGACCCGTGTTCATGGCCTGGAGCATGTCCAGCGCCTCGCCACCGCGACACTCACCAACGACGATGCGATCTGGTCGCATACGCAGGCAGTTAATCACCAAATCCTGAATGCTGACCGCGCCTTTTCCTTCGATATTGGAGGGGCGGCTTTCCAGTGTGACGACATGCTCCTGCCGAAGTTGCAATTCAGCCGCGTTTTCGACGGTGACAATGCGCTCATCATCGGGGATGAAGCCGGAAAGCACGTTGAGCAGCGTCGTTTTGCCCGAACCCGTACCGCCGGATACCACGCCATTTAAGCGTCCGATAATGCAGGCGCGCAAAAATTCTGCGATTTCTTTCGTCATTGAGCCGAAACGAATCAGGTCTTCGACGGTCAGCGGTTTTTTGGAGAATTTACGGATGGTGATCGTTGGGCCGCACAGTGCCAGCGGACGAATAATGGCGTTCACACGGGAGCCATCTGGGAGGCGGGCATCGACAATCGGTGAGCTTTCGTCAATACGGCGTCCCAGCGGTGCGACGATACGGTCAATGATGCGCAGAACGTGTTCTTCATCATCAAAGGTGATCGGCGCACGGGTCAAGTTACCCTTTTGCTCGATGAAAACATTCTTCGGCCCGTTGACCATGATTTCGCTGATGCTGTCGTCTGCCAGCAGAATTTCCAGCGGGCCAAAGCCGAGAATATCAGCCACAATCGCCTCAAAAAGACGCTGGCGCTCGGCTCGGGAGAGGACGAGGCTCTCATCTGCCAGAATCGAGTTAAAAAGTTCTTCGATGTGGGTGCGAACCTTATCGCGCTGTTTGACATCCATCGCTTGGCTGTCGAGTTCAGACAGGAGTTTATTCTGTACACGGGCTTTCAAATCCATGTACGAATTATCTGAGCGGCCTGCCTGACGTGTTTCTCCGCCAACAACCTGTCGCCGCTGTCGCATCGCAGCGAGTTTGGATTCCTCGCTCTCGTCGCCACCTGCGCCGGCAGAATTGCCCGGTTCATTACCACCACCACGATTTTCAATACGACGAAGTAGAGACATAGGGCTAAACCTCCGATAAGGCTCGTAATTTCCGAGTTGTGATTCTTAGTTTACATCTTAATACTGGGCGCATGGGTTGAGGTTAACGTCCTAACCGCAAGCTTAAGCCGCTGCGTTTTTTCTTGTCATCTGCTTCAACTGGGTGTTCTTCTTCAACGGGCATCAGTGAATGATGAACCCGGTTGGAAATATCCAGCAGTTCCTTGATGGGTGACTTGGTTTTGTCGCGTTCTGCTGCGACAACCGGGACAGCCCGCTGCACGGCTCGCCATACGAACATCTCATCGGCAGGGATTTTACCAATAATTGGACGTTTCAAGTATTGCTCAATTTTTTCCGGTGGGATCGCCAGCTTTTTCAGATTGCGATCTTCAGGATTGCGGTTTAGCACCAGCATCACTTTATCGGGTGGATAATTGAGCTTGTCGAACAGATCGAGGACGAAACGCACATTTTTCACACAGGGCAGCGTCGGGGTGCAGACGAGAACGACACGCGCTGCCAAATCCATTAACGAGAGCAGCACATCGTCCAGGTGAGTCGCGGTATCGACAACAATATAATCATAGTTGCCGGAAACCTTTTGCAGGATTTTAGACAATGCATCGGGGCTGCGTTGAACTTCTTCGGCATATTCAGGCCGTGATGGGCCTAAAAGCACCTTCAAACCGCTGTCGTGGGGCGTGACCAGCTTCTCGAAAAGCTCGACATCCATATCGTCAACATCAGGCACAAGCTCAACCATCGTTGATTGCGATTGCAGGTTGAGCAGCGCGCCAATGTCGCCGAATTGCAGGTCGGCATCAACCAGCAAAACTTTGATTCCCTCTTTCATCAACCCAGAGGCAACGCTGGTGGCAATTGTAGTTGTTCCAGCACCGCCCTGTGGGCTGTAGACGACAACGATGTGTCCAGCGCGGCCCTCGCTGGTTGGATCAGAGGAGTCGCGCCGGATATTTTCGAGTACACCCGCTGCAACTGCCGCATACTGCGCGGCAATTGGCTTGTTACGGGTGTGAACTGTGCGGATTGTATTGTAAAGCTCCTCCATACCAATGGGTTTGGTAAGGAAGTTACGTGCGCCTGCCAGCATGGCTCGGCGCAGATAGTCCGGGTCGTTCTGAACGGACATCATGATGACGGCGGTGGTCGGCACGGCCTCGGTAATCAGGGTCGTCGCCTGAATACCGTCCATATCCGGCATATTGATGTCCATGATGATGATGTTAGGTTTTAGCTCTTTCGCCAGAGCCACACCTTCCCGGCCTGTACCCGCTGCGCCCACGACCTTTAAGTCTGGCTCGAACGCGATCATCTTTTTGATGTTCTCGCGCGTTTCGGGAATATCATCGACCAATAAAATTGTGATAATCTCTGGTTCGCCGCTGGGCTTCGCCGGAGTTGCAGATTTACTCATAGCGTTTCTCTATCCTGGTCTAACTAATTCACATCCCTAAATCATGTTTCCGAATTAACCGCCACTGCTCTCCAATGGTGTGAGCGGGGCGTCCTGGCTCGATAGCAATTGGCGAATGCTGCGGATCGCGGGTTCGAGAGCATATTGGCGCTTGACAGGTGGGTTAATGTTAAAGGTGTTCACCATGTAGTCCATATCCACGCCGGAAGTCGTCGAACGTGAAGCATCGCCAGCGGAGCGCAGAGCCAATGTCAGCGGCAGGCGGGTTTCAATCGCCCAGGCTAAAACAACGGCGTCCTGCGGGGTGACACCCAGCGTCACAATATCGGGTAGTTTGGGTGTGGGTGATGGCACAGGCGTTCCTTGCTGGCTGTTTTGTTCGGCGTCCGCAGCCGGGACTGGAGTTGGCGTCGGTGGCTTGCCAAATAATCTGCCATCCAGCGAAAATTCGCCGACATGCAGCACCAGAGCGTCCTGAACGGTGCGCTGGGTGACGAGGCGGGGGCGCTGGCGTTCGGATGGGCCGATAATGGCCGGGCCGAGGCTGGTGCTGTCCGCGCGGCCTTCAATCGTGCTGCTGAAGTTGATGCCGTCTTCCGTAATCTGGAACAGCGTAATCTGGTTGGGCGCAATCGTCTGAGAAATATCATCCACATCTACGAACAGCATCGACAGAATGACATCAACGCGATCCCCATCGCGGATGGCATAGGCAACACCGCTCAGGCGATCCATCGGCACGGCAATCGCCAGCAGCCCACTGGGGAGTACCGCCGCAGCGTCCGAGCCAACTTCCGCCAGCGATGTGAAGTCATCGGTAATCATGCTGGTGAGGATTGGCTGTTCGCGGAAAATATCGGTACGTGCAATCTTGCCGATGACTTCCTCAAGGCTGGTAAAGCTGTTGACGGGCGCAGAAACTTCAGGCCAGGGGCGCAGTTCCAGCGCATTGGCTGGGATTCTGAAGCCGCGAGGGAGTTCCTGTACAGCGATCACAATATCAACAAATTCTAGCGGGGTGGGTGTCGGTAAGTTGTTTTGCTGGACAACCGTCTGTCCAGGCTGTGGCGTTGTGCCGGGTTGGACGGCTCGCGGAGCATTAAGCCGCGGCAGCACCACCACCACCACAATCGCGCCGACAATAATAATGAAGGCGATGATAATCAATAGACGACCACGTTGCATGGATTCCTCCGTCAAGATTGCGATTGTGCGGCCCGGCTATGAGATCGCCCAATCACTGGCAAATAAGACGCTGCTGTTTTTTTAGTGTAGTCAAATAGCCGCGTAAGGCAAACAGGCAGTATGTCTTATCTTTGCCCGGTTTGCGCTACTTAAAACGAGTTAATCCCCTGTTGGCAGTTCCAGCCGAACGGTTGTGCCTTCGGTCTCGCTGCTGATAATTTGCAGCGAACCCCCAATTAACTCGAATTTTTCCTTAAGGGTGATAATGCTCTGAGCGCGCGGGTCTGAAATGCCTTCTTGCCCGGAGAGTGCTGCCTCCGCATCAAACCCACGTCCGTTATCTTCTACCGTCACTTTAATACGTTCCGACCCCATATCCAGCCGGATAGAAACCTTATTCGCCGAGGCATAGTCGCGGGCATGAACCATGAGTTCCTGGATGCCGCGAAAGATCATGACCTCGCGATGCGATTCGAGCCGTCGTTCCTCGCCCATCAATTCGAGCGATGTATCGATGTCATTTTTCTCTTTAAATGACTCGGTATAACGGCGTACTGTTGGCACGACACCCAGATCGTCGAGCATCATGGGGCGCAGGTCAAAAATAAAATCGCGCACTTTCTGAAAGGTCACGCTGGCGGTGGTTTTCAGATTGTCCAGCTCCTCAGCGGCGCGATCCGGGTTGCGGTCAAAAAGGCGCTGGCAAATTTCGGCTTGCAGAATGAAGTTGGTCAGCGATTGCGCCGGGCCATCGTGCATCTGGCGGGCGAGGCGCTGGCGTTCATCTTCCTGCGCCTGGACAATGCGGACGATGCTGATTCCGGTTTTGGAAGTGGGATTTTCGTTCTGGTCTTCCTGGTCGGGCAAAAGATCGACGCCCTGGAGTTTGTTGAGGATTTGAGCAAAAAGTTTTTGCTGTTCTTCAAGCTGGTCGCGATTGGCTTGAAATTTTTCAAGCTGCCCGCGCATGGTGCTCAGGCGAAATCGTGCATCCAGCGCTTCGTCATATTTCGCGCGAATATCCTGGCGAGGAATGGTTTCCAGGTTATCCTGCACCGTGCGCAGTTCGGTGGCAAGATCACTGTTACGCTGCTGTTCTCGGTTGACGACAGCTTGAGTCTGGTCAACCTGAACCTTAATTTCAGACAGTGAATCTTTGATGCGGCGCATTTCTTCAGTGATGATGGAGACAATTTCTTCTTTGGGGTCGTCAAATGTTTTTTGTTGTTCTTTTTTGTTGAGCATTTAGACTTTTCCTAGTGCGCTGTTGTTACTTGCGTTTGTATCCTGAATACGCACCCAGCCAGATCGCAGGGCAGTCACGGCAGCCTGGGTTCGATCCTGCACGTTCAGCTTTTTCAAAATAGCTGTCATATGATTTTTAACTGTCTGGTGACTGATCTGAAGTTCGCTGGCGATCTCTTTGTTGCTCAGGCCGCGCACGACAAATTGCAGAATTTCCATTTCACGCGGGCTGAGCGGGACAAAATGTTCTTCAGGGTCAGTGGTGTAAGGGCCGGTCATGGCCTCGACCCGACCATTAATCCAGTTTTCAAATTCGCGTTCATCCATGCGGCTGTCGTGGACGATGTAATATCCTGAAGCGACATCACGGATGATGGCGACCAGATCGTCCGGGACAATATCTTTTGCGCAGTAGGCCGATGCCCCAGCGCGCATCGCATGAACGACCTGCTGGGTATCGTGATAGGCTGTTAAGACGACCACGCTGACTCCAGCGCGATCTGCTTTGAGCTGACGAGCGACCTGTAAGCCGTTAATCCCTGGCAAATTGATGTCCAGCACGACGACATCCGGCTGTAACTGACGCGCCGAGGCCAGCGCACCTTCGCCATCCTGGCTTTGTCCCACCACTTCAATGTCATCCTCTAATTCCAGGGTCTTGTGGAGGCCATCCCGAAATAGTGGATGATCGTCCACAATCAAAACCGAAATTACTTTTCGGCTGCGTCGCTCTTCGCGATTGTTCATAAGCTATACCATAATCCCTATGGGATGAATTTTCCGATAGATACTTAGTTCTTCAAAAAGTATACATCCAAAACAGTTAGGGCTGCAAGCAAGCTTCACAAGCATCCCTTGATGATTCGTTCGCTTCGGGTTATTAATTTGCAATTTCCTCGTAATGCGAGTCGAAAGCTGGCTATGGTGAGCCGGATATGCGACAATAAAAGCGCCATCAAGGAATGCTGATTTATGAAACGAATCGAGAACGCCAATCTGATTTATTATCAATTTACCCATTGGACAGGACTGACTCATGGCATCTTCACACGCTGCGGCGGTGTGAGCTTGGCACCCTGGGCATCGCTGAACATGGGCGGAAATGTAGGTGATGATCCCAAAGCGGTGCGCCACAACCATGAACGCATGTATGAGACGCTAGGTGTCGATGATTCAAAAGCCTGTTCGGTCTGGCAGATACACAGCGCTGATGCGATTTTAGCGGATGGCCCGGTACGAGGACGGCGGTGGATTGCTCTGGCGGATGGCATGGTGACTAATCGTCCGGGAATCCCGTTATCGATGCGGTTTGCCGACTGTACGCCAATTATGTTTTACGATCCGGCTGAAGGTGTGATCGGCATCGCGCACGCTGGTTGGCGAGGCACCGTTCAGGGTGTGGGCGCGAATGTCGTGCGCCTGATGCAGCAGTCTTATGGCTGTAAGCCTGCCAATATTCAGGCTGCGATTGGCCCAAGCATTGGCCCAGAGCGCTATCAGGTCGGCGAAGAAGTGGTTGAATCTGTTTATCAGTATTTTGGCGTTGTTGACGGCCTCATCCGGCGCGACCCCGCCGACGGAACGGCTTATCTCGACCTGTGGGGTGCGAATCGCCTTGACCTGGAACGCGCAGGTGTAGGACAAATTGAGATCGCAGGCTTATGCACCGTGCAGAATAATCATGAATTTTTCTCGCACCGGGCCGAAAAAGGTCGTACCGGGCGATTTGGGGCGGTGATTTGTCTATGACGATTGCCGAGAATATCCTACAAGTACGAGAGACAATCGCTTCGGCGGCTGCGCGGGCGCATCGTGACCCCGCTGAGATTACCCTGGTCGCCGTCAGCAAAACGCATCCCGTGTCGATGATTTTGGAAGCTGCGGAGGCTGGCGCGCAACATTTTGGCGAAAATCGCGTAGAAGAAGCTACAAATAAAATTCCTGATGTCAACCGACAGGCGTCTGTGCCGCTAACATGGCATATGATCGGGCATATCCAGAGCCGCAAAGCCAGGGACGTGCCACCGCTGTTCCAGGTGGTTCATTCGGTGGACAGCTTGAAACTCGCCGAAAAATTTTCGCGGTTGATGGTCGAACAAGGGGGAAAGCTGGACATTTTGCTGGAAATGAATGTTTCCGGTGAAGAAAGCAAAAGCGGCCTTGTGGCGGTAAATTGGTCATCGAATCTGGGGGTTCGCGAACAGGTCTGGAACGAAGTCGCGCAAATTCTGGCGCTGCCGGGACTCAACATTCGCGGATTGATGACGATGGCACCGATTGTCGAGAATATGGAACAGGCGCGTCCAGTGTTTGCAAGTCTGGCGGCATTACGGCAGGCGCTTATCGAGGCGTTTAAGGTAGACATGCCGGATTTGAGTATGGGAATGACGGATGATTATCCGATTGCGATTGAAGAAGGCGCAACAATGGTACGGGTAGGCCGTGCGATTTTCGGTCAACGGCAATAAGTGAGGTTGAATTAACGATGCTGGTTAATCTGATTTTTCTGGTGCTCCAAATTTTCCAATTTATCCTCCTGGCGCGGGTGCTGCTCAGTTTCTTCCCGGATATTGACCGCAGCAACGCGATTGTCCAACTGCTCTACGACGTGACAGAGCCGGTGCTGCGGCCCATCCGCGACCTGCTGCCGCAAACGGGCATGGTCGATTTTAGCCCGCTGGTGGTGTTCCTGGGCATTTCCGTCCTGATGCAAATTCTCCGGTTTCTATAATCGACGCTGCTCGTGTGGCATGTTATCATCTTGCAATGGTGATGTGAATCATAAATTGTCGCAGCACGTAACAAGAATTGCTGTACAATAAAGATCATAACAGTATGCTAAGAGGTCGATATGTCAGCAAAGCGTAAATTTGAGATCACGGATGCCAAAGGCGGCGCTGCTTTCACGGTTAAGGTGATTACACGTGCGCTTCATACCGAGGTCGTGGGCATTCAGGAAGACGGCTCATTAAAAATTCGCCTCATGGCTTCGCCCGCAGGTGACCCGGCTGCCAATAAAGAATTAATCGATTTTCTGGCTGCGCAGTTAACCGTACCGCCAGACCGGATCGAAATTGTTGCGGGGGCGAATGGACGCGAAAAGGTTATCGCTGTCGAAGGTATTTCTACGGCTGATCTGGATAATAAATTCAATATCGAAAATTATCATTCCGACGAGGAATGAATTTATCCCGCAATTTCTGAGGCTGGCATTGATTTTAGTGGTGATGACTTCGGCTTGCTCTGCGCGAACCGCACCCACTCCTTTGCCAACTCTGACATTGATTCCTGCCACCGAAACGCCCACTGCGACCCCCGTTACACCCACCGTGACCCCCGCAGATTTGCCGGGGCCCGCTGATTTTATCACCCCTTCGCCTGCCGGGACTGTCCTTATTCCCGCAATTGCCCAGCCGCTCATTGACCGCGCGCTCGATGATCTGGCTAAAAGACAAAATTCGACGCCGGATTCGATTCAACTCGTGCGGCTCGAATCGGCAGTCTGGACGACGATTGACCTGGGATGCGGCGAGGCCACGCAGGAGATTTCTGAAAATCTGCATATCAACGGGTTTCGCATCGTATTGGCCTTTGAAGGGCAAACCTATGAGTATCACACCGATGACCGCTCCTCGATTCGCCTTTGTGCCGAAACAGGAACTATCTTTGGCAGTACCCAGAACCTCTTATTGGAAACCGATCCGGTAGCGGTTGGGCTGGTTTCACTGGCACAGCGCCGCCTCTCGGCAGAACTCAATTTGCCGACTCGTCGCATTCAAGTGGTGGATATTCGCGCCTATGAATGGACGGATAGCAGCCTGGGATG
>Ga0268299_1002635_pt1 | contig 20234 bp, 16 predicted proteins | sample NOBtaG_FD_193484 | JGI IMG/M metagenome (GOLD analysis project Ga0268299, IMG submission 193484) | Activated sludge microbial communities from bioreactor in Nijmegen, Gelderland, Netherland - NOB reactor | ecosystem: Engineered > Bioreactor > Aerobic > Activated sludge | place: Netherlands... | reverse complement strand
CGGCGGAAGCGCCGGCTGAAGAAGCGGCTCAATAGCGACTTCGCGCCCATTCTATCGTCTCGCGCATCCCGTGCTGCCATTCGACCTGTGGCGACCAGCCTAAAAGTGCTTTGGCACGGCTGATTTCCGCAGCGGAGACACGCATATCACCGGGCTGCGCGGGATGATAAATGATGGGATAGGTCGCGCGCGTGTGACCAAATGATTCCAGCACCGCGTCGCACAGCATATTGACCGAGATCGAATACCCCGTTCCCAGATTGATGACCTGCCCATAGCTGGCGGGTTGGTCAATCGCGTCCACCCAGGCGCGAGCGACATCGGAAATATGCACGAAATCGCGTGATTGTTCGCCATCGGAATGGATGTTGATCGGCTCGCCGCGCAGGACGTTGCCGATAAAAATCGCGAAAACGCCCTGATAAGCGTTCGTCAAACTCTGACGGACGCCGTAGACGTTGAACATACGCATCGATGTAACGTGAAAATCGAATCCCAAATCTTTACGCAGGGCTGTCGCGTGGACGTAGCGTTCGGCGGCGTATTTGGTGATGGCGTAATATGAAATCGGCGCGGGGGGCGTAGCTTCTGGCGTTGGCACAACCGGATTATTGCCGTAAATGGTCATCGAACTGGCGAAAATCAGGCGTGGGACGCGATATTTAATACACTGCTGCAAAATATTGATCGTGCCGAATGTGTTCACATTCAGATCGGCGGTGGGGTCTTGAAATGAGAGCCGGATCGAAGCTTGCCCCGCGATGTGCAGCACGGCATCGATTCCACGTTCAAAAATCGGCGCTAAATCGGCTTCGCTGCGCACATCCCCTTCGATAAATTCAACGTCTGGATGGAGATTGTCCCGCGTCCCGGTTGCCAGATTGTCGAGCGCGATGGGCGTATATCCCCGCGCCAATAGCAGATCGACCATGTGACCGCCGATGAAGCCCGCGCCGCCTGTGACCAGAATCCGCTGTGTCAATTGGAGTCACTCGGCAGGTCGGGTTCGCTCACGGGTTTGGGCGACCAGGGTTTAAAAACCGTGCTGTCAGTGCGGTAGGTGTCATGCTTGACCAGCAGCCATTCGAACCAGACGATCAGCAGCGTGTAGAGATAACGGCTGCCTTGTTCTTTTAACTTGAGCGCGGAGACGCCAATATCGCGGTTGCGCCACGAAATCGGGATGGTTTTGTAGGAATAGCCGCGCACCATTGCCTTGAGCGGAATCTCAATCGTCAGATTGAAATGCGGCGATACCAGTGGGCGGCAGCCTTCGATCACGTTGGCGCGGTAGCCCTTAAAAGCGTTGGTCGTGTCGTTGTAGGGGATATTGAACATCAGGCGAATGACAAAATTCGCGATACGGTTAATCACCAGCTTGAATTTGGGGTAATCATAAATTTTTGAGCCGCGCATAAAGCGTGAGCCAAAGGCACAGTCGGCCTCGTCGCGCAGGATATAGTAATATTTTTCAACATCCTGCGGCGAGTCAGACGCATCTGCCATGTAGATCATCACCGCGTCGCCCGTAAAATGATTCAGCCCAAACGTCACCGCGCGACCAAAGCCATTGCGCCCGGTATTGCGCACGACCCGGATGCGCTCATCCTTAACGTGTTCTGCCCAGACCAACTCGTAGGTGCGGTCTGTACTGCCATCGTCAACCACCAGAATTTCAAGATTGCTGATGCCCACACTATCCAGAAAGTCGCGCAGGGCGACCACTGTTTTTTCGACGTTGCCTTCTTCGTTACGCGCCGGGATGACGATTGAAAGCTTCATATAATCCCTTAGATCGCTATTTTTAGGCCGAAGATCGTTATTTATAGACCGAAAATCGCGTTATTTGTAGACTGATTCGAGCAAGCGCTGACGCCAGCTTGCGACAATTTCATCAAAAATGTCGTCCAGCGTTTTGCTGATGCCCCATCCCGGCAGGCTGCGTTTAAGGTTCGATAAATCCGAGATATAGCAGATGTGATCGCCGACGCGCGCCTCATCCACGTAATGATAGCGCATCGGCTTGCCCGTGAGCTGTGATACACGGTCAAAGGCTTCAAGAATCGAGATCGAATTTTCGCGCCCGCCGCCCAGGTTAAAGACCGCGCCGGACTGCGGATTTTCGTAAAACATCTCGATGCAGCGCGCCACGTCGTAGGCATGGATATTGTCGCGCACCTGCTTGCCCTTGTAGCCGTAAATGGTGTATTCGCGTTCCTCGACGTTGCAGCGGATAAGATAACTCAGAAAGCCGTGTAATTCCACACCCGAATGATTCGGCCCGGTGAGACAGCCGCCGCGCAGACAGCAGGTGCGCATCCCAAAGTAGCGCCCATATTCCTGCACCATCACGTCGGCAGCCGTTTTCGAGACGCCGAACAGGGAATGTTTGGATTGATCGATGCTGAACGATTCGTCAATGCCGTTGGCATAAGCAGGGTCGGCATAATCCCAGCGCGTTTCTTTTTCGACCAGGGGGATGCTGTTCGGCCTGTCGCCATAAACTTTGTTGGTGGACATCTGGACGAACACGGCTTCGGGCGCGTACTGGCGCGTGGCTTCCAGCAGGTTGAGCGTCCCGCCTGCGTTCACGTCAAAATCGTCAAATGGTCGTTTCGCCGCCAGATCATGGCTGGGCTGTGCAGCCGCGTGGACGATGAGGTCAGGCTTGGCGTAGTGAACGAAATTCATCACGCCGCTGCGATCCCGTATATCGAGTTCATGATGCGTAAAATTTTTGCACAGCGTTTCCAAACGGTGCTGATTCCACCGCGTATCGCCTTTTTCGCCAAAAAAATCGCGGCGCATATTGTTGTCTGCGCCGAAAACCTGCCAGCCCAATTGATCGAAATAGGTCACGACTTCGGAGCCGATTAACCCGTTTGAACCTGTGACGATGACTTTTTTCACAATCAGCCGATCTCTACAAAATTGAACAAGCCCATATCATAGCGCAAAATTCTGAAAATGTGATGGGTTTCACAGACCTTGCGCGTCAAGAATGGCTTTAATCTGGCTTCGAATGCCGCTTTCGCCATGCCCATCGTTATGAATAATCCGATGCTCGATCAGAGGCCGCTCAAAGATGGTCGCCATTTTTCGTGCGTAGTCCATATCCAGCCTTTGATGGGTGCGCTGGGCAAGGCGCGCTTCCCGAATCGCTGAATCGGCTTCGACCAGGATGAACTGGGCTTCGGGAAAGTGTTCGCGCACCCGCAGGCGATACTTTTCTTTAATGAAGGTTTGGGCGACGACCAGCCGGGGATGATGGGGTCTGAGGCGATGTATGCTCTCAATAATTTGGTCAAAAAAAGCATCGCGCATGGCGTCGTTAATCGGCTTTTGCGTCGCAATCGCGATTTTCATTTCGTCAGTCAGGTCGTCGTCGCCATCGTGAACGTAAAAGCCGAACTCGTTAAAAACCCTGGCAACATAGGTTTTGCCCGCCCCAGGCAGACCAAAAGTGATAAACAATGCGGTCATAAAAAGATCGCCCCAAAGTGTTGTAGCAAAATGGATTGTTGTTGATTATGGATGAGGATGACATGAAATCGCTAGACGAAAATACAGTTTAGGAGGAGGGACGACTTCTCATGAGCCGTCCCTGTTGTAAGCAGCGTTTTTACTTTCCGTTCATCAGATAGCGATTCATCCAGTCCAGAAGCGCCTCGTTATGGGCGTAGCGCACCGGAAGCGAACCCATGATGCTGGCACCATGAGAGCTTTCCGGCAGGCGCAGCATTTCGACGACGCAGCCGTTATCGCGCAGAACGGTGAAAAATTGCTCGGATTGTTCCGCAGGGCAGCGCCAATCATGTTCGCCCTGAATGAGCAGCGTCGGCGTGGTGCAGAGATGCGCCCGACTGATCGGTGAAAGGCGGGAATAAAGTTCCGGCTTTTCGTGGGGCTTGCCCTGCATCATGTCGGTAATGAGTGTGCCGATGTCGCTGATGCCGTAGAGGGTCATAAAATTTGTGACGGGATTTTCTGGCACAGCCGCTTTGAAGCGTCGCGTTTTACCGATGATGTTGCATGTGCCGAAGCCGCCCGCCGAAAGCCCGCAAACGCCCAGACGATCCGGGTCGGCAATGCCTTTGGCGATGACGTAATCGATGCCTGCCATATGATCGTCGTAATCCAGGTCGCCCCAGCCTTCGGTGATAGCTGTCGCAAATTCGTCGCCATAGCCGGTTGAGCCACGATAATTGATGAACAGGACGGCATAACCCGCGCCTGCTAACATCTGGAAATCGAAGGAGTAAATATTGCCGAACGCGCCATATGGGCCGCCATGAATATAGAGAACCGTCGGGTAGGGCGCTTCGCCAACGGTGGGCTTCATGATCCAGCCTTCGACCTCCACGCCGTCGATGCTCTTAAAGTGCAGATTTTCGACACTGGGCTGCGCAATTTCCCCCAGGAAATCGGCATTCAGCGTGGTCAGCGCTTTTTCGTTTCCGCCTTCGATGTCTGCGATGAAAAGGTTCGTGGGGTCTTGCAGCGTACTGACGCTGTAAAGCAAGCGCCTTTCTGCTTTGTCGATCCCTTGCAGATGAATCGAGCGTTCGCCCGTCAAAACTGCTTCCCAATTTTCTTCCCCGGTCAGCGCGATGCGGTAAACGCTCACATTACCGCTTTCCTGAACCCGCGTGTAGGCACTTTTGCCGTCCTCGGTGATGTACAAGACTGGCGAAAAGAAGGCTGCGACGGGCATATCGTCCTGAATGCCGCCGCCAACACCCACTTTTAACCCGGCGGTGCGGCATTCCGGCGCGCTGCCCTGGATATCGGTGATCCATAAATCCGATTTTGCGCCAGGGAGTGCGTTAGTCGTATTGCCGATAAAGGCGATGTGCTGGCTGTCTGGCAGCCATGCACCAGCCGAGACAACACCCCAATCCCAGATCACAACCGAAACCTTAGCTTCAAGATCAACCATGCTCAGGCCAGGCAGCCAGCGGCTTGAATCGAGTGCAAACATCATCGTGTAGAGAATTTTCTGACCATCCGGCGACCATCTGGGCTGGCTGTTCATCATCCGGTCATTGGTCAACTGCTTGACTTCGCCGCTGTCCACATTGATGACGTAAATATCTTGAATCACATCGTCCAGGTAGCCCATATTGTCGAAACGATAGGGGTGACGATCCAGGCGATAGGGTTTTTTCGGGTCGCGAGGTTCGCGATCTACACCTGCCGTAAAGGCGATGCTTTTACCATCCGGCGACCACGCTGGCCCGCTGCCCACGCCCTGCTTGAGGGATGTCAGCGCCTTCGCCTCGCCGCCGTCAACGGGGATCAGATAAATTTGCGGTTTTTCGCCACGCGCCGACATAAAGGCAATCTGCTTGCCGTCCGGCGACCATTGAGGGCTGGAATCTACCGTTTGCCCGGAGGTAAGCTGGCGTGTTTCGGCTGTCTCGGCATTCATCAGCCAGAGCGCCACATGCTCTTTTTCTTCGCCTTTTTCGCCATCAATGTGCGAGAGCGAATAGACAATTTTTGAACCGTCCGGTGAAAACCGGGCTTCGTGGATAAATTTCAGTTTGAACAGGTCATCAATATTTATGGGGCGTTGAGACATCAAAAAAATTCCTTCAATGGGTTAGGATTTGCGCGATGTGCGGGGGTCGAGCGCGTCCCGCAGGCCATCGCCGACGACATAGAAACAGAGAACGGTAAAAGTAATGAGCGCACCCGGCCAAACGATGAGATGCACACCTTTGACCAGGAAGGTGCGGGCATTGGTCAGCATATTGCCCCAGGAGGGCGTGGGCGGCTGAACGCCCAATCCGAGAAAACTTAAGCCTGATTCAACCAGAATCAGCGAACCTGCGCTAATGGTCAGCGCAACAACGACTAGAGAAAAGACATTGGGGAACAGATGGGAGGCGATAATATGCCAGTGGCTTGCGCCCATCGCACGGACGGCGGTAATAAAATCGCGCTCTTTCAGCGTCAGCACTTCGGCACGGACGAGCCGACAGGTTGTGATCCACCCAAAAGCCGCCAGAAGTGCGACCAAAATGGTAGGCGATGGCGACCAGATCGCTGCCGCCAGGATCAGTAAAAATATCGCTGGAATGGACGACAGTGTATTGATAAACCAGCTTATCAGGTCGTCCACGATGCCGCCAAAATATCCAGCGATCAGCCCCAGGGTAACGCCGATAGCGATACCCGCCACGCTGCCAAAATATGCGATTGCCAGAGAAACACGCCCACCGTAGAGCAGACGGATAAACTGATCGCGCCCGACCTGATCGGTACCCAACACATGGCCTTTATCTCCAGGCAGCAGAAAGCGGTCAAGTGCATTCGTCCGCTCAGGGTCTACCTGGAGAACATTTTCCACGATGGGTGGGGCGAAAATACAGATCAGCGTCATCGCCACCAGGATGATAATGGCAGCGAGAGTCAGGCGGTCACGCAAGACGGCACGGAGCGCTGATTCCCAGAATGAGGGTGAATGCTTTCTGATCTCCAGTTGGGCGACAACAGGGAGGGCAGTTTTGACATTTGCCATGTTCGACCTTTATAAAAATCGGATACGGGGGTCTAACAAGCCGTAAAGAACATCGGACAGGAGAATGCCCGCGATATACAAGACCGCCCCAATAACCACACTACCCATGATGAGTGGGTAATCACGTTGGAATACGGCATCAATGACAAGCCGACCCATTCCAGGCCAGCTAAAAATTTGCTCGACGATGACCGCACCCCCAAGCAGGCTACCAAGCGTTGGGCCAAGAAAGGTTGCCGCCGGAATCAAGGCATTTGGAATGATATGTCCCCAGCGAACGCGGCGTATCGGCAGCCCTTTTGCATTGGCGGTGCGGACATAATCCTGCCCCATGACTTCCAGCACCTGTGTGCGCGTGAAGCGTGAAATACTGGCGATGATCCCCAGGGAAAGCACGATAACGGGCATAACCATATAAGGCACGGTATCAAAAAACGTGACATCGGCGCTGTTTTTGGTAATATCGAACATGCCGCTCATGGGCAGCCAATGGAGATTCACGCTGAAAACGATGATGAGCAGCAGCGCTAACCAGAAGCTCGGCACGGCGTTGCCCAGAACGGATAACACACGGGCGAGCTGATCCACCCAGCTTCGATGATACACCGCTGATAGTAAGCCGATGGGGATGCCCAGCCCATAACCGACCAACACAGCAGCCAAACCGAGTTGAAGGGTTGCGCCTACCCGTTGGGCGATAAGGGCAAGGACAGAATATTTGTATTTAATCGATTGTCCCAGATCGCCACGCAGGAAGCCCTGGCGCTTACCCCACATATCGCCGCTTCCATCGCCATCCACATCGATATGAACCCAATCGTTGCCGATTAACCAGTAGACATACTGAACCAGAGGCGGTTGGTCGAGGCCAAGCTGACGACGCAGGATCATGGCTGATTCGGGGTCAGAATCTGGATTGAAGGTAATCAGGGTAATTGGATCACCGGGTGTTGCCATCATGAGTAGGAACGAAATGAGCGTAACGCCAAAAACGGTTGGCACAGCTTGAATAAGTCGCCTTAGCAGGTAACGCCCCATAATATTCCTTAAGGAAAATGATACCGGAAGATTATATAGGGGCGGGTTTGTTGCCCACCCCTATAGGATAACTTACATTGTTGGATTAGCTGCCGAAGCTCATCTCTGGGATCATGTAATTGGTCTGCCACCAGGGGCCAGGATCAAAATTGTTGATTCGTTTGTTCATGACCTGGATTGTCGCTGGCGAGATCGTAAAATCGATTGCCACATCTTCCAGTTGAATACGTTGAATTTCACCGTAAATCTTGGCACGTTCCTCGGCAGAGCAGCCTACCAGTGCGCGTCCCTGGCGATACAGTTCATCCAATTCAGGATTAACGTAAGATGTGACGTTGAATCCACCACCGGGAGCATCACCCGAACTGAGAAGCAGCGGTTCAGTTGAAGTTGGATCAGGCGGTGAGCCACCACCCCAGCTTACAATCGAAGCATCGAATTTTTGCGCGACCAGCACATCATTCAGATAAGCGCCCCATTCGAGCGAGGTTGTCGTAATTTCCATGCCCAGTTGGCTGAGTTGATCTTGTGCGACGAGGGCTGTGGTTTCAAAATAGGGTGTAACTGGGCTGTAGGCAATGTCAAATTTCAGCGGGACGCCATCTTTGTCGCGAATGCCATCGCCATCGCTGTCTATCCATCCGGCTTCATCAAGAAGGGCGTTTGCACCTTCGGGATCATAGACCGGCGGGGTCAGTTCAGTGTTAAATGCCCATTCCATCCAGGGGACGACGGAGCCGACTAGACGACCACCACCGCCTTCGCCGAGTGTCGCCAGGATTGCGTCTTTATCATAGCCAATCTGGATGGCGCGGCGCACGAGCTTGTCGCTGAAGATCGGGTGAGGTGTCTGTTCAACCAGATTGCCGCTCTCATCATACGCGGGCTGCGGGTTGGTTGGATCAGCCCAATTGAGGAAGAACAGACCTACGCTGTCGGCGTAAACCGTTTCGAAGTTGAAGTTGTCACGCGGCTGGAACTGCTCGAACGAATCACCTTGCATTGCGTTCCAGTCAATCTCACCTGCCAATACGGACTGATTCGCAATTGAGTTATCGGTGATGACGCGGAAAATCACCGTCTTGATGGCTGGTTCACCGCCCCAATAGGTTGGATTGGCAGTCAGCCGTTGGAACTGGTCAGGGACGATTTCTTCCAGGATGTAAGGGCCGCCGCTGATGTCGGAGAATTGATTCAGGGGGTTGGTTGTTACATCGCTGAAGTCCGGCGCGAAACGATGGGCCGGCATCCAGGGGATCGCCAGAAAGTCCTGCATCACCGCGCAGTTCACGCTGTTCAAAACCACTTCATAGGTTTTTTCGTCAATAATATTCACCGATGAGAAGCTGGCGGTGTTGGACTTGCGATTTGATTCGACAACATCCGACGCGGCTGCGTCATAGGTGAATTTGACATCGTTGGATGTGATGGGCGTACCGTCGCTCCAGAATGCATCGTCACGAATCGTGAACGTGTATGTCAAACCATCTTCTGAAATTTCCCAGCTTGTGAGGCCAGGCTCAGGCAGGCCGGAATCGCGATCAACCGTGAAGGGTAGAGGCCACAGCATCGAGATCATGTTGAATGATCCACCATCCGTCCATAGAATAGGATTGAGGGTCGTTACGTTGCCGATGCTGCGCAAAATCAGCGTCCCCTCGGTGCTTTGCGCTGCGACACTACCCACTAGTGGCAGTACCATCAGCCCTAATAAAAGCGCTAGAACAATAAATCGTTTCATGCTCTCATCCTTTTATAAAAACCACTTGATTGCATTAATGTATTTTGATGTCCGTGAATATAACAAGCATTACTAGATATTTACAACAAACTCACCGAAAAGGTTGACATTTTGACCAATTCGATCCACCTTCGAACCCATGCGGATTATGTTCAATCTCGATATAATCCTCCCCAAAAAGGAAAAATACACATGGCAGAACGTTTTAAGAATAAAGTTGTGATTGTGACTGGCGCAGGGAAGGGCATGGGACGTGCCAGCGCATTGGCTTTTGCGGCAGAAGGCGGTAGCGTTGCCGTCGCGGAGATTGATGAGTCGGCTGGGGCTGAAACTGCGCAGCTCATTAAGGATCAGGGCGGCAAAGCCATCTTCGTTAAAACCGATGTTTCCAAGACTGCCGATGTACAGCGATTGGTGGCAGAAACGGTTAAAGACTTTGGCGGCGTGGATGTGCTGCATAACAACGCAGGCGTTATCCGCTACGGCACGGTGGTTGATATGCCGGAAGAGGATTGGGACTGGATGATGGGCATTAACCTGCGCGCATCATTTTTGACGTGTAAATATGTGATCCCCGAAATGCGCAAACGCGGCGGCGGTGCGATAGTCAACACGGCGTCGGTACAGGCGTTCGCTACGCAGCGAACCGTTGCGGCATATTCGGCAACGAAAGGCGCGATTGTCGCGTTTACAAAAACGGTTGCGCTTGACCACGCGCCGGAAAATATCCGCTGTAACTGCATCGCGCCGGGGTCGATTGATACGCCGCTGCTGCGTTTTGCCGCTGACGTGTTCGTGCCAGAAAATCCGGCGGGCGCAATTGAAGCCTGGGGGAAAGTTCACCCGTTGGGGCGTGTCGGAACATCGGAAGAAGTGGCGAAGCTGGTCTTGTTCCTTGCGAGTGATGATGCATCATTCTGCACAGGCGGCTGCTATAACGTAGACGGTGGCCTCTTAGCAGGACTTCCACTTTAAGAAAGCGATGTCGCATGAGTTTCGACGGAAAAGTCGCGGTTATAACAGGCGGCGCGCGTGGTATTGGCGAGGGATGTGGCTGGGCATTTCTGGAACAGGGTGCTGATGTACTGCTGGCGGATATTGACCTTGAAAGTGTTCAAAGCACTGCTCAAAAAATGAGCGAAAAATATCCGCAGCGTCGTGTTCGCTTCTTTCAGGTGAACACCAAAATTCAGGCTGAATGTTTTGCGATGGTCGAATATGCCGTCCGTGAACTAGGGCGAATCGATATTCTGGTTAGCTCGGCGGGCATCACCAGTCAAAAACCATCGTTAGAAGTCACCGAAGCCGATTGGAACAATTTGATTGGCATCAACCTCAGCGGGGTATTTTTTTCTGCTCAGGCTGCGGCTCGTGCCATGATCGAAGGTCAGCAGAGCGGGGTCATCGTTAGTCTGAGTTCGATTGCGGCGGAGGCAGCGCTGCCCAAAAGGGCATCGTATAATGCGGCAAAAGCCGCGATTAATCAGCTTACTAAAACGTTGGCTGTCGAATGGGCGTCCTTTGGCATCCGTGTGAATGCGGTTGCGCCGACGTGGGTTTCGACGGATATTTTGGCGGGTTCGATTCAAAAAGGTCTTGTATCATTGGAAACGCTGACAGATGCTATTCCCCTGGGGAGGGTCGCCGAGGTTGAAGATATCGCGAATGCTATTGTATTTTTAGCGTCCGACCACGCCAGTATGATTACAGGGCAAACGCTGTATGTCGATGGCGGCTTTATTGCGGGTGCGCCCAATCGCGCTATTCGATAATTCAGTGGGGCATGAGCCTGAAACTCTTGCGCATCTTATGCGTATGAGAGAGTGTTCATTCAGCTAGATGATCTCAAAAACGTTACAGGGACAATCCCGATGAAATCTATCGAAATGCAGCAAACCCCGGCTGATTTCCAGCATAAGCACTTTGATGAAACGCGGATTACCGGCTTGACCGGGAGCCAGGTCATTACCCGGCGCAAAAATGGTCAGGGCAATAATGTCAAAATCGAGACGAGCCGCTCCTATGCTGACATTATCGTCAACAATGTTTTTAACATTATCAATGTGATCCTGTTCGCGATAGGCGCGGTCATGATTGGCATTGGGCGTGTCAGCGATGCGATAACCAGCGTTGGTCTGATCGTGCTGAATGTGATTATCGGCGTATTTCAGGAAATTCGCGCTAAACGTCAGCTAGACCGTATTGCGCTGCTCACCCGTCCGAAAGTCAATGTGATTCGAGATGAGCGCGAACAAGTCATTGATCCGGCTGAACTGGTGCTGGGTGATGTGGTCGTCGTGCGGGCAGGCGATCAGATCGTCGTGGATGGTGTGGTTGTCGGCAGCGGCAAAATCGATGTTGACGAATCGCTGCTGACAGGCGAATCGGACTTGATCGCTAAAACAGAAGGAGATGAGCTGCTCTCTGGCAGTTTTTGCGTCACGGGAAGGGCGATGGCTGAGGCAATTCGCGTCGGTAACGATAGTTTTGCTAATAAGCTGACGGCGGATGCGCGTAAATTTCAGGTTGCCTACACGCCGCTGCAACGGGAGATCAATTTTGTCCTCCGGCTGCTGATGCTGCTCGCAGGCTTTATTGGCTTGCTGGTGTTGATTGGCACGATTCTTTCAGAAGTGCCGTTTATGCGGCAGGTGCAAATCGCAGCCGTGATCGCAGGTCTTGTTCCCAACGGTTTGTTTTTTATGGTGATTCTGGCGTATGCGATGGGCGCGCTGCGGATTGTTCAGCGAGGCGCACTGGTGCAGCAGTCGAACGCCGTCGAGTCTTTGAGTAACGTCACGGTGCTTTGCACGGATAAAACCGGAACGCTAACCGCCAACAAGATCAATTTTAATGATACTTATCCGGTAGGTATGGAAAAAGCTGCCTTTGAGCGCCTGTTGGGCGATTTCGCATACAGTGCATCCGCCAACAACAAAACGGGCGATGCGCTTGTCGCTGGACTGCAAGGCACGAAACGGCCTTTTGCCGACGAAGTAGCTTTTTCATCGGCGCTAAAATGGAGCGCGCTGGCGTTTGACCAGCCCGACATGACTGGCATTTACGTCCTCGGCGCGCTGGAAATGCTGCAAAATCATGTGACGATGGACGACAGCGCACATAAGCAATTAGAAACCTGGTCGGATGCTGGGCTGCGAGTCCTCATCTTTGCATATAACCCTGATGTGGTTAGCCTGCATAACGATAAAGGTGAGCCATCGCTGCCGGATTTGAGGCTGCTTGGCCTGGTCAGCTTTAGTGATGAACTGCGCCCCCATCTGAAAGAAACGATGGCGGAATTTGCTACGAACGGCATCCGGCTCAAGGTCATCTCTGGCGATAACCCGCAGACAGTTGCGTCACTCGCGCGACAAGCGGGCGTCCCTGGCGATCTAAAATACATTTCAGGGCCAGAACTGGAAGCGCTAAGTGATGTCGAATTCAAGCAGGCTGCGACTGAAAGGACAATTTTTGGTCGCATTACGCCAAACCAGAAGGAAGCATTGGTTGAAGCACTGCGGGAACAGGGCAATTATGTTGCGATGATTGGCGATGGGGTCAATGACGTTCTCTCGCTGAAAAAAGCGGATATGAGCATCGCGATGGAAAGTGGCAGTTCGGCAACGCGCGCGGTTGCGGATATGGTGCTGCTTGGGGATTCATTCGAAGCGCTGCCACCTGCTTTCACGGAAGGCCAGCGCATCATCAATGGGATGAAGGATATTCTTCGCCTGTTTCTGACTCGAGTGGTCTATTCGGCGCTTCTGATTATCGCAGTTGCGATTATTGGCCTCGGCTTTCCATTCCTGCCGACGCAGACCGCACTGTTATCATTCCTGACCGTTGGGCTGCCAACGCTTGCGCTGGCGGTATGGGCGCGGCCTGGGCCACTCCCACGCCAGAGTATCTTGCGGGAAATCAGTCATTTTGTAGTGCCTGCCTCGGCTTCCATTTTCTTTTTCGGCCTGATTGTGTATATCGTAGCGTTTTTTCTAAGCGCGGCTGAACTGATCGATTTTAATGTCACACCAGCAGCGATTGAAAGTTTTGAGCGCTATTCCGACATTGATTATGACATTTCGACCAAAGATGCGTTCATTCTGGAAGTATCGCAGCTCATTGCGCAGACTTCGCTGACGGGCTTTATCGTTTTTTCCGGGGTTATTCTGCTGATTTTTGTGGAACCGCCTGTTGAGTGGTTTGTTGGTGGCGATGAACTTAGTGGCGATTGGCGACCCACAATTATGGCAGGGGGCATGTTGATCGGATTCCTGGTGATTGCGTTGGTAGAGCCTCTGCGACAATTTTTCGGGTTGATTGCGCTGCCGTTTCCCGCCTATTTTCTCATTGGTGTTGCCACGTTGATCTGGATGTTCGTACTGCGGCGATCCTGGCGGAAGCGTTGGCTCCAGCGCTTTCTTGAGATTGATTTTTAGCAGGGTGATCTACTGGATCAACCCTGCGTGGATTCGGTATCGCGGCTTTACTTTTTCTGTTGGGTTTCCAAAACGTTGGTAAGCCGATCCAGCGTGGCGATCAACTTTTCCTGGGGATCCGGTTTGGGAGGTTCAGCCGCTTTTTCTTCCTGCACTCGGCGCAGCGTCATCATGCGGTTGACGGCTTTAATCAGGACGAAGACGGCGAGGGCAACGATTAAGAAGTTGATGATGAGCGTGATAAACAGTCCATAGTTGATGGTGACTGCGCCTGCCGCCTGAGCATCCGCCAGGGACGCATATGGCCCTGCTACCTCTGCTCCTTCTTTTAGAAGGATGTACAAATTGGTGAAATCGACATTGCCGAGGATCAAACCGATGGGGGGCATGATGATGTCTTTGACCAGCGAGTTGACAATATTGCCAAACGCCGCGCCAATGATGATACCAACAGCCAGATCCAAAACATTTCCTCGCAGTATAAATTCTCGAAATTCTTTGATCATCTGTACCTTCCTGAGTTTAACTCGATATGAAAGAATAACAGGCAGACTATAAGATACCGCTTGTCATAATATTTGCAAATGATAGTGCGCTTATAGCCAGTGGTGAACGGTTGTCAAAAACAAGGTGACATCAAACGGCTTGCTGATGATTCGCTTGCGATCAATGGATGTTTTTTGCTGGATTTCTTCAATATTGTGAGCCGCTGTCATAAACAAAAAGGGGATTGCTTGCGTGCGGCTGTCCTCTTGAAGTGCCTGGTAAACGGCGTACCCGCTGATGTGGGGTAGGTTGACATCACAGAGAATCAAATCAGGCTGCCGTTCAGTGATGGTCTGAAGGCCAGTGGTCGCATTTCTTGCAGTGAGGACATTTAAGCCTTCAAATTTAAGCAGCTCTTCAATAACCGACAGCAGTACCGGATCGTCCTCTATAATAAGCACTGTCCTTGCTGACATTTTCACTCACCATGATTCTCAATCACCTGCACTTGAGATTAAATCAAAAACAAATCCTTTACATCTGGCAGGTGGGGAGTTCTCAATTATCAGTTCAGGTAGTCTGTCTGGACTAGTCACTTGACCAGTTTATGCTGGTGAGCGATAGACACGGCTTCTGTTCGACTGTTAGCGCCGAGCTTCCCCAGGATGCTGCTCACATGAAATTTGATGGTCGAACGACTGATGGATAAACGGGTAGCAATGTCGCCATTTTTTAAGCCTTCGACCATCAGCCCCAAAACTTCAAGTTCACGTTCGCTCAAATTAAAGCTTTGCGGCGGGCGTTCTGTTTTGGCCTGGATCAGCAGGCGTGTCGCTTCGGGTGCGAGAACGGGCATACCACCATGTACTGCCCGGATCGTCTTCACCAATTCGGCGGCAGAAACATCTTTAAACAGATAACCTGTTGCGCCCGCTGTCAAGGCAGCCTGCACAAGCTGTTTATCGTCACTGAAGCTGGTAAGGGCGATGACCTGGACATGGGGATATTGTTCACGTATCAGGCGGGTGGCTTCGACACCATTTAACTGGGGCATCATCATATCCATCAGAATGATGTCGGGCTGCAACTCGGCGCAGCGCTGAATCGCTTCCTGACCATTGCTGGCCTCCCCCACCATTTCAAGATCGGGATAGGCTTTTAAGAAAGTTGCGAAACCCTGCCGCACTACCATATGATCGTCTACAGCCATAACCCGGATTTTGGTTGCTTCACTCATCGTTTCCGCTCTCGTTCCATGAAGTTACTATCATTGTACCCTGATTAATCCCACTGGTGATTTCCAGGGCGATATTTGCGTTGGCTGCGCGCTCGCGCATGATGCGAATGCCCATATGATCGGCGGGGATATATTCAGGATTAAAGCCACGACCATTATCCTGAACGCGAAGCAGAACCCCTCCTGACCAGCAGTTGAGGGTGACTTCGATCAGGTCAGCGTGAGCGTGTTTAATAATATTATTTAAGGCTTCCTGTGCGATCCGGTAAAAATCGATTTTAACATTCGGCTTCAGAGCGCTCTCGGTGCCGTTGATGCTTAATATAATTTCCGCAGCCGTGCGCGTCCGAAACCCATTGGCGAGATGAGTCAAGAGGACACTCAAATCGGTTTCGATGAGTGCATTGGGACGCAGCTCAACCAGCAGAGTCCGCATTTCTGCCAGTGCTCCCTTTGTCAGTTTGGCAAGCTGGATGAGTCCTGCCTGTACTTCTTCCGGTTTGCGTTCAAAAAACAACGGTAAGGTTTCGGCGATGACATTGGCGGAAAAAAGCGTCTGGCTGACTGCATCGTGGAGATCGCGCGCGAGTCGCTGGCGTTCTTCGGCGGCGGCTAATCGCTGTGCTTGCTCAAAAACCTGGGCATTTTTAATGGCAATAGCGGCCTGATCGGCAAAAACCTTTAGACGGCTGCTGTGTTCTGTCGTAAAAAAACCCGGTCTGGCGCTATCGACGTTGATGAAGCCAATCACTTCATTTTCCAGAATAATCGGTGCGCCAATATAGGAGACGGTGACATAAGAGATCGGGAGTGTGACCCATCCTTGATACTCGCGCGTATTGCTGACAACAACGGGTTGTTGAGTCAAGACGATGTGGTTAAAGCTGGGGGTGGTGCTGACATGAAAAGAGGTTTGATAGAGTTGATTTTCGATTTCGGGCGCATAGCCATGACAGCCGACGACCTGGGCATAGCCGTTGCGGATGAGCATGATATTGGCGAAGTCATGGGGGATCACATTGCCCACATTGATCAAAATACGCTTCAAAACCTCGTCAAATTTGAGTGTGCTGTTTAGCGCGGCGGCAGAGTCAAGCAGCGCTTCCGCCAGTACCCGCTGCTGCTGTTCGGCTTCCAACGCCTGTTGAATTTGGCGGAGGCTGCGTGAACGCTCGATGGCATAACGGATAATTCGCTCCAGAGTGCCGGGCCGAATCTCTAATTTGTCGATGTAATCTACCGCGCCAGCCTGGAGCGCTTTCAGCGCAATTTTGCGATCATTATGGCCTGTGAGCAGGATAAGGGGAGTTTTGCAACCGCTGTCTACCAACTCCTTGATGAGATCAAGTCCGGTGCGGGATTGCCCCAGGTCGTGGTCAATCAGGCAAACGTGGTAAGCACGAGTGAGGATTTTTTCCTGAGCATCGTCGAGAATCTGCGCCCATTCAACCCGGAAATCCGATTGCGACGCTTCAAGGAAATCGCTAACCATCATAAATTGACTTTTGCTGTCATCAACCAGCAGAATGTCTATGACTTCGCTTCCATTCATGCGCTGCGGGATCCTCTCAACGTGAATAGGCCAAACTCTTAATAGTTTAACATTCTCTCGTGAAAAGTGTTGATGAGGGATTTTTTAGAATATAATTTCCCCCATGATAAGTGTATGTGGAGGTTTGAGAGCGATGGCGGTTGCAGTTGTCATGCCCAAGCAGGGACAAAGTGTCGAAAGCTGCATCATCGCAAGCTGGAAAAAGCAGCCAGGTGATGCCGTCGCTGAAGGTGAGATTTTGTGCGAAGTGGAGACAGACAAAGCGCTGCTGGAAGTCGAAAGTCACGCAGCGGGGATTTTGCTCGAACAATTTTTTCGCGTCGGGGATGATGTGCCTGTGCTGACACCGATAGCTGCCGTCGGTCAAGCGGGTGATGATATTTCGGCGCTGCGCCCATACGGGACACAAAATCTGCCAGAAGCGAAAATAGAGGATTTGCAGATTCTCGAAGTGCCTCTGGTGGAACCCACAGCGATTTCTCCGCGCGCCCGTAATCTGGCGGAAAGCAAGCAAGTCGATGTGTCAGGCATCAATGGCACAGGCCCGGAAGGTCGCATCATCGAACGTGACATCATAAGCGCGCTGACGACCAAGCCGCGTATCACACCTTTGGCGCAGTCGATGGTTAAAAGTGGCGATTTTACGCTGCCGAATGGGGATATGGGCGGGCGAATTACGGCGAAAGACCTCCAGCCTGTCGAAGCAAAGCCACCGCAAACACCTGCCGATGACGTGACGGCTATTCCACTGAAGGGAACGCGAAAAATTATCGCCTCAAGGATGTTGGCTTCGCTGCAAACGACGGCGCAGTTGACACTCAATACGAGCGCCGATGCGCGTTCTTTGATGGCCTACCGTAAACGCTTAAAAATGAGTTCGGACTCGTTAGGGCTGCAAAATGTGACGATTAACGACTTGGTGATATATGCCGTTTCGCGGACGCTGCCGCAATATGTTGATCTCAATGCGCTTTTTACGGACGAGACAATTTTTCAGCACCGTCGGGTTCATCTTGGATTCGCCGTCGATACACCGCGCGGGCTGGTCGTGCCTGTGATCCGAAATGCCGATGGCTTGAGCTTAAAACAGCTTTCCGGCGAGGCCAGACGATTGGCAGATGCTTGCGTTGAAAGCCACATCCAACCGGATGAACTCAACGGCGGCACATTCACCGTGAGCAACCTCGGCAGTTTTGGGATTGAGAGCTTTACCCCTGTTCTGAATCCGCCGCAGGTTGGCATTCTGGGAGTCGGTAATATCAACCTCAAGCCTGTTGAAGTCGATGATGAGGTGAAATTTATCCCGCATATTGGACTCTCGCTGACGATCAATCATCAAGTGGTCGATGGCGCACCCGCCGCGCGATTTTTACAGGCACTTGTTCACAATCTGGCTGAAGTTGAACTGCTGCTTGCTCTGTAAATATCGCTTTTTGTAACCTGCTTGAACTCACTGAAGGAAAAATGAATATGCCGAAATCCATCATGATTGACCCGTTCGAAGTGCGAAAACGGACAGTGATTGTCAGCCCCGAAATTCCGATCAACGCCTACCAGTCCGATCCCCAGACCGAAGCGCAAAAATATGGCACGAAAAATTTGACGCGCATGTATCGTGATATGGTGGTGATCCGCGAATTTGAGACGATGCTGGATAAATTGAAACGCGAAGGAGCTTACGAAAGCATCGCCTATAACCACAAAGGCCCGGCACATCTCTCGATTGGTCAGGAAGCCACTGTCGTTGGGCAGGCTTATCATCTCGGCGCTGAGGATTTTATTTTTGGGTCGCATCGCAGTCATGGCGAAGTGCTGGCGAAAAGCCTGGTGTGCATCGAAAATTTTAGCGACGATCAACTGATGGATGTGATGGAAAATTATATGGGCGGGGCAGCCCTGCGCGTGGTCGAGCAGTTTACCCAGGGCAGTGTCCAAGAATTGGCGATTAATTATATTTTATATGGAACTCTGGCGGAAATTTTTGGACGTGAAAATGGTTTTAACAAGGGTATGGGCGGGTCGATGCATGTCTTTTTCCCGCCATTTGGGGTGATGCCCAATAATGCCATTGTTGGCGGCTCGGCAGACATTGCAGCGGGCGCGGCACTGTTTAAGCGCGTTAATCGGAAACCGGGAATCTGCATCGCCAACATTGGGGATGCGTCGATGGGCTGCGGCCCGGTCTGGGAAGCGATGATGTTCGCCTCGATGGATCAATACCTGACGCTGTGGGACAGGGGAGGCAGACCGCCGATTCTGTTCAATTTTATGAATAATTTTTACGGCATGGGCGGACAGACTTTGGGCGAAACGATGGGCTTTGGCGTTCTCGCCCGCGTTGGCATGGGCGTGAATCCCGATGCCATGCACGCCGAGCGCGTGGACGGTTATAATCCGCTGGCGGTTGCCGATGCAATTGAGCGTAAAAAGCAGATTTTGCTGGAAGGGCGCGGCCCGGTGCTGCTGGACACAGTGACGTATCGATTCTCCGGTCACTCTCCATCGGACGCGTCGTCGTACCGGGATCGCTCCGAAATTGACTTATGGCGTGAGCAGGATGCGCTGGCGAGTTTTGGCAATTATCTAAAAATCAACGATCACGCCAACGAGACGGAACTTGAGAATTATCATACCGATACTGTCGAGCGTCTGACAAAAATTCTGAATGCTGCTATCTCGCCGGAGATTTCCCGGCGCGTCAACACCACCATCGATTCGATTGGCGCGATGATGTTCTCAAACAATTTCGAGGACACAATGGGCGAGGGAACGCCGGAAGTGCTGCAATCCAAAGAGGAAAGCCGTCTGAACGTGACCCAGGCGAAATATCGCTTTGGACTGGAAAATGGACAACCGCTGCCGAAACTCAAAACGCTGACGTATGCCGAGGCGATTTTTGAGGCGATGATGCACCGTTTCTATGAAGACCCGACGATGATCGCCTATGGGGAAGAAAATCGGGATTGGGGCGGGGCGTTTGGGGCATATCGCGGCCTGACAGAGGCACTGCCCTATCATCGCCTGTTCAATTCGCCGATCTCTGAAGGTGCGATTGTCGGCACGGCTGTTGGCTATGCCATGTCCGGCGGGCGTGCCGTCGTGGAGTTGATGTACTGCGATTTCATGGGGCGCGCGGGCGACGAAATTTTTAACCAGATGGCAAAATGGCAAGCCATGTCCGCGAATGTTTTGCGGATGCCGCTGGTACTGCGCGTCTC